>Ga0315902_10002589_pt1 | contig 27956 bp, 17 predicted proteins | sample LakEriMetagenome_9_FD_203523 | JGI IMG/M metagenome (GOLD analysis project Ga0315902, IMG submission 203523) | Freshwater fungal communities from buoy surface, Lake Erie, Ohio, United States - Buoy 12 MA117 | ecosystem: Environmental > Aquatic > Freshwater > Lake > Lake biofilm | place: USA...
GCCGCAGGGTTTCCCAAGCGCCCGCGGTCCGCACCAGCCATGTCCACAGCACCTTCCCCCATGACGTCGCCACGAACCGGTGGGGTGACCGGCTGGTTCGTCGACCAGGTGGCGAACCTCGGCGCCTTCGCCATGAGTTGGGTCGCCGGGGTCGGCGACGTGGCCGTGTTCGCCTTCCAGACGCTGCTCTGGCTCGTCTCGCGACGGCAGCGGCGGGACGTGCTGATCCCAAACTTCTACCGGATCGGCGTGATGTCGCTGCCGGTGGTGGCGCTCACGGGCCTGTTCATCGGCATGGTGCTCGCCGTGCAGAGTTACGCGCAGTTCAAGGCGCTCGGCCTGCAGACGCGGCTGGGATCCGTGATCAACCTCTCGCTCGTCCGCGAACTCGGTCCCGTGCTTGCCGCCACCATGCTCGCGGGCCGTGTGGGTAGCGCCATGGCCGCCGAACTGGGCACGATGCGAGTCACCGAGCAGATCGACGCGCTGGAGAGCATGGGTGCCAACCCCATCTATTATCTCGTCGTGCCCCGGTTCCTCGGCTGCCTCGTGCTGATCCCGTCACTCACCGTGATGGCCGACTTCATGGGCGTGCTGGGAGGCTACTTTTACTCACACGTCCTCCTCGGCATCGACTACCACCACTACTGGGCCAACTCGCGGGAATACGTCGACGCCTTCGACTTCCTGCTCGGCATCTTCAAGAGCCTGTTCTTCGGTGCCGCCATCGCACTGGTCAGCTGCCATCACGGCTTCCACTGCCAGCCGGGTGCCGAGGGCGTTGGCCGCGCCGCCACCAACGCCTTCGTCCACTCCTTCGTCCTGATCCTGATCCTCGACCTGTTCCTGGGAATCTGGCTCAACAACGTCCACGACTTCTTCCGCCCCGAAGGCCCCCGCAGGCTGCTCTGACACTATGCCGGCCGCCGCCCCCGCCACGCCCCGTCGCCGCGACGAACCCGCTGGACCGCTCCTGCGCGTCGATGGCCTCGGCGTGCGATTCGGCAGCCAGGAGGTGCTCCGCGACATCTCGATCGACCTCGATCCTGGTCAGACGCTCGTCGTGCTCGGCGAGAGCGGCTGCGGCAAGACGGTGTTGCTCAAGTCGATGATCGGCCTGATTCGTCCCAGTGAAGGCGACGTCCTCTTCGAGCAGAAGTCGCTGGCGTCGCTCAACGACCGGGCTCTGGCCCATCTCCGCACCCGCTACGGCTTCGTCTTCCAGGGCGCCGCACTCTTCGACAGCATGACGATCCTGGACAACGTGGCTTTTCCGCTCCGCGAACACACCCGGCTGCCCGAGACGGAGATTCGCGACGTCGTCGCCTCGCTCGTCGACGAGGTTGGTCTGCCCCGCAGCGTGCTTTCCAAAAAGCCGGTGCAACTCTCCGGAGGCATGCGGAAGCGGGCCGGCCTCGCCCGCGCGCTGGCCCTCGACCCACAGCTCGTGCTCTACGACGAGCCGACGACCGGCCTCGACCCGATCATGACCGACGTGATCAACGAACTGATCCTCAGCGTCCGCCGACGACCCAACGTGACCAGCGTGGTCGTCACGCACGACATGAACACGGCCCGCAAGGTGGCCGACCGGGTGATCATGCTCTACCCGCTCTTTCGGCTGAAGCCGGGCGAACCCCAGATCGTGTTCGACGGCACCGTGGATGACCTCGACCGTTCCCGCGACCCGAGGATCCAGCAGTTCGTCGAGGGCCGGGCCGGTGGCCGCCTGATGGAGCTCCGCGAGGAGCAGGCCCGGGCTGCGGCAGAAGACGCCGCGGCGGACCGCGACGATGAGGCGGAGGACGACGCATGAGCGACCGCGTGATGCAGTTCCGGGTGGGCGTGGTGGTCCTCGCGACGGCCATCATCACCGGCATCCTGATCGTACTCTTCGGCGACCTGCCCTCGCTCGTTCAGGCGACATACCCCCTGAAGATGAGTTTCGCCGACGCCCGGGGCGTCGCCGATGGCACTCCGGTCCGCAAGAACGGCATCCTCGTCGGCCGCGTGGCCAGCGTGGCCCTCGACGAGAAGGGGGGCGTGAGCGTCGTCGCCGACATCGACTCCTACGTGCCGATCTACAAGGACGAAGAGCCCCGCATCGCCACCACGCTCCTCGGCGACGCCGAAATCCAGCTCGTGCCCGGCACGATCAGGCCGCCGCGGCAGAGGGTGGGCAAGGACGAGGTGCTCCAGGGCGCCGTCTCCCGCGACCCCTTCGAGGTGTTCGCCACGCTCGAGCCGAAACTCGGCGGAGCCATGCAGTCGCTGGCGGAGGCGAGCGAGTCGGTCAAGAGGCTCTCCGACAACTTCGACAAGCTGCTCCTCGGCGACGACGACAAGTTCTCGAAGATGGTGCAGAAGACCGACGCCGCACTCGAAGCCTTCAGCCTGGCGATGGCCAACATCAACGACGTGATGGGCGACCCGCAGGCTCGCGCGAACCTCAAGCTCACGCTCAACTCGCTGCCCGACGTGATCACCGACCTGCGGACCACCGTGCAGGGGATCGGCGAAACCGTCGATACGGCCGATCGCAACCTCCGCAACCTCGAGGGGCTCACCAAGCCGCTCGGCGAGCGGGGCGAGGGGATGGTGGCGCAGATCAACCAGACGATCGGCCGGCTCGACGAAACGCTTCAGCAGGCGGCGATGTTCACCAAGGCTCTCAACGAGTCGCAGGGCACGCTCGGCAAGCTCGTCCGCGACCCGCAGGTCTACAACGACCTCGCTCAGGCGGCGTCCAACGTCAACCGCCTCACCAAGGAACTGCGGCCGATCGTCGACGACGTGCGGGTGTTCACCGACAAGATCGCCCGCCACCCCGAGCAACTCGGGGTGAAGGGCGCCCTCGACCGCCGCGCCGGGCTCAAGTAGGCCGGTTGGCGGGCCGCGACGCGGCCGGCACTGGCTCGTCGGCCTTGGGCACGACTCGGGCAGCGTCGGCGGCCGCCGCCGGAACGCCTGCGATCGCGTCGAGCGCCGCCTCCTTGAGTCGGCCGCCATACCGCGCCGCCAGCCACGGGATCGCCTGTTCGATCGTGTCGGGCTGGAGGAGCACGAGGTCGCCCTTGCCCACCGCGTCGAGCACGAGCGCGGCGCTCGTCGCCCAATCGCCGCCGACGTCGATCCGTACCGGCTTGTCGGAACGCGTCGCCTCGCGGACGCCCTGCGTGATCAGTTTCGTGATTTCGCCGGGTTGTCGCCCGCGGATGTAGGCATCTTCGTAGATCACCACGCGGTCGAAGGTGGCGGCCAGCAGCCGCCCCTGGGCGATCAGATCGTCGTCGCGCCGGTCGCCGGCCGCCGAGTAGACGGCCGTCCGCCGCGGGTGCGGAAACTTCGCCAACGCCCCGCAGATCCGCTCGAGCGACGGCACGTTGTGGCCATAGTCGACCACGATCGAGGCGCCGTCGAGATCGAGCAGATTGAACCGTCCGGGCGAGCCCCCCGAGCCGCTCGAGAAACTCTCCAGTCCCAGCCGCACCAGTTCCAGCGGCACGCCGAGCCGCCAGGCCGCCGCGGCGCTCGCCAACACGTTCTCCACCTGGAAGTCGACGAGCCCGCGGTGCACCAGCGGCACGCGGTCGAGGTGCGCCAGACGCGTTTCGCGAGGCCCGTCGCAGAGCACGATCCAGCCGTCGCGGACCGTGGCCGCCAGGCCGCCCTTGGCGAGGTGCTCGACGATCACCGGGTTGGCGGGGTTGGCGTCGAAGTAGACCACCTGTCCCTTGCACCACTTCTTCATGGCAACGACGAGCGGGTCGGCCGCGTTGAGCACCGCCGCACCGTTGGGACGGACCGCCGCCACGATCGCCCCCTTCACCCAGGCGATCTGCTCGGGCGTGTCGATCTCGGCGATGCCGAGGTGGTCGCCCGAGGCGATGTTGGTGACGACCGCCACGTCGCAGCAGTCGAAGCCGCAACCCTCGCGGAGGATGCCGCCGCGAGCCGCCTCGAACACGGCCGTGGTGACCGCCGGGTTGGCGAGCACGCGACGGGCGCTCTTCGGGCCACTGCAGTCGCCGGCGTCGATCTGCCGGCCACCGATCCACACGCCCTCGGTGCAGGTCGTGCCCACGGTCGCTCCGCCGGCGGCGGCGAGGTGGGAGATGAGCCGCACCACCGTCGTCTTGCCGTTGGTTCCGGTGACCGAGGCGGTCGGAATCCGTCCGTCGTCGCCTGGACCGAACAGCGAGTCGACGATCGCGGCGCCCACGTTCCGCGGCGTGCCGACGGTCGGCTCCAGGTGCATCCGCAGGCCGGGGGCCGCGTTGACCTCGATCACCACGCCCCGCTGCGATTCCAACGACTTCGTGCAGTCGTCCATCACCAGGTCGATGCCGGCCACGTCGAGGCCCACGATCCGCGCGGCCTCGATGGCGCGAGCCGCGACCTCGGGGTGAACGATGTCGGTGACGTCCTCGGCCGAGCCGCCGGTGCTCAGGTTGGCGTTCCGCCTGAGAAACACCTCCCTGCCCGCCTCCGGCACGCTCTCCTCGGTGAAGCCCTGCTCGCGGAGCACGGCCACCGCCACCTCGTCGATCACCATGGGGCTGAGCGACGTGGCGTGGTCGCCGCACCGCCGCGGATCCTCGTTGACGCGATCCACGAGCTGCCGCACCGTCGCCACACCGTCGCCCACGACGATCGGCGGGTGCCGCCGCGCCGCGGCCACCATCCGGCCGCCCACGACGAGCACGCGATAGTCGCCGCCGGTCACGAACCGTTCCACCACCACCGAGGAGTCGATCTCGTTGGCGAGGATCCAGGCCTTCTCGACCTCCTCGCGGGTGACGAGGTTCACCGACACGCCGCGACCCTGGTTGCCGTACCGTGGCTTTACCACGACCGCACAGCCGATCTCCTCGGCCACGGCCCAGGCTTCGGCGGCGTCGGTCACGGGACGGCCCTCGGGCACCGGAATCCCCGACTCCGCCAGGAGCGTGCGGGTGAGCTCCTTGTCCTGCGCGATCGTCTCGGCGACGGCGCCGGTGCGATCGGTCTCGGCGGCGCAGATCCGCCGCTGCCTCGATCCGTAACCGAGCCGCACGAGCGAGCCCTCGGTGAGCCGCTGCGCCGGGATACCGCGGGCGATGGCCGCCTCGACGATCGACCGCGTGCTCGGGCCGAGCTGCACGTCGAGGAGCACCTGCCGCAGCCGCTTGACCTCGGCGTTCACCTCGAAGGGGGTGTCGTCGATCGCGGCCATCAGGAGACGATGGGCCGCCTGCAGGCACTCGAGGGCGAACTTCTCCTCCTTGTATTCGATCACCACCTTGTAGACGCCGCGAGTCTTGGCCTCACGGGCCCGGCCGTAGCCCACGGGCGTGCCGGCGAGCGTCTGGAGTTCCAGCGCCACGTGCTCCAGCACGTGACCCATCCAGGTGCCGGTCCGGAGCCGCTCGAAGAAGCCGCCCCGTTCCCCGATCGAGCAGCGGTGCTCGATCATCGTGGGCAGCCACGACATGATCCGTTCGTTGAACCCCGGCAGGGTGTTCGAGGGGAAGTCCTCGAGCCGACCGAGATCGACCCATGCCTCCAGGCAGGGGAACGACGCCCATTGATTGGGACCGCGAAGGACCTTGACCGAAAGAATCTCCATGGAAGTGTGGTGTGCTTCTTTTAGACCTGCAGCAGACGCGTGCGCGGGTCTGGTCGTGTGCGCCTCGTCCAGCCGCCGGACAGTCCGGCGGGTTGCGCTGGAGCGGAGGTCGCACGGGTCACAACGGCATGGCGCAGGCGCGTCGCCCACGACATGCTGTCCGCCAGGGCGGACATCCGTACGAGCCCGACGGTGAGGCCCGTCAGGGTGGCGGCTGGCAGTCCGGCGCCGCGGGAGAAATGCCCCCGGCGAAGCAGGTCTTCGCGGACGGGCAGGAGAACAACGGGGTGAAGAAACGAACCGTCAACCGACCGGCCGAAGTGGCCATGGGACGAAAGAGTTCCTACACCGCGAGGCCGGATGGTAACGCCGCACGCCACACGGACGCGCGTTCGCTTGCGATACCCGTTCCTCGCGGCACCATGATTCCAACCGCGACGCCGCCAGGAACTGCCCTGACGGCCGCCGCCTCGTCGCAGCCATCGGCCCGGGAGACCCGGAACCGACTTCGCAGAACGATCGCCAGAGTTTACGCTTCCCGGCGTCGACCGCGAACTTTTTTTCAACATCTCCAGAACCATGCACGTCCCATGCCGAAAGCCGGTATTTTTCCGTCCACACGGCGTTGGCGGCTGATTTACGGGGTCGAGGGCGAGCCCGAGGTCCGGGTGCACGGAAAGATTGACCGAGTGGAGTGGCAAAATGGAGGCGGTCGAGGCGGGCGGTAGGAAAATTCTACAGGCGGGCGAATGACGAAGCCGAAACGCACGCTCCATAAGTAAAACTGCGATTCGAAGACGGTAATCTAGGCATGTTCGGTAAGCCACGCAAATTTCTGTTGCCCTCTCCGGCCCCTCCCTCCCAAACGAGCATCAACCGCTGAAATAAAAGCTTTTTTGAACCTTTTCCCTCCGGAATACAGCGTCACACCGCTTCAGCATCCTTTCTCACGTCCTGCCCACTCCCGGCCCTTCCCACATGCCTCAAGGCTCTGCCTCCAGCGACCAGCCCCCCTCCTCGGCCCTGCCTTGGCCGGAGGCGACGGTGCGGCTTCTTCCCGGGGAGGCCGTCCTGGCCACGAGTCGGTTCGATCTCGATGCCAGCCTCCAGTTCAGCGACGGCTGGATCGTGCTCACCACCAGGCGGGTCATCGCCGACCGTCCGGCATCAGCCACCCAGTCGCTCACCGGGTCTGGACCATGGGTGTGGACGATCGGGCCGCACACGCGACTCGACGTCCAACTCCGCTCCGCCGTCGGCCGCGTGGAACTTTCCGAGGGGGACCGCATCGTCGCCCGCTGGCTGTTCACGCCGACGAAGGCCGACGCGATCCACGTGCTCGAGGACGCGTTCGACGCCCGCGTCGCCGGCCCCGACGGACTCTCCCAGCCCGAGGGCGTCCGCAAGCCGACGGCAGTCGCCGACGACGCTACCAGCGAGGCCGAGGAGAAGCCCTCTCCCGCAGGCCGCGGACTTGGTGACGACGACGGGGGCACCGCGTCGTGGCGGGCGCTGTTTCGTGTGATCGCGTTCGCCAGGCCGCACGCCGGCATGGCGATTCTCGGCGGACTGCTCTCGCTCGCCAGCACGGCTGCGGCACTCGTGCCTCCATATCTCACCATGCCACTGGTCGACACGGTGCTGATCCCGCGGCAGAACGGGAAGGACGTCCCGTTCTCGCTCGTCTGGTGGTACCTCGCCGGCCTGCTCGCCGCGGCGCTCGCCGCCTGGCTGCTCTCGTGGCTGCAGACCTGGGTGCTCGCGTGGGTGAGCGAGCGGATCGCGGCGGGCCTTCGAACCCGGACTTACGCCCACATGCAGACGCTCTCGCTCGATTTCTTCCAGGGCAAGCGGACGGGGGATCTCATGTCGCGGGTGGGCAGCGACACCGACAAGATCAACGTCTTTCTCTCGGTCAACCTGATCGAGTTCGCCTCCAACGTGATGCTCCTGGTGCTCACCGCGACGGTGCTCGTGTGGCTCAATCCGCTCCTCGCCGTGCTCACGCTCGTCCCATTCCCGTTCGTCGTCTGGCTGATCTACATCGTTCGCGAGCGGCTCCGGCGAGGATTCTCCCGGGCGGCCGTGGCCTGGAGCGACATGACGAGCGTGCTGGCCGACACCATCCCCGGCATCCGCGTGGTCAAGGCGTTCGCCCAGGAGCGTCGCGAGATCGACCGGTTCGTCTCCGCCAACGAGCGGGTGCTCGACGCCAATGACCGCGTCAACGTGATCTGGTCGTTCACCGGCCCGATCGTGAGCCTGATCAGTGAACTCGGCCTGCTCGTGGTCTGGGCATGCGGGGCGTGGCTGGTGTTCGTCGGCGGCGTGACGGTCGGCGGCCTGACCGCCTTCCTCGCCTACATCGCCCGGTTCTACGGCCGCGTCGAGTCGATGATCCGGATGGTGCCCGCCACGCAGCGGGCCGCGGCGAGCGCCCAGCGGATCTTCGAGATCCTCGACTGCAAGCCGACCGTCGCCGAGGCGCCGCGACCGGTGAAGCTCGGCCGGGTCGAGGGGCGAATCGAGATTTCGGGCGTCCACTTCCGCTACGGTGCCCGCGAGGTGCTTCATGGCGTCGACCTGGTGATCGAACCGGGCGAGATGATCGGGCTCGTGGGCACGAGCGGCTCCGGCAAGTCCACGCTCGCCAATCTTGTCTGCCGCTTCTACGACCCGTCGAGCGGGTCGATCCGGGTCGACGGTGTCGATCTCCGCGACGTCGACATCGCAGACTACCACCGCAACCTCGGCTGTGTGCTCCAGGAGCCGTTCCTGTTCTTCGGCACGATCGCCGACAACATCGCCTACGGTCGGCCCGATGCCCCCCGCGAGAAGATCGTCGAGGCGGCCCGCGCCGCCGGCGCCCACGACTTCATCCTCTCGCAGCCGCTCGCCTACGATTCCCGCGTCGGGGAGCGCGGTGGCGGCCTCTCGGGCGGCGAGCGGCAGCGGCTCTCGATCGCCCGTGCGCTCCTGGTGGACCCGCGGATTCTCGTCCTCGACGAGGCCACCTCGAGCGTCGACGCCGAGACCGAAGCAATCATCCAGGCGGCGATCGACCGGCTCGTGACGGGCCGGACCACGATCGCGATCGCCCACCGCCTGTCGACGCTCCGGCGGGCCAACCGCCTCGTGGTGCTCGATGCGGGGCGGATCGTGGAGGTGGGCACCCACGAGGAACTCCTCGCCGCCGACGGCATGTACGCCCGGCTCTACCACGCCCAGATGAAGGCGGCCGAGGAGGCCGCGGCTTCGGCCTGACGAAGCCACCACCGTTCCGCACCGTCGACGCACACCATGCACGCATCCGACTCCACGACCATCTCAGGCGCCTCCCCCGAAGGCTGGCGGATCGAGCGGCACGACCACGGCCGGCTTGACCTCGTCGATGCGCACGGCATGAGGCATCACGATGTCGACGTGCTGCGGGCATTTCCGGTGACGGCGGCCTCGGGGCCGGTGGCGATCATCGCAGCCAACGGCGGCGAACTTGCCTGGGTCGAGTCGCTCGCGGATCAGCCGGCGGAACTCCGCACGCTCCTGGAGCGGGAACTTGCCCAGCGGGAGTTCCTCCCGGTGATCGAGCGGATCGACGTGGTCTCCGACACCGAGCCTTCGGAGTGGACGGTGGTCACGGACCGTGGCCGCCACCGGTTCAAGGTGGCCCACGCCGACGACATCGCCCGACAGGCGGACGGCGGCGTATTCATCACCGACACGTTCGGGATGCGATATCGAATCCCGAAGGAGTCGGCGCTCGACGCCACCAGCCGCCGCCTGCTCGACAAGCTCTCGTAGGCTGCCCCCTCGGCTCACCCCCTCGGCAAGCCGACGGGCCGTAAGGCCGCGGGCTCCTGGTCGTGCGCCGCTCAGGGCATCAGGAAGCCCAATCGCGTAAGCGATGGGGACATGCCGGCCGCGCCGCTCGGGGCTGCCCATGCCATCTCGCCGGACGCTCGCTCCGTCAGGAAGCCCAATCGCGTAAGCGATGGGGACATGCCGGCCGCGCCGCTCGGGGCTGCCCATGCCATCTCGCCGGACGTTCGCTCCGGGCATCCTGACAATCCAATCCTGTTCGGCACGAGATTTTCGCAGGAGAGGCCGGGCAGTCCGGGCAAACTGAAGCGAGTTGCGCGCCGATCTGCGGGGCGTTATCGTGCCCAGCATGGCTGGACGGACGAAGCGCGGGATCCGTGATCAGGATGCGCAGGGGCTCAAGTGCCTGCGAAAGATCCGTCCACTGCTGTCGCGGCTGCTGAAGGTGGGCAGCGAACGCGACCGAGCCGGCAATCGCCGGCTGTTCATGGATCACTCCTGTGCCCTGATCCTGATGGCGCTCTTCAGCCCAATGATCCGGAGCCTCCTCGATCTCCAGCGGGCGTGCGCCCTCGACAAGGTCCGCAAGCGATTTGGCGTGAGCCGCGCATCGCTGGAATCTCTGTCAGAGTCGGTGGCGATTTTCGACCCTGCGCCGTTCAAGGAGATCGTGGCAGAACTCTCGTGGACGCCCAAGGCCAAGGGAAAGCATCTTTCGGCCTACCGGCTGCACAAGCACTTCGAGGTCCTGAGCGGCAAGGCTGTGCGAATCGACGCCACCTCGGCCAGCCCCAAGGGCGATGCCGATGAGCGGGCCGTCTTGCAGCGGACGATCGAGGCCGACCGCTGCTACATCCTCGATCGCGGCTCCATCAGTGAGCGGCTTTGAAACGCGATCAACGTCGTAGACAGCAGTTCCGTCTGCCGGTCATCAGACAGGACCCTGGCCACAATCGCGCACGTCAACGACCTGATCGGCACGCGGGTTTCGATGCTGCGCGGCTGAGGCACGAACTCAGCGAGGGGCTGCCCATGCCCTCGAGCGGGCTATGGGAGCAAGCGCAGCCACGACCAATCCGCCTGCGGCGGATCGGTGCCCGGCGAAGCGTAGCGAACACGCAGAGAGTCGAGGCCACGAGGGCCGAGACGAACGTCCAGCGAGAGGTCGTGGGTAGTTCCGAGCCGTCGCGGACTTCTTGTGCAGGTGAACAACCTGCACCTACGTGGGGAGCACCGAGCCAGGCCAGACGTGAGGAGACCGGTCCTGCAACTGCCGTGCCGAACAGGATTGGCATCCTGCCCTCCGCTCGCTCGATGCTGCCTGCGCTTCGCCATCCATGGCTGCGCTTGGCAGCAACGCCGTCTCCCCGGCATGGGCAGCCCCTCGCTACCTCGCTCCTCCCGGCCCGCGAGCCGGACGCCGCCGAACTCGTCCTCGATGCCGGAAGATGGGCCGGTTGCAGCGTTCGTGAGGGACAGGAGGGCTTTTTTTCTAGGAAAAACCTCGATTTTTCCTCAACAAGCCGCTTGTGGGCTGCGTACACCGGATTAGTCTCGAAGGGTCCTTCTCAGGAGAGATCCCATGTCAGCTTCCGGTGCCCGCTCGTCCCGCTCGAACGTTCTCCGTCGCCTGCAGTCGCTGGCCTGCGCCGGCCTCGTGCTCGTGCCCCAGGCGCCGTCGATGCAACTCGCCACCGCCCAGTGTGGCTGCGGCGCCGCCCCCGCGCCGGCCCCCGTCGCGGTGCCCACGCAGACCTATCGGCTCGACTACCAGACCGTCTACGACGAGCGGCAGGTCACGGCCGAGCGGGTCAGCTACGAGACCGTCTACGACACGAAGACCTTCACCGTGCAAAAGCCGGTCTGGGAAACGCAGACACAGGAACGGCGTTACACCGTCCAGAAGCCGGTCTGGGAAACGCAGACCCGCGAGGAGCGGACCACGGTGATGAAGCCGGTCTACGAGACCATCGTCGAAGACCGCAGCTACGACGTCACCCGCGACGTGGTCGAGACGGCCACCCGCGAGGAGCAGTACACCGTCATGAAGCCGGTCTACGAGACCGCGATGCAGCAACAGGTGCAGGTCGTCCGCAAGCCGGTCTACGAGACGAGCGAGCGGGAGCAGGCCTACACGGTCACCGAACCGGTCACCCAGATGCGGACCGCCTATTCGGTCGGCAGCCAGGCGGTCGACACGGTCACGCCCGTGGCCACGCCGGGTGCGACCGGCCTCGGCTGGGCGCCCAGCGGCTGGGTGATCGATCCCGCTACCGGTCTCGCCGTCTGGCAACGGGGCGGCTACCAGTGGGTGATGACCCCGGGCACGGTGGTCAATCAGGTCAATCGCGTCTACCAGCCGACGTACACGCCGGTCCAGGTGCCGGAAACGACCTACGTCAACCGCGTCGTCACGCAGAAGGTGCCGGTGCAGACCGTCCGCTACGTCGACGAGCAGGTCGTCACGCAGGTGCCGGTGCAGACGATGAAGATGGTGGCCGAGACCGCGGTCCGGCAGGTGCCGGTGCAGACGGTCCGCAAGGTCGTGGAGCGGGTCGACAACAAAGTGCCGGTGCAGGTGATGAAAATGGTGCCGGAGGAACAGGTCCGTCAGGTGGCCTTCCAGGTCTGCAAGATGGTCGCCGAGGAGAAGGTCGAGCCGGTGCAGGTGCAGGTGATGAAATACGTCACCGAGCAGCGGTCGGTGCAGGTGCCGCGGGTGGTCGAGAAGAAGACTCCCTACACGTACACGGTGCGGATGCCGCGGACGGTGGTCACGAAGGTGCCGCTTGACTCTTGCGGCAATCCGATCCCCGCTGCCCCCGCCGCCGCTCCAGCCACGATGGCCCCGGCCCTGCCGGCGGCGGCGACCTACGAGCAGGTGCCCGCACCCGCCGCCTCAGCCGCTCGTCCCGAGACGCCGGCGGCCGCCGGTCCCTTGAAGACCTTCAGCGACAAGCCCACCGAGGCAGCCGCGCCGGCCGGCGAGGGCTGGACCGCTTCGCCGCTCCAGCACGTGGATCCCGCGAAGTCCGCCGCTGAAACCAGGACGGTCGAAAAGCCGGTGACGTCGGTCGCCCCGACCACGGAGACGATTCCATCGCCTACCGCAGCAGCGCCGTCCGCGAAAGTTCCGACTGCCACCATTCCGTCCGAGCCGACTCCGACCGTCGCCCCGGCCGGCCCCTCGGTGGAACCGGCCCCGCCGGCGCACGATCTCCGCGACGTGCCTGCTGCAAAGGCTTCGGGTGCTGGCTTTCTGAAGCCGATCCCCGTGTCCGATCACACGACCTGATCGAAACGGCCTCTCGGTCGCGGTCTCGTTCTTGGATGTGGATTTCACAGCACGCGCATTCGCACGCCACTCATCCGCGTGAGTGAAACTTTCGGAGCGTAGCCCGGTCCCATCGCGCGTGTCTTTCACGACACGCGCACGGCCGTGCCGACGATCTCTTCCTATCTCGCACAATCACGCGAGTGCGATCGGCGTTGGGGTGTCGCCGCGCGTGTGGCGTATAGCATGATGCCGTATCGCGGGAGGGATCACCGTTGTGATCCACCATGCGGTCAAGCCTCATCGCGATCCTCGCCATGATGCCATCGAGTGCTTTGGGAAGCGTCCATGGACGGCGTACGAGTCTGCCCATTCCCTCACTATTCGTGGCTGGCCTATCGGTTGTCGATCCAAACACCTCGACTGTTCGACGTGCACCAGTGTCGGCACGTCACCCATCGCGTGCTCTTCACGACGGACGGTCAGGCGGACATCGCATGGACGGCCACTGGAGCGGAGACGCGGTTTCGGGCAGCGCCCGAGTCGATCGGTTTCTTTCCCCGCGACGGCGAGACGCACGTGATAGCCGTCACCTCGGCGGATGGCTATCGCGGGCAGGTGCTCTGCCTGCCCAGCGACCACCTTCCGCCACCTGTGGCGACGGAAGCCGCCGCGCCGGCGGGCGGCTTGGTGGCCCGGCCCGAGTTTCGCGATGCCGCCCTGACCGCCTGCCTGCACCGACTCACCATCGTCGAGGAGGGCTGCCCGGTGGCGGAGGATGTCGGCGACGAGGTGGTGGCCCGCCAGATCGTGCTGCGGCTGGCCGAGTGCCTCGGGGCGAAGCGTCCTGAGTGGCCAACGGACCACCGCAGCTTCGAGCCCCCGGTGATGCGGCAGCTTGTGGGTGTCGTGGATGACAATTTGTCGCGCGGCCCGACGGCCGACGATCTCAGCAAGCTGGTCGGCCTGTCACCGAGCCACTTCTCCCGAAAGTTTCAGTATTCGGCGGGCTTGAGCCTGAATCGCTTCCTGAATCGGCGGCGCATCAGGCGGTCGCTGGCGCTCCTCGAGGACAGTTCGCTGCCGCTCACGCGTGTCGCGATCGATCTCGGCTTCTCGTCGCAGAGTCATTTCACCCGCCTCTTCAGCAGCCACACCGGTCTGAGTCCGAACAACTTCCGCCGGCTCCACAGGCGATCGCTCCCCTGAACCCGCCGTCCGTCAATGCAAAAAGCAATGCAACGAGCACCACGACGAGTGGGCCGGGGGGGTTGCTACCGGCTCCATATTTCTGTCACGAACGACGATGAGTACCGTGCAAATCGTCGTTCACGTCGATCGACCCCGAGAACCATTCCATGACCGAAAAGATGACCTCCTCGTCCGTGTCGAAGGAACTGGCGGACATCGCCCTGTCGATGCAGGCGGAGCGCACCGGCCACTCGCCGAAGGCAGTCACGGTCGTCGCCAGTGACGAGACGGTGGTCGTGACGCTCCACGAGGCGCTCACGCCGGCCGAGAAGATTCTCGCCCGCACCGAGGCCGGCGCGGCGAAGGTCGAGGACTACCATCGGGCGCTGTTTGCCGTGTCGTGCGACGAACTCCGCCGGGAAATCCAGCGGCTGACCGGCCGCAGGGTCCGAGAGGCGGCGGTGGTCGTGGAGCCCGCGACGGGGGCGATCGTCCACGCCTTCACGAGCGGCACGATGGTGCAGATCTTCCAGCTCGAACCCTCCGGCCTGTCCACGCACGTCTCGGCGGGCACGGCCGATGACGCCGCGGCCCCCGGCTGACGACCGGCGGGCGGTCAGTCGAGACCCACGTGGCGGATGAGCCGCCGAGGGCTGTCCGGAGGGTACCGACAGCGACGTCCTGCGCGACCGCAAGACCCATCCGTTGGGCATCTCCGTAGGGAGAAAGACCGCTGCCCCATGGACCGGAGCTGACACCGTCCCGTTCCTTGTCCCCAGGAGCCGCGCATGCTACAAGCGTAGTGGGGAGCCTCTCTATACAATTGACGACACCGTGGATACACCCTTGGGCCGGCATCCCCACCGCCGCCAGTCGCCGTGCACGGCAGCCATCCGGGCCGCTGGGGCCTTCGCCGTCTGCGCAGCCCTCGTGGTCGCGTCATCGGCCCACGGCCAGACCGTCACCCTCTCCGGCAGCGTGGTCGGGTCGACTCCCTCGGTGCTGGGCTACAACTCCGGGCACTTCCTGCCCGGATCCAACACCGCGTCTTGGTGGAAGTATTCCGGGGTCAACGGCAGCCGGATCTTCTCGAGCCCCAGCTACCTGACGCCCGGGTCGAGCACCTACTTCCGGTCGGAATCGACGCTCGCGCTCAGCGCGACCACCCAGGCCCAGTTCGTCACGCAGCGCGACGCCCTCCGGGCCAGCGGCACGGCCACCACCTACATCCGCTGGGACCGGATCACGCCGCTCTACACGACCGGCACCACCGACGGCAACAACTCGATCCAGCTGAAGACGGCCGAAGACTCGATGAAGTCGCTCGGCATCAAGCCGCTGATCGTGATGACCCGGTCCCCCGCTAGCTACGCGTGGCCCACATCCCCTTCCGCCAACTCGGCCGCCGACTGGCAGGACCGGTGGCTGGCCTGGCAGCAGTGGTATTCCCAGGCGTTCCTCCACGCCCAGTACAACGACGTCGAGAACTTCCAGTTCTTCAACGAGCCCGACCTCTACGCCAGTTCCAACGGCACGCTCACGCAGGATCAGTGGCTGGAGATGGTCCGGTTCGGTGCCAACGCCGTCGAGAGCGCCGTCGCCGACGTCAACCGGATCTACGGCAAGAGCCTCACGCCCCACGTCTACGGGCCGGTGACGACGGGGCCGGAGACGTCGGCAGGCGGATGGGGCGATCTGCTCCTCCGCAACCGCACCAACCAGGTGATCACCGGCTCGTCGTCGTCCTACCGGCTCTTCGACCACTACGACTACCACAACTACGGCAGCAGCCCGGCCACCTTCGGCACGAAGGTGGCCGACACGATCTCGGCGATCAATGCGACGACCGGTGGCCAGGCGGCGCAGTTCCCGATCGTGCTCAGCGAGTTCAACACCCGCACAAGCACCAACTACGACCCCACCGACGCCGTCAACAATCCCAACGGCTACACACCCGACACTCCCGAGATGTCGAGCCGCCTCGGCCAGATCCTCGTCAATCTGGCCAACAACAAGCCCGATGAGCTCTACCTCTTCAAGTTCACCAACGCGGGTGGGGCCAACAACGGCGTCCACTGGCAGAGCGAGAGCGGCTCGAAGAACGTGGGCGGCGCCTCGCGGTCGGCGATGGTCTATCAGCTCTTCACGGAAGGATTCACCGCCAACTCGCTGCTCAAGACTCCGACGTCGTCCGACTCGGCGCTCACCATGGCCGCGGCATCCGACCCCACGGAGGGCAAGCGTTACGCCTACATCTCCAACGAGAGCGGTTCCGTCAGCAAGTCGATGACACTCGACCTCAGCTCATGGAACGTAGCCGTGGGCTCCACGGTGACCGTCAAACAGGTCAGCGGCCTCCACCAGGGAGGCATCAGCCAGACGCTCACGGTGCCCGCCAACCGCACGATCACGGTGAACGCCGATCCCTTCGGCGTGGTGCTCGTGACCGCCCCGACCGTGAGCGGCCTGGAGCGGCGACCCTTCACCGCCTCCGAAAATGCCTACGTGCAGGAGAGCGGCCTGACGACCAACTACAGCGGATCGGCGGCCCTGCTGGTCCGCAGCGGCAGCACCACAGCGACCCACAATGCTGCATACCTGAAGTTTGCGATCGGCTCGCTCGATCCCGCCCTCGTGGCCGACGCCACGCTGAGCATCACCGCCTTCGACCCGGCCGCAACCGACCCCACGACGGCCGGCATCGTCTGCCACGTCTACGGGATCACGAACTCCACCTGGCGGCAGGCGACGACCGGCACGGCCACAGGGATCACATGGACGACTGCCCCGAACATCAGCCAGGCCAGCCGCCCGGCCGCGCGGACGACGATCAGCCAGAACTACGTGACTGGCGTGGGAACGACGGCCGACATCGTCGGCCAGTTCGCAGCCACCGGCACGGCCACGACGCTCTCGATCGACGTCAGCCGCTGGATCGCAGAGCGGGTGGCCGCGGGCGACACGAACGTGAGCTTCATGATCACCCGCGACGTGCGGTTCGACGGTGATTTCGACAACGTCCACTCGCTCTCGATCACGAGCCGCGAAGGTGCCGGCGCCAACGCCATCCTGGCGCCGACACTCACGCTCTCGACCCGCACGGCGCCGATCACGATCTCCGTCGCATCGGGCAGCCAGACCCAGCTCCAGACCGGGAACTCGCTGATCAGGGGCACGAGCCCGGTGACGAAGACGGGCGCCGGCACGCTGATCTACGACATCGCCAATTCGACGACGGGCTCGACAACGATCCAGGCCGGCACACTGCGGGTCGCCCACGCGCAGGGGCTCGCGACCAGCCCGACCACTGTTCAGGCCGGGGGCCGCCTGCTGGTCGATGCGGGGATCACGCTCAAGGCCCCACGCGTGACGCTGGCAGGCGGGACACTGGCGGCCGCGGCGCTCGCCGTGAATGGCACGACTGGCATCGGGGTCCTGACGATCTCCTCTGGAGTCGTCGCCGGCACGCCATCGCTGACCGTCGCGGGTGGCGGCCGCGTGGTGATGTCGGCCGCATCGGCCGAGTCGCTGGATGTCTCGTCGCTCACCGTCGATCAGGCGACCGGCGGAAGACTCGACCTCGGCAAGGGCGGCATCACGATCGCCCCCGGAGGCATCACGTCGGCGGCACTGCGGGCCGACCTCGCGGCCGGCTTCGCGGACGGGGTCTGGAGCGGCACGAGCGGGATCATGTCGTCTGCGGTGGCCACGACCCAGGCCGCCGGAGTGCTGCGAACGATCGGCTGGACCAATGGCGGCGACGGGACGCTCCGGGCAGCCTTCGCTGCGCCTGGCGACACCAATCTCGACGGGATGATCGATCTGCTCGACGCCGCGAACGTCCTCGCCGGAGGCCTCTTCGACGCCGGTACTGCGGGCGTCTGGTCCGATGGCGACTTCAACTACGACACCCTCGTCGACATCCTTGACACGGCTGATTTTCTGAGCACCAGCCTATTCGATGCGGGGTTTTACGACGGATCGACGGCGGGGCCCGTGGCCGCCGTGCCGGAACCCGTCGGGGCGGCTCTCCTCGGCCTCGCGGCACTGATCGGACACGCGGTCGGCCGGAAGAGGCCGCGGTGTTGAAACGCCCGGCTCCGCGCGTATAAACTCACGGTTTGTTTGTATACACGCTGTTCCAGTCAGGGCCTGGAACAGTTGTCGTCCCGGGGATGCGATCATGGGAGGAAACACCGTGAAGGCTTGCCGTTCGTCGTTGCGCCACCCCGGACGGGCCACCGGCCTGACCGCATCCCGCCTTGGGCGTTGGCTCATGGGCTGCGGCGACGTCCTCTGCCGCGGCATGCTTGCCGGCATGGTGCTCGTCGCCGGCATGCCGCAGGCCCGCGCCGGGACGATGCTCACGTGGGACCTCACGACCACCACCGGTTCGACCAGCGGATCGGCCGCTTCGGCGCTCGTCGTCGGCGTGACCGGAACCGTGATGTCGTCGGGTACCGGCACCACCACGGGGAACAGCGGCAGCGGTGGCTCCAACGGCAGTCCGAGCAACACTTGGAATCGCACCTACCTCAACGTCACAACCTCGGCCACGGCCGCGCTCGCCGCCGGCAACTTCATCGAGTGGACCACGACCGCCGCTCCCGGCTACACCGTGTCGTTCAACGGCCTGACCGGTATGAACCTTGCCAAGACGAGCACGGGCCCCGATCAGGCGGCGCTCTTCTACAGCACCGACGGCGGGCTCAACTTCATCCAGACCGGCTCGTCCGTCCCCGTCACGGGCACGCTGACGTCGGCAGCGACAGCCTTCGCTTCGACGATGTCGACGACGCCAGTCGTGCTCGACGGTGGTGGGAGCGGCGCGTCGATTCTGTGGCGTCTCGCGGCCTATGGCGGCGGTGCAAGCCGGATGGGCATCGGCAAGGCGGCCACGGACGATTTTTCGATGCTCGGCACGGTGACAGGCGGCGCGGCGCGCGACCTCACCTGGGTCGGCGCGTCCGGCAACGGCATCTGGGACACCGACCCCGCCAACACGGCGTGGACCACCGGCAGTTCGGCAGCCGCCTTCTCCACCAACGACAACGTCTCCTTCACGACCTCAGGCACGGTGTCGGTCGCAGCGGGCGTCGCCGCGGGGTCTGTCGCCGTGTCGAATGCGTCCGGCGTGCTGCGACTGGAAAACAACGGCTTCAGCGGCACGACGCTCACCAAGGCGGGGGCCGGCACGCTCGTGCTGGCTGCCGCCAACTCGCTCTCCGGCGGCGTCACGGTGACCGGCGGCACGGTGGTGCCGGCGGCGGCCGGAGCCTTCGGCAGCCAGCCATTCGGCCTCAACGGCGGGACACTCGCCTTTGCCGACCCGGCCGTGACGTCCGTGACGAACGCCTACTCGACGGGCACGGCCGGCGGCACGATCAACGTGGCCGACGGTTCCGCCACGATCAGTGGCGTGGGCACGGCACTGGGCACGCAGGCCGGCAGCGGCATCCCGCGTGGCGATTCGCGGACCTTCAACACGCTCACGAAGACCGGTACGGGCACGCTCATCCTCACCGGCAATCTCGGCGCTCAAATGAGTTACGACGTGGTGGCCGGCAACGTCACCACCTCCGGCGGCATCAATCTGCAGATCCCGCAGGGCACGATGGAAATCTCCGGCGCCCGCACGTGGAACCTGGCCACGGGGACCTCCCTGACCACCGGCTCGTCGACGTTCAATGGCATGCAGTGGGACGGCAACGTCAACATGCGGGGGGGCACGATTCAAGTCAACGGCGGCAACATCCAGGGCAGCGGCACGATCAACGTGGGGCTGCCCGGGGATTTCGCCTCGACGAACGTCCTCAAGAGCCGGCTGAACTTCGCCGCCCCGTCGATCGCCAACACCGTCTCGATCGCGGATGGCTTCACGCTTACGCTCGAGTCGAACGTCGGTAGTTCGATCCGACTCACAGGCACGATCCTCGGCGGCCCCACCACCGCCATCACCAACGCTGGCAACGGCACGGCCACGATCACGGGTACGGTGCCCTCCACGTTCGCAGGCACCTTCGTGGTGACCGGGAGCACGTCGGGCGGCATGTCGCTCTCGCCACAGGCGATGGCGAGCGCCACCAAGGTGACGAACAACTACTCGCTGACGATCGCCAACTCGGTCGCCGGCGCCACCACGTCCACCCTGATCGAAGGCACCGGTTCCGTGCTGATCAGCGGTAGCCAGAAGGTCACGGTCACGGGATCGAACACCTACTCCGGCGCTACCCGGGTGGCATCCGATGTGGGGATCGTAAAGCTCTGGGATGGCACCTATGGCTCGCTCGGCTCGGGCGGCATCACGGCCTCGGGAGCCGATGGCCGGATCTTCTGGGATGGCCCCGAAACCACGATCACCTTCGACACTCCCGTGAACACGGGCAACCTCGCCACCGAGCGGCTGGGCTTCGCGGGCACCGGCAAGACCTATGTGCTCACCGGTCTTGTCAGCGGCTCCGGCTGGCTGCGGTCCAGTTCCGGCGCCATCCTCGACCTCCGGCAGCAGACTGCGGCCAGCAATACGAACCTCGGCGGCGTGGAAATTGGCAACGCCACCGTGATCGCCTCCAGCGACGAGAACCTCGGGGGTGGGACGATCAACTTCACCGGCACGTCGTCGCTGCTGATCGTGAAGGCGACTGGCACGATCAGCCGGCCGGTCACCGTCGGCGTCACCAGCGGCTCGTCGATCGCCGCGCAGATCGACACCGAGGCCAACACCGTCACGCTCTCCGGCAGCATCACCGACACGGCCCTGACCACCGGTGGCGGCCTGGTCAAACTCGGCTCAGGCCGGCTCACGCTGGCCAACACCGCGAGTTACTCAGGGCCGACCCAGATCGCGGCCGGCACACTCGAATTCACGAGCGGCACGCTCACCGGCATCGTGAGTGGTTCGGGCGCCCTGGTGAAGACCGGCTCCGGCACGCTGTCACTGTCGGGGGCCAACACGCTCACCGGCTCCACAACGGTTCAGGAAGGTCGGCTCCAACTGGCCAGCGGCGGGGCGCTCGCCTCCAGCCGACTCGTACCGCTCGCAGGTGGCACCGTCGCGCTCACGCCCGGGCTGCAGACAACCGTTGGCGGTCTGGCCCCGAACGCCGGCGGCTTGGTGGACGTGGGCAATGGGATGGTGACCGTGGCCGGCGGCCTCGCCGCCGCTGACATGGTGACCGCGATCGTCACCGGCCTGGGCGACGGCACGTGGAACGGCACCAGTGGCATCACGTCCAGCACCGCCGCCGCCAGCGGCGGCGACCGGACGGTCGGCTGGCTCGACAACGGCGACGGCTCGGTCACGTTCGCCTTCGCGGCGGCCGGCGACACCAACCTCGACTGGCAGGTCGACATCATCGACGCGGCCAACTTCCTCGCCGGCGGCAAGTTCGACTCCGGCAGCCCGGCGACCTGGAACGAGGGCGACTTCACCTACGACGGTGTCGTGGACATCCTCGACGCCGCGAGTTTCCTCTCCAACGGCCTGTTCGACGCCGGTCCCTACAACGCACCACCGGCCGCGGGATCGATCGCCGCCGTTCCGGAGCCCTCCACGTGGGCGATCCTCGCGGCGGGAGTCATCGCCCTCGGGATCGGCCGACGCCGGCGCTCCGGCATCTGATAAAAATCTATTGTCTCTACGAGCGACAGCACGTCGCGGGATCTCGAAGGAATCGTCAATGAATCTCGAAATCAGTCTTCTGGTCAAGGATCCGATCCGCGCCGCTGCGCTGGCGGTCGTCGTGCTCGTTTCAAGCTTAGGCACGGCGCGGGCCGACACGCTCGTGCAGTTTCTGATCAATACCGCCACCACCGGATCCATCGTCATGCCGGGTTCGGTCACGACCGTCACCGGCCTCTCCTCGACGGTGATGTCGGGCAGCGGCGGCACCACGACCACCGGAAACGCGACCTCTCCGGCGGGCACCTGGAATCGAACCTATCCCAACGTCCAGGCGACCGGCACGGGCTCGCTGGCGGCGGGCAACTGGATCACCTGGACCACGACCGCGGCCACCGGCTACGAGTATTCGTTCAACGGACTCACCGGCCTCAACATCAACCGCACGAGCACCGGACCACAAAATGCCGGGCTCTTCTACAGCACCGACGGCGGCGTGAACTTCTCGCAAACCGGCGGCACCTTTGTCACATCTTCGACGCTGACGTCTGCGGCTGCGACCTTCTCGACCACGATGAGCAGCACGCCGATCAAGCTCGTCAGCGGGACGACCGGCATCATCTGGCGGCTCGTCGGCTTCGGATCGGGCGCAAGCCGGATGGGCATCGGCACCGCCGACGCGGTCGATTTCGCGATGCTCGGCACCGTGGACGTCACGCCCGCACTCAACCTCACGTGGGCCGCCTCGGGAGGCGCCGGCACGTGGGACACGCTCCCGAGCAACCAGGTCTGGACCATCAACTCCAGCGGCTCCTCAACGCCATTCACCAATGGCGACAATGTGACCTTCAGCGGCACCGGCGGCGTGGTGACGGTCAGTGGCACCGTCAGCCCGGGCACGCTTGCCGTGACGAATGCGTCGGGCACCTACCAGATGACGGGCGGGCTGATCCGGGCCACTGGTGCGGCCACCAAGTCGGGCGCCGGCACGCTCGTGCTCGCCTCGTCTGGTTCCTATGCACTCGGCTGGAGCGTGACAGGAGGCACGATCGTGCCAGACTCCGCAAGTGCCCTCGGCTCCGCGGCCATCACGATCGACGGGGCGACGCTGGCGGTCACCAACGCGGCCGTCGGAGCTGTGGCCAACGGCATCACGATCGGATCGGGCGGCGCGACGCTGGCCACCGATGCCGACGTCACGCTCTCCGGGGCCATCACCGGCGCCACCGGATACCGTGTCGTGAAGACCGGCACCGGCAACATGACCTTGAGCGGTCAGTTCGGCACCCAGTCGTCGGCTCCGATGGAACTCGACCTCACCGAGGGCACGACGACCCTCTCTGGTGGCCAGAAGAACGTGACCGGCACGAGCAACTGGGATACACCCGTCACGCTGGCCGGCGCGATCGTTCACGTCCACGGCTCGATGATCATCGGCACCGGCACGATCACAAATACGAGCGCCTCCTCCAAGTTCATCTCCCGACTGAATGCGGGAAGCGCCGTGGTCACCAATCCGATCGTCCTCAACGACACGCTCTCGATCGAGTCGCCAAACGGCACGAACCGCCTGACGATGTCGGGGGCCATCAGCGGCACGGGTGGCCTGAGCCTCATCGGCAATGGGCCAAAGTCGCTCGACGGCGTGAACACCTACACCGGGCCCACGTCGATCACGGCCGGCAACCTCCGCGTCAACGGCTCGATCACCAACGACAGCACGGTGACGGTCGGGAGCGGCGCCCAGATCGGCGGCAACGGCACCATCAGCTCGACAACCGCGCTGCAAGCCGGCTCGACCCTGTCACTCGTGGATGGCGCGGGTGCCAGCGCCCTGACGTTCGGCAAGGGGCTGTCCCTCGATGCCACCTCGATCACCCAGTGGTACCTGCTCTCCAACACCGATGCGGTGGGAAGCGCGGGCGCTCCGACGGGCTACTCGCAGACGCGGGTTACCGGCGGCAACCTCACGCTACCGACCGGGGCACCGATCAACCTCAACTTTCAGTACCTTGTCAGCGGCACCCAGGTCTCGACCGTGGCCTGGTCCGATTCCTTCTGGGGCTCCAGCCACTCGTGGAAAATCACCGACTTCTCGGGGGGCGGCTCCGCGAACGTGGCCAACTACACGATCAGCGGCACCACGTTCACCGATTCGACGGGGGCGCTTCTCGACCTGACGACGCAGGGATCCTTCAGCATCACGAACGACGGCCAGGATGTGTTTCTGCTGTTCACGGCAGTGCCGGAGCCGACCGTGTCGGTGGCGGCCGCCTCGACGGTGCTGCTCTCCGTACTGATCCTTCGCCGCCGGCGGGAGTGACGCCCTCGCGATCGCGCGGTGCAGCATGACGCTCTCGGCCATCTGCGTGGCGGCGCTCGTCGCGGTCGTGGTCGTGAGTTGCGCCAGCAGCATGAACGTCGGGCTGCTCGCGATGGTGCTGGCCTGGCTGATCGGCGTCTTCGTGGCACCGGCCTACGGTGTCGAACTCACCGCCAAGGAGGTGGCCGGCTTTTTTCCGGCGGATCTCTTCCTCACGCTTCTCGGGGTGACGATGCTCTTCGCGGCCGCCCGGGCCAATGGCACGCTCGGGCTGGTGACGCGGGCCGCCGAACGCCTCTGCGGCTCGGCGCCGGCGGCCCTCGGGCCGCTGTTCTTCGCACTGGCCGTGGCTGTGTCGGCCGCCGGAGCGGGCAACGTGCCGACGGCGGCCGTGCTGGCGCCGCCGGCGATGCTCGCGGCGCTGCGGGCCGGCGTGTCGCCGCTGGTGATGATGGTGATGGTGGGCCACGGGGCGATCGGTGGCGGCCTGTCGCCGATCACGCCGATGGGGGTGGTCGCCGACGAAAAACTCGCCGACATGGGTCTCGCCGGGCACGCTGGCTACACCTTCGCCATGAATGTGCTCGTCAATGCGTTGGTCGCCGGGGCGGGCTACCTGCTGCTCCGCGGATGGCGAACCGTGGCTTCTCGGAGCGATGCGATCGATCCGGCCGATGCGGCCGCGTTCCGTGCCGAGTCCAGGCACTGGCTCACGCTGGCCGCCATCGCGGCCGTGATCGCGGCCGCGGCGGTCTTTGGAGCGCACGTCGGCTTCGCCGCCCTCGCCGCCGCAACGCTGCTCATGCTGCTCGGGGCCGGCGACGAACAGCGGGTGCTCAGGGAGATGCCCTGGGGCGTGATCCTGATGGTCTGCGGCATGAGCGTGCTGGTATCGCTCTGCGAGAAGACCGGCGCCGTGGCGGTGATCAGTCGCTGGATCGCGGCCTGCGCCACGCCGGGCACGCTCACCGCCTGGCTGGCGGGGCTGACGGGACTGGTGTCGGTGTTCAGCAGCACGTCGGGCGTGGTGCTGCCCACCTTCCTGCCGACCGTGCCCGAGGTGATCCGGCAGACCGGCCAGGAGCCGACGACGGCATCGCTCCTCGCCGCCGCCACCGCGATCAACGTCGGAAGCAACGTGGTGGACGTCTCGAGCGTGTCAACGATCGGCGCCCTCTGCGTGGCGGCGTGTCCCGACGAGGAGATGCGTCGCGTGCTCTACCGTCAGGGGCTTGCCTGGGGCCTGGCGATGACGGTCGTGGGTGCGGTCGCCTGCTGGATGGTGCTCTGAACGTCGCGTAGCGGCAGGCGGTCCCCATCGCTTACGCGATTGGGCTTCCTGAACCCGCAGGAACCGTAACCGCGTGAGCGGTACGACCGACGTCCAGAAAGCACAACCGCGTGAGCGGTACGATCCACGTCCAGGAAGCGTAACCGCGTGAGCGGTACGATCGCGTCACCTCGGACGCCATCCCCACGGCTTACGCCGTTGGGCTCTCTTACACCGCGCGGCCCGAGTCGGCCACGGTCACTTTTTCGTCTTCACGTCGACGTCGAGCACGTTGGCCTTGCCGGGGATCACGTCGAATTCGAGCGTGCTCTTGACGTTGTATTCCGGCGGAATGATCACCGCGTTCGGACTGTCGGTGTCGGTCAGCAGCTGCACCCGATACTTTCCCGACGCGGCCCCCTGACGGTTGCCCGGTCCCTGCCGGCCGAGCCTGAACACGCCTTCCTTGTCGGTCTGGGCGAGGGCCCTGGGCCGCGAGGCGTCGAGCGGCTGAAACACCACCTGCACACCCTTCGCGGGCTTGCCGTCGATCCGGACAGTGCCGGAGACCTCGGTGATCCGCAGCCACCAGTCGCCGCAACCGCTCGCCGCACAACACACGGCGAGGATCACGGGCGCAAGACGCAGCCACGGGGATGTTCCACGGACCATCGGGCATCCTCCAGGTGGGCGGGCTATTTTTCGGTCCCGTCGGCCCCGATCGAATCGTCGCGCCGGGCCACGCCGCAGATGATGAGCGGCTCGATCGAATCTGAGAAGAACCGCACCGACCCGTCGCCGAGCAGGAAGTTCGCCCCGCCCCGGTGCCAGCTGCTGAACCCCTTGCCGAAGGAACCCGACACCGGATTGAAGTCGTTGATGTACCAGCCGCTGGAGGAGGCCGTCGGGTAGCCGCGCGGGTAGGCCGACGACGCCGGCCCGGCGGTTCGCGCCAGACAGCGGCCGGCGCCGTTGCGGCTGGTGCCGTTGGCGGGTCTGCCGTTGCCGGCCCAGACCGCGGCGTAACTCCCCTGCCCCGCATCGGCGGCCGCGGCTGAGACAGCCCCCGCGCGCTCGCCGGCCAGCAAGGTCTTGCTGAGGCCGTCGGGAAACTTCTTCAGCTGAAGTCCGCGGGTCGTGTCGCGGAAGCCGAAGAAGGCGCCGCCGGCGTCGTTCGCGTTGTTCGGGCCGTTCGATCCTGTGCTGCCCGAGTTGATCATGCCGTCGCCGGCACTGCCGATGTAGTTGCTCGTGGCCAGAAAGAAACCCGATGCGAGGGTTGCCTTGTCGCCGAAGTCGACGAGTTCGTTGAGGGCTCCCGCATTATCGGAGGCACAGCGGTACATGCTGATAGGCGTCTGCAAAGCGGCCTTGATCGTCGCGGGGGGCGACGGCAGGTAGGTATCGAGTTCGGTGGTGCCCGTGTTGAGCGATGTAAAGAGTTGCGTGTTCTCGGTGTACGGGAGAATGAATACCCCCCAGCCCCAGGCGGAACGGTTGGTGTTGATGTATTCGAAGCCCGCCGGCAGCGTCTTGGTGGCGCTCTCGTGAGAAAGGATGCCGAGGCCGACCTGCTTCAGGTTGTTGGAGCAGGCCATCCGTCGGGCCGCTTCTCGAGCCGTCTGCACGGCCGGCAGCAGGAGCCCGATGAGCGTGGCGATGATCGCGATCACCACGAGCAGCTCCACGAGCGTGAAACCACGGGGCGTGCGCCGGGAGGCACGAGAGCGGGGGCGGGGGCCGGAAGCAGACATGGTGAAGACCCTCGAGCACGCCGGCTGGCCCGGCGCAAATGCCATGTATTCCAAAGACATCGGAAAGTATACAGGAGGCATGGGTGCGGTGGGAGTGGTTTTTTCTTGCGATTTCGGCTCAGGAACGTCCGGCGGCTGGCACGGCCGGCGACTCGGGAACCGCCGCGACGGGCAGTGCCTGCCCTGGAGCACCGCGGGAGGCCAGCCAGGCTGCGCGGACCTCGGCGTCGTGCTCGCCCAGCCGCGGCCACTGCCGCTCCAAGGGCGGCTTCTCGCCGTTGATCCGAAAGGGCGTGCCCACCGTGAGCAGTTCACCGCCGTCACGATCGACGAGCGGATGCCACATGCCACGGGCAGCAAGCTGCGGATCGGCGAGCACGTGTGACATGTCGTTGATCGCCGCGGCCGGCACGCGGGCCTGTTCGAGGATCGCCAGCCATTCCGCCACGGGACGGGCGGCGAGACGGGCGTTGACCTGCGACTCCAGATGCGCGGCGTTGGCGCAGCGATCCCGGTTGGTGGCCAGGAGCGGGTCGTCGGCGATTGATTCGTCGCCGAGAGCCCGGCAGAGGGTCCGCCAGAGCTGGTCGTTGCCGGCGGCGATCACGAACTGCCCATCGGCCGCCCGAAACGCCTGGAACGGGGCGATCGAGGGATGGCGGGTGCCCAGTGGCTTCGGCACCTCGCCCGACACGGCATATCTTGCCACCGCGTTCTCGAGCACGCTCACCGAGCAGTCGAGCATCGCCAGATCGAGGTCGCAGCCAGCCCCGGTCTTTTCCCGCTCCCGCAACGCCGCGCAGACGCCGGTCGCCGTATAGAGGCCCGCGAGGATGTCGCTGATCGATGAGCCAACGCGGGCGGGTTCATCGACCGCGTGCCCTGTCAGGCTCATCAGGCCGCTGCGGGCCTGCACGATCACGTCGTAGGCCGCCTTGCCGGCGTCGGGCCCCGAACGGCCGAAGCCGGTGGCCGAGGCATACACGAGCCGCGGGTTGCGGGCCCGCAGCGACTCGCTACTGAACCCGAGTCGCTCCATCGTGCCGGGCCTGAAGTTCTCCACCAGCACGTCGGCGCGATCGACGAGGGCCAGGAA
>Ga0315902_10002591_pt1 | contig 27945 bp, 21 predicted proteins | sample LakEriMetagenome_9_FD_203523 | JGI IMG/M metagenome (GOLD analysis project Ga0315902, IMG submission 203523) | Freshwater fungal communities from buoy surface, Lake Erie, Ohio, United States - Buoy 12 MA117 | ecosystem: Environmental > Aquatic > Freshwater > Lake > Lake biofilm | place: USA...
TGTGTTTTGTGTTAAAAGTAGCGATTATTATCCATAATATGGATAAATCATCCGATTATTCAGGTTTTTGAATCGCTGGATTGATATTAATTTTACAATCACTTTACTTTTATAAAAAAAAATAAACCTAATGCAAAAATTACTATTTGTTCTAACCTTATCGGTTGGTTTTTTTCATCTCTCAATGGGTCAGAATTTTATTAATGAATTCACCAATTCTGGTCTGTCCGCCGGTGTCACTAGGAGCGAAATAAATCAAGTAATAGACTATGACAATGATGGCTATGAGGATTTAATCTATCTTTATGACTCTTTAAATGTTATCTACAAATGTCTATACCGAAACAATGGAAATGGACAATTTTCTAAAGTTTCTGCATTTAATATTGGTGGAAAACTTGAATTTTTGTATTCTGCGGGTTCCGCTGGTTGGATGAAAATTTTTGATTTTAATGTAGATGGTTACATGGATATTGTATGTCAACAAGCCGATACGTTAAGGTTCTTTCAGAATAAAAACGGAAATGGAGAATTCGAGGATAAAGCAGTATGTTTTGGATTTAATGGTATTTCTGTTCCTAAAAATCAATTTGCAATGGTTGAGAATTCGTTGGAACCCATTTTTTTGTCTGATATTGATGAGGATGATGATGTCGACATAGTTTTTGGGCGAATTAATTCAAATGGAACAAAATCCATATGGATGTTCGAAAATCGCTTAGCTACAGATAATTCTTTTAATAATCTTGTTGAAATCATACCAAACATTTCAACCACCTCTACCACACCAGTTGTTGCATTTGATTATAATAATGACTCGAGAGATGATATTTTAACAATAATGTATTCTGGGTCTGCCTATGTCTCTCATCAGTTGAGGCTATTTCGTAATGACGGCAATTTGAATTTTACAGAAGTTACGGGAACAGCTAACATGGGATCATCCAGTTGGTGGGGCTTTGCCAATGTGGTTGACTTAAACAATGACGGGAATTTTGACCTAGCCATTGGTTCAACTGATGCCAATCAGCCCAATCGCTTACTTGTTAATAATGGAAATGGAACATTTACCAATAATGCTACTGCCATTGAAAACGGTGTAGGTAATTACTATTATCCAAAATCCGTGGTGATCGATTACGACAATGACATGGACTTGGATCTGCATTGGGAGGGTTCGGGATTCGGTTTCCCGGGTTCCCCATTACTAACTAATAATGGTTCGTTGAGCTTTACAGAAAATGCCTCAATATTTGGATTAAAAACTTTTGAAACTGTAGGAAATCAAAATGGTACTGGACTCATAAATTGGTTAGATTACAACAATGACGGAAAATTGGATCAGTTTAGATCTAGAGGAAATTCTGCTGCACCTCAACTGAAGAGAAATACCATTAACAACGGAAATAATTACCTTAAATTAAAATTAAAAGAATGTTCTCACAATCTTAACGCGATTGGCTCCAGGGTTCAAGTGGTTGCAGGTAATAACGAAATGTGGCTTTGTAATTATGGCGCTGCAATGCAATCCCAAGGTCAAGCAAACTCCTCAATTTTCCACTTTGGTTTAAATTCAAGTCAGGTGGTAGATTCGATAAATGTATTTTGGTCAAATGGAAATATAACTACTTTAACTAATGTCAATCCGAATCAATTATTGACAATAGAGGAAGTCCCCAATTGTCAAATGGCTTTTTCATTGGTTTCAATTAGTACATTTAATGACATCAATCAAAACTGTCTTTTTGAATCAAGTGAGTTGGCAATTTCAGACATTAATGTTTCCTTATCACCCGGAAATTACATAGGAACAACGAATGCAGATGGGCAGGTTGCTTTCCCGTATATACCCGATGGAACATACACTGCCACCATCGATACCACTAACCTCAACTGGTCAGCTTCTTGTCCGGTTACCCAAACGTTCACTGTTCAAAACGGTGTGGCGGATTGCATCGGTTTCGGTTTGGTAAACGATAACCCCTGTACCGATCCAGACGTGAGTATTTATGCGCCTTTTCTTAGGAGGTGTTTGTCGAATCAAAAAGTGTACGTGTCGGCTTGCAACCAAAACACCGCAACAGGGGTGTTGAATGCCTCGTATGTGGATGTGGAGCTTGATCCTTTGATGACCGTTACGTCATCTACCTTGCCTTACACGCCGCAGGGAAATAATATCTACCGTTTCGAAACGGGTAACATCAACCCAGGACAATGCGTTAACTTTAATATTTCGACCACCATCAGTTGCAATGCGAACTTGGGGCAAACCCTGTGCATGGATGCCAACTTGTACCCGGTGGAGTCCTGTGTACTGGATTCAGTACCTTCAAACCCGCCAACAAATACAGGAGGCGGCGGAACACTGGGCGGTTTACCGCAGCCGTGTACCCTGCCTTGGGACCAGAGCAGCCTTAGTGTGGATGGATGGTGTCAAAACGATACAATTTACTTCACGATTACCAATACTGGAGATCCGGGTGGGGGTGACATGGAGTGTCATTCACCTTTGTGGGTAACCGTCGACGGTGTTACCACTTTTACCGATTCCATCATGATTCCCGGAGGTCAAACAATTACCTATACTTTTCCCGGTGATGGCGCGACATGGATACTGAACGCCAGCCAACACCCGCTGCATCCGGGGAATTCACAGCCCAATGCCCACGTGGAATCTTGTGGCGATAGCACAAACTTTACACCCGGTCAGGTGAATGAGCAACCGCTCAACGATGCAGATCCGGTGGTGGATATTTACTGTGGAACGGTAACAGGAAGCTACGACCCGAACGATAAAACGGGTTATCCTTTGGGTCTTACAGACCAACGTTACATTCAGCCCAACCAACAGCTGCAATACGTTATCCGTTTTCAGAATACGGGAACCGACACGGCATTCACGGTGGTTATCCGCGACACCTTGGATACCGACTTAAACATCTTCACGGTTACACCGGGAGTTTCGAGCCATCCATATACGTTTAAAATGTATGGACCAAGGGTTCTGGAGTGGACCTTTGAAAACATCAACCTTCCTGACAGCACAACAGATCAGGCAGGCAGCAACGGTTTTGCGACTTTCCACGTGGAGCAAGTTCCTAACTTGGTACCAGGAACGGAGATTAACAACGATGCGGACATTTACTTCGATTTCAACGACCCAATCACTACCAATACCACAGTGCACCGCATCTACGAAGGTTTTGTAAGTGTATTGAATTTGGAAGAATTGAACGCCACAGAGGGTCAGTTGTTGGTATATCCAAACCCAACCACGGGTGCGATAACCATCCATTCGACAAAAGCCATGAACCAAGGTTACACCATCCACGACCAAATGGGAAGAACGGTGGTAACGGGCAAACTCAACGGATACGACACAAACGTTTCACTCAGCCATCTTGCAAAAGGAATGTATATCTTAAAGGTAAACGGAAACTATAAACCAGCACAATTGGTGAAGGAGTAGAAGGCGTTAAGCGTGAGACGTGAGGCGTGAGCCGGAGTATTCTCCCTCGGTTCACGCTTCACGCTTGACGTATCACGCAAAACGTCTCACGCCTAATACTCCTGACTCAGCGGATGAATCATCAATTCATCGATGACCACATGCGGTGGCTGATTCATGATATAATAGATGCTGTTCGCCATATCTTCGGGACTTAACCAGTCGGCATGGGAAGGATCGCCTGCAGGTTCCGCATGGAAATGCGAATCGACTAACCCGGAATAAACCGTGCTCACTTTTATGCCGTCTTTTCGCACCTCTTTGCGCAGGGCCTCGGTGAATGCGTGTTGGGCATATTTAGAAGCACAATAAAGGCTGCCTCCGTCAAAAACGCGTTTCGCAACATCAGAAGCAACGGTGATGAGGTGTCCCTTTTTCCTCGCTTTCATGTGGGGAAGTACTTTTTGACAGAACAAAAAAGTTCCCTTTACATTGGTTTGAAAAACGCGATCCCATTCGGAAGAAGAGTAAGATTCTGTTGGGCCAAACACCCCGAAACCCGCATTGTTTACCACAAAATCAATTTGACCAAAGGTTTGAATGGTCTTTTCCACAGCACGCTCGGCAATGGCTTCATCAGATACATCTCCATTGAAAAAAAGAGGACGGCGACCGATTTCTTCAATTTCCGATGCAACGGCCTCTAATTCCGCCCTGCTGCGCGCCACTAGGCATAATTGGAAATTGTTTTTTGCGAGTAAAAGTGCCAAAGCGCGACCTATTCCTCGGGAGGCTCCGGTGATGAGTGCCGTAGGCAGTGAATGGGACGTATTCATTTTTTTTGTGTTAAATTAAGCTCATTCTAATGAAACAAAAAATAGCATTTCTTATCAATCCTTTAAAGGTGGTTTCGCTTGCGGACTACTACAATTGGGTGATTGAGGAAGTAAAGGTAGAGAAAACCGATTGGGATTTGACTCTTTTTACCACGGATTGGCCGGAAAAACTGACTGATTTTGATCAAGTTTGGGTGATGGGTGGCGATGGCACGTATAATTATTTCGTAAACAAGTATCCTGAAGTTTCGATTCCCATTGCCTTGTTTAAAGGGGGTACAGGCAATGATTTTTATTGGAAATTATTTGGTAATCCATCAAGGAACGAACACCTATCTGCTGTGTTTGCCGGACACATTGAATCCATCGATGCTGGGGAGTGCAACGGGCAACTTTTCTTAAACGGTGTGGGTATTGGAATTGAGGGCGAAGTGTTGAAATCGATGGAAGTCATTCGGTATTTTAAAGGGGCGCTGGGTTATTATTTGGCTGCTATTCCTAACTTATTGACGTTTAAAGCGTATTCGATTTCATATGGAGAAACGGAACGTAGAGACGTTTTTCTTTGCATGGTTTTCAATTCGTCTAGGGCAGGTGGAGGTTTTCATTTTTTTCCTCATGCGGAGGTTCAAGATGGCCTGCTTGACGTGTTGTTTTGTCAGCCGATACCGGTATGGAAGCGCCTTTACTATATGCCCATCATTCAATCAGGTAAGCACGTCAATTTGCCGATAGTCGAATTTTCCAAAGAGAAAACGATCCGTATAAAAACGAGTCGTCCATTAAGTGCCCAGGTAGATGGAGAAGTGCTCACGTCGGATGTGTTTGACTTCAACGTTCTTCCATCGAAGTTTATGTTTCTTGTACCACGACAGAAGTGAGACGTTGAGCGTGAGACGTGAACCGAGGGAAAGTACCCCGTCTCACGCTTCACGCACAACGTCTCACGCTCCAAAAAAGTTCCTTACCTTTGGTACATGATACGAATTCAGTCATACGAAAAGGCCCCAACGTCTGCATTTCACCTGGTACTGTTGGAAAAAGAGTCCTCAAAAACACCTAAGATGCCTCAAAAATGGGCGGCATTTGCTGTTCACGTAAATGAGGGAAAGGACATGTTTGATGTAATGAAAAACCATGAAGAAACGGTGTTTTTTATCAAGGCCAAACAGAGCGACGAAGCACTCAGAAGGGCAGGAGCCAAGGTCATGGATCAATTGCCGCTTTCGGCAGAAAGCTTGGTAGTGCATGGGAACATCAAAAAAATGTACCCCTTGTTGGAAGGTTTGCTGCTTGCTTCGTATCAGTTTCTTACCTGTTTCTCCAAACCAGGAAAGCACAAACGAGAATTAAAAGAAATGGCTGTGCCGGCTGCGTTTCCTGCTAAGGAACTACGTGAATTAGAGGCCATGTACAAAGCGGTATCTTGGACGCGCGATCGTGTCAATGAACCGGTATCGCACCTGAATGCCGTGCAATTAGCGTTGTCGATTCAGGCATTGGCCAACGATGCTCCACTGACTGTTCAAACCTTGGAGAAAACCCAGATTGAATCGTTGAAAATGGGCGGTTTACTTGCGGTAAACAGGGGATCAATCGATCCGCCGACCTTTACCATCATGGAGTACAAACCGAAAAAACCGGTGAATAAAAAGCCCGTGGTTCTGGTTGGAAAAGGTGTCGTTTATGATACCGGGGGCTTGAGTTTGAAACCGACCCCAGGCTCCATGGATGTCATGAAGTGCGACATGGCGGGTGCTGCGTGTGTGGCCGGAGCCATTTATTTGGCAGCTATGCAGGAATTAAACGTACATGTGATTGCCCTGATTCCAGCAACCGATAACCGTCCGGGAATGCAGGCATATACTCCAGGTGATGTGGTAACCATGTTCGATGGAACAACCATCGAGGTGTTGAATACAGATGCGGAGGGACGCATGATCCTTGCCGATGCCCTTTCGTATGCGAATAAATACAATCCCTCACTGGTAATCGATGCGGCCACCCTAACAGGAGCGGCCGTTCGGGCCATAGGTACCGGTGCTGCGGTGGTAATGGGAAATGCTGCTGATTCACACTTCGAAGCATTGGAGAAAAGTGGAGAAGCTACCCATGAACGTGTGGTGCGTTTTCCTTTTTGGGACGATTACCGAGACATGTTAAAATCACCCATCGCTGACATGAAAAACATCGGGGGGCCAGACGCAGGGATGATTACCGCCGGGAAATTCCTTGAGCATTTCGTTAAAGCGCCGTACATTCACATGGACATTGCCGGTCCGGCCTGGTTAGATAAAAAAGAAACCTACAGAGGTCAAGGGGGAACAGGAACAGGTGTTCGATTGTTGTATCACTTCCTGAAAAACATGAAATAATGGAGAAAGAAGCAGGAGTTAACAAGTCCTTAAAAATTGGCATTACCATGGGAGACGTCAACGGGATTGGTCCCGAAGTCATCATGAAGGCCCTGAAAGACCAGCGCATTTTACAAGATTGTACGCCAGTGGTGTACGGATCAGGTCGTGTATTTGGTTACTATCGAAAAAGCCTGAACATTCAGGATTTCGTTTATCAGACTTGCCCTTCTGCCGACGAGGTTGTGCTCAGAAAGGTGAACGTGGTGAACGCATGGAGCGAGGAGGTTGATTTACAGGTTGGACAAGTAAATGCCGAAGGCGGTAAATGTGCCTTTCAGGCGCTTGAACATGCCACAAAAGACCTTGCCTCTGGTAAAATAGATGTGTTGGTTACCGCTCCAATATCGAAAGAAGCTATGGGAAAGGCAGGGTTTCCATTCCCAGGACATACCGAATACCTCGCTGATTTATCAGGAGAAGAGGAAGCGTTGATGCTCATGGTTGCTGAACAATTGCGCGTGGCGTTGGTGACGGTCCATGTGCCGTTGAAGGAGGTCATCAATCAATTAACCAAAGAGAAGGTTGTTTCTAAAATAAAAGCCTTTGAGCAATCACTTAAAAAAGATTTTGGCATCATCAAACCCAAGATTGCGGTGTTGGGATTGAATCCCCATGCCGGGGAAAACGGAAAAATGGGAACGGAGGAACAGGAAATTATATCGCCTGCGATTCAACAGGCTCGGAATTCCGGGATTTTAGCGTTTGGGCCCTATCCGGCCGACGGCCTTTTTGGTTCCGACCAGCGCAATAAGTTTGATGGCATCCTTGCGATGTACCACGACCAAGGATTAACCGGATTTAAAGCGGTCGCTTTTGAAGAGGGGGTTAATTTTACGGCCGGTCTACCCATTGTGCGCACCTCACCGGACCACGGAACTGCCTTTGACATTGCCGGAAAAAATCAGGCAAACCCGCAATCCATGCTGAAGGCCATTTACACCGCCATTGACGTTTTTCGAAACCGCCAAATGCATCGGGAAATCCATCGAAATCCACTTAAAGTAAGTCCCCAAACAAGGAAATACGGCGGTTCACGCGAGGAATGATATTATTTTTTCGTTCTTCTAGGGCCTATGTGTCTGAAATTTATTAAATTTGCCGTCCGAAATTATTTTTTGACGTGCGGCCAACCGGGAAATACAACATTCCTTTTTTAGGATTAACAATCGGTCACCATACGTTCGAGTTTAAGGTCGGACAAGCGTTCTTTGCCGAAAGGGAGTATTCAATCGTTCATCACGGCGAGGTGATGGTTGCATTGCAGCTGGAGAAAAAAGAAACCATGCTCATTGCTATGTACCATATCCTTGGAGCTGTTTCGAGTGCGTGTGACAGATGTGGAGAACCTGTAGAGGTTCCCATTAAAGGAGAGTACCGCATCATCTACAAATTTGGATTTGAAGACAGCGGTGACGAGTCTTTGGTGGTTTTGCATCCGGACGCGTACATGCTCGAATTGGATGATACGTTTTACGAATTGATTACCCTCTCCTTGCCCAATCGACTTAAGCATGCCGCTGGAGATTGCGACCCAGAGGTGCTTAAATTGCTTAGCAATTACAATGAAGAGGACGATGAAGACGATGAAGAAGATGACCTTGACGAAGAGTTTGAAGAAGAGTAGATAAAGAGAAAATAATAGATAAAGATGGCACATCCTAAACGTAAAATATCGACAACGCGTCGCGATAAGCGCAGAACGCATAAAAAGGCGGTTGCCGGAAACATCGCGATATGTCCTGCTACCCAGCAACCTCATTTGTTCCACCATGCGCATTGGCATGAAGGGAAATTATACTACCGTGGAAGGGTAGTAGCAGAGAAGGAAGTTGCGGTTTAATCGCTGCCTCAACACCACTACATGAAAATTGGCCTTGACGTACTCGGTGGGGATCATGCTCCCCATGCAAATGTTATGGGTGCTTGCCTTGCTTTGCAAGAGGTTTCAAGCGACGTGCGTTTTGTGCTCATAGGAGACGAGAATCAAATTAAAGCTGAATTAAATGGTGCCCATACCGACGCTGATCGGTTTGAGATTGTGCATGCGCCAGACGTCATAACCATGCACGACCATCCCACGCGTGCCATTCCGCAGAAGCCTAATAGTTCCATTGCCGTTGGTTTTGAACTTTTGGCAAATAAACAGATTGATGCGTTTTGCAGTACAGGTAACACCGGCGCTATGTTGGTGGGATCCATCTATAAAATCAATACGGTTCCCGGAATCATACGTCCATGTATCACGACAACCTTACCCGCAATTGACGGATCTCAGTCTATTTTACTGGATGTTGGTTCAAATGCAGATTGTAAGGCGGATGTCCTTTACCAATTTGCCGTTTTGGGAGCCGTTTACATGAAAAGTGTCTTTGGTGTTGAAAATCCCCGTGTTGCTCTACTCAACATTGGAGAAGAAGAATCCAAAGGCAACCTGGTAAGCGTAGCTGCTCATAAATTGATGGCGGAATCCGACGAGATTAATTTCATCGGTAATCTTGAAGGGCGCGACCTTTTCATGGCGAGGGCTGAAGTAGTCGTGTGCGATGGATTTACGGGAAACATTGTGCTGAAAGAAGCAGAAGGAATCTATGAATTAATGAGAATGCGAGGCATTCATGACGAATATTTCGAGCGATTCAATTACGAAAACTATGGCGGGACCCCTGTGTTAGGGGTGAAAGGCAATGTCATCATTGGCCATGGGATTTCAAATGAAAAAGCAGTAAAAAACATGCTGCTTCATGCACGAGATGTTGCTCAATCGGGATTGTCTCAACGAATAAACGAAGCTTTCAACTAAACCATGGAAAAGATTACAGCTGCCATTACGGCCGTTCAGGGTTACGTCCCTGACAACGTTATGACCAACGACGACCTTGCGAAGATTGTCGATACTTCCGACGAGTGGATTACTTCTCGGACCGGGATTAAAGAACGCCGAATCATGAAGGATGGATGCACCTCCGATATGGCTGCTGCGGCAGTCTCCCGCTTATTGGAGAAAAAAGGCATCGACCCGCTTGAAATTGAATTGGTTATTGTAGGAACCGTCACGCCAGATTATCCTTTTCCAAGCACCTCCAATGTGGTGTGCGATAAGGTGGGAATGAAGAACGCCTGGGGGTATGACCTGATTGCCGCTTGTTCGGGTTTTATATATGGCCTTGCTACGGGTGCTGCATTCATCGAAAGTGGAAAATACAAAAAAGTCATTGTCGTAGGGGTGGATAAAATGTCCGCTATCCTTGACTATGAAGACCGCACAACTTGCGTCATTTTTGGCGATGGCGCCGGGGCTGTATTGCTTGAACCCAATACAGAAGGCCTTGGCGTAATGGACCATATCCTTAGGTCTGATGGCGCAGGAAGGCAGTACTTGTTGCAGCCCGGCGGAGGAGCAATGAACCCAGCTTCGCACGAAACCGTAGAAAACCGCATGCATTTCGTGAAACAAGAAGGAAAGCAGGTGTTTAAGTTTGCGGTAACCAATATGGCGGGTGTTTCGGCAGAGATTATGGAACGAAACAACCTCACAAGCGATGACGTAAATTGGCTCGTTCCACATCAAGCAAACCTCCGAATTATCGATGCGACAGCAGAACGCATGGGATTGCCCAAGGAAAAGGTGATGATCAACATTCAACGCTATGGAAATACTACAGCTGGCACCTTGCCACTGTGTTTATGGGACTATGAAAAACAATTAAAGAAGGGGGATGTGATCATTTTATCTGCCTTCGGTGGTGGTTTTACATGGGGCTCTGTGTACTTGAAATGGGCGTACAATTCTTAAAAAAAATCGTATTTTTACCATCAAAATTAAACGGTCATGAATATCAACGAAATACAAGACCTTATCGCTTTTGTAGCGAAATCAGGGGTCAGCGAGGTGGAAATCGAACGCAAAGATTTTAAACTTGTTATAAAAGCAGAAAAACCGGAACCGGTTTTTGTACAGGCCAGTGTTCCTCAAGTGATGGCTGCTCCTGCAGCAGCTCCAGCTCCAGTGCAGGCTTCGGCGCCAGCAGCACCAGCTTCAGAACCTGTAGCAGCACCTGCAGAAGACAGCAATTTGGTAACCATCAAGTCCCCAATGATTGGAACGTTTTACCGTTCGTCAGGTCCTGACAAAGATGCATTTGTTGTGCCAGGTCAAACCATTAATAAAGGAGACACCATTTGCATCGTTGAAGCAATGAAGCTTTTCAATGAAATCGAATCCGATGTTTCAGGTAAAATCGTTAAAGTGTTGGTGGACGATGCGTCTCCCATCGAATACGACCAACCCCTGTTCTTGGTAGAACCTGCTTAATACGTTGTGTTAGGTTCTGCTGTCATCCATTAAACGAAACCCCATGTTTAAGAAGATTTTAATTGCCAACAGAGGAGAAATAGCCCTGCGTGTCATTCGAACATGCAAAGAAATGGGCATAAAGACAGTTGCGGTTTATTCTACCGCCGACAAAGACAGTTTACCTGTTCGTTTTGCTGATGAGGCCGTGTGCATCGGTCCTGCAGTGAGCGCCAAGTCCTACCTTTCGATCCCAAACATCATTGCCGCTGCGGAAATCACAAATGCGGATGCCATACATCCCGGATATGGATTTTTATCCGAAAACGAAAAGTTTTCAAAGGTTTGTAGCGAACATGGAATAAAGTTCATAGGTGCCCTTCCAGAGCAAATTGCATCGATGGGAGACAAAGCCACAGCCAAGGCAACCATGTTGAATGCAGGTGTTCCATGTATTCCTGGTTCTCCAGGTTTATTGAAAGACCTTGACGATGCAAGGAAATCTGCCCTGGTCGTAAAATACCCCGTTATTCTGAAAGCCACCGCCGGTGGTGGTGGAAAAGGAATGCGTATTGTGTGGAAGGAAGAAGACTTACAAACCGCTTGGGAGTCTGCACGTCAAGAAGCTGCTGCTGCATTTGGTAACGACGGCATCTACATGGAAAAATTCATAGAGGAACCTCGTCACATTGAAATTCAGGTGGCGGGTGATCAATATGGAAACGCATGTCATCTGTCTGAACGTGATTGTTCCATTCAGCGTCGCCATCAAAAACTCGTGGAGGAAACCCCTTCTCCATTTATGACAGAAGACCTGCGCGAACGCATGGGTGAGGCTGCCGTCAAGGCTGCAAAAGCAGTTAAATATGAAGGTGTAGGTACCGTGGAATTTTTAGTAGATAAAAACCGCGATTTCTACTTCATGGAAATGAACACACGGATACAGGTCGAACATACCATTACCGAAGAAGTGATTGATTACGATTTGATTAAAGAACAAATCAAAATCGCTGCAGGAGAAAAAATCTCAGGTAAGAATTATTACCCGCACCTCCATGCCATTCAGTGCCGAATTAATGCGGAAGATCCATATAACGATTTTCGACCATCTCCAGGAAAAATCACTTCTTACCATTCACCTGGTGGGCACGGTGTTCGGATCGATACCCACGCCTATGCCGGATACAGCATCCCGCCAAATTACGACTCAATGATCGGTAAATTGATCGTTGTGGCACAAACCCGCGATGAAGCGATTTTGAAAATGAAGCGTGCGCTCGATGAGTATATCATTGAAGGAATTAAAACCACCATTCCTTTTCACCAGAAATTGATGGAAGATCCGGATTTTAACGCTGGAAACTTTACAACAAAGTTTATGGAAACCTTCGATTTCTAACATTCTGAAATTCGAAAGTTCCTTTTTTTAGTCGTGAACGCCTCATGATACGCAAATAAAAGCGTTTTTAGGACTAATTATTTAATTTATGTTACCTGAGTTGCCGATGAGCATTGGGATTTGATGTATCTTGCATTAAATTTTTTAATATGCTTCATTTCTACTCTTCCAGTACACGCATGGTGAACACCAAAAGGGGTGTTCAAGAATGTTTGGAATCTGCTTTGGGCGATGCCTACAGCGACGCAAACTTGTTGATTTTTCACGCCTCCATTGGACACGATTTTCAGGACATGGTGGACGAAGCCTCGCGGCTGGCTCCAAACGCTCGCATCGTTGCGGCTTCATGCTGTGGTGTAGTGGGAAGAGAGGGTGTTAGTGAATCCATGAAAGACATTGCCGTGATGGCCGTCAAAGGAAATGATTTCGCTTTAGCCCATTGCGATGGCATCAATGGACAAAACTCGTTTGAAAAATGCCTGGCCATGGCGCACGACCTGAAAAACCAGCAACCCGGGATAAACATGCTTTACTTCCTTGGTTCGGGGATTGATATTGCCAATGACCAATGCATTGCAGCTTTTGAACAAGTATTTGGGAAAGAGGTAACCATCTTCGGTGCTACTTCTTCGGACAACATGAAAGGACACATTAGCTACCAAGCAGTGGATCAGAAAGTTACCGAACACGGTGCATACGTCATCGGATTTAGCGATCCTTCGCTGAAAGTAGAAACACAAGCCACACATGGATTTGTTGCCGTTGGTGAACCGCTTTTGGTAACAAAATCGGAGGGACACATCATTAAAGAATTGAACGGACGTCCAGCATGGTCGGAATACTTGAACCGCCTTGGTTTAACCTCTGGTGCAACTTGTGGCGATACCATTCCTATCGGGGCGTTGGGAGAAAAATTACCTCCTGAATTGGCTAAAGAATACGGAAACGAACACATCCTCCGAGTGGTAACCAAACACGACGGCGATGACATGTATTACGCCACCGAATGCAAGGAAGGAACCGAATTATGGTTAACCACCCGAGACGAAGACTTGATTTTCCGTGAAATGGACCGCTTGGTACAGGATATAAAGACTCGAATGGGAGGCAAAGAGGCTGTGGCCGTTTTTCATGCCGATTGCTTGGCTCGCGGAAGATTTCTATTTAACCGAATCATCAAGGAGGAGTTGGTGGGTGCCATGCAGTTCCCTTTTTATGTGGACGGCGCATGTCCTCCATGGTTAGGTATGTATGGTTTTGGGGAGTTCGCTCGTTTAGGCGGAGAGAATGAGTACCATAACTATACCACTGCATTATACGTCATTTACCGTTAAAGCCAATTTTACTGTGGGAGAAATACCGTTCCTTTTGTAAACAACATGTCCGATAAATTAAGTTATGAGGAGCTCTATGAGCAATACCTTGCATTACAACTTCGGGTTACACGGTTTTCGGCAACTGAACAGGAACTGATCAATATCCGTGACACCCTGGATCATGAACTGGTGGTTTACAAACGCTTAAATGCGTTCAATCAAAAAGCATTACGCCTTCATGACCTGAATGAATTTCTCCAACTTGCGGTGGAGTTCATGGTCGATATTTTTGAAACCGAGGCGGCTTTCATTTATTCGTTGGATGATTCTTCAGAACGTGCAATGCTTTATTCTGAAGGGTTTAGAGGTACTCACCTGGAGTTGGCACAACGTGACATTCAGTCTCTTCTGGAGAAAGAAAAGAAGCCCGGTGAAATGATTGCCTTTTTTCAAGCAGATGACATTCCAGAACTAACTCAACTACACACTTGCTTGTTAAGCCAAGCCCTCGAAGTTTCTTCCAGTTGGGGAATGTATTTGGGATTGGCCATTACCAAAGAAAAAGCACCGTTGTATCAGGCGTTAAACGAGCGGGTAAAAGTGCTTTTTTCTATTTTTATCCAGCAATTTAAAGCATTGTTTAAGCACCTTCTTGTCAATAAAGAAAACAAAGAACAACTCGAAAAAATTGCACAGTCAGAGCTGGAATTGAAGAAATTATCGCTCATAGCCACAAAAACGAAAAGCGGTGTGATCATCTCCGATGCCCATGGCCAAATTGAATGGGTAAACGAATCATTTGAGCAAACCACCGGGTATGCATTGGAGGAGGTAATTGGTAAAAAGCCGAAAGAATTTTTACAAGACGAGTCGATCACCAACCATGAAGCGAGGATGAAGTTGAGCGAAGCCTTAGCGAAAAAGCAAAACGTCGAGGTGACCATCCTTAACGTGGCTAAAAACGGTTTTCCCTATTACAACCAACTTCAAATCACACCGGTTTTTGATGAGCAGGGCAAGCATATTAATTTCATTGCCCTTCAAAAAGACATTACGGCTGAGGAAGAGGCGAAACAGGCCCTTGTAAAAGTCAACTCGCGTTTTGAACTCATTACGCAATCGTCACAGATTGGTATTTGGGAATGGAATCCTGAAACCATGCAATCCACTTGGAACAACGTAATGATCAACATGTTTGAATTGAACGAGGAGGAATTGGTCAATTGTTACCAGATATTTTTGGATTCCATTCATCCCGATGACAAGGTGCGTACCATGGAGGAGTCAAACATGGTGGTGACTGGTGAGAAAGAGGCGGTGCGCCACGAATACCGTATTATCTTGCCAAAATCAGGTGAATTACGTTTTGTACGTGCGATGGTTATCTCCGAAAAGAACATGGCCGGGTCCATCATTCGGTTACTCGGGTCTGTTGAAGATGTAACTGAAACCAAACTTTACGAAGAGAAACTCATAGAAAGCAACTCGGAACTGATAAAGATCAACCATGAATTGGATCAGTTTGTCTATAGCGTATCCCATGACCTTCGATCCCCCTTGCTATCGATAAAAGGCTTATTATCGCTCATCGCAACCGTAGGGGAAAATCCGGCCCTCTTGCAACAGTATACCCAATTGATAGGTGTAAGCGTTGATCGGCTGGATGCCACGATTCTTGAAATCATCGATTATTCCAAAAACGTCCGGTTGGATTTTAAGATCGAAGAAGTGAATGTGGAAACTTTGGTGAAAGTAATTTTTGACGATGTCAAACACCTTAGTGAGGTGAAGGTTCACTTCAACCTCCTGATCAATGGGAATCCCCTGTTTTTTGTGGATCATTTTCGTTTTTCTACCTTGTTGAAAAATGTTATTTCGAATGCCGTAAAATACCGAAATAAACACATACCAGATCCGAGTGTCGAAGTAGTGTATACCGAGCATACTGACCATATTTCTGTAAGAATTAAGGACAATGGAGAAGGCATATCCGAGGAGAATCAACAACGCGTTTTTGACATGTTTTATAGGGCTTCTAGCAGCAGTTCAGGAACGGGTTTAGGGCTTTACATTTGTAAAGAAATGGCTGCAAAATTGGGAGGAGAGATAAATTTATCCTCAGAAATTGGAAAAGGCACCACAATTAACCTAACTTTACCGAAGCAGAAGCAAACCAATGAAACATTTCTTACTGATTGATGACGATGACATCATTTGCGTTGTACACCCTGCCATTATTCGGCAGGTGTTTCCCGACGCCTCGGTAGAAATACTGCAATCAGCAACAGATGCTATGGACTACATTCAAACCATGGTAGAACAAAATGCAGAGGTGCCAGCAGCTGTTTTTCTTGACATCAATATGCCAGAGATCAATGGGTTTGCGCTCATTGAAAAGCTCTCGCCCGAGGCAAAAGAATTTTTGTCCAAGTCGGCTTTGTATATGCTTTCTTCATCCGTAGATCAGCGCGATCTTGATAGGGTGGAGGCATCGCCCATCATTAAAGGGTTTGTCGGTAAACCCCTTACGGCGCAATTCCTTAAAGAACATTTCTCCTGACTTATTTTCCCAACCACGGATTATTTTACTGTCTTTGGTGCCTTATAAATCGGAACAGTTGAACAGGGTTCTCCATACATGATGCTCTTCGCAGTTGGTTGCAACCGCTGGACCAGCCTGTCCATGGCATATGCAGGAAAAGGAATATCTGAACAACCTTTTATAATGATTTTACCATCTTTAAAAGGAGTGACGTCTAAACGATCGATTTCAATACGGATCAATTCCTTCTCAAGATCGGTTTCAGACCCAATTACAACCGTTTCTGCTCTTCCTTGAAGGGAAGAGCCAACCAGGACAAAAGCCCACGTCGGAACGATGGCATCAGCCGAACAGTAAACAAAAACCGCTTTGCCTCGATAGGATTCCCAGTCGTGGGATTTGATCCATGATCGGAAATCTTGCTCCTTCAACACCAAGCCTTGCCAAAGTTGGGGGGCTAAGTCAATTCCAATCCGTTCCATGTTCGGTTTAAATGTGGCCATATCAAGCTGAATTAAGCCGCTTTCTTGCACTTTGTTGACAATTTCCCCCATCCTACAAAGGTAGCTGATAAACAACAAAAGTTACCTTCGGATGAGGTAAAAAAGAAGCAGTGAACGGATAAATAGAACGTAGGAAGGAATTAATCCTGTTGCTTTTTGAAGATGCTTCCAACCTCCTTACCTAAGCGCTGAATGGCTTCAACCCCTTTCGAGATTGGCGTCGCATCGAATCCTTCGTAATTCGAATATACGTTTTCCAAGATTTGCTGAGATGGAAAGATCAATAACATGTCATTTTGCTCGTGTGCCTTTTCTAATTTAGAAGGGAAATATTCAATTCCCGTTTGGTAGGAAACACCTCCGGGTCTTGCCGAACAGAAAACAAGCAACTCATTAGCGCTGTGGCTTTTATTGAGGATAAAATACTCATCAAGGTCATCCATTTCAATAAATCGAACTTTGGGCATCAAGCGGTTGGCCTCACTTATTTTTTGCCATTTCTCATACACTTGTGGGGTGGAGTACAACTCGATTTCAATATTTAACTGAACTCCAAACCGTAGGATTCTCTCTGCCCATTGTCCAAAGCTGGATTCAAGGTCAGCCATCTTTGGACAAATGACCTTGATTTTCTGATAAGTAACAAAGGGTTTATCTAAGCGACAGAAAATAATGGATCGGTCACACACATCCAGTAAATGCTCACGGTCGTCTCCCACAATGCGTTTTATCCAATTCTTACTTGAACTGTCGTTAATGACTACCATATCACTTACCAACTCCTTGGCCACTCGGGCAATTCCTGAGGATACATTGTGGTCGATGGTCGCCATAGTATTTAACTTCGCTTCGTGTCCAGAAAAGTGTTTAACAATGTCCTCCAACGATTTCCTGGACTTTCGGATCATCTGTTCGGCAGCATTATCGTTGGGGTAAACGCTGACAACGGAAACAGGATTAATTACCTTCGGGTCAGAGATCAATAGGGCAAAATCAAGCAAGGATTCGTTGCCATTCAATTCGTTCATCGCTACCATAAGGTGTTTATTGCGAAGCGGATTTTCTTCGGTTTCCTCTCTAGCTTCTGCCTGTTCAATCAGCATCCTTTTACCGGCATTTTCAGTGACAAACGATGCCACCATACATGTAATAAGGATCAACAGTACAGTTCCATTAACGATGTTGATATCCAAAATCCCATTGCCCTCATTATATCCCACCATAATGATGGCCAGGGTAGCTGCAGCATGAGAGGCACTTAATCCAAAGATCAATTGACGTTCCGTTGAACGCATCTTGAAGATTAACTGTGTAAAATAAGCCGCCAACCATTTGGAGACCAATGCAAAAGATGTAAGCACTCCGGCAATGATTAATGGCCATGTTCCCTGAAAGAAAGCACGGTAATCCACCACCATACCAACGAAAATCAAAAAGAAGGGGATAAACAGTGAGTGACCGATAAACTCAACTCGGTTCATCAATATGGAGTTGTGGGGGATGAGTCGATTGAGTACCAAACCCGCCACAAAAGCTCCGATGATGTGTTCAACCCCCGCTACTTCTGCCAGGAACGCAGCAAAAAACACCACCGAAAGCACAAAAATATACTGCGAGGTTTTCTCACTGTCCAACTTGCTGAAAAACCAACGCGCAACCCTCGGTATTACTAAAAACATGATGAGGGAAAAAATGGTTAAAGAGGTAATCAGCCTCAACCAGAAAGCTGCGTCCAAGTTACCGTTGGTAGAGCTGGAAATAATCGCGAGGATAATTAAAACAGCCGTATCTGTTAAAATGGTACCCCCGACTGCAATCGCAACATTAGGGTTTTTTGTAAGACCGAATTTTGTGATGATGGGGTAGGCAACCAAGGTATGTGTCGCAAACATGCTCGCCGTGAGCCAACTGGCCGTTTGTGTCAAACCAAGTCCATAATAACACAACGGAAATCCAAGTAAAATAGGAACAAAAAAGGTAAGCGCACCAAACGTCAGGCTCTTATTCATGTACTTTTTGAATTCGTTCATGTCGAGCTCAAGTCCTGCGATAAACATAATGTATAGCAACCCAATAGTAGAAAAGAGTTTGATGGAACCTTCCGCCTCCATCGCCTTAGCGCTGATCAGACCCAAGCCGTGCGGACCGATAATGACACCTGAAATAATAAGCCCAATGATGGCGGGTACGCGAATCCTTCTAAGTAAAATAGGAGAGAGCAAAATAATGAACAACAACAGAGAAAAAACCAATACTGGGTTTTTCAAAGGGAGGTGAAATTCCGCCAACAAGTGTTCAAAAAAGTAATTCATTCCCTCGGTTTATTGGACGGTCAAAGATAGCATTTATTGCGCTCAACGATTCAAAAAAGGAGCAGCCTTATTACCAACAAAATGCACTATCTTTGCACAAAAATCAGTCTCTTGCGCTTCGAACTCAATAAAGAATTCCTTGAAACGGTTCGTCAAAAAATATTGGCGCAAGACACGATTTGGATCCGTACCAATGTCCTGGAGCTTCACTTTGCAGACATCGCTGAAATCCTGGACAAACTTTCCAATGAAGAGGCGAAATACCTTTATTTTCAGTTGGACGAGGAGGTTCAGGCCGATGTACTCATCGAATTGGACGAAGATGTGCGTGACCGTTTCCTTGCTTCGCTTTCGACGAAGGAAATTGCCGACCAGCTCGAAAACCTTGACTCGGATGATGCGGCAGACATCTTAGGAGAACTTTCTGCCCAGCAAATACAAGAAGTCATCTCCCAGATGGAAGACGACGAGGCTGCTGAGGACATCGTAGACCTTTTAAATTACGACGAAGACTCTGCCGGTGGACTCATGCAAAAAGAGTTCATTCAGGCACGACTCGACTGGCCAGTGAACCGTTGCCTCGTGGAGTTGCGGAGGCAGGCAGAAGACGTGGAAAAAGTGTACACCATTTACGTCGTGGACGACTCGAATAAGTTGGTAGGTGTTCTTTCCCTAAAACGCCTGCTTTTTGCCAGTCCGAAAACGAAGATTATTGATTTGTATCACGGTAAAAACATCATCTCGGTGAAAACGAACGATAGCGGCGAACATGTCGCTAAGGTTATGGAAAAGTACGACCTCGTTTCGGTTCCGGTGGTGGACTTGCAAAACAAGTTGGTAGGGCGTATTACCCTCGACGATGTGGTGGACATTATCAAGGAGGAAGCGGATAAAGACTTTCAGCTGGCCTCGGGTATTTCTGAAAGAATTGAGTCCAACGCCAGCGTTTGGCGAATTTCCCGGGCGCGCTTGCCTTGGTTGCTCATCGGAATGCTGGGTGGCGTCTTAGGTGCGCAGGTGATTTCCGGTTTTTCAGCAGGAATTTCTAAAGTTCCTTCCCTTGCGTTTTTTATTCCGCTCATTACCGCGATGGGTGGAAATGTGGGAGTCCAATCTTCTGCCATAGTGGTCCAATCCCTCGCTAAAGGAAACAACCAGTTCAGTGGAATCCTGGCTCGGCTCTCAAAAGAAGGACTCGTCGCGCTCGTGAACGGATTGCTGCTGGCTTCCTTGATTTATGGCGTAGCCAGTTTTTTCGGGAATGCCACATTGGGCATTGTGGTGAGCATTTCCCTGTTTACGGTGATTGTGTTCGCGGCCATTTTTGGCACCTTCATTCCTTTACTGCTCGACCGGTATAAGATTGATCCCGCCCTGGCAACGGGCCCGTTTGTTACCACTTTGAACGACGTATTGGGGTTATTTATATACTTTACGGTCGGTATGTTAATGTACAATATCTAGGGTAGGCCATCCCAACGAACAACATCGAAAAGAACCGTTTTACTGCAAACTGAAAACAGACGTAATTGATTTCGTCTCTTGTGCTGCGGTTTTGTAAGTCGCGGTTATCGTCAAAGTTTGTCCAGCCACCGCATCTTGAATGAGCGCACGGCATTCTGTAGAAAGGAGGTTTCCTGTTCCCTTAACGACTTTCGGATTGCCGGAAACCTTGAGGCTGTAGGATGCAATCTGCTGAGTAACTTGCAACGGAATATCGGGTCCAAACGAGAAGTTGAGTTGATCCGAAGAGCGATCCAATACCTCCGCTCCATTGAATTGGCCGCCCCAGGAAAGTTGAAGGGACGGAAGGGCAACCACCCTGTATGTTTCGTTCGCGATGGTGTCCTTTAAACTGTTCAGTACCAAAATGGTCGCGGTCGATGCTTTGGTAGGGGTAACAAGGTATTTGTTCCCGCCTGTAGCTTTAACCGTACAGTTTTTACCTGTCACTGTAACCTTATCATTGCCATTTAGACCGAGGTGTATCAGGTTTGCGTATGCTCTGTAAAAAACCTTTTTATCAGGTTGCGCGACGATTCCTTGTCCAAACGCGGGTAAGTAGAAAAAGTAGAGGATAAGAAGTACAAAGGTGCTTTTCATGGCTTCTTTTTGATTACTGCTGACCGAATAAGCCGCTCAGGAACGCCCGGAAGGGAATAAAACGCATCGATGGAAATGCGTACTCCGGCCGGGGCTTCGTTGATTGCGTTAAGCGCTTGAATGGTGAGTTCAGAACCATTGCCTTCGCTTACCTGGTTGTTGTCGGTCCTCGTCACCACCCACCGTTTTACGTCCGGATTTTTAGGCAGGAAGGGGGATGTTCCTTCAAACGAAAGGGATAAAATTCCTTTGGTTAAAGCGCTTGTGGAATCGTTGATTTGAAGGTTGTTCAAACGAAGCTTGACTTCCGGGAGGTCCCAGACCTGAAAAACATGCCTTGAAATGGTATCCACATAATGACCAATGAATAGGATGCTTGCCTCTTCCCTTCCACGGACAAGTACGTCGTATGTACCGGCAGTTTCTCCTACCCGCGAAAGCTCGAGGTTATTTCCAAGAACGGTGTAATTATTCGAACCGTCGGGAATGGCTGTTTGAATGCGGTTGAGGATGCCTCGGTAGAGCACTGGTTGCTCCGGTTGAGAAAGAATGGCTCGAGTGGCTTGACTCCAAAGTGGGGAAAAACCATGTATAACAGACCAGATTAGAAGGCATAAAACCTGCTTTTTCATTTTCTTGGGGTGCATTTCTCAAAAATACGCATTTCGGATTGCAAACGCCACCACCCTCGACCTTGTTTAACGCAAGGACGCACCAAGATCACTCTCCAGTTTCCCGCGAATGCGCTCCATAACAGGGTCAATGCGTTCATCCTTCAAGGTGTGTTCCTGATCTTGAAAGGTGAAGGAAACAGCGTATGATTTTTTTCCTTCGGGAAGGTTCTTGCCTTCATAAACATCAAAAAGCCCCACGTTTTTAAGGAGTTTTTTCTCACAACTCTTAGCAATGCGTTCGATTTCTGAAAATGGAACGTAATGGTCTAGAAGCAGGGAGAAATCACGGCGAACTTCAAATGTTTTTGGTAATTCGGTAAAACGCATGCGGTTCATTTGCTGGCTTTTCATCCATAGGTCCCAGTTGATCTCTGCGGTGAAAACGGACTGCTTAATGCCAAAATGCCCTAGGGTTTTTTGGTTCAACCATCCCATGCGTACCAATTCTTCGTTGCGTATGGATAGGCAAATGCCATCCTCTAACATAGATTCACCGCCTTCCAGCGATGCTTCTTTTACAAACCCGTTTAAACCAAATCGCTTTAACAATGCTTGCAACTCGGTTTTCAAACTATAAAACGAGTGCTTTTGGTTGCCGCTCATCCACGTTTCGGGCTCTTGTTTTCCGCTCACTAAAAGCATCAACCTGCGTTCCTCATGGTAGCCCTTGTCAGTGGTTTGATAACAGGAACCGAACTCCATGAGTTTCAGGTCAGGATGTTGCCTGTTTTGGTTATGTGCCACCGTTTCAAGTGCACCGAACAATAACGTTGTGCGCAGTACATTCAATTCCTGACTTAAGGGATTCAATACACTTACGGCATTGGAATTTTTTCCTTCTGTTGCTAAAACCTCCTCGTATGTTGCACTGGTCAGTGAATTGTTCATTATTTCCACAAATCCGCGGCCTATGAGGAATTCCGTGGCCACTTTTACGGCATGATCTGTTTCATCACTTGTGCCGGATAAGGGCATCACGGTATGTAGTTTGTCGGGAATCGGAACGTTGTTGAAGCCATAAACCCGCAGGATTTCTTCGATGACGTCGATTTCTCGTGTCACATCTGCTCGGTACGCAGGAACATGAATTTCCCAAGTTCCCTCTCCCTCGTTGTGTATGCGCATGTCAAGGGCCGTTAAGATGCGTGTAATTTCTGCTTGTTCAAATGAGACCCCGGTTATCTTGCGGCATTTTTCAAGCGAAAGAGAAATGTCCGTTCCAGTAGTGCCGATAACCGAATGGTCGGAAACTTCCATGCCGATGGTGCCTCCGGCGACTTCTTTTATGAGTAAGGCCGCACGTTCGAGTGCAAAGCGCGTAAGTTCCGGATCGACCCCGCGCTCAAAACGAAAACTGGCGTCGGTATGAAGACCGTGTTCACGGGCCGTTTTTCGAACACTTCTAGGGTCGAAAACAGCGGATTCAAGAAAAATCTCGGTCGTTTGAAACGATACGCCAGAATGTGCTCCGCCAAATACTCCGGCAATGCACAAGGGATCGCCGCCGTTCGTAATCAGGAGGTTTTGGGACGATAAACTTCGCTCGGTTCCGTCCAAGGTCACCAAACGTTCGCCGTCCTTTGCTTTGCGAACGATAAGTTGACCGTTAAGGCTGCGCGCATCGAAAGCGTGTAAGGGTGTTCCCAATTCGCGCATAACGTAATTGGTTACGTCCACCACGTTATTTATGGGGTTGATGCCCACATTTCTAAGTCGGTTTTTGAGCCAGTTGGGCGAATCCTTTACTTCAATGCCACTGATGGTTACACCGCAATACCTAGGGCACAGGTCTATATCCTCTACCTGAATTGAAACGTGCAACGAGTTGCTTTCCGATTTAAATGCATCTACTGAAGGCCACTGAACGGCAACGGGAGTGTTGGAATGAATGGACAAGTAAGCCGCCAAATCCCTTGCAACCCCGATGTGTCCCAAGGCATCCGAGCGGTTTGGTGTCAGACCAATTTCGTACACCCAGTCGCTTTCCACTTCAAATAGCTTCGCCGCTAGAGTGCCTGTTTTCGTATCACTTGGCAATACCAGGATGCCGTCGTGCGATGTGCCCAAGCCAAGCTCGTCCTCTGCACACAACATTCCCGCCGATTCTACGTCCCGGATTTTGGATAATTTGATTTTCAAAGGCTCCTCCGGTTTCGGATACAAGGTGGTTCCCACGGTGGCCAAAAGTACCTTTTGTCCCTTGGCAACATTCGGTGCGCCACATACTACCTGGCATATTTCAGCTCCGCTGTCTACCTTAGTTACTTTCAACCTGTTTGCGTTAGGATGCTGCTCGCATTCAAGAACTTCCGCAACTACCACCCCCTTGAGTCCTCCTTTAACGGTCTCAACCTCTTGCAGGTGTTCCACTTCCAATCCCAAATCAGTTAGAATTCCCGAAATTTCCTGCGGTGTCAGGTCGGTTTGGACGTATTCTTTTAACCAGTTGTGCGATATTTTCATTGATAAATGCCTTGATGGTGAACCGACGCGAAGTTACTATTTTTCTTGTTCAAGTGAACCTACCGCTTCACGCTTCACGCCTCACTTATCACGCCTCCCGCTTCACGCCTCCCGTCTCCCGCCTCACGCCTCCCGTCTCCCGCTTCACGCCTCCCGTCTCCCGCTTCACGCCTCACGTCTCCCGCCTCACGCCTCACGCTTCACGCCTCACGCCTCCCGTCTCCCGCCTCACGCCTCCCGTCTCACGTCCAATACTTCTTTTCAAATACCTGATATATCCCAGTAATAATTCTTTCGTTCGTTGCAGCATCTTGGAAATGGTATCTGTCTGAATTTGATAAATCTTATTCGATATGATTAAAAGCGTCTCAACCTCTGTTAACGACCCTAACGAAACATGACAAAATTGTATGTTCTCCTTTTGATGATTTCTACCAGCACCTTCAGCTATGTTTGTAGGGATTGAAACAGCTGCTCTTTGTAATTGCGATTTTAATCCAAAATCTTCATTTTTAGGCAACTGCTCGGTTAATTTGTAAACAACAGTCACTAATTCCATAGATTGTATCCAAACTTGTAAGTCTTTATGATTCATTGTATTTTGGTTAATAATTTGTAATAATTCTCACGCCTCCCGCCTCACGTCTCACGTCTCCCGCTTCACGCTTCACGCCTCACGTCTCCCGCTTCACGCCTCCCGCCTCCCGCTTCACGTCTCACGCCTCACGCCTCCCGTCTCACGCCTCACGTCTCACGGTTCACGCACCACCCTTCGACAAAATCTTCTCCCATCGGGCAAGAAAGCAATCAAAATATAACAACCCGAACTAAGCGAAACCGGAAAGGCATTGGTTTCCTCTGAATGCATTTCGGACTTAAGTACCGTGCGCCCGGCCGCGTCGATGAGCATGACTTGGGTATGGAGCGGTAAGCCGTGCACCATCAACATGTTTTCAATGGGATTTACCACAAAAAAACCGTCAAGAACCGACTGTTCAGTCAAGGCGCTTATTGGGTGGTAAACGGTCCCATCGCTGCAACCGGTATTTTCGAGTCCGGCGCCGTTGAGCATCCAAAGACTCGTAAAGTACGAATCTCCGGGTACGGCCTGTGGATCGTTGTGCCAATAATTCTGTGCGTTCACCACACTTGTCCAATCCAACACCGTTGTATCATATGGCAAATGACCAATGGCTATTTCTTGTTGCACAATACCCGAATGGGGGTCGCTTGCCAGCCAATTGGAAGCAATGGTTGGAGTGTTTAGCGTATCCAAATCGTTCGACATGCCGTCGTGCATAAATGCCAGTTCGGGCAAGGTCCAATCGACTTTAAAACCGGTCGAATCGGCAGATGAAAAATGGTGGGCGCTGTCCAGACTAAAAGCAATCATTTGTCCCGCCTCAGATCCCGAAATGCTCTGGTAGCGGAGGTCCTCGCCAAGTTCCACAAACACATTTCCGTTGCGGCTTTTAAAACACTTCAGCTCATCGAACGCAACCGTGCAACCCGCGGAGCGAAAGGAAACAGAATTACCTGAAGACAGAGGGGTCGGATCTTGCCAGGAGCTGACCAATGCGTCGTTTACATACAACGAAATCAGTCCATTACCGGGGTTGAAACGGACCGAAACTGCATACGTCATTCCTGATTGAATCACCAAGGTATCGTCAGCTTGCAAAGTGTATACATCGTTATCAACCGAGTAAATCTGAGCCTTGTTTTGTCCCTCTCTTAGGTAAACAAAGTAAGAGTTCCCGCGATTAGGCAACGACGGATCACTGCAGAAAAAATGCAGCCCCGCGCGCTGGTTCGTTCCTGTAGACGTAATCCGCTGTTTCCATCGGTACAAATATACCGACTGATTACTCTGTGCAATCGGCAGGTAGGCATTCGTATTGGCGGAGGCGGCATCGTTGCACACCCAGGCGCCGTTACTCACCGAAAACGCAGCGGCTTGCACGGTCCAGTTGTCGGCGTCGGCATTGAAATCCTCGTAAGCAAATCCCCGTTGTCCGTTCGCGTGGAAAGCGCCTTGCGGTTGTTCTTTATCCGCCACAAGGTAAAAACGATGCATGAGGTTTCCACCCGCATCGGTGTCGCTGATGGCAGCGGTAAACGATTGAGTTTTCCATGACGAGGAATTGACAACTTGTGTTTGCGGTACTGTGTTATCGGACAAAATGGAGGAGAATTGTAGGCTCCAACCATCGGCGGTCGTGCCGCAATCGGAACGAAACTCGAGTAATAAACTGCCGCCCGTGCTGTTAATGGCAGCTGGAAGGCTGTTGCCTGTGAACATACCGATTAAAGGGGCTTGAAGGGTATTGCCGTCGTACACATATAAGCGGTCGAAAGCATTCTCTAGCGAAAAGGACTGAAACTGGATGGAAACCGAAGTAGCATTGGGCGGCTGGATAAGCCAGAGTTGCCGTTCGTCGTTTGAGTATGGGCCATTTGGGCCGCCGGAATCATGCAACGTTCCACTGGTAGACCCAACAACTGTTGGTGCAGGTGCGTCATTGATCAATCGGTAGTATTTTTCCCAGTTCCAGTGAATTCCGGGGTCGGTATGGGTTTGGTTCGGATAATGTTGGTGGCCTTTGATTTTCAGGCAGCCACCCAACACCTGACCTGTGGAGGAGGACTGACCATCGTAGGTTCGCAAAGGATTGATGCCATAACCGCTGTTGACAATGTCGCGGCTGAGGTCTGCCGAATGCCAATATAGTGCTTCGGTGAACCACGCGGGGTTGCTGACGTAGCCTTCGTGTTCGTAACCAATGGTGTACGGATTTTCGGATGCAACGTGCCATGCTTTATCCTCCTCGTGTACGAGTTGCGTGATTTGTCCATCGGAACTTCGCACCACATAGTGGTAAGACACGTTCGAATTGCAATTTTGCGCCCACGAAATGGCTCCGGCGTAACTTCCTTGAACAGTGTGAATGGTTATGGCAGATACTGCTATGCCGTTTCGGGAGCTGAAGTTGCACGTGGGAGCAGGGTTCCACAAGGCAGGTGCGTATTGCAACGATTTTGTGCCAGACCGAAGCGGGGTATGGTACTCTTTTCCCTCGTTGTTGCGTATTTCTCCCGTTTCGACATGTACACGCTTAGCTTCAAGAACCTTAAGGTTTTCCTTACCAAATACCTTATTTAAATCGAAATTCCTCAAGGGAAAACCGAAGGCTTGTGCATGTTCGGCCTTCGTAAGAAAGGAAAGGTATTGATGCATTTGCAGGTCTTGCGCAAAGCGGTTTACCGCACCGGAATCGGGAATTTCGCTCAGTTCACGGAGGGAATGGTAAAGGGCTTCCTCTTCTGAGGTTTTTGGAAAGGCTTCCCAGTATTCATTCCAGCCATGTAAAAAAGCAATGGCCCAAGCATCGATGGCTTGTTGCGAGGATTGTTGTTGTTGTGACACCGTGATGCCTGAGAGGCGTGCGATGAATTTTCCATTTTCCCGGAAATACCCTGCGCCGTTAGCGAATACCCCCATGATGCCGTAAGGCAAGGGCATACCTGAACAGGAAGGGCTTTCGTCAGTAGGAATTTCTTGCAGGCGTGTGTTAGTAAAAGCCACCGCCTCAAGAATGCCTCTCGGAAGGCTGGGAAAGCGGTTGTAGGTGGATGATAAT
>Ga0315902_10002592_pt1 | contig 27944 bp, 26 predicted proteins | sample LakEriMetagenome_9_FD_203523 | JGI IMG/M metagenome (GOLD analysis project Ga0315902, IMG submission 203523) | Freshwater fungal communities from buoy surface, Lake Erie, Ohio, United States - Buoy 12 MA117 | ecosystem: Environmental > Aquatic > Freshwater > Lake > Lake biofilm | place: USA...
TTGATGTCCGATCTGAAGACAGGGATATTCGGACCATTCTAAGTGTGTACCTGAGAAAAAATCAGCAGCTCCAATTGGTTTCGATTTGAAGCAAACAAAAAAGACCGAAAATCTTCGGCCTTTTCAGTACGTACAAGTTTAATTACGCCTTTATCTTTTTAGATAGATCGATCAACAGCGGTGTTGCGATACAGATCGAAGAATATGTTCCCACGAATACTCCGATCATGAGTGCAAAAATGAATCCTTTGATCGCTGCTCCACCCAATACGAAGATTATCAATAATACAAGGAAAGTAGTCCAGGAAGTGTTGACCGTTCTAGAAAGAGTAGCGTTCAAAGAGTTATTGATCTGATCCTTGTGGTCCTGATGCTTATGCAGATTGAGGTTCTCGCGGATACGGTCAAATACGATCACGGTATCGTTGATCGAGTAACCGATCACCGTTAGAATAGCTGCGATGAAGGCCTGATCGATGTCCATATTGAATGGCAGAACACCGTGCAGCAAAGCAAACACACCAAGCACAATGATCACGTCATGCGCCAAAGCAAAGATCGCACCGGAAGAATACTGCCACTTCCCGAAACGAAGAAGGATGTAGGCAAAGATCATGATCAGCGAGAGTACAATTGCGATCGTTGATGATGAGATCAACTCTTCCGAAACTGAAGCGGATACACTGCGTGATTCCTGGATCTGATAGTTCCCAAACCTCGGTTTAGTCTTATCTAATCCTTCTTTCAATTTTTCAGTCACAATAGTTGCGGCTGTTTCATCAGCCAGCTTATAGTTTGTGGTAATCTCCACGAAGAAACTACTTGCTTTCGTTTTAGCATCGATAGACGCAGTTTTACCATCTTCCACAAACACTGTGGAAAGTTCATCTTTCAGGTAATTTAACTGATCTCCGACCGGCTTCTCGAACTTCACTCCGAATGTTCGTCCACCTGAGAATTCAACGCTTGGATTTAGTTTACGGGTTGTCAATGCAACGATACTTCCAATCACCATTACAGCTGAGATCAGATAGTAAACTTTCCTTTTACCAACGAAATCGATATTCCAATTCTTAAACGCTCCCTTGGTAAGTTTCGTGTCGAACTCGATCGTCATTCCCTTAGCGAGCATCCATTCTATTATTAACCTTGAAATAACAAGCGCAGCGAAAACAGATGTGAAAATACCGATGATGAGGGTTGTTGCAAAAGATTCGATTGGTCCACTACCAAACACCTTTAATACGATAGCTGTAAGCAATGTGGTAACGTTTGCATCGATGATGGAGGAGAGTGAGTTGGCAAATCCGTCCTTCACACCAGTCGCCATGTCTTTCCCTGCTGCCAACTCTTCGCGGATGCGCTCGAAGACGATGACGTTGGCATCAACCGCCATACCGATGGTCAATACGATACCCGCAATACCCGCCAGCGTCAGTACTGCACTGAAAGATGCCAATGAACCGAAGATGAAGAGGATATTCGCGAACAGGGCGATGTCCGCAATTATACCAGACTTACCATAGTAGAAGAACATGTAAACGAATACAGCAAGCAAAGCAACCGCAAACGAAACAAGACCTGCACGCGTGTTCTCAGATCCGATCGTTGGTCCAACCTTCGTCTTTTCCTTGATCACACAAGGAGCAGGAAGCGCACCACCGTTCAAAAGACCTGCAAGATCTCTGGCTTCATCAATGGTAAAGCTCCCTGAGATCTGCGTCTGTCCTCCTGTGATAGCATTGATGACACGTGGCGCAGAATAAACTACATCATCCATCGTAATGGCAACGATCCTTTCTACATTGTCCGAAGTCATCATGGCCCACTTGTCAGCACCTTCAACTGTCATGGTCAGGTCCACGGTGATTTTACCGTTCTGATCATCGTAACCGGTACTTGCTGTCTTGATATCTTTACCGCCTACTTTCGCTTTTCCGTCTTCAGGAACCTTTATCGCATAGAGGAAATACGCCTTTTCCTTTGTCTTATCGTCCACTTTTTCCATGTCGGCAGACCACATGAACTTCAGATCTTCAGGGAAAACATCCAAAATGTCTTTTCTTTTCAAAATTGCATCTACTGCGCTCTTATCCTCCGGAGTCACATAACCAACAGCGAAGTTTCCAGCAGTTTTCACATAATCAGCTAAGCCTTTCTGACCGCCACCGATCGAAGTAAGCGATTCCGTTTTCTTCTCCGGCTTGAGCGTATCCAAAGAGTCTGCAGCGGCTACTGCCAATGTATCAGGCTCCTCTTGTACTTCTGTTTCCGCTTGGCGTGACAATCCGGATGCTTGCTGCCATTGCGCAGTGATCTCACCCGGGAAGTAGGTTTCAAAGAACTGGAGATTCGCAGTGGACTGAAGCTTTTCCGCCACTGTAGCTTCGTCCTGTACGCCCGGTAATTCGATATACAATCTGTTGTTCGAAGGATCCTTTTGAATATTTGGCTGTGCCACACCAAACTGGTTGATCCGGCGCTCCATGATCTGCTCAACTCCATCCATAGAGGATGCGGCCAGCTTTCGAAGGAAAGATTCTACTTCATCATCGGTGGACTTGTAACCCAAACCTTCCAGTTCAGAAGTATTGAACAGTTTTACCAGCGCTTGTCCATTGATCTTAGCGTTTTGAGCACGGAAAAGCTTAATGAAATCTCCACCATCTGAAGTGTACGTCCTGTATGCGACGTCGTAAGGTTTCCTAAACTCAAGACTTCTCGGGTTACGCGCAAAACCTTTGATCATTTCCGGAATGGAGATCTCCATGGTTACTGACATACCGCCAACAAGGTCAAGTCCGAAGGCCAGACTGCGCTTCTTTACATCGGAAAAAGTAGATCCCAGGATTGGATACACTTTCGACTCTGATTTTTCTTTCAGGATCTGATTGATAAAAGCTGCCTTCGCAATCTCTTCACCGTCAGATTCAAAGAATCGAACATAGGTTCCGTTAGGCAATAGAGCACTATCCCCTGTCTGAGCAGCCTGCTTTTTCAACTCAGCCACCCGCTCGTCTGCTTCTCTTTCCGCCTTCGTTTCTATGTTTGTGGACACCCATGTGAACGAAAGCTGATAGAGGCAAACTGCCGTAAGAAGTATAGTCAGAAACCAAAAAAATCCTTTGTTACGCATCTCGTAAATAAGTTAGTTATCAAATAAGCCCGCAAATATAGAATTTACCTTTGTGAATATCAATATCACATGGTATCTATTTCGCCATAAGTTGTAATGTATATCCGTTTAATCGCTCTGTTTCAGTGATGAGGCGAATTCCAAAAGCTTTTCAGCGAAAATTTCCCAAGAGAATTTGTTCTTTGCCTGGCGGATCTTTTCCACGCATTCATTCCTGAATACCGGATCTGCAGCTTTCAAGATGCCCTTCGCCATCAAACTTGCATCGCAACGATCAACAACCACACCTCCGGAGACCGATTCGACAGTTCGACGCAGATCTCCGACATCTGTAACTACTACAGGCACTTCAAAATGAAAAGAAACTGCGGTAATTCCGCTCTGAGTGGCCGAACGGTAAGGAAGCACGCACAGATCAGCTGCAGAAAAATAAACCGGAACCGCATTGTCTGCGATGTACCTGTTATGAAAAATGATCCGGTCGCCCGCTGCAGATTCCGCGATCCTTTTCTTGTACCCTTCATCTCCGCCATACACTTCTCCTGCGATCACCAACTGATAGTTATCAGGTAAGTAACTGAATGCTTCAATGAGAATATCCAGACCTTTATAATCTCTGACCAGGCCAAAAAACAAAAGTGTGATCTTGTTTTCATCGATCCTAAGCTGCCTACGTGCTTCGAACTGCTGAATTGCCATCCCGAAGTGGTCATACCATGGATGGAAGAGTCTGACGTATCGTGCATTCGGCCTCAGAAGCAGCAGCTCTCGTTCAACCGCTTCAGAAAGCACAATGAAACCGTCGTGCCTTTTTAAATAAAATTTTGCCATAAAACGATCATAGAACCGGGGTTCATGTGGAATCAGATTATGGATCAATCCAATTGTGATGGTACTTCTTCGCTGCCAATTTGCCAGAAAACCGAAGCAAGGAGCGAAAAAGGTCATCCAGAAATTGGTGACAAACACATCCGGATCGCACTTCCTGATCCGAGTCACTGCAAGGAACCAGGAAAATGGATTAAAGGGATTAACGACCCTTTCTGCCGGGATCTCGTCTGCCACATCTCCATCCTTGACGAGCTGGGTTTTACCCGGAAATAAGAAATCCGGATATTGTTTTGTAAAGGTGAAAGCTTTTGGGGCGCTTACTTTTTGCAACTCACGGTATAAGCGAGCATTGAACTGGGCGATACCCCCCCTGAAAGGATAAAAAGCAGAAAAAATGGAAAAACGCAACAGCGACTGACCCGGATTCTTACTCATGCCTATTCAAAACCATAACCGGTAATTGTGAAAAAAAGCTCATCACCGTTCAGTACATTCAGGGTATCAAAATTGGCAATCTGAAGATCCTTGTAGTATTTATGGATCAATCCAACTCCTTTGGCGTACACCTCATATTTCCTGCGGTAGTCAACAAGGGAAAAAAAATCTTCCTGTTCAACAACAAGTGACGAGTCGAAAGAAAGACCGTTGTATGCGCCAGGTTCATGAAGATCCCGGTAATAACATTCCAATTCAGGAAATGCATTGTATGCATTGAGATCCCATACTTTATCGATCGTCGGAGCGAAAACAAGTTTCACCATCCGCTGATTCTCCTCGATCAGCTCAGCTCTTCGTGAATCGATGATCGCTGTCCAAACGTCACTGAGCGACCACGAAGCAGAGGAATTGTCTCGCTTGTATCTGAGAAACTTACGCGCCATCCTGCCTGAATTATCGATAACCGTATCACCAATGACCGTTCTCAACTGATAATAGCTCGTGTCGTGTTTGACGAGTGCAGACTGATCGTGTTTGATCTCCGTGACTTCGTATTCAATGAATCTGCCCGGACTCAGATCGAAATAATCGCAGTGAAAATCTACTCCAGGCTGCTCCTTTTTGCAACCCTGAACAAAAGCCAGAGCGGCGATCAAAACAAGAATGCATGTACGGTTGTGCAGTTGCATGTAGCTAAAGTACGAAATACGTTCGATACTTCATCATCCATTCGGATTGATTCCAAGTTCTTTCATTTGACGCATCTTCTCCTCCAATGCCTTCCCCTCGAGCACCCTGCCGTAATAGTAGTATTTCTTATTGGTTTCCACACCTGCTTCATTGTAGGCAAAATGCCATCCGTGGTGAATTCCGTCCTTAAAGCGCTCCAGCATCATCTTTTTTCCGCTCGGATGGTACGCTTCCCAGACACCGATCTTCTTGTCATCCTTGTACATGCCTTTAGACTTGACCACACCTGTCTCGAAATATTCAATGGCTTCTCCGTTCAATTTACCTTTGGAGTAAATGTAAACCGCAGAAGGTAAACGCGATTTATTCTCGAGACTTTCCGGGACATAGAACACGATCTTTTTTCCATCCAGAAGATCCTCTTTGAAGGTTTCCGAGGTACTCAGCCTTCCGGCCGGAGTAAAATTAAGCCATACAGAGTCCTTCTTCATATTCCGGTAGATCCCATGACTCATCAGTAAACCGTTCTCATGGTATAAATAGGCAGAGGAGCGGGTTGAATTATCATCATGTTTGATCACTGCTTTCACTTTCCCCGAGGAATAGTAATAGGTAAACGTTCCAACAGGTTTGTCGTCTTTGAACTGACCTTTGTACTGGAGAATTTTACTTTTCGGGTAGGTTTTGCTCCAAGCGCCTTGCTTTCTGCCCTTGGCATCGACTTGATTCTCCTGAGCAGTAGCACTGAGCAGGATGAAAGAACACAAGACCGAGAACAGTATTTTCATGCTTTCAACCAATTTAAAAATTCAACGAGTCCGGGGAAGCAGAGATCCGCATCCGACCGATCTTCATCCGGATCACCGATCTTCACAGTTTTCATGCCAAGTCGTTTTCCAAATAGTATGTCACTATCTGAATCACCCACCATCACGGACCTAAGGAGATCTATTTCAGGAAATTCCATCTTCGCAATTAATCCCATACCCGTTTCCGGCTTTCTCATTTTTGAACCCTCTGAAGCCAATGATGGGGCGTGATATACGCGTGATATCCTACCTCCTGCATCAACTATCGTTTTTAACATATAATCGTGGACTTCCGAGAGGTTACTTTCAGTCATGATACCCTTTCCGATCCCCTGCTGGTTGGTTACCACGAAAATATGCCCGAAAACAGTTGAAAATTGTGCTATTGCCTCCTCTACTCCTTTAATAAACCTGAATTCTTCGGGGCGCTTAACATAGTCATCCGGCAAGCGCTCATTGATCACACCATCGCGATCCAGAAATAAAGACCAGGAACTGTCAATGCCCCATTTCATTTAACCGATCGTTCGCTCAACCAAGTAAATATTGCGGGTTGCGGAATTCCGACCGATCATTTCTGCCAGGAATCCAGCGAGAAAGAACTGAACCCCCATGATCATTGCCGTTAACGCAACATAGAATTCGGTTCTGGCGGCGATCTTTATCGCCAGGGGATCGAAGAAAAGTTTGTCGATCGCGATGAAAAAGAAAAAACCGAATCCGACCAGAAACATGATCAATCCGAGTACACCAAAAAGGTGCATTGGTTTTTTGCCAAACTTACCCATGAATACCACTGTCATGAGATCCAGCGGACCATTTACGAAACGGTTCAAACCAAATTTGGTGGTACCGTACTTTCGCGCCTGATGTGCCACCACTTTTTCCCCTATCCGGGTAAATCCGGCAAACTTTGCTAAAGCAGGGATGTACCGGTGCATATCTCCATAGACCTCAATACTTCGAACAACTTCCAGTTTATAGGCCTTCAATCCGCAATTGAAATCGTGCAAATAAATACCCGTGAGTCGTCTTGCAGCCCAGTTGTAAAGTTTGGTAGGAATCGTTTTTGACAGAGGATCGTATCGTTTCTTCTTCCAACCTGAAACAACATCGTAATCATCGTCCTTTATCATTTTAAACAGATCCGGTATCTCGTCCGGTGAATCCTGCAGATCTGCATCCATCGTTATAACAACCGTTCCAACGGCAGCTTCAAAACCTTTCTGCAGCGCAGCTGACTTACCATAATTTCGCTGAAATTTTATGCCTCGCACATTCACGTCATCGACAGCGAGTCCTTCAACGACCGCCCAGGAGCCATCTCTGCTGCCGTCATCGATAAAAATGAGCTCGTACGAAAAATCATGCGCATTCATCACTCGCCTGATCCAGGCGTGCAACTCAGGCAAAGATTCTGCTTCATTATAAAGCGGGACAACGACTGAAATATCTTTAATGGCGGCTGTCATAGATGTATTTAACGACCAAAATTAATCAATGGTATGTAGGTGAACTCATCAACTACTTGATATCATCAACACTCAATCCTTTAAAACCCTGATCACCTCATCATTTACCTGCAGAAAATAAAGACCTGCGGCGAGGTGTTTAATGTCAATACTTCCGTCACCACCCAGAAATGATCCACTCAACAAGAGCTGACCTTTGGGGTCAAATAGACGAAATGAACTGCGCTCTTTCGTACCGGTTTTCACCTGCAGTGCTGCTGAGACTGGATTTGGATAGACCTGTACTTTACCGGAAACGAGCTCGGGGAGGTCTGCGACATTCAGATTCGAAACATGGAAATAATCGATCCCGCCTTCTGTAATGTTCACATCCGGATCGAAATCAGGAACCCTTACAATGATCTGAACTGTCGAAGTGGGATCAAGATGATCAAGTACGCGGATGCTTTTGGGCACCCATGTCAATTCAGTTGCCGGATCATGACCGGTTATATCAATCCAAGCAGTTGTAAATCCATTGGAGATCATCACACGCATGGTATCTTCCTCGGCTGCTCCGTATTTGCAATAGAACCACCTGGAATAATTGATGTGTGGGTCACTGTAGCCGCTCAGATCCATCACTGGACTGATCAAGACGGCTGTTCCGTCATCGACATCATCAACATCCGGATGCAATGCAGTGCCGTTACCTGTTATGTAGGCCTGCTTCCCACAGTCAAATTCAGCATCAAAGGATGGATTGGAGCCTGATGCAGTGCCATTGGGTTTCCCACGTTCCCAAAGTCCGGTTGATGCATTTCCGCTGGATGTCCAACCAAAATCAAACTCAAAATCATCGTAATATCCGTTTTCAAGTTCGATGACCATTGATCCTGAATTAGCATCTATGAGCGAATCGAAACAAGTGGTAATGAAACCCCATTTGCCCGCAAGAATGTTGTACTCCTCTTGATAATACAACGTGAATGTCTCCTGACCTAATGCATTTGTAGTGCCTTCGTGGGAGATCAGATCCGCGATCAATCTTACCTTTGCGTTCGAAACAGGTGAACCATCGGTTGCTTTTACAACTGTGACTGTGAAATTATATGGCGGAATAGGCACCAGCTGAACGTCCTTGATCGCGATCTCACCATTTACCAAAACTACATTGTGCGTCTGGGGATAATACCCAACCTTTGAATAGCTTACCTGATACGTTCCGGCAGTTAAAATACCCGTCGCGTAGTTACCGGTAAATCCCGATCGGTCAACCTGATCATGTCCCACGATCTGAACATCGACATCGGAGATCGGACTGCCGCTCACCGTTTCGGTTACCAATCCTTCAAGATAAGCAGCCTGAACGTAGGTAGGCTCCAAAATAAATAATCCCTTCTGCATGTCCGTTGCAAGGATAAGTCCTGAAGGAAGAAAAGGATATGCTCCCCAACAGCCTTCGAAATTGGAGGTCTGGCCTGGATAGGTATCGTAACCACCAACTTGTATCAAGTTGTGTGGATGAGTGATATCGTGAATGGTAATTCCATCCGTGTAATAGGAAGTGATCAGGTAATCTCCTCGCACGTGTGCATTGTGCGGGATGACTCCGGCACCGGGTGAACTTTGTATTCTGTCGAGCTCCACAATTGCAGCGGGATCTGAGATATCGTAAGAGGCAATGAAGGCCCCAGCGACTTCATCCGTAGTAAAGGCAAAACTCCCATTGTCGGACGGCCATATATTGTGCGTAAAATCGTTTGGTGTTGACTGCGTAGCGATCAATACCGGATTGGCCCTGTCTGACACATCGACGATCGAGAAGAAACCATCCACTATGTGCGCTAGATACATTGTATCATTCCGGACAAAACCATCGTGTACATACCAGTTGTCAAATTGACCGATTTCAACGGGATTCATTGGGTCCGTATGGACATCGAGGATGATGACACCACCATTACCGCGGTTGGATCCAAAAATGTAAGCGAATCCGGCTTCATCTACAAACAAAGTATGCGCACTCGACCACGTTGCACCTTCCTCTCCGAAATAATAATTCGTTGTCAAAGCTCCAGTTGAGGGCAAAGGCGTCATATCAACGATAAGAAGTCCGCTTTCAGCCTCTGTGGTGATATAGGCGTAATCTCCCCATGTACACAAATCCCTCCAGATCGACTCGGTTCCGGGCTCCCAGAAAACTTCAACCGGCGATGATGGATCGGCTAAACTGACGATAGAGGTGCCTTTCGTGGTGCCCACAAGCGCATATTCCACACCGGTCTCATCCACATAGCCCCAAATATCGTTGAGGTTAGCCTGGTGCAACTGCTGGTAATTGACATGGGAAACAGAATCGATGTTGACCTGCGCAGAAGTGTAAGTTCCGAAACTCAACACGATTAAAAGTTGGAATATATTTTTCATCATTCTTTTACAAAATAAAAATAGCTGCAAACACAAAAATGACTACAATGACAATGTACTGCCATATATCCACGAAATAGGGAAAATACTTACTGTAGATCTCTTTGAGCTTCATCTTTCAAATGTATGAAATATAAACGCTTGAATTCTTCTTCGGGTTTGTCGTATTTCCCATTTTATGCAGCATTATTGATTATCTTTGTGTGCATTCAATTAACGGTAACATGGCAAAAGAATCGGCTGTTGAAACAAACGTTTCACTTGATTTTGAGACGTTTCGATCGGAAGTTTTATCGGATTATAAGCTAGCCTGTATTTCACGAGAAGCATCATTGCTTGGTCGGAAAGAGGTTTTGACCGGTAAGGCGAAGTTCGGGATATTTGGCGATGGGAAGGAGCTTGCGCAGATCGCGTTGGCTAAACAATTCCGCAACGGGGATTTCAGATCGGGCTACTACCGCGATCAAACGCTAATGATGGCGATCGGACAATTGAATGTAAGAGAATACTTCTCAGGGCTGTATGCCCATACAGATGCTGAGATCGAACCTCAGTCTGCCGGACGTCAAATGGGTGGACATTACTCGACAAGGAACCTTGATGCCCAAGGAAATTGGAAGAATCTGATGGAACAAAAGAATAGTTCAGCAGATATTTCTCCCACCGCGGGACAAATGCCAAGGCTACTCGGATTGGCACAAGCGTCGAAGGTTTATCGGAACCACCCAACATTGAAAGACCTGGAAGAATTCGGGAAATTCACCAATGGTGGAAATGAAGTTGCCTTCGGAACCATCGGAGATGCGTCTACTTCGGAAGGACCTTTCTGGGAAACGATCAACGCAGCAGGTGTTTTACAGGTTCCTTTGGTGATGTCGGTCTGGGATGACGGTTACGGGATCTCTGTTCCGAGAGAATACCAAACAACCAAAGGCAGTATCTCTGAAGCGCTGGCAGGGATGCAGCGAACAAAAGAAAAAACGGGTTACGAGATCTTTGTAACAAAAGGCTGGGATTACGCCCATTTGTGCGAGACCTACGAAAAGGCGGTGAAATTAGCACGGGAAAAACATGTTCCGGTGCTGGTGCACGTCAAAGAGGTGAATCAGCCACAGGGACATTCAACCTCAGGTTCTCATGAGCGCTACAAAAGTGCAGAAAGACTCCAGTGGGAGAGCGATTACGATTGTATCAACAAGTTCCGTGAGTGGATCCTCGCTTTCGATGCAAACGGAAACTCCATTGCTACGGAGGAGGAGCTCGACTCAATTGCAAAGGAAGTGAAGAATCTTGTGCGCAATCAGAAGAATGAAGCATGGAAATTATTCACCAATGATATTAAGAATGATCTTCAACAGGCGCTAGAGTTGATGAAAGCTGTTGCCTCTGAAAGTCCAAACCGAACGTTCATTGAAAAAGAGATCGAATCGCTTGAAAAAGCCTTCGAACCGATCCGAAAGGATGTCATGAATGCAGCACGGAAGGTATTGCGACTGGATCGTGATAACGGCTCCTCTTCGAAAGTGGCCCTTTCAAACTGGATCAAACAAAAACTGAATGAAAATACAGAACGCTACGGCTCCCATTTGTATTCAGCATCTGATTCGTCGGCGTTAAAAATAAAAGCTATAGCTCCGAACTATGATGGTTCTGGTCGCATGGAAGATGGCAGGATTATACTCCGTGATAATTACAAGAAGATATTGGAAAAATATCCTCAGGCGCTCGTTTTTGGAGAAGATGCAGGCAAGATCGGTGGTGTCAACCAAACACTGGAAGGTTTACAGGAAGAGTTCGGAGAGATTCGTGTTTCAGATACTGGCATTCGTGAATGTACGATCATCGGTCAGGGAATTGGAATGGCAATGAGAGGTCTAAGACCGATCGCTGAGATCCAGTATCTGGATTATTTGCTTTATGCCATTCAGATCATGTCAGATGACCTCGCGACGGTTCAATATAGGACGAAAGGTGGCCAAAAAGCTCCATTGATCATCAGCACCAGAGGACACCGACTTGAGGGTATCTGGCACAGTGGATCACCTATGGGTATGATCGTTAACTCCGTGCGCGGAATACACGTATGCGTGCCTCGTAACATGACAAAAGCTGCAGGATTCTACAATTTACTCATGGAAGCTGATGAACCCGCGCTCGTCATTGAGCCACTGAACGGTTACCGATCGAAAGAGCCTGTACCAACCAACATTGGTGAATTCAAGATCCCACTTGGAATGCCTGAGGTTGTTAGAGAAGGTTCAGAAATTACACTCGTATCCTACGGATCAACATTCAACCTTTGTCAGATAGCTGCTCAACAACTGAGTGAAATGGGTATTGAAGTGGAGCTAATCGATGTGCAGACTTTGCTACCGTTCGATATCAACCACATGATCAAGGATTCATTGGCCAAGACAAGCCGGCTCCTGGTTGTGGATGAAGATGTTAGCAGCGGTGCAACCGCATTCATGTTGGACAAAATTCTTGTTGAACAAAAAGGATATTACTTTTTGGATGCTGCTCCGGAAACGTTAAGCGCAAAAGATCACAGGCCGGCCTATGGTTCGGATGGAGACTACTTTTCCAAGCCGAGTATCGATGACATCGTTGAAAAAGCTTATGCTATGATGCATGAAGCGGATCCTCGAGCTTTCCCCTCTATTTATTGACATTACTTAACGAAACTGATTTGAACGTAGCAGAATACGACCGGTATTTCAGCGCTATTCTGAATGCTTCTGTTCATTGGCATCCATATGACAATCCAGATATGCTTCATTATGTTGAGCTCAATAAGAGCCGCCATGATCGTTGGATGAAAAAAGGTGAGTTGTTACCTGAAACCATCGATATCATTAAGACAATCCGGAAACCGCTTACATGGATCCTTATCACTGAACCCTGGTGTGGCGATGCTGCACATTCTGTTCCGTTCATTTTAAAGATGGCTGAGCAATCACGGACCGTCAATCTGGAGCTGCGACTGAGGGACAGTGAAGGTTCGGAAATCGAGCGATACCTTACGAACGGTGCAAAAGCCATCCCTTTGCTCATTGTTAGAAATGAATTCGGAGAAGATCTATTTACGTGGGGACCACGACCGGATGAAGCACGCCTGCTCCGTCAGCGGCTGACCGAACATGGAAGTGATCCGGATACGGTTAAGATCACGCTTCAGAAATGGTACAATTTAGATCAGGGCAGAACGCTTCAAAAAGAGCTCACCGAACGCTTACAGGAATATGTTATGAAGTGATAGCGAGGGAATTAAACCGCAAACAATCCCCCAGCGATCAGACCAACAGCACAAAAACCAAGCACCACGTACTGCAGCATGGATGGATGAAGTTCAGCCGCATCTTCAGCATCCTCCTTAGACATGGCTGTGATCAACAATTTCAAATAGTAGTACATCCCGATACCCGAATTCACAACCGCAAGGATCACCAACAACGGATACTGCTCAAAAGCTGACGCAAATACCATATACTTGCCGAAGAACCCTGCGAGCGGAGGAACCCCTGCTAGTGAAAGAAGTCCGATAATAAGCATGAAACCAAGGAATGGATTCTTTCTGCCGATACCTCTGTAATTTGCGATCTCATCTGATTCATCATTTAGGATCAATGAAATAACAATAAGTGTAATTACAGAAAATCCGTAACCGAAAATGTACATCCAAAGATTGGTGAAAGACGTAACGTCCTGTACCATGACAGTCAATAAAGCATAGCCTGCATTGGAAATACTCGAATAAGCCAAAAGTCGTTTGAATCTTGACTGACGGAGTGCAGTAAGATTACCCACAAACATCGTGAGAATGATCAATCCGAACAGTGCCCCCGACCAGAAATGATGCAATTCCCCGAAAACCAATTGAAAGATCTTCAGAAAAGCATAAAGTCCGGCAAGCTTCACTACCGCAGCCATGAACCCGGTCACGATATTCGGGCTACCACCATACACATCAGGACTCCAAAAATGAAAAGGCGCTGCACCCACCTTGAAAAGAAACGAGGCCATGATCATCAACACACCCACATACAGAAGTGGTCCCTGGGCCTCACCGGACGCCACACTATCTGCGATCACAGCAAGGTCAAAGCTACCCGTTGCACCGTAAACCCAGGCAATACCGAAAAGTAAGATTCCCGTGGCAAAGGATCCTGTGAAGAAATATTTCAATGCAGCTTCTGTTGAATCAAGGTTCTTTTTGCGGGTACCGGCCATCACGTAAATCGGAATAGAAAGGATCTCAAGTCCGATAAAAAACATGAACATGTCCGTGAAGCTGACCATGCAAAGCGCTCCACAAAGTGAAAAGGTTAACAAACCGATGTATTCCCCTGTATGCTCTTTATCTCTACTGAAATAAGCGTATCCAGCAACAACGATGAGCAGCGTGAATACAATTGCGAGAATACTGTAAAGAATAGCCTGAGGATCGAATTGCAGACCCGAATAACCTACCAACTCAAAAGGATTGTACCATTGAGCGATCATCAATCCTAGACCTGAAGAAAGTCCAACGACCGAAGTGAGGAGCACAAGAATCGGCTTCTTCGCCATCGCGATGAACAACGATAAAAGACCTGTGGCAAATATTACGATTAATGCTTCCATATTACTTTACAACTGCTTTTGAAACTTGTACTGCCTCCATCATTCTTTCGAGACTCGGGCTGAGGAAATCGATCACTGCCTGGGGATAAATTCCGATCACAAGGATCAGAACGGTGATCACAGCAAACGCCAACTTTTCATTCCATGTAAGATCCGGAAAAACTGCCCCTTCCGATGAAGCACCGAACATAGAAAGTTGATAGGCACGCAAGGTGTAAACCGCGCCAAACACAAGGGTTGTACCAGCGATAAGACCTACGATCCAATTGTAACTGTACAATCCTTTGATCAAAAGAAATTCTCCAATGAATCCGGAAGTGAAGGGCACTGATACTGAAGCAAAAGCGATCACGGCAAACCAAAATGCGAATTTCGGAGCGAGCGATGCTATTCCACCCATTTCATTGAGCTGTCGCGTACCTAATCTTTTTTCCAGGATATCGGCTGCAAGGAAGAGTCCAACCGCCACAAGACTGTGGTTCGCGATCTGTACAAAGGATCCTGCTAAAGCATCTTCATTGAACAGCATTATACCGGCTGCGATCAAACCAACGTGACTGATTGAAGCAAACGCAAACAGACGCTTGATGTCAGACTGCTTGATAGCAATTACGCCTGCGTAAACAACACCAATAATTCCCAAAATGATCACCAGACAAAGCATCTCACTCAAAGCCTCTGGTGCGAGCGGGATCATCCAACGTACCATTCCGTAAAGCGCCATTTTCAGCATCAACGCAGAAAGCAGCATGGTCCCAGCCATTGGAGCCATCGTATATGTTGAAGGCTGCCAAGTATGAAAGGGAAACAACGGGATTTTAATCGCAAATGCAATGAAGAACCCTGCCATGATCCAAAAAGCACTCTTCGCAGAAATCTCAAGCGCGACTAGGGAGGCGTGGTCGAATGACGTATCATATGCTCCCAGTGCAAAAAGCGACAGAAGCATTCCGAGTGATCCGACAAAAGTGTATATGAAGAACTTGATCAAGACAGGCTTACGTTCATCCGATCCATACCACAGCGCGATCAGGAAGATCGGAATGAGTGTCAATTCCCAGAACACATAGAACATGATCGCATCCATCGCCGTAAAAACCCCAAGTAGTCCAAATTGCATCATAAAGACCATTGCGTTGAAGGATCGTTCAGAAGCAATCGCTCTGTTAAGGTTGCTCAGCAAAATAATAGGAACCACCACATTTACCAGCAGAACCATGAAAAGACCAATTCCGTCATATCCCATTTTAAAGGTGAGACCGAAAGCCGTCACAAAGCCCGGATCGTATAAACTTACGTATGCTTCAGGTGAGAAGTAGGACAAATGGGCCAGTGCCACCACCATTGAAACAAGTGCGCCGACCAGTCCGACATAATGAACCAGATTCCTCGGAGCAATGGCAGAAACCAACGCAAAGACCAACGGTATTATAAAAAGTTCCAAGACGTTACAGTTTAATTAGATAATATAGTATGAGTGAGGCAACACCAAGCACCATCCAAAAGAGATAACCGGAAACAATTCCGGATTGCCATCTCCTCACCAGCTCTCCTGAACGGTCAATCAGTCCAACAAAACCATAAATGGACTTATTTAAAGCGAACAATTCTACCAGGCTGTGGAGCTTTTCAGCAATCCACTCGGTAGGTTTTACAAAAAGCTTATCATAGAGTTCGTCAAAGTACAACTTCCTGTTGGATACCAGCTGCCAACCTTTCAACTGTTCATCAGCAAGCGCCAAGCTACCTTTTCTTACATAAACCGTAAAGGTTGCCAATAGAATGACAAGCGTCATTACCACAGCGGCCCCCATCAGAAGCATCGCTTGGGATGAAGAAAGATGGTGTGTTTCGATCAGTTCAAGACCGCGCGTGTTGTGCTCCAGATAATGGGACATCCAGTGTGTACCGGATTTCAGTAGGACACCCGGAAGGTTGAGTGCTCCACCAACAACAGAAAGAACTGCAAGAACGATCAGTGGAATCGTCATATTCGCCGGACTTTCATGTAAATGATGACGTTGTTCTTCCGTCCCTCTGAATTCCCCGTGGAATACAAGAAAGTAAAGTCGGAACATGTAAATCGCAGTAAGTGCTACAGAACACATCAAGATGGCGTACAGTACCGGATTATGCATTACGGCATGTGCCAAGATCTCATCTTTCGAATAAAAACCAGATAGCAAGGGGAACCCCGCGATTGCAAGTGTTCCGATAAGAAAAGTAATATGGGTAACCGGAATAAACTTTTTCAAACCACCCATCCTACGTATATCCTGCTCGTGGTGCATGGCATGAATAACGCTTCCCGAACCCAAGAAAAGGAGCGCTTTGAAGAATGCGTGTGTTGTGACGTGAAACATGGCAGCGGTGTATGCGCCCATTCCAAGCGCTACGAATAACAAACCGAGCTGTGAAACCGTTGAATACGCCAGGACCTTTTTGATATCATTCTGGCGCATGGCGATAAAGGCTGCCACAACCGATGTTGCCAATCCTAGATACAACATGACATCCTGCGTCGTTGGTGCCAGTTCGAAAAGGAAGTTGGAACGAACAACGAGGAATATACCGGCAGTTACCATCGTGGCGGCGTGGATAAGCGCAGAAACCGGTGTCGGTCCTGCCATCGCGTCAGGAAGCCAAGTGAACAATGGGATCTGAGCAGACTTACCTGTAGCTCCTATGAACAAGCACATAGTTATACCGAACATCATCCAGGTAGAGGCCTCAACTTTCTCAACGAGGATCTTATCAGCGAGCTCAGAATACTCCAGCGTACCAAACTGTGCCAACAACAAAAATAGACCGATCAACAATCCCAGGTCACCGATCCGGTTCATGATGAAAGCCTTTCGTGCAGCGATGCCGTTCAGCATTCCCTTTTCCTTATCGTTGTAATGGAAACTGATCAACAGGTATGAACAGATACCAACACCTTCCCAGCCGAAGAACAACATAAAGTAGTTGCTGCCGAGCACGAGGATCAGCATGGCAAAAATAAAGAGATTCAGATAGGTAAAGAATTTGTAGTAACCCTTATCATGCGCCATGTATCCCATAGAGAACAAGTGAATGAAGGAACCAACACCCGTAATGATCAGTGTCATCCAAATGGAGAGCGAGTCGAGCTGAAGGCGAGCATTCAATTGTAAATCCTCCAGACTGATCATCGTAAAGAGCTGAACCAATTGCTGCTTGTGCACGGACCCGAAGAGTGAAAGTGTCAACCCAAAAGAAATGAACATGACCCCTGTAGCGATCATCCCAACCACTTTTCGCGGCAAATTCTTACCAAGTGTACCGTTGATCAACGCTCCGATAAGCGGCAGGGCCAATATTGTAAGTAAAATTTTATCAACTGCCATACCTTATCCTTTTTGTTTGTTGAACAATCCAACATCTGTAGTTCTCAGGTTCCTGTAGGCCATCACTAAAATCGATAAACCAACAGTTGCCTCAGCAGCAGCGACCACCATAATGAAGAAAACGAAAACCTGTCCATCGCCTTTTCCGAAGTAGGTAGAAAAAGCAACAAGCAACAAGTTCACAGCATTCAGCATCAGTTCAATACACATTAACAGAATGATTGCATTCCTTCTTACCATTACACCCAATGCACCGATCACGAACAATACAGTGGACAGGATAATGTAATGATCAATTGGAACGCCAGCGTCAAAAATACTTCCAAGTACCATTATCAGTCAATTACTTGTTTTTCACGTTTAGCGAGCAGCACGGCACCCGCCATTGCTGCAATGAAGAGGATCGATGAAACCTCGAATGGGACTACATACTTGGTAAACAAAAGATTCCCAAGATTTTGCACCAGTCCCTGATCGTTCGGCGAGTCAACTGCGGCATCACTCAACATCACGCCATCTTTCAATACCGCAACAAACACGGTCAGCAGTATTCCGGCAGCAACTGCGGAAGCCAACTTGACAGCCAGCGAGGTTGTTGGTTCGTTCTCCTTTTTCAAGTTCAACAACATCAGAACGAACAGGAAAAGAACCATGATCGCTCCGGCATACACAATGATGTTCACCACCGCAATGAACTGGGCGTTCATGAGAATGTAGTTCGCTGAGATCAGGAAGAAGGTCAATACGAGGTAAAGCACACTTCTTACCGGATGCTTGCTGAGAACAACCATAAGCGCTGAGCCGATGGTCAATCCTCCGAGTATCATAGCTATTGTGAATAGACTCATTTTTCTGTTCTTTTTCCGGTGTGTTGTCTTTGGGTAATGTCGATGCGGTCGTTCAAATCTTCAACCAACTTGTCTTTACCGTATACGAATTCATTGCGTTCAAAATTCGAAGGAACAATCCTGTCTGTAAGGAATATCGCCTCTTTTGGACATGCTTCTTCGCACAATCCACAGAATATACAGCGCAACATATTGATCTCGTATGTCTCTGCATATTTTTCTTCTCTGTAGAGATGCTCTTCACCTTTCTTGCGCTCTGCTGCCACCATCGTGATCGCCTCAGCCGGACAAGCGACGGCGCACAATCCACATGCAGTGCAATTTTCTCTGCCCTGTTCATCACGCTTTAACACATGCTGTCCACGATAAACCGGCGCAAAAGGTCGCTGCTCTTCCGGATATTTCACCGTTGCCGGTTTCCTGAACAAGTGTTTGAATGTGATCCACATGCCACTCAAAATTGCCGGCAGGTAGATCCTTTCCATGAAGGTCATTTCCTTGTTGGAAACTACTTTTTTTCTATCCGTTAAACTTTGCATGTCTCTTAGAACTTTGAATTTAGAACCAACCTTCTTTGAATGCCACGACAATTCCTGTAATCAACAGATTGATCAGAGAGATCGGGATCAAGCTTTTCCATCCAAGATGCATGAGCTGATCGTACCGAAATCTTGGAAGCGTCCATCGGATCCACATGAAAACGAACACGAAGAAAAATGTCTTTGCGAAAAGCGCAGCCAATCCAAGGAAAGCTAGAGTATTGCCTGAAAAATTATCCATTCCGGGGAAATTATATCCTCCAAAGAACAAGGTAGCGATCACCGCAGAAGAGGTGAAAAGCGCGACGTATTCTGCAAAAAGGTAAAAACCCATTTTCATGGAACCATATTCCGTATGGTAACCACCGATCAACTCACTTTCACATTCGGGAAGGTCAAAAGGTGCTCTGTTGGTTTCTGCTAAAGCACAAACAAAGAATACAACAAACGCAACGGGTTGCTTAAATACATTCCAAGTAAGCCAACCGTCTGCCCAAAAACCGTGCTGTGCTTTTACAATATCATTCAGACTCAGGCTTCCAGTCATCATTACGACAACGATCACACAGATCCCCATTGCCAATTCGTAGGAGATCATCTGAGAGCTTGCGCGGATAGCACCGTAGAGCGAATATTTATTATTTGATGCCCAGCCGCCGATCATAATCCCGTAAACACCAATGGAAAGGAAACCCATTATGAAAAGGATACCGATATTGACATCGGCAACCTGGAGTTCAATGTTGTTGCCACCAAAATTCAGACTGGTCGACCATGGAATTACTGAACCTGTCATTAACGCAGTAAACATGGATAGTCCGGGCCCCATGATGAAAAGCCATTTATCCGCCTGATCAGGAATGAAATCCTCCTTAAAGAATAACTTTCCACCATCTGCCAATGGCTGAAGGATACCAAACGGACCCGCTCTGTCCGGACCTATGCGGTCCTGAAACCAGGCTGCCACTTTGCGCTCAAAATAAGTTGCATACGCTGCAATTCCCAGTGTTACTGCAAAAAGAACACTGATAAAAATGAGCTTTTCAATGATCTCACCTGTTTCCATCTGTTATCTTTTTTTGAGCGTTGCTTCGGGCTGTCAGGTAATGACCCTGAGAGATCACCGACTGACGATCGATCTTTCGAGGGCCCAGGATATTCCACTGTGAAGCGTCCTTTTTTTCGTAACGACAATCGTTGCAGATCCATCCCGGCTTGCCGTCATGATCCTCAACTTCACCGAATTTGTCTTTTCTTGCCGTCACCCGATAGATCTCATTACCAAACATCCAAACAACCGCTTTACCGGAGCACTTTGTACAATCGCACTGCGCTTCCATCGGTTTCAGGAACCATACACGGCTCTTGAATCGGAATGTTTTATCAGTAAGGGCGCCAACAGGGCAAACATCGATCATGTTCCCGGAGAAATCGTTCTCTATTGCGTTTTCAATATATGTGCTGATCTCTGCATGTTCACCACGGTGCAATACACCATGTACGCGCTTATCCGTTAGCTGATTTGCCACATGCACACAGCGGTAACACAATATACAGCGGTTCATGTGCAGCTTGATCTTATTGCCGATGTCAATCGGGTCAAAAGTGCGGCGCTCTTCCTCGTAGCGTGTTTTTTCTGCTCCATGCTCAAAACCCAGATCTTGCAGATGACATTCACCGGCTTGATCGCAGACCGGACAGTCGAGTGGGTGATTGATAAGCAGAAACTCGACAACTCCTGCGCGGTTATCATGAACTCGCTCGCTGGTCTTATTCTTCACGATCATCCCGTCCATTACGTTCGTGGAGCAGGATGCAACAAGCTTCGGCATCGGACGTGGATCTTTTGCTGAACCTGCGGCTACCTCCACAAGACAGGTGCGGCATTTGCCCCCTGTACCCGGTAATTTACTGTAGTAGCACATTGCCGGAGGAACAACTTCCCCACCGATCTTACGCGCTGCATTGAGGATGGTCGTTCCTTCCTCAACTTCTACTTCAACATCATCAATGGTTACTTTGATCATAGTTCCATTTATTTAGGCGACCGCTTCTTTAGGAGCGATCAGGCCATAATTTCTTTTTTGTGATTCTTCCCTGTTGGTAACATGCCATTCAAACTCATCACGGAAATGACGGATTGCGGCGGCAACGGGCCAGGCTGCAGCATCTCCAAGCGGGCAAATCGTATTTCCTTCGATCTTCTTATTGATCTCTGCCAACAGGTCTATGTCACGCATGTTACCCTGTCCATGCTCGAGACGACCCAAGACTTTTTCCATCCAACCTGTACCTTCACGGCATGGGGAACACTGACCACACGATTCGTGCGCATAGAAACGTGCAAAATTCCACGTATTTCTTACAATACACTGATCTTCATCAAAGACAATGAAACCTCCAGAACCGAGCATCGAACCGGATGCAAAGCCCCCATCGGCCAAACTTTCGTAGGTCATTAGGCGATCTTCCCCGGCAACTGTCTTCGTGACAAGAAAGTGTGGAAGAATAGGAACAGAAGAACCTCCCGGAACGCAAGCTTTCAGTTTCTTACCGTTCGCAATTCCACGACAATAATTATCTCCGTAAATGAATTCTTCTACGGTAATACCCATTTCGATCTCGTACACACCTGGACGAACGAGGTTACCGCAAGCGGATATGAGTTTTGTTCCGGTACTTTTACCCAAACCAATTTTAGCGTATTCCTCTCCCCCATCGTTCACGATCGGAACGACCGCAGCGATACTCTCGACGTTGTTGACAACCGTTGGACAACCCCACAGCCCTTTCACAGCCGGAAAGGGCGGTTTGATCCTTGGATTCCCGCGCTTACCTTCCAACGATTCGATCAAAGCCGTTTCTTCGCCGCAAATGTATGCACCACCACCAGGAGCTACTCCCAGTTCAAGATCGTATCCTGATCCCAAAATATTTTTACCAAGGAAACCGGCAGCTTTCGCTTCAGCAATCGCTTTTTCTAGGATCTCAAGTATCCACATGTATTCACCGCGGATGTAGATGTAGGATTGATTAGCACCCAGTGCGTAACTTGAAACGATCATTCCTTCAATGAGCAGGTGCGGGATCTTTTCCATCAGGTAACGATCCTTGAACGTACCCGGCTCCGATTCATCCGCGTTGCAGAGTAAATACCTGGGAACGCCCTCCGGCTTGGCCAAAAAGGACCATTTCATTCCCGTTGGAAATCCGGCGCCTCCTCTTCCTCTCAGACCCGATTTCTGCACCTCTTCAACGATCTGTTCCGGAGACATTTTCTTCAGGGCTTTTTCAACCGAACGATAACCTCCGTGCTTTCGGTAAACATCGAAAGTCTCTATTCCGGGTACATTATCGTGCTCTAAAAGTAATCTTCTTCCCATCTCTGTTTAGTTTGGAACCGTTCCTGACCTGTAATCCGCAATGATCTCATCCACCCGCTCTTTACTCAAGTGCTCATGGTATTTCTTGCCACATTGCAGCATCGGGCCGTAACCACATGCGCCGAGGCACTCGGCTGTTTTCAGGGTAAATAATCCGTCCTTGGATGTTTCACCAACCTTTATGTCCAGTTTTTCCTCGATGTAGGCAATAATATTGTCGCTGCCAACAAGCATACAAGGTCCGGTACGACATACTTCAAAGACATATTTTCCGGTAGGCTCAAGATTGAACATCGTGTAGAATGTGGCTACTTCATATACCTCGATTGGCTGAATATTGAGCAACTCTGCCACGTAATCCATTGTTTCAATGCTAAGCCAACCACCAAAGTCTTCCTCAGCCATGTGGAGAATCCGGATCAAAGCACTTTTGTGCTTACCTTCAGGATAATCTTTGATCACCTCATGCACCGCTTTCAAGCGTTCTTCGCTGAATGTCGGTTTTGTGGAATGTCTCTTATTCAGATCGATATGTGAACCTCCCATAATGCTTATGCGTCTAATTCTCCAGCTATCACATTCATGCTACTCATCGCCAGAACCGCATCACTGATGTTCTGACCAGTAATCATTTCCGGATATGCCTGGTAATAAATAAAACATGGTCTTCTGAACTGAAGTCGATAAGGACTTCTTCCTCCGTCACTGATCAAATAGAATCCTAACTCACCGTTTCCTCCTTCGACACTGTGATAGACTTCACCGGCGGGTATTGGCGTCTCTCCCATGACGATCTTGAAATGGTAGATCAAGGCCTCCATGTTGTTGTACACGTCTTCTTTGGGTGGAAGGTAGAACTCAGGAACATCGCCTTTGTAGCTTCCTTCCGGTAAATTTTTGTACGCTTGCTCAATGATCCTCAGAGACTGTCGGATCTCTTCCTGCCGAACCTGAAAACGGTCATAAGTATCGCCCTGCGTACCAACAGGAACGATGAAATCAAAGTCCTGATAGGAAGAATATGGGTTCATAACTCTGACATCATAATCAACCCCTGCAGCCCTTAAGTTCGGTCCAGAGAAGGAATATTCCAAGGCACGTTCAGCGGAGATAGGTCCGGCTCCGATTGTTCGGTCCATAAAAATCCTGTTTCTGCTGAGCAGCGAATCGAATTCATTGAACACCTTGGGAAATGTTTTGAGGAAATTCTGGAGCTTTTCTTGGAAAGCCGGTGTAAAATCTCTTTCAAAACCACCGATACGCCCGATATTGGTCGTCAATCGTGATCCACAAACCTCTTCGTAGAGCTCATAGATCTTCTCGCGTTCCTGAAAGACATAAGTAAAACCTGTAAGTGCACCCGTATCTACACCGATAACCGAATTACACACCAGATGATCTGCAATCCTCGCCAACTCCATGATGATAACGCGCATGTAGTCCACACGCTTGGGAACCTCTGCACCGATGAGCTTTTCTACAGTCATCTCCCAGCCCATGTTGTTGATAGGAGAAGAGCAATAATTCAAACGATCAGTGATCGGAGTGATCTGGTTGTACGGTCTCCGTTCGGCAAGCTTTTCAAAAGCGCGGTGAATGTACCCTACAGTCTGCTCTGAAGAAAGTATCTTTTCCCCGTCTACTTTGAGGATATTCTGAAAAATGCCATGGGTTGCGGGATGCGTCGGTCCGAGATTCAGCGTTGAAATCTCCCCGTCGATGGTTTCCGTCGATCGTTCGATAAAACCTTCCTGTCTTTGTTCAAGCTTAGTATTGCTCATATAACCCGTTTTTATCTTCCGAAGAATCGGTCATCCTTATCCTCACGTGTTGCATCCTCAAGGTGATATTCCTTCCTCATCGGGAAATAATCCATTGAATCCTCATTCAGTATTCGAACCAGGTTTGGATGTCCCGTGAAAATGACTCCGTAGAAATCGTATGTCTCACGCTCCATCCAGTTTGCTCCAACGTAGATCTCTGTGATCGAACGTATCTCCGGGTTTTCGATCGGTAAAAATGCTTTCAGACGTATCCGAAAGTTGTTGACTAAACTGTGTAGGTGATAGACCACTGCAAGCTCCCTGCCTTTATCCTCCGGATAATGCACTGCTCCGAGATTGGTAAGGTAGGCAACTTGTAGATCTTTGTCCATCTTCAACCATCCGATTACATCGCACACCTTTTCGGGTGTCACTTCTACTGTGAGCAGTTCATACGGAGTATCCACCGCAATTATCGCTTCACCGAACTGACCTTTCAGTCGCTCAGCGACAACTTCATTTGTCAGTTCACTACTCATGGTTTTCAATGTTGTAATTGTTCAGCAAAGCCTTGTATTCATCAGAATAGCGCCTTCTAAGTGGTTCATGTTTCACCATCTCATGGATCTTCATTATTCCGTCGATGATCTGTTCAGGACGCGGTGGACAACCAGGCACATACACATCTACCGGAATCACTCGATCTATGCCCTGTAGTACAGAGTAGGTATCGAATATTCCACCTGAAGAGGCACATGCACCAACAGAAAGCACCCACTTCGGCTCTGCCATTTGTTCGTACACCTGCTTGAGCACAGGTGCAAGTTTTTTGGATATCGTTCCTGCAACGATCAGCAGGTCTGCCTGTCGAGGAGAGAAGGACATTCGCTCCATTCCAAAGCGTGCAAGATCGTAATTACTCCCCATTGTAGCCATGTATTCAATTCCACAACAAGATGTAGCGAACGGCAATGGCCATACTGAATTCGCTCGGGCTGCAGCAACCACATTTTCCAACTTGGAAAGCTGATAACCTTCGCCATTAACAACTTGAAGATCTTCTATTTTTCCCATTCCAATGCTCCTTTTTTAAGTACGTATAAAAACCCGGTCAAAAAGAGGCCGACGAAAAGAATAACAGCTAAAAGGCCTTCAAGTTCGAGACTTTTGAAATTAACGGCGTAAGGATAGAAGAAGATGACCTCTACATCGAATAGAACGAATAATATGGCGGTCATGAAGTAACGGACAGAAACCGGAAATCGGGCATCGCCTTGCGATTCAATTCCACATTCCCAATTCGCATCTTTGTTCTTGGACTTCAGACGCGGTCCCAAAAAATGGGTTATGATGATCACGAAGATCACGAATCCACCAACTACACCTATTTGTAAAAGTATTGGAAGGTAATCGATACCGGTTGATTTCATGCGAATCAATTTTAGATTACAAAAATGTGACCTTTCGAGGTAATAGAAAACATTTTTCCGGTCTTTCTTTCAGAAAAACATCAAAAAAAGTTGATCCAACAATAGGATACGATAGAAAAGACATTCGTAACTAGTACATTTCCAGTAATAAAGATGTCGATTTCATCATTCAGCAAGAAAATATGATTGTTCACAACTTAAAGTTCCCGGTCGTGAAATTCTGCGGTGAGAACTTTGTACTCCGTTGAAAAATTCCCTGCTGTATCGCGTATTGTGAAAACGGTTTTTTTCGTTGAATCTGTACGCTTTTTCGAAAAGCTAAGTATTGACCTTACGGGATTGCCTGGTTTTCCATTGACTGAACAGTCGGTTTTGAGGAAAAGTGATCTTTCGCCACAAAGTTCAATGACGCGTTGATGTGCAGTGATCGGAATAACGACCCATAGACAACCCACGGGCGAAAGAAGCTCAGCGCATTTATCAATGAGCTTATCAAATGGCAGGTGTGCTTCATGCCTTGAACGGGCTTTACGGTGATCAATGTTTTGCAGACTATCCGAATAAAAGGGTGGATTGGACACGATCAAATCAAACGTCTGTTCAAAGTTGGTTGTCAGAAAATCGCCTTGAATTAGGGTCAGGCGTTCATTCCATTCGGAATGCAGAAAATTCGATTGACAGTCCTCTGCAGATAGCCCGTCGATCTCAACAGCGGTAATTCGGATGTTCGGATCACGCTGAGCAAGCATCAAGGAAATAACACCAGTACCTGCTCCGATTTCTAAGACCTCTTGTGCACCTGAAAAACTCACCATAGCTCCCAGCAGCAATGCATCTGTCCCAACTTTCATGGCGGAATTGTCCTGATCTACACGAAAATGGCGGAATTGAAAAGAACTCACTTCTTTGGTCCAAGATACATTTCAATGAGTCCGGGAGGCGCGGTAATGGTGACTGTTTTGGACGCTCTGTCCAGCTCCTTTACCATACCTTCAATAAGCGGAACAAGTACCTCCTTTGTTCCGTTCATCACGCGAATTAAGGGATTGGACTGAATATCGAGCACCTGGTCGACGATTCCGACCTGTCCATACTCCGTATCAACAACAACGAATCCTTCGATCTCGTGATCATAGAAGTTGGTACCGCTCAATTCAGGAAGCACTTCAGCCGGAAGGTATAAACTTTTCCGAAGAATGGTCTGGGCATCTTTTTCAGAATCGATTCCTTCAAACTTCACTGCGGCATACCCCTTGTTCTTTAGCTTAAAATGCTCTATAAAAAAGGGTGTTAATTGTCCGTTCACATCAACAAAAACTGAATCCAGTCCGGAATAATCACCCGGATTGGAAACGTCTAAAAACAACGAAACTTCACCTTTGTATCCGTGAAGTTTCGCAACATATCCTAAATGAAAGCAATCTGCTTTATTCATTCAAATCGATAGATTATTCTGCAGGAGTTTCTTCCTCACCAGCCTCTTCGGCAGGAGCTTCAGCTGTAGATTCTTCGGCAGGAGCCTCGTCTGTGGTTGTTTCGGCTGCGACAACATCCTCTGTTCCGTTCTCCTCTGCTGTCACTTCAGCAACCGCCTCAACTTCCGGCTCAGCTACTTCTTCAACAGGATTATTCTTTGCTTCAACGGCAGCCGCTTTTGCCGCATTCGAATCCGCTTCAGCTTTCATTCGTGCTGCCTTATCGGCTGCAGCTGACTTTGCAAGACCATCTCTCTTACCGGAGATCTTTGCATCCTTTTCTGCCGCCCATGCATTGAATTTTGACTCAACCTGGTCAGCCGTCAGAGCGCCTTTTTTCACACCATTCAATAAATGATTCTTGTACAATACACCTTTGTAGGAAAGGATTGCACGCGCCGTGTCAGACATCTCAGCACCGGTCTGAACCCACTTCAACGCACTGTCGAAATTGATGTCGATGGTTGCAGGATTTGTGTTTGGATTGTAAGTTCCGAGCTTTTCGATGAACTTACCATCTCTTTTTGCTCTGCTGTCCGCAGCTACAATGTGGAAAAAGGCCTTGCCTTTCTTTCCGTGTCTTTGCAATCTGATTCGAGTTGCCATACGTCTTGTTTACAATGTGGGGTGCGAAACCCCGGTTTATAAATTAATTCAGGGGTGCAAAGATACTACAAAATTCGAATTATCCGAAATCAAAGATCAATTATCACAGTTGTACAAAGAAATC
>Ga0315902_10002594_pt1 | contig 27942 bp, 23 predicted proteins | sample LakEriMetagenome_9_FD_203523 | JGI IMG/M metagenome (GOLD analysis project Ga0315902, IMG submission 203523) | Freshwater fungal communities from buoy surface, Lake Erie, Ohio, United States - Buoy 12 MA117 | ecosystem: Environmental > Aquatic > Freshwater > Lake > Lake biofilm | place: USA...
AAGCAGTACCAGTAAAAGTAGGCAACGGATCAAAAGTCACAACACCAGTAGTGGTGTTCACCGTATAAGTGCCCTCATCAGCAACCGTCAACGAAGTCAACGTGCACGAAGCATTCGCCGTTGAAGTCGTGGCACACAACCGCACAGACGACGCAACAAGTGAAGCACCAGACCCAGCAGAGTCATTAGTCAACGGTGTGATCATCTGATTCGTGTCAAAGTCTCCAGAAGACGTGTCATTCGCAGCGGTAGGAACCGTATTTGTGACTGTTGGTGTATATGTGCTCGATGAAATTTTGCCGTTCCCATCGGTGACTTGATAACCAAGAGGAGTTGGAGTGCCTACATATCCAGTTTCAGGTGTGAAGGTCATTACACCTGAACTATTCACAACATATGAACCAACGCCATTTACAGTGATTGTGGTGCCAGGCGTAATCGTACAATTCGGAGAGACCTCTGCTGGGCTTGAATTCGGATTACACAACCGAAGAGTTGTCGCATCAAAGTTTGTACTAGTTCCAGCAGCGTTAACCGTCTTTATATCATTGTTGAGCAAGTTGACAGATTGAGATGTGTTAATTGAACCTGTAGTTGTATCGGGCTGGGAAGTGGGCACCGGAGTGTCATGACACATTGCTCCGTCTGCAGGTAAAGTTCCGAAGCTGTACATATTCACAAAACTTGATGAGGCACTAGCTGTCTCAGGATTAGAGATTCTGTAAACAGTTCGATTGGGATCAACGGCAATGATCTCTCCAAAACCATTGGAATACAACGCTGGTGAGTCTGCGTAGTTAGTCGGGAAAATGGCTCGGACCGTTGCTGTCCATGTGTTCCCCGCAGCACGGGTTATCTTGTAAAAGTTTTGTTGTCTGACCGAATAGAACTGGCCATTGAAATAGGCCAGATCATCGCCAGCAACTTGGATGCTCGTTGTGATAGTCGTTGCCTCGCGCGTCACCACGTTGATGGAATAAAGAGTTGTAACTAAGCCAGTCTTCTTGACGACCAGATGTCCCTGATCATCAAAATCACCGCCAGTAACGGCGGACATGTCAGCAGCCGTTACCCCAGATATCGCTCCGATATCAGTGGCTATTCCAGCACTATCAATCTTTACCAAGTTTCCAGCGGTGCGACCGTTAACTGATGTTTTTGCGATGCCATACATGTATCCATCAAGGACGTTGAAACCGATCGCATTGATTCCACCAAGAGTATTTGGGCCAAGTTCATATGAGATCGCTCTTGAATCTGATGGATTCGATTGGTATAGCTGCGACCCGATGATGTGATACATGTTTGCGTTACAGGTGAATTTTCCTGAAACTAAATCGTTCGTCACAACTTGAGTGGAGTTAACTTCGTTGCTGAGCCCAGTTGTGCTGACATTGATCGACTCATTGGTATAAGTGCCTGCTACGTCTGCCCGAACTGCAATGCTGTACTCACATGAGGCGACTCCATTCGTCATGGAAGCATTACTTACAGTTACTACGCCAGAAGTTGCGCTCATGGTGGCCGGGTCAAGGGCAACTGTTGACCCTCCTGGACAGGTTGTCATCATGTTGGCATTGGTGTCTACAACTAAACCTGCTGGCAAAGTGTCAATAAATCCCAAACCCGATTTTGCCGTATTTCCTGAACTGTTCTGAATTGTGAAGATCAAGGTTGAAATTTGACCTTTTGACACCGTTGAAGGAAAGAACCGTTTTGACAATGTCGGCAGTGCCGTATATGTCGCATTGATCACACCTGCCGTTGAAGTTGTAATCGTGCTGACTTTTGAGGTCAAGGTTGTCACAGTGGTTGTTGACTCGGTGCTTGTCCTTTGTGAAAGTGTTCCCGAATTACCAGCAGTAACGACAGAACTTGTGACGGCTGCCGTTGCGACGTCATTAAATTTGATGGCATAAGACCCTGGCACCACATAAGGAAAACTGTATTGCCCAGACGAATCCGTTAATGATGTGATCGTTTGACCACGCAGTCCAATCACCGCATAATCATCTGGGTACAGCAATGGTGTGCCTGTTGCGTCAGTCAGGGTAACTAATGCACCACTGACCGCACCACCCGATGTTGTCTGTGCGGTTCCAGACAAACTTGAGCTACACATACTCGCGCTCATTGCGCCCACGTTGACATCTGCGGTCACGGGGGTAAAGGGTGTAACGGTCGAATTTTCGGTAGCAGATCCAGTTGCCTCAACTTGTGTTACCGAAGCATCAAGTTGTGATGCCTGGAATACAGGTCCAGTTGGACAAGCGATCGCAGTGGGACGGAGGCAAAGCTCCGGGCTACCCCCAATGGCTGTCGTACGCGCGCTTATGTCGCCGTACTCGGTTCGACCGGTAAACGTAACAGTAAAAGTTGGTGCTTGGCCTGATTCTGCAACGGAAAGGTTTGAAAGGTCAACAGTCTTTGGTGCCGTCGATGGGATAGCCACATTTGTCCAACCTGTGATTGCAGAACCATCGGCCGTTTTCACTGTCAATGTCGCTGACGAGTAGACAAAATTTGCTGTAAGCGTAAAACTTCGCCACTCTTCGATAGCACTGGTTTGTGAGCACGCCATGCGCGGCACTCCCACTTCAGCGGCAAACACAGCAGTCGGTGCGGGCACTGCACAGTTGCCCATCGCTCCGGTGTATGTGTCGTAGGTCTGGATAATCCCATCGTGGGAGTTTGACCACAAACAATTTGGGTTGTACGGATCTAGGACGACTTGGTAATTGGTATCTGTGATACCGGTACTTGGCCAGTTAACACACCAATTATCCAGCCCAAAATCCCAACAAAAAATCTTGCCTTGTCCTGCTGCCCAGTTTGCATCACCCCAATAAAGACGCGTGCCGTAATTAGATAGAACTCCACCATATGCGTCGTAGCTTGACCTGTAGCTGCCTGTGAATTTCGTATTGAAATTACTTGTCAGCGATGAAGTGATATCAACACCATTTTCATCAAAACAAGTACGAGCTGTGTCAAGGGATGAGAAGCACACTCCGGCGACTCCACCCTGCCCATCTGGAAGTTTGAAGATGTGAGTTGATTTTGCAGTGATCGTCCGCGCGTTAGTCCACCCCGTGCAAGGCAATCCAGTCAATGCAACAACACAAATGGCCTTTGCGTAGCGACCACCATTCCCATAAATCCTGCCATCCCATTCCATGACCAATGGTCGCCAGCGATTTCCGGTACTCGACACATCGGTGAGTGAAGCACCAAAATCAATTAGTCCTCCCGAGCTACATGGTTCTCCGGCGCCACCGTTTGCGGCAATATCCACACACAACAAATCTCCTCGTGCGGTGTGCCAGGTAAAAATTCTGGTTCCGGATTTAGCGATACCACCAGTGCAGTCGTATAGGTACGTTGAAGTGCCACCTGAAATACAGGTTGTCCCGACAATATTTCCCGCGGAACCGGCCGAGACGAATGCACTTCCTGTCGAACCTCCACACCACTTATTAGTAAGTGTGATGTCGTCGGTTCGCACACACGCAAATCCAACTTGGTTTACACCACCTGATGTGAGCACGGTTGGGAACCAGATCTCTTCTCGAATCGGGTCATACACACCAGACGATTGCTCATTTGTGTGCATGGTAAACGTTGGCGACGAACTTGATAACAATAAAAAGGGCCAGGTGCCATGGCATCGCACTCCGGTTCTTAAATAGCAGTCAATGCTTTGGTTGGATCCAGATCCATTGTGGTGCCACACATTGAAAAGCCGACCCTGATCATCAAAAAAGACATCCCAACCGTCGCCGCTCGTGCCCGTAGTAGTTGGAAACTGACCAGTGGTCGGCTGTGCTGCATTTGCATCTGTTGATGCAATTTGACGCCCCGATGAATCCGTTCCTTCGCTAATAACGGAACCCTCAGCCTTAACAAAGCGGATCGTGGACCATGCGGCTGATGTCGTAGGGGCAACGGTCGACCAAACCGTGCCATTGGTCGAATATGAGATGTCCCATCCCGATGGTGCCACGACATCTGCGGTGCTGGTCAGGTTGAGGGTTGGCTCAAGCTCAATTTGTACGAGTTGATTCGTGGTTCCCGCAATTGAAACTGGGGCGATTGCGGTGAGGTCGACTTTGTTCCCGGGGGTGACCTCTGAAGCGATTGCAGCCGAGTCTGGGGTGTAATCAACATTCAATGCCAAATTTGATGTTGCAAGGACCGGCGATACCCCTATTGACGAGTAGGTCATCCCGAACGCAAGTGCAATCGCTACGAAAATCCGACCACGAAACGTGACGAAGCCCAGGATGGCCCTAACGGCAAAACCGTGATTTATCTTGGTTTTAACTGCAGCCATGTGTCTTCCTGATTAGAACATAGAGCCTATTTTTATCAAAGTTTGATAGAGAGTACTCACAATTGGAGTTTCCTTCAATTCTGAAAGGTTGACGGTCAGAAGATTTGGCCAAACTGGGCATAACGTGCGTTTGAAGACCTACGAGAAGCTCCTTGGGTTTACAAGAACCCCTACCCGATAAGTCCGACTGGGTTCGGAGTTGTGTCACCCTGGTCTGTAGTTTGAAAAGGCACCAAAGAGCCAGTTGGAGGGGCAAAATGGCAAATCAAGTACCTCTCGTCGACTACCTAGTACTCGGCGACAAACCACATCTCGTAGCAAACGAATGCACCAAGTGCGGAGCACGGTTCTTTGACCGTCGCAGCGCATGTGCAAGCTGCTCGAACACGGAATTCAAGAAGGTAGACGTTGCCACCGAAGGCACACTGCAGACCTTCAGCATTGTGCACATGGCGGCTCCTGGCCTGCCCGTGCCCTTTGTTTCAGCGATCATCAACTGCGGTGGCACAAGCGTGCGTACCAATGTGATCAATATCGAAGCAAAGCCTGAGAACATCCAGCTCGGCATGAAAGTGCGTCTCGCCACCTATTCAATGGGCGCAGATTCAGCAGGCACAGAAGCAATCGCATTCGGCTTTGAGCCAGCGAAGTAATCGAATAGGGAAAAGGAACTAAGGGGAAAGAAATGGCAAGCAACGACGTATACATCCTCGGCATTTACATGACGAAGTTCGGCAAGCACTCCGATCGTGACGTGCTCGACCTCGGCTCTGAGGCAATTCTCAATGCACTCAAAGATGCCGGCGTATCCATGAAAGACATGGGCGTAATGGCAGCTGGACAGTTGATGGGTGGCGTAGGTATCGCACAGCAACTCCAAAAGCAGATCGGCCAGACGGGTATCCCGGCATACAACGTGACCAACGCGTGCGCCACTGGTGCAACTGCAATGCGTGTTGTTTACATGAGCATTGCTTCAGGTGAATGCGACTACGGTCTCGCCGTTGGTGTTGAAAAGCTGGCAGGTGCTGGCCTTCTCGCTGGTGGTTCACGCGCCGACAGCGGTGACACCTGGAAGCCACAAGGTCGTCAGGGTGCGATTGTCCCAACCGACGGTCTCATTGGCACCGACACAATGCCAGGCACTTTCGCTCAGATTGGTCTTGAATATGGTCATCGCTACGGCGGGGTCACATTTGAGGATTTCGCCAAGATTTCTGAGAAGAACCACTCCAACTCGGCACTCAACCCGCTGGCTGCGTACCAAAAAGTGTTCACTCTTGAAGAGATCATGAACGACATCATGATCTCGTACCCGAACACCCGCCCGATGTGCTCGGCTAACTGTGACGGTGCAGCCGCTGCAGTGCTCGTGAGTGGTGCAAAGTTGAAGACCCTGTCACGCGAGCAACAGCGCCGCGCAGTCAAGGTATCGGCATCGATTCTCACAACAGACCCGTACGAAGAGGCCTGCCAAGTGCTGCCGAACGTGAACACTCTCACCAAGCTTGCAGCCAAGCAGGGTTACGAGAAGGCCGGTATCGGACCAGAGGATCTCAACCTCGTTGAGCTTCACGACTGCTTCGCCACCGCTGAACTCGTGCATTACGACAACCTGGGTCTTTGCCCTGAAGGTGGTGCGGTTGACTTCCTCCGCGCTGGTCATCCGTACCGCACTGGCAAAACTCCAGTGAACGTTTCAGGCGGCCTTCAGTCCAAGGGTCACCCGATCGCTGCAACCGGCATCGCCAACATCTGGGAGATCTGCCACCACCTCCGTGGTGAAGCTGGTCCGCGCCAGATTGAAGGCGCCAAGGTCGGTCTCGCGCACGTGATCGGTCTTGGTAACGCATGTGGCGTTCACATCCTGGAGAAGTCGGCTCTCTAACAAAGCCGCAAGAGGACGTCGTTCGTGTCGGCTTTCGCACTTGACTCAATTCGAAATCGGGTTCGTGGCCTGCATTCGCTTTGGGTCGAGGCAGCCGACACGATGGACACCGAGCACGTCAATCACTACGAGCGACCCGGTGTATTACCGATCGCATTCACAGTGCATCACGCGATCAATATTGAGGACTCCTCGGTCAACTTCTTGATGCGTGGCCAACTCCCGATTTGGCATCGGGATGGCTGGGCGTCACGTACCGCGGTTGTAATTGATAACCACGGCAAAGAACTCACTGTCGCGGAGATGGAAAGCCAACGCATTGGCAATTGGAATGCGTACAAGGAATACATGCACACGGTGTTTGCAGAGACTGAGTCTTGGCTTGAATCACTTGCACCATCCGATCTCGAGACAGTGCTGTTCAACGGCGAGTTCCCAGACATGTTCAAGAAGGCTTACATCGCCCGCGTGGTGCAGGACCAGATCCGTTTGGTTGACGCGATTGAGTGCTGGGTGTTCCAGCACGGCATCCGCCACATGGGTGAGTTGGAACATGCCCGAGCCCTAGTTGGGCTCGGGGGCATGACCTCTTAGTGGAAAACTGGTTTCCTCACAAAGAGTCGAGGAACTTGTTGCCTTATGACGGTGAGATTTATCTCTTTGAGGACACGGTCGACTCCCCGGACACCAGACTCGTTCAACTCATTGAGGGCTTGGCCTGGGCACAGCAGCAAATTGTCGTGTTCAATCGCCTCCACAACGAACCACGATTATCTGCTTGGTACGGCGACCCGGATTGTTCCTACTCGTACTCCGGAATCAAATTGGACCCCAAACCATGGGCGGAACCCTTACTCGAAATCAAGAAGGCTTGTGAAGGACTAAGCGGCACGATATTCAACTCGGTGTTGGCAAATCTTTACCGAGACGGAAACGACTCCATGGGATGGCACACCGACAACGAACCCGAACTCGGCCCCAATCCAACTATCGCCTCCGTCAGTTTCGGCGCTGAGCGTCGCTTTGATCTGCGACATCGGATCAGCAATGAAAAGGTGCAGATCGTTCTGCCTCATGGTTCGATCTTGGTGATGTCTGGTGAAACCCAATTGCACTGGATGCATTCAATTGCTAAAACCAAGAAAGTGCGCGAACCACGTGTCAATCTCACTTACAGATTGATTCAAATTTGACTCAATCGCGGCTGAACAATCCTCCGAGTGATGCCGCTGGTCCAGATGAACCATTTGAACTTCCAAGCGCAGCCTGGATCCAACCGAGGAACTCATTGGGATTACGTGACTGCACTAGCACTCGGCCCGGACCTGTGAAATCAAATACCAAGCCTTCACCGGTCTTCACCATTTGCACAATCCCACCCGTAGCTTTTCGCAATGACATCTGAACAGATGCGTCGTAGGCGACCATGTGGCCCGTATCAACAGTTATCTTTTCGCCAGGCGCAAGGTTCCAAGTTTCAAGTGCGCCGTAACACGCGATCACAATCGGACCACTGCCAGAAGCATGCATGATGAATCCACCTTCAGAACCAAAAAAGTTCTTGAAGCCACCCCACTTGGTATCAATGTTCACGGTTAGCGCCGATGCCAGCCATGAGCCGCGCTGAACCACGAGCCCCGCGGCTGGGGTGTCGAGCACAATCACATCGCCTGCGAGCCGTGGGGCGACATCAACGAAGCCGCCTTGGGGTGGGGCCTTATATGTGGTCAAAAAGAATGATTCCCCACCTAGTGCGGCCCGCTTTAGCGACTTCAGTACACCGCCTTCGGCCTTTGCCTCAAGCACAACACCGTCAGAAGTGGCCATCATGGCACCAGCTTCGGCGCGAACGGTCTCATTGGGTTCGAGGGTCAATCGGGCGATACCAAAGGCGGGGGCATTACGAATTTCAATCTGCATACCCAATGCTTAGCACCGCAAGTTGCCCGACTGAATAAAACAGTCCAGTTGCACCGTAAAATGGGGACATGGGTATGCGTGACGGTGATGGCTGGGTGTTGTGTCACTGTTCCCGCCACCATTGGGGGCTCTACGGTGCGGCTGGTCTTCTTGTCGTGCGTCGAGATCTTGAAGAGCCACATGTCCTACTGCAATTGCGCGCCGCTTGGACTCATGGTGGTGGCACCTGGGCAATCCCTGGCGGTGCACTTGATTCACATGAATCACCCGTTGAAGCTGCGATTCGTGAAGCCGAGGAAGAAGCCGGGATACTTTCCCACCATTTAGAAGTCAAAGGCATCTACTCAGATGACCATGGAAACTGGCGCTACGACACGGTAATTGCCCATGCACATTCCGATGCTGGTGCACGACTCGCGAACCACGAGGCTGATGACTTTCGCTGGGTGATGTTGCACGAAGTTCCAGATCATGATCTGCATCCAGGGCTACGCAGTTCGTGGGACTCCGTGCACGCTCATGTGCTCCAAACTCTGCGCGACTAAAGATTCTTTTGAAAATCATTCCGATTCCACTGGACCCAGTGATTCGAAACAAGGTTGCTAGCTGGAGTCACCGAGCTTGGAGCATTGACTTCCCAGGCGACACTGAACAGACGTACTTAGATCTGTATGAGCAGTCGTCACACAATGCGACTTCTCTCCCCTACGTATGTGTTGCGATCGCTGATGATGGGGCTGTTATCGGCACAGCAACACTGGTCGCTGACGACGAATTGCCAGGTTTTGAAGATTTAAACCCATGGCTTGCGGCCGTGTGGGTGGAACCCGAGCATCGGAGTGTCGGCGTGGCAAATGCAATGGTTAATCACATAGAAGAAAAGGCGGCTGCACTCGGTTACAAGAACTTGTTTTTGTACACACATGATCAACAGGACTGGTATCTGCGTCATCATTGGGAAATTATTGGCGTGGGGTCTCTTGCTCACCACGCAGTCACGGTGATGCAGAAGGCTCTTTAGGAGTCTGTGGTCACAGCTTCCGGCAAATGACGCACTTCCCGAGCGCTAAAGCACAGAAGCGTCGCGATCACTGCAACTACGGATCCCGCAATCAAGGCCGTCGACGGGCTCGTGCGTGCCGCTAACGGCCCAGCAATAACAAGCCCGAGTGGCACGAGAATGTTTGAGCCAAGTGCGTCATAGGAAAAAACCCGCGAAAGTGATCCGGTCGGGATGCGCGACTGCACCGCGGTCATCCAAAGAACCGCGAAGATATCAATTCCCACACCGGCCATGAATGCAAAAGGCACCACAACGAGAATTGGTGGATGGAGCCCGATCACAAACATGAAGACTGATGGCAAGAGAATTGCGATCATGGCAGACCGCATTGGTTGGCGGGGTCGATACTTCAAAGCCAACACCACGCCAAACAGCATTCCAAGACTTTCTGAGCCCATCACAATTCCCCAATCACGGGCACCGTGATACACGCGGTCAAATTGCAATGGACCAAGAACGGTAATAACTGATTCGAACGCCATATTGATAAAAGCAAACGACGCGATCACAGCAATAACCCACTGTCGCGAGACCACCTCACGCCAACCATGCACGAGGTCATCCAACATCGTGACTTCTTTTGTTTCTTTCGGCGGAGTGTTACCGACACGAATCGCCAAGACAAGGAGTCCTGCGCCAACAAACGAAGCCCCATCGATAAGCAGGGCCCACTCCGGCCCAGCAAACGCAACGATTGACCCACCAAGAAAGGCTCCAATGATATTGCCGAAGTTCGCCATGAATCCCATCATTGAATTCGCTGACTGCAACTGGTGTTCCTGAATAATTTCTGGCATCAGACCACCGAATGCCGGCCACCACATCGCAACACCAATTCCAAAAAACACATTTGTTAGACACAGCAACGGCACTGTTGCGGTGTCGGTCATGAACAACAGTGCTTGGATCACCGTGATTGCCGCAGCAATCAAGTCCATGCCACCAACTAGAAGCGTTCGTTTGACACGGTCAGCAATGACACCACCAAACAGCATCAGGAGAATCATCGGTACCCACACCGAGAACATCACGATGCTGAGTGAAAATTCATTCGTGCCTTCAAGTTCGAGAACTCCAAAGGACATTGCGATCGGGGACATACCGTTGCCGATGTTCGATAAGAATCGTGCTGTGATCAGTTTTTTGTAGTCGCCAACACCGACGAGTTCCCTAATGCCCATAGCGACTAGTTCAGGATTCTGGGTAGTGGCACGCCACTCTGTGGCCAGGCACAACCTCAATGAGTTGTGGCTCCACCACGGCGCACTGATCTGTGGCTTTCCAACAGCGGGTACGGAACCGACAGCCAGAAGGCGGATTGACCGGCGATGGCACATCACCCGTGAGCATGATTCGCTTGCGCTCACGACCAATTTTGGGATCGGCAACCGGCGCTGCCGACATCAACGCTTTCGTGTACGGGTGACGCGGTGTCTTGTAGACACTCGTAGCATCGCCATACTCAACAAATTTGCCGAGGTACATAACTGCAACTTCATCTGCGATGTGGCGCACCACAGCGAGGTCATGCGCAATGAAGATGAAGGAAAGACCAAAGTTATTCTGCAAGCCTTCAAGAAGGTTGAGGATCTGAGATTGGATCGAAACATCAAGTGCAGAAACCGGCTCGTCTGCAACGATGATCTTGGGATTGAGGGCAAGTGCGCGCGCAATACCCACGCGTTGCCTTTGCCCACCTGAGAATTCGTGCGGGAAACGATTGAAGTGTTCAGGGTTGAGACCCACTAGCTCCATGAGTTCTTGTACGCGTTGGCGACGACCCTGCTTGTCGTGAGTTTTTTGCACCTTCATCGGCGTTGCGATGCTCTCACCAATTGAGTGGCGCGGATTCAAACATGCATAAGGATCCTGGAACACAAACTGAATGTCACGACGAACTTGGTTCAAGTCGCGCTCATTCAAGGTGGCTAGGTCAACACCATTTAGCTTCACAGCACCATCCGTTGGCTTTAGAAGCATCGCCAGCACTCGGCCAAGAGTCGATTTCCCGCATCCTGATTCACCAACAACACCCAAGGTCGTGCCGGCTTCCAACTTGAAGGACACGTCATCAACCGCGAGAACTTGGTCGGTTGGACGCAACAACCACTTCGAGGCACCTGTTGGGAAATACTTCTTCACATGATCGGCTTCAAGCACGGTGGCCATCACACACCACCTTTCGTACCAATTTGCAGTAATTGCGATTCGGGAAGATGGCACGCACTGCGACTCTTGCCGACGGCGTGCAGCTGTGGCGCCTCGGTGCGACAAAGTGAATTCTCACCGAGCTCAAATCGGCAACGCGGGTGAAAAGCACAGCCAGTCGGCAAATTGATGAGCGAGGGTGGTGTTCCGGAGATGGTCTGCAACCCACCGCGCGAACTGCCATCAAGACTGTGCACCGAACCCAATAAGCCAACTGTGTATGGATGCGTTGGGGTATCGAATAAGTCGTTCACATCCGCGACCTCAACCGCGTGCCCTGCGTACATGACCATAACGCGATCAGCGGTCTCGGCGATCACACCAAGGTCATGGGTGATGAGCATCACGGCTGAGCCATATTCTTCTTGAAGTGTTCCAATGAGCTCGAGGATCTGCGCTTGAACTGTGACGTCAAGTGCGGTCGTGGGTTCGTCAGCAATCAACAACTGTGGGTTATTGACCAAAGCGATTGCAATCACAATGCGCTGGCGCATACCGCCGGAGAATTCATGAGGGAAGGAATCCATGCGCTTGATGGGTTCGGGGATCCCAACCTTCACCATGGCGTTCAGAACAATTTCGCGAACTTCGGATTTGGTCGCCTTGGGGTGGTGAATCAAATAAGCCTCACCGATTTGATTGCCAACGGTGTAGAACGGATTCAGCGCAGTTAAAGGATCTTGAAACACCATCGCCATTTGCCGGCCGCGCAGTGTTCGCAACTCCTCATCGTCAACTTCAAGCAAATTCTTGCCGTTCATGATGATCTCACCACTCACATCAACTTGAGTGCCGAAGTTAAGGCGCATGATTGCATTCGCTGTGACCGACTTGCCCGAGCCACTCTCACCCACAATGCCAAGAGTTTCGCCAGGCATAACATCAAATGAAACGCCGTCCACTGCTTTCACCACACCGTCTTGAGTGTGGAAAGAAACATGCAGATCACGGATGGAGATCAACGGCGAACTCATACTTTTTCCCGCACTCGTGGATCAAGGAAGCCGTAGAGAATGTCTACAACGGCATTGGCAACAACAATCAAGACTGCTGCAACCAGCGTTGTTGCCACTAGCACCGGTAGGTCAGAGTCAGTAACTGCTCGAATCGACAGCTTGCCCATCCCGGGAAGGTTGAACACACTCTCAGTGATAACTGCCCCACCGAGTAACGCGGCGAAGTCGAGCCCTGCAATTGTCACAATCGGCACCATTGCAGCACGCATCACGTATTTAACGATCAGCGTTCGGCGCTTGACTCCCTTTGCGAGTCCAAGACGCACAAACTCCTCATTCATCACTTCGAGGATTCCGTTACGAGTGAGTCGCACATACGTGGAGGCTGAAAGGATCGCAAGGGTTGCCCAGGGAAGCAACAACCCGCTGAACCATTTGATCGGATTTTCCGTAAATCCTGTGTACTGCGGGAAGTCCAGCAGTCCACCCCAGATCACAATCACAAGAATCGCCAACAAGGCAAAGAAGAACGTAGGCAGGCTGATGCCCACCACAGAGAAGGTGGTGGCAAACCGGTCCTGCCAACGGCCACGACGCAACGCGGCAAGAGTGCCAAGGCCAACGCCAATTCCCATCCAGAGAACAAAAGCGCCAATAGCAACAGAGAGTGTGACGGGGAATGTGCGCGTAATCAGCTCAGTAACGCACTGGTGATATTCAAATGAGTAACCAAGTGCAGGGGCCGGGCAATGCACGGATGCGCCCTCTGGCCCATATGTTCGACCAGCAAAGATGCCCTTCAGGAATCTTCCGTACTGCACGTGAATCGGCTGGTCATACCCGAGGCGCACTTCGTTGCGCGCGATTACCTCGGGTGTGCAGTTCTTGCCGCAGGTCAGTGCGGCCGGGTTCGTCGGCAGAGCTGTAAACAACACATAGGTGAAGAAACTCACCACAAACAGCAATATGACTGCAAACAACAGCCGACGAATGACGAAATAAATCATTGCTTAACTAGCCCAAACGGGTGGCCAGCGGCTTGCACCGCCGACCACCCGTCAGAGACACTTCGGCTATTCGGTGAGTCCGATGGCGCCTACGTTGTACCAGCCGAACTGGTACCACTGGTAGGCGTTACGAACGCGTGAACCGACGATGTTTTGGGTCTTGGTGTACAAGCCAGGAATGTTCCACACGCGGTCGACCAACCATTGGTTGAGTTCCTTCCACATGTCGCCCTGCTTCTCACGATCGGTCTCGACCTTGGCCGCATCGACCAATGCCTTGAAACCGTCGTACTCGGGATCTTCCCAGGTGTAGTTGTACGCAAAACCACCGTCTTTAATGAACAGCGGCGGGATAACGGTGGAAGCATTATTCCAGTCCGCTGCCCAACCTGCGCTCATCAAGTCACCAGGGGTTTCGTTGATTGTTGCGTAGTACTTGCTGGGCTCGATCGGGTTGTCAATGATCTTGATACCGATCTTGTCCATGGAGTCGATCCAGATTGCGATCAACTTCTGCCAGAGTTCACTGTCAGCGTGGTCACGGGTAAGACCGGTCTCGGTTGCCCGCTTGTACGCATCTGCACAGTCTGGATTTTCCTTGGCCTTGTCCATTTCAGCCTGAGCGGCTTCAACGTTCGGTGTGCCATCTTCATTCAGACCTTCTGGCAGATCAGCATCTTCGTAGTCAGCGCCAAGGCGTGGGTTAATGAAACCCTTTGCATATTCACCGGTGAATGGTCCACCACCTGCCGTACGCAGAGCGTCACGGTCGAGTGCGAGCCAAATTGCGCGGCGAATTTCGGCACAGTTAACAGTCTTCATGTTGACCATGGTGTAGGACACGAAGCCGTCAAAGCCGTCGGTACGACGGTCCTTGAACTTGTCATCTCCAAAGATGGTCTGAAGGTTCTGGGGCTGAATGCCACCATAAACAATTGCTGCCTGGTCGTCTCCTTCATCGGCGATCATGCGCTCGTCGATAACGGTCTCATCGAGACCGAAGTGCCAGATGATCTTGTCGAGATGTGGCTCGCGCACGGGATCGGAATCCTTGTTCCAATTCTCATTGCGAACCATGACCAGTTCCTTACCCTGCTCATAGGACTCGATCTTGAAAGGTCCAGATGAAACTGGCTTCAGTGTGTACTGGTCGCCAGTGTCTTGGTCTTCCGGAACGGGTCCGAATGCGAGGAGTGCAACGGTGAAGTTGAAGTCACCGACTGACTCACGCAGATTGAAGGTAATGGTCTTGCCATCTTCGGAGCACTCAATTGCCTCGTTGAATCCGGCCTGCTGCTCTTCAGTGGCAGTGAATGGACCCGGGTAATCCTCTGGTGCATCGATGAACGAAAGTGCAAAGAGTGGTCCTTCGTCACCGGTTACATCGCTTGCCCATGTGCGTGACACGCCATAACGAATGTCCTTACATTCGATCGGCGAACCGTCTTCGAATGTGACTCCGTCACGAAGTGTGAACTCCCATGTCTTGGCATCATTTGAAGCAGTACCAGTGTCGGTGGCGAGGTCAGCAACGAGTTCGCTTCCCTCAACGCCAGCGGCGTACTTGTAGCTGGTCAGCGTGCGCTGAATTGTTGAACCAAGGAATCCAAGATCGGCACCGGTGTAGATGCGTTGTGGATCCAGGTTCGTGGCACCTTCTGAGATGTCGAGAATGTGGAGTGTGCCACCGTCGACGATGCCATCTGAACTTGCTGATTTACCACCGGACTCTTCGCCCGTGGTGCCGCCGCCATCTCCGCCGCCACAGGCCGCAATTGCGAGGCCCGAAGCAACGAGGAGTGCAGCGAATGCTCTGCGCTTTCTCATATCTCCCCCTTGTGATACCCAGCGGTACCGCTGGGTAGGTTGGTGAGCCAACACTAGTTGCATTAACCAAGTGTCTTTAACAGAAGCCGTGCTCCTAGTTGGCAGGAGGGCTTACGGACCGTGGGTTACAGCTGCTGGCGGTCTGAACGGGGGTCAAAGGCGTCACGCAACCCATCCCCAAAGAGGTTGAACGCCAAAACCAAGATCATGAGGGTCAGGCCAGGAATGACCAAATATGTGGGGTCTGAGCGGTAATAACCCACTGAATCGCCCAGCATGAGTCCCCAAGAAGCTGTCGGGGCGTATAGCCCGAGGCCCAGGAACGACAACGTGGCCTCAATTGACACATACCCGGGCAGGCTGAGCGAGACAAGCACGATGATCTGTGGCCAGAGGTTGGGCAAGAGTTCTTTGAAGATGATGTGTCGATTCGGTGCGCCAAACGAGCGGGCGGCCTCGATGAATTCACGTTCGCGCAGAGATAGAACCTGCCCCCTAACTAGGCGCGCCACATACACCCAGCCAAAGATCATGAGTACAAGCAAGATGTAGGTGAGCCGCGCGGTGTTACCTCGTGGGACACCAAGGTCAACGAGTCGCTGCGTGAAGGGCTGATTCAATGCGATCAGCAACAGCAGCGATGGAAACGCCAATGTGACATCTCCAAGGCGACTGATGATTGCATCAACTATTCCTCGGCGTAGACCCGCGATCATTCCAAGTACCAAACCAACGGAGGTAGTGAGGATCGTGCCGATAGTGCCAACGAGCAAAGAAATTCTGGCGCCATAGATAAGGCGCCCGAGAATGTCGCGGCCCGTTCCCGGCTCTACTCCCAACGGGTGATCCCATGAGACGCCGCCGAATGGACCCTTCGGTAGGCCGTAGTCGTTGATTGCACTTCGGTCGAGTTTGTATGGATCGAGGCCAAAGATCTTGACGATGATCGGGGCAAAAACCGCCACAAAAACGAAAGCGACAATCACCCAAAACCCAATTACAGCTACACGATCTCGGCGGAGTCGCGCGATGCCCAATTGGAACGGGGATAAACCCACAACATGGGTGGGGTCAACCGCCTCTTCGGCAGCCCCCTTCTTTGCGAACTTTCCCCTCACACTTGCCATAGTACGCCCATATTGACACCGCCTGTGAAGCCACTATCTTGGGCGAGAAGCGAAAATAGTGTGCGAATTAATTTGCACCGTATTAAGGGGGAAAAGTGGCTGGACGCGTCGAAGGAAAGGTCGCACTAATCACAGGTGCTGGCCGAGGGCAGGGTCGTTCGCACGCAGTGCGCCTCGCAAGTGAGGGTGCCAACATCGTGGCAATCGATATCTGCGAACAGATTGAATCAAATCCTTACCCACTGTCATCCTCGGAGGATCTCGCCGAAACCGCACGGCTTGTTGAGAAAGAGGGACGCTCATGCGTAAGCGTGAAGGCAGATGTACGTGATCTTTCCCAACTGAATGCCGCGGTCAAGCAAGGCATCGATCGCTTGGGCAAGATCGACATCGTTTGTGCGAACGCAGGCATTTTGCCAATGGGTGCCGGTAAAGGTGCTCAGGCATATATGGACGCATTCGCAGTTGACTTCATCGGAGTTTTCAACACCGTACAAGCAACGATGAACATCATTCCTGACGGTGGATCGATCATCATCACTGGCTCCACCGCGGCACTGCTACCCCAGACACTTGACAATCCGGCCATGGGTGGCGGCGGTGTTGGATACGGCGATGCCAAGAAAGCTCTCCTTCCCTTCACCGAGAAGCTTGCTCTTCAATTGGCGTCACGGTTTGTGCGCGTGAACTGCGTCCACCCAACAAACTGCAACACTCATCTCTTGCACCATCCTGACCTGTATCGGATTTTCCGTCCCGATCTTGAGAACCCAACCGTTGATGATGCGATGCCAGCATTCATGACCTTCCAAGCAATGCCGATTCCTTATATCGAACCAATCGATATGTCGAATCTCGTGTTGTTCCTGGCATCGGATGAGTCGCGCTACATCACGGGACACCACATCCGTGTGGATGCAGGCTCATTGCTGCAGGTCCCGGGCTCTGCTCGCGCCTGATTCGCACGCCCTCACAAATAGGAAAGGGTCTCATTGACCCCAGCGGATAACTTCTAAAGGGTGAATCCGGCAACCCCCAACGAAATCCACCAGTCCGAAAAGCTGGCGAATGTCCTTTATGACATTCGTGGCCCCGTGCTGGTTGAGGCCAAGCGCCTCGAGGAGCAAGGGCACCGGATAATGAAGCTCAATATCGGCAATCCTCACCCATTTGGGTTTGAAGCGCCGGAGGAAATCATCGTTGATGTGATCCGCCATCTTCATAACGCACAGGGCTATTCCGACTCACAGGGAATTCGCTCGGCGCGCACGGCTGTGGTTCAGCATTACCAGGAGCGCGGCATTGAAATCACCGACCCTGATCAGATCTGGCTCGGCAACGGAGTTAGCGAGCTAATCCAACTCTCGCTCAACGCTTTGCTTAACGAAGGTGACGAAGTGCTGATTCCTGCACCCGACTACCCCCTCTGGACTGCTTCAACCAGCCTTGCTGGTGGAACTCCGATTCACTATCTCTGCGATGAATCCAATGATTGGAATCCTGACGTTGAAGATATTCGCGCCAAGATCACTCGCAACACCAAAGCAATCGTGGTTATCAATCCGAATAACCCAACAGGTGCGGTGTACTCACGGGAGACCTTGCGCCAAATTGCCGACATCGCTGTCGAGCACAACCTCATTGTGTTTGCCGATGAAATCTACGACAAGATTCTTTATGACGACGCTGAGCATCACACGTTCGCTGAACTCGCACCAGATGTTTTCGTTGTGACTTTTAATGGCCTTTCCAAGGCTTACCGACTCGCGGGGTTCCGCAGTGGCTGGATGATGATGACTGGCCCGCGTGACAATGCGGAAAGTTATATCGAGGGCATCAACATGCTCACCAACATGCGCTTGTGTGCCAATCATCCCGCACAGTACGCAATTCAAACCGCACTGGGCGGGCGCCAGAGTATTCGTGAATTAATCCTCCCCGGTGGTCGCTTACTTGCACAGCGTGATGCTGCAGTTGAAGCACTCAACAAGATCCCGGGTGTTTCATGTGTGAAACCACGAGGTGCGCTTTACGTTTTCCCGCGTCTTGATCCTGAGGTGTACCCAATCGCTGATGATCGACGTTTCGTGCTTGATTTTCTACGCGCAGAGAAAGTGTTAGTAGTCCAAGGTACGGGCTTCAACTGGCCCAAACCAGATCATCTTCGAATCGTGACTCTCCCTTGGGCGAAGGATCTAACCGAAGCCATCGCGCGACTCGGCAATTTCCTCTCGAGCTGGAAACCACCAAAGGACTGACCTTGCGCATTCGCTCGTTACTCGTTGCCACATGCTTGCTAGCAGCTTGTGGGGACTCCACAAATGAAGCCGCCGACGTAACTGTTGAATCAACCACAACTACAGCAAGTACGACCACACTTCCACCAACTACGACCACCACAACTTTGCTGCCACCAGATGGCAAGACCTCCGATCAGCGCGTGCTTTCTCTGGTACAGAAAATTTCTGGTGATTACTTGCAGCCAAAGAGCGTTGTCTATTCGGGAGACACTGGTCTCGTCTTTGCACAGAACATGATGTACCGCCATAACGTCAGCGTTTTTGATCGTTATGGCAACCTGATTACCGAAATCGCAGACGCAGTTGACCTCGCCGATTTTGGTGAAGGAATTCCTGGCCGTGCCACAAAGGTGAAAGGCTCACCGGTAGAAGCAGCCTTCTCCCCCAATGGCAAATTTGCTTACGTATCGAACTACGAAATGTACGGCGACGGATGGAACCCGGTTGCCGACGATGACTGCCAAGGGCGCAACTGGGATCCTGCGTATGTGTACCGCATCAATGTAAAAACCAAAAAGATTGATCAAGCGATACTTGTCGGTGCAGTACCTAAATTCCTCGCTGTGACCCCAAATGGAAAGCGGTTGATTGTCTCGAACTTCTGTTCAATGGATGTCTCAATTGTTGACTTGAAATCACACAAGGAGATCAAGCGCATTCAGGTGGGTACTCATCCACGAGGGATCGCAATCACACAAGACTCCAAGACCGCGTACATCGCAGTGATGGGCACCGCACAAACCGTTGAAATCAATTTGCGGGACTTCTCAACCCTTGAGATTCCAAATGCAGGGCAAACACCGCGTCATCTTGTGCTGTCACCTGATGATCGGGTTCTATACGCAACCACCAATAAGTACAACACTGTCATTGCTACTGATACCGCCACAAGAACAATCATTGGCACGGTGCGCACAGGTACGGAATCACGTTCAATGGTGATTTCAGACGACGGCACTGCACTTTATGTGGTCAATTACGTGAGTGGAACGCTGCAGAAGATTCGCACGTCAGATATGACCGTGCTGCAAACGCTGGATACAGGCACGCGACCAGTTGGCATTACTTACGATCCTGAATTGCGCCGTGTGTGGGTTGCAAACTACGCAGGATCAATCTGGCTTTACGACGACAAGTAGTCGGCAATAAGTGTGCGGAGCGACTTAGCGCCCCGCACACTTCAAATCACTTGCCGAAAAGGCTGTCGGTGATCATCGGGCCGATCACTTCAGCAGTCTTGTCAGCGCTGGCAAGGGCGGCGAACAAGATAAGGGCGGCACCAGCCATTGACACATTCTTCATGAATGAAATCATCTCCATCGGCTTGGTCTGCTCATCGGCAGCCCAGAAGTTGTGCATCATTACTGCCATTGCCAAGAGCACCGCGGCCAGCACAAGCGCGCCAAGGTCGGCATACACACCAAGAATCACCGATAAACCACCAGCGAGCAACAAAGCACCCGACAACAGATTCGCAACTTTTGGATATGGGACCTTTTTGAAAGTCGCATATCCCGTCATTGCTTCGGCTTTCGTGAAGTGGTTGAGACCACCAACTACAAACATGAGTGCAAACAGCACTCGACCAATAATGAGAATTACATCCACGGCCAAACCTCCTGATAATCAATTGAGCCGAACGGAAAGGTTATGGAGTTGCTTCTGGCGAGAAGCGGATACTCAATAACTTCCTGATTTGTAAAGGTTTGAGATCGCTCTTGCTAGCTCTACGTCGGCATCCGAAACACCTTTTGTCACATGTGTCGACGCATGAATGGTGACGAGCCCGGGGTATCGAATATCAATGTCTGGGTGATGGTCAACGGCATCTGCAAGCACAGTGATTGCAGATGCAAACTCTCCAGCTGCAGCAAAAGTCGGTAGATGGAAATTTGCGACTAAAGCGGTGTCAATGTATTCCCAGTCATCAACACCGGTCTCGTGGTGCAACTGTGCGACGCTGACGGGAACATAATCACGCGCCATAGCAATCAGTTTGGCCCCGGAATCGCCAGTAATTGCTTTGTGATGGTCATCAGCGTCAAGTTTGCACCGAGCTTGTATGAGTGAACACCATCCCATCGATACGAAGTGTCCGTGGCGATTCCTTCATCTTCACAGTATTCACTTGGACCATCAACGAACGTGGCTTGCCCGGAATTACTTTCAGCAGCCTTACGAAGCAGGTCATTCACGTGAGCAACACGATCGTCCATCGCCCGCTCAGGCATCACAATCACATTGGGGTGACGGAGTTCAAGGGGTCGCATGCACGGCACTTCGAGGAATGCTGCATGCACTCCCACCTCCGCCAATGCATCAATACCCATTTGCACACCCACTAAAAATCGTTCATCAAATTCTTTGCTTGCGAACTTGATCAACTTGCCATTCACCTCTTGGTCAAACACATCCCAAGCACCAATCATGACTAAAGCAACTGATGCACGCGCTCGCACTGCACTGTAGGACCAAGCGGTTGTCCAGCCCCTGCATGCCTTGAAGCCGTGGGTATAACCCACTGAGCTAATGATCTTGCCGTCTGAATAAACACTGCATCCTTCGAGCGAACCATCACGAATCACAAACGTCTTTTCAACGCCATTGGGGAGGTTGTTTACTAAAGCACGCGCGGTTGAATCTCCCACAATCACGAGCTGGCGAGGCAGTGACACAGTGATCGGCACTGTGGTGGCGAACTCGACATCGGTGCGGTTGTCGATGCCGAATTCATAAACGGCACGGGCATTTGAGTGGTACACACCCAGCCCAGTTGCCAACAGAGCAACTGTGGCAGTAAGTGTGGCGAGTTGAGCGCGCTTTGCCGCGCCTGAGTTCCAAGTTCTTTTCAGCCAGCCATTACGAATTGGCGTTTCCACGAATCGATAACTGAACTCGGATACAACAATTGTGATTGCCATCGCCAAGAGAAACCGACTGACGCTCCCGAAGTACGCCTCACAAAAAACACTGATCGGCCAGCTCCAGAGATAAAGGCCATATGACCTCTTGCCGATAGCCACTAGCGGTGCTGACTCGAGTAGCCCTTTAAGGAAACCTGAGCTTTGTTTTGTTGCAGTGATAATGAGGGCTGCGGAAGCAAGAGTTACCAGGGGCAATATCCAGAAGTAGGTGTTGTCATTTTGTGGTTTGCCGATTGCAAACGCCAATACAAGTGACCCTATTGCGAGTGCTCCGACCAGTGTTCCAACTCTGCTTTTCTCTGCGCCAGTGCGTGCCGACCGCCATGGCTGCCACAAAAATGCAAGACCTGCTCCTAGTACCAATCCGCTTGCACGCGTGAAGGTTGATAAGTAGAGGAAGTTGTGTGTGTCTACATCTTGAATACGCCAACGAACGACGTTGGGAAATCGCTGTGGCCAATCAAGGGCCATCGCTATAGCGGTCCCACCCATGAGTGAGACCGCAACGCCTACAAGCAGAGTTCCACGTGTGCGGGAGCCAAAGCGCGTTTTTGCCAACAGCAAGAAAACAACTGGCCATACGATGTACCACTGTTCTTCAACACCGAGGCTCCATAGATGCCGCAACAATGTGGGTGCACCAGAGAAATACTCGACCTTGCTGAATATCTGACCCCAGTTTGCCGAGTAGAAGATCCCCCACAGATAGTCGCGGCGAAGCTGTGTCCTCTGAAACTCGTTACCCCAAAGTGCATTCCACAATCCGACCACGAGCAGCACTGCCACAAGTGCTGGAATCAAGCGTCTGATACGACGCATCCAAAAGGCACGCAAGCTGATCGCTCCGTTTTGCTCCGACTCTGCAATCAGCAACGACGTGATTAGGAATCCGGATACGACGAAGAAGACTTCCACTCCGAAAAACCCACCGGGTATCCAGTCAAACCCGGCGTGATAGAGCAATACGGCCACGACAGAAATGGCCCGTAGGCCGTCGAGCCCAGGCTGGTATTTCATTTGCCCCCGTGATTGGGTCACATCCACCACCCCTAGACGCTATTAGATCGGTGCAGTTCCAGCAGGGTGCTGATTGGCATAACAGCAAGACACCGCCCATCTATTCTCATCCCGATGAACACCGTTGTTTCCCTTCTTGCCTTGGCCATTGCAGTGGCAGCCGTTGTGTACGCATTCACCAGGCAGTCACAATCAAATCCACCACAGGGGCAGCCCGTGGTGGACACCGCCACGTTGAAGAATGAGATGTCCGCTGATCTTGCTCGCACTGTGCAAGCCACAGTTAACGAAACCCTGACCAATGCAATGCAGGTTTTGGGCAATCAAGCCCGCCATGATCGTGACGAGGCGATCAAGCTGGCTACCGAAAAAATCACAGCAGCCGGCTCCGAGCAATTAGGCACCCGTGCTCAAGTCATTGATGAGTCCCTCAAAGGGATCACAAACCAGATGAATGAGCGCATCACCGCGCTCACTCAGGAACTCAATCGGCTTCGCGAAATCAACAGCACGCAAAACGAAGGCATTGAAAAGGCGCTTGTATCTCTGGTCCGCGGCACTGACAACTTGAAGGAAATTCTCTCCAGCTCACAAAAGCGTGGTGCCTGGGGTGAGCGAGTAGTTGAAGACATGTTGCGTGCCGCTGGATTCGTTGAGAATGTGAACTACCAAAAGCAATCCACTAATGAAACCGGTGGTCGTCCCGACTACAAGTTCATGATGCCGCCGAATCGTGTTCTTTTCATGGATGTGAAGTTCCCACACGATAAATATGCAGAATTCGTTACCGCCGAGTCTGACGCAGTTCGGCTCCAAGCGCGCGCCGATTTCGTGAAGGCCATTAAGGGCCATGTTGATGCACTTGCTAAGCGTGACTACATCAACAATGCCAAGGAAGAAGCCGTTGACCTCGTGCTGATGTTTCTGCCAATTGAAAGCATCACTGGTTTCATTCACGAAGCAGACCCAACTCTGCTTGACTACGCACTCAGCAAGAAAGTTCTGCTCTGTTCGCCGCTTACTTTGTATTCATTCCTAGTGGTGATCCGCCAAGCCACTGACAGCTTTCACACAGAGCAAACTGCCGCATCAATCATGCAGCAGATCAATAAGTTTGATATCGAGTGGAAGAAATATGTCGGTGCCGTCGATGATGTGAAATCTGCTGTCGACAAACTGGGTGAAAAAATAGATGACATCAGCACCGGTGGCACCCGCTTCAAAAAGCTTTCAGTGCCGATCCGTGATATCGAAAAACTACGCAAGCAACAGGGAGTGCCCGAGCTTCAAAGTGGCGACCAGTTTGAACTACCCGCGGGTGACGACGAATAACTACCAGTTGCCAGCTACGTACTTGGTTTCCAAGAACGCAAGGAGACCGTCGTGCCCACCTTCACGGCCAATGCCAGATGCTTTAACGCCACCAAATGGCGCTGATGGATCAGAGACAAGCCCCCTGTTCAATCCCACCATGCCGGTCTCAAGGGACTCGGCAACACGCATGCCTTTGCCCACATCTTGGGTGAACACATAGGAGACCAATCCATGCTCGACACTGTTTGAGTGCGCGATCACCTCATCGGTATCACCGAATCGCACCAGCGGCGCAACAGGGCCAAATACTTCTTCATTGAGGATCCGTGCACCTATCGGAACGTCAACGAGAACAGTTGCCTCGTAACCACATTGAACACTTGACGCCTTCTTGCCGCCACAAGCGATGGTTGCACCGTCAGTAACCGCGTCGGAAACCAGTGCCGCCACACGTTCTTGCTGCGCAGACGAAACCAGAGGGCCAAGATTGGTGCCTGAATCGAGTCCGTTACCAACACGAAGTGATGACATTCGATCGGTGAAACGCGCTGCAAACTCCTCATAGATGTTTTCATGCACAAATAGTCGGTTTGCAGCCGTACACGCAGCACCACCATTGCGCATCTTGGCAATCATCGCGCCATCGATTGCTACATCCAGGTCTGCATCTTCAAACACAATCAGTGGAGCATTACCGCCGAGCTCCATCGAACAGTTAATTACTCGCTTGGCTGCCTGCGCAATCAGTATTGAACCAACAAGTGTTGAACCAGTGAATGAAAGTTTGCGGACTCGGCCACTATCAAGCATTGCTTCCACTGCGGCTCCAGGCTGATCTGTAACCACATTATTCAGAACACCGTCGGGCAAGCCGGCGTCTCTGAGAATGTTGGTGATAGCAAGCGCAGTCAATGGGGTTTCATGGGCGGGCTTCAATACCGCGGTACACCCCGCCGCCAGTGCTGGGCCAATTTTGCGTGTTGCCATTGCTGCAGGGAAATTCCATGGAGTGGCAAGTAGTGCGACCCCCACGGGTTGGCGCGACACCAGAAGCCAATTGCCACCATTTGGTGCGCGGCGGTAATCGCCATCAATTCGCACAGCCTCTTCACTAAACCAACGGAAGAACTCGGCTGCATATGCGACTTCAGCTTGCGCATCTGCAAGAACCTTGCCGTTTTCTCGGGTGATCAACTCAGCAAGGCTGTCTCTATTGGCCAGCATGATTTCAAATGCCTTACGGAGAATTTCCCCACGTTCACGAGGTGCAGTTGTGCGCCACATTTGCGCGGCATCATGCGCACGATTGACTGCTTCAAGACATTCCAGAACAGATGAATTGTGAACGTTTTCAATCACAGTTCCGTCTGCCGGATTGGTTACTTCAAGACTTGCCATTGTCACAGTCTTTCAGGCAAAGAGCAGGTTTGCACTCCAATGCTGACGCTAGGTGCGATGACTATTTCAGTATTCTCAACATGTGCCTTTCCCAAAACTTTCACAAGCGACCACTGTGGCAAAGAGGCTGGCAGGCAGCAGAGATGACTGGCGGATTCATCGTCCCGAACGTCCAGTACTCCCCCACGCTGGCATTCACTGGATCGGACCGATAGTCGCAATTGGCTCAGTTCTAATTGGCTGGTTCGCATTTGCCAACGCAGTCGGCGACGATGGTGTTGGATTCGCACTCTTTATTGGTGCGGCATCAATTCTGCTGATGGCATGGAGCAATCTTCTCTCAACTCGTGCACTCTTTTTGGAGAAGTTTTTTGGCGGCCTAGATCGGATGTACCGCTGGCATCGTTGGTATGGAGCAATTGCAGTTGGGGCGATGTGGCTTCACATCGAAAATGTGGATGATGTTAAAGGGATCAGGGGGGCATCAAAGAACATTGCAGATGCTGCTGAAGATCTAGCTGAAACCGGATCAACATTGCTTTACATCCTTGTAGGTATCAGTCTTTTGCGCTGGTTGCCAACTCGATGGTGGCGACTGAGTCACAAACTTCTTGTACTGCCGTACGCATTTGCTTGCTGGCACTTCTACACATCGACCAAGCCATACGCGAACAATTCACCCTGGGGTTGGTGGTTTACCGGTTTCATGATTTTCGGACTCGCCGCCTGGGTGTACCGGGTGATTTGGCGCGACATGATCAAACGTGGTTCCAGATACCGAGTAAGCGATATCGCCAAAGCTGGTGAAACGCTCACCATTGAACTCGAACCTCTCGGCAACGCGATTGAGCAGCGACCAGGTCAGTTTGCATTTCTCAAATTTTCAAAACGCGGTCTCACCGAACCCCACCCGTTCACCATCGCATCGTCGCCAAAGGAGGGAGTGCTGAGATTCCTGATTCGTGATTTGGGTGACTGGACACACAATCTGATGCAGTCGGTGCAGTTAGGTGACCGGGTCATAGTTGAGGGCCCATACGGATCTCTCCATCCACTTCCTAGCGACCCATCGGCTAAGACGGTGTGGATTGCAGGTGGTGTTGGTATCACACCATTCCTCGCCGCATTGCAATCACTAACCTCCTCAAGAGTTGAAAAGCCGACACTCTTTTATTGCATACGCTCTCGCGATGACGGTCCTGGTCTCAGCGCTCTACAGCAGGCTGCCAATGATGGGCTGATCAACCTGCACCTTCATGTTTCCTCTGAAGGCACGCGCCTTAAGCCAGAGGACATAATTCGCAGTGTCGGTAAAGAAGGTTTGGTGGGTGCACACGCAGTGATGTGTGGTCCGAGTCCATTGATTCGAGCAATCAGGCCAATGCTTCAATCAAACGGTGTTAGCCAAGTACACGTGGAGGCATTCGATATCCGTACGGGTATTGGCCCCGATCTGTCTTTTGATATTGAGCTGCTTGTAAAACAGGCGCGGCAAAGGGTGTCCGTGCGACGAGCACATGATCCAACAAATGTTTGATTTTCAAGGACGGTTCCCATGATTGATCCAAAGTTGAAACGCGCTCTAGGGCAGTCAGCAAAAGCAGTTGAAGTAGTTGCCGCAACACACAATTCAGTTACGCGCGCGTACACTTCGCACTGGGTTACGCAGGTTTCTTTTGAAGAACCAATAGTGATGGCGAGTGTCTCACCAAAACACGACACTTACCCATTGATGATCGCAAGCGGTGCTTTTACGGTGTCATTTCTCGCTGGTGATCAGGTGCATATTGGCCAGTACTTTTCTTATCCGGGCCGACGTTTTCATTACATCGCACCTGAATATCTCACTGAAGTTGATGGCCACCCAGTTGTTCCAGATTGTCTCTCTTGGGTACATGCTGAGATTTTCCAGACCATGACGATGGAAGATCATGAATTGCTCTTTGCCCGGGTCACAGACTTTGGTTATGGACGTCTTCGTAACGACCCGCTCGTGTATTCATCTAGACATGGCTGGAGAGTTGCATCAGAAAAAGCACGCGCACCTGGTGAGAGCCCACGTGATGCTCTACTCGAGCGCCTAGCTGCTGCTGGGTACAGTGCGGTGATTGAGGACGACTCCGAAGACTGATCACCAATTAACTCTGAGAGATTGAGTCTGGTTCAGAGATTTAGGTGGAGACGCGGCACCACAGTGACTACGCCACGATGCACGCGCCCAAGCTGACCATGATTATTTTGTGACAAAGTGTCACAAATTGTGGGCAGGTTAGGGTAAATCCTGTCGCAAATTGGCAAGGCCAGCCCATCTCGTAATGAGACGAAGTCGGACGAGAAAGGGCTGAAACCCTCATTTAGCGGAGGGTTTTATTCGATGCGCAAGCCGGAGATTGCACGGGCAATCACCAGCTGTTGAATCTCTGAAGTGCCCTCAAAGATGGTGTGAATCTTTGCGTCACGGTGCCAGCGCTCAACTGGATATTCGCGGGTGTAGCCGTAACCACCAAGAATTTGAATTGCTTCTTCGGTCACACGCACCGCAACTTCCGACGCCTTGTACTTCGACATCGAACCTTCACCGTGGGTGAAGCCGCCGTTTTTGGCGGTCCAAGCTGCACGCCAAATGAGCAAACGCGATGCATCAATCTCAGTGATCATGT
>Ga0315902_10002595_pt1 | contig 27934 bp, 46 predicted proteins | sample LakEriMetagenome_9_FD_203523 | JGI IMG/M metagenome (GOLD analysis project Ga0315902, IMG submission 203523) | Freshwater fungal communities from buoy surface, Lake Erie, Ohio, United States - Buoy 12 MA117 | ecosystem: Environmental > Aquatic > Freshwater > Lake > Lake biofilm | place: USA...
CCAACACTTCGGTAACTCCTAACAGTTACACTAATGCCAATATTACGGTTGATGCTCAAGGTAGGATTACTGCTGCAAGCAATGGCTCTGGAGGTGGAGGTTCGGGTACTGTTACTTCAGTAGGCCTTACAATGCCTTCTGCATTCACTGTTACTCCCAGTACAACAAATCCAATTACCACATCAGGCACATTAGCAGTAACCGGAGCAGGCTTAGCAAGTCAATATGTTAGGGGTGATGGTACTTTGGCAAACTTCCCAGAATCAACTGGAGGAGGAAGCTCAATCAGTTACTACCTCAATGGTTCAGTCACTCAATTGACCATAAGTGGCACTACTTATTACCAGATGAGCAAGACTCCTGTTTTCGGAGCAGGAACTAACTTTACCAGAACTAGTGCTTCAGGTGATGGCTATGTAGCCTCATTCATTACCGATGCAGGAGACCCTAATATCATATCAATTCCAGGAGGCAACTTTAACATTGAGTTCTATTTTTCAGCCTCATCAGGTGGGGGAAGTCCGCAATTCTATGCCGAACTGTACAAGTATGATGGGGCAACACTAACACTAATAGCATCTGGAAGCACAAACCCAGAAGGCATTACCAATGGCACAACAGTAGATCAGTACTTCACTTCTATAAGTGTGCCAAATACTGCTCTGGCTTTGAGTGATAGGCTAGCAGTAAGAGTTTATGTAATTACATCAGGCAGGAATATTACCCTTCATACAGAAGACAATAACCTTTGCCAAGTAATTACCACCATAAGCACAGGTCTTACTGCCCTTAATGGTCTAACTGCCCAGGTTCAGACATTTGCCACCGGCACAAGTGGTACTGACTTTACCATTAGCAGTGTAACCAACACACACACATTCAACCTACCTGATGCCTCTGCGACTGCAAGAGGTTTAGTAACTACCGGAGCGCAGACTTTATCTGGCATAAAAACCTTTGGGAATGGAGCAAGTGCAGGAGAGATAAGATTGCTTGAAGGCTCAGGAGGAGGAACTAATTATGCAGCCATTAAATCTCCGGCTACACTAGCTGCCAATTACTCACTTACACTTCCGGCTGATGATGGAGCAAGTGCGCAAGTATTGCAGACAGATGGATCAGGCAATCTTAGCTGGGTTAATCAAACTCCTGACTCTGGTACATTTAAAACCAATTCTACTGTAGCAGGATCAACGGTAACCGGAACTACTGCTAAGACTAAGTCATTATCTATTCTTATACCAGCTAACACATTTGGTGCTGGAGACATACTTGACATAAGTGCTTTTGGGGTAAGAACAGGAGGCAACACGAATGAAGTTATGAGAATAGAAGTAAACACTACCGATGCAGTCGGAGGTGTGCTTATTGCTACATTTAACTTAGTTTCAACAAATGTACATGTATGGGCTAAACTTAAGCGTGAGTTTATTATTACAAATTCAACTACTGATACTACGGGAGTTTTAGCTACTGTAAATAATATTATTGATGATGCTGTTTCACTGGCTGGAGCTACATCTCAGATAACCAGTAGTGCTATTGACTGGACAGTTAATCAATACATAGTAGTATCAATGCAGAATGGAAACATTGCAGACTCAACTTATGTTCGTGCCTTATCAATTTTGCAGAAATAATGGAGGAAATACTTTACAAACTAGGAATAATTGAGTACAGAAATGGTAAGTACCAATTTGTCTCATGCGAGGCTCAAGATGAATCTTGGGTTCAAGTAATTCTTGACAATAATGGATGCTCAATGATTATCAGCTTAAACTCTGGTGAAACAATAATTAACGGAGTGGTACAAGAGACTCAAAGACAACTTATTGAAACTCTCAATGCTAAAGCCTAACTCCTTCTACCGATTTCAACAAGGATGGAATGCAGGCTTTTGGCCTGATAACCAAATAGTATCCGACCTACTGAATGAGATATACACAGGTCTTCCTGCTGCCTTAAGTGGTCTGTTAGTACCTGGTACTAACCTTTACTACTTGAAATCCGTAGTTCAGCAGTTTGTAGATCAGTTCAATGCCTACCCTTACTATGGTAACTTTAAAGTACTTCTAGAAACTGCTCCAGACCCTCCTAATTACACCTATTCTATATATATTAGGGATGAGAGCCTTTTTGTAACTGATAGCAATCAGCAGCTAATAATTACAGGCTATTTTAACAACACCACTAAGCTTCTCATTGCTCCTGCTGGCTCAATCACTTCATTCAGTCCGGGCAGTTACCTTAGTGGATTCGGTGCAACTCTGATACGAGAGGAGGAAAAGGTAAGAGAGGCTCTTGATGTAGTCTACCAGAATGGCTCTGCCATCTTCCCGATTACTTATAGCTACAATCCTAGCACACAAGTAGCCACTTCTGGACTAGCCAGAGGAGCAGACTGGAAACTTTGGGGAGGCAGTGAGCCTAACAGAGTGCCATTGCCTACAATTCCTTTCCAAAATCAAAGGACATTCAGCTTACCAGTGCTTACTGCTGATGACCAATACATCCTTAGCATCTTTGAGCGAATCATACAGGCCTCTCTAGCTGATACTGATTACACCAATTCGGTTCAGAATGCCATCTTTAGCTACACTGTGCCTGATGACTGGACAAGGACAATTCTGCACCCTAGCTTTACCACTTATGACAGGGTTCAGATTACTTATTCGGATGACTCAGGTAGGCGCAAGTTTATTCTGGTAGGTAGGCTAGATGGTCAATGGCTATGGCAGAGGTTTGTTTCTGATGAGTCAGGAGGTGCATACAACTTCTTAACAGCCTATACAGAGACAATGGGCCTTCCATATCCAATTCTACAGGCTGGCAGATGGCTTTATAATGATAATACCTATGACCTAGAATTTGTAGAGTTTAACTCCGGATGCTATGACTCTCCTGAGTTCTATGCCATGCCAGCTAAGCCGGGTGACCAATGGCAATTCAATATAGACAAGGCTGATGCCAATATCATTGGGCAAAATTCTGTCTTAGTTGGCCTCTTTACCGAAGATGGTCAGCTAATTCAGAAGATAGGAGAGGCTATTGACTTTGAAGATATATGCTCCGAAGAGAAGCAAGCCAAGGCAACCGTAACAATACCGAGCAAAAATGGGTGCTATAGGCTAGGACTTTACAATGAGCCATCCACTACTTGCGATTTAACCTTTACCTATACTATAACTGGAGAGGCAATAACTACCTACATTGAGGCAATAGGCGCACTTGCTGAAACTGCTAATCCTTATGTCAGATTCGCAATAGATGTCACTTCTCCTGTAATTGCTTATGTAGCACCAGTTTCAGAGTTAACAACTGTACCTGACTTGGTAGATTGGTGTAATACCAATATACCAGGCATGACAGTTACTCTTATTGATGATGAGTCTTTAACCTTTACTTGGCAAGTCAATGACCTTCCATGTGATGCCATTTATGAAATGGTCAATTGTCAAAGTGATATAACAGGTGAGGTATGTATTTCAGAAGGAGTACTGTGGGAGTCAGCTACCGAAACCTGTCTATGTGGCACTTCTTACTACCTATACTCACTCAGCAATATCATTAACATAGATGCATCTGATTGCTATAGCACAATGCTAGAGTTCTGGTCAGATAGCAACTCAATTGCTCAGGGATTTGAGTACTTTGATGGATGGAAGCAGAGAGTAAGATTAGGAATTAATGGAGGAGGTGAAAAACCTATCATTGAGGAAAACCTATACAGGCAATCCAATGGAGTCCACAAAAGGCCGCAAAACAAGCAGGATTTATCACTAGATTTGCATACTGATTTTCTCGATTTGCCTACTCAGTTAGCCCTTGTCGATGCCACCCGACACCCTTACTTAGTTTGGAATCAGAAAAACATATTTGTGAACGGAGACATTGAAGTAGCCACCATTCAAGACTTCTCAACACAAAGCTCATTTGAGACCTTGGCGCAAGTTAAGTTCTCGGCACTACTTCAGGGCTTCCAGCCCAGTAACTCAAGTTGTTTAACTTGCTAAAACTATGTCAATTTTCTCTTTAACATGCCCCGATGTAGGGTGCTATCAGAATTTCCTCTGCGATCCAGAGTTTCAGAATAAGATTATTGCGGTGGCCTATGTTCGCAAAGCTGCTGCATTGACTCCTGCCGAGAAGGCAGATGCTGATTCTTGGATTGCTGCTCTGTATGACCGTTACCTTAATGGTGAGGGTTATCTAGTGTTTAACACATCTGGCGAAAAGCCAAAGCCTGAGACAGCTACAACTGCTGGTCGCGGTATGCAGAACACAAAAGCACTTGCTAAGACTCATACCCTTACCTATCAGGACATGCAAGGTGTAGTTCAGAACAATGTTCAATTCTACAATGATATTCTTGCCTCGGCTCAGAACTATGACTTCTACTACTTTACACCTGGTCGCATCTGGGATGCATCTGGCTATTATGTGACAGTAATCGGTGACCCAATTATCACAGCCGACCTTAATACATATCAGATGGCTGAGGTAACCGTGAACTGGGTAAGTAAAGTGAATCCTCTGCCGTATGACTTCGATACTGACACCTTCCTTGAAGGCTTGTATTACATCATTAGCAGCACTGGTTACTCAGGCGATGCATGGACTAGCGATTGCACAGACCCACAGACTGCAACCTTCTCAGCGGTGCTGAATGTAGGCGCAATCTCTGGAGAGCCAGCTTTGATATGGTCAGTTGAGCAGTCATCAGGAAGTGACCCAATCTCTGAGATAGGATTGTCATTTACTGACAATGTGCTTACATGGAATCCTAATGGATACATAGGTACTTACATTTTTGTGGTTACTGTGACCAATGAGTACGGTTGCGTATTCGGTCAGCAGACAATTACATTAACTGTAAATTGCGACTAATTAAGTAACAATGGAAGAGCTAATCGGGGTATTATATTCTGCCTTAATGGACTCAAAAATCCGTGAGGGCAAAGCTGAGTATATTGAATATGCTCGGCAAAAAGCCGAAGAACTGGAGTACCATTTTGAGAATGAGTATCCCGAAAAGCTGCTTCTTACTCAACATCCAAGCGAAGAGCCTTGGATGAAGGAATACAGAAAGCGCAGATGGCAAGCTCCTACAACTACTGCCACCGGAAGAGTCTATACCTTCCTTCAGAAGATTCAACAGGCTGATGACTTTAAAATAGCTTTTGAATCTGACTTTAAAAAGACTGGAGTAGCCGAAAGAATAGGCCTCCAGAATAATACTTTAGAATATTATGTCAGCGACATGCTGCCGAAGTATGGCAACCTTGAGACCTGGCTTTTCAATGTCTTCCTTAAAACCTACTTACAAGATGCCAATGCTCTGGTGGTTACTCTCCCGGATTTTGAAGAATTTATTAAGCGACCTCAAGAAGTGGCTAGCCTTGATTTTTCAAGGCCTTACCCGCAAATAATTGAGTCGGAAGACCTCATTTGGGAAGGAGAAGATTATGCCATTATCAAGGTTGAGGATTACAAGGATTTAAACCGGAAAAAGTGGGATCAGTTTCTAGCATTCACTAAGCAAGGTCTAATTCTATTTAGGCAAGTCAATCTGTACACCTATGACCAGCCTTTCCAGATATTCATTCTTCCATTTGAGCTTCCTTACTTGCCAATATGCAAAGTAGGTAACATCATTTATGAAGAAGAGGATGGCAAGATGGTCTTTGATTCGGTGCTTGCTCCTTGCCTTCCGGCATGGAATGAGGTTTTATTCCGCACCGATGACCTGAATATACTATGGGCAATGCATGCCCTGCCTCAGAAGTGGGCATTGAAAATGTCACCATGTAAGACCTGCAATGGTACTGGCATGCGGACTAATAAAAAGGAGCAGAGGATTAGTTGTGCTGATTGCTCAGGCTCAGGAAGGGCAAGCAGCTCGCCTTTTGGCCTGATGGAGATTAATATTGACCGGGTAAGTGCTATCAATCCGACTCCTATAGTGCCTCCTGTGCCTCCGGCTGGCTACATTGAGCGACCAACCGATACTGTAAAGCTATTCCAGGAGGACATTGTGCAGAAGGAGTTCCAAGGCTTTAAGGCTATTGGACTTGAAATCCTTAGCCAGATTCCAGCAGCTCAGTCAGGAATAGCTAAGGAGTATGACAGGAAGGAGCTTAACACTTTCTGCTTCTCCGTTACTGTCCATTTAGCAACCATTTATAAGAAGGTTTGCTTCTACATATTATTTCAAAGGTATAATGCACTTTTTGCATCATCCTTGATGAATGATGACAAGGTAAAAGCTGCACTTCCACAGATTACCATACCTACTGACTACGATGTCATGACTGCTGACATGGTAGGAGAGATGCTCACTAAGGCAATGGCTGGCAAGTTTAACCCTATCATTACTGCCGGAATTGAAGAGGACTATGTTGAGAAGCTTTATGGAGAGAATAGCATACAGAAGACCTACCTTAAAATCCTAAAAAACCTTGATCCACTTCCTTACAAGTCAACCGATGAGAAGACTGTGCTATTAAGTAGCAGCGGATGCACTCAATTTGATTATGTGCTTTCCTGTAACCTTCCTGCCTTTATAATGCAATTAGTAAGTCAAGATGCAATGTGGTATGAGAAGCCTGTTGAGCAGCAACGAGCCGATGTAAATGCCTTAACTGCAGTTAAAATTGGGGAAATTAGGCAGTCAATAGTGCCAATAATGCCAGAAGGCTTATAATATGCCTCCTAAACAACTTGAACTGATCAAGAAGATTCAAGAGCTTCAGATGGCTATTGAGAGCCGGATGGATAAAGCTCTGCCCAAAGTGTTTGAGAGGTTATCTAATCAGGTAATTGACCTAGCTAGCAACCTTAGCCTTGATCCAGATGACAGGGCTAAGACAATAAAGGAACTGATAAAGTTAAAGAAGGACATATCCGATACCATTGTCAATAATTCACTCTACCAGAATCAGGTTAAAGAGGTTGTCTCCGGTTATGAAATGTTAGCCGACCTGAGCAATCAATTTATAACTATAGCCATAGGCAGTTTTAAACCTAAGACTGAGCTTTATCAAGCCATCCTACAGGCCAACATAGAGACCACTAAGAATGCACTTTTAGGGGCTGGCATCAGAGATAACTTTGGAAATGCCATTCAAGAAGTGCTAAAGGATAACATTGCTGGCATTGGCACTAGGTCGCAGCTAAATGAAACTCTGCGCAAGTTTATTGAAGGCACTCCAGAGCAAGCACCTTTTTTGAATAGATATATTAAGCAAACTACCAATGATGCTGTAATGACTTTCAATTCTGAATACATTCAGACCATCAGTGAAGACCTAGGGGTAGAGTATTATCTTTATGCTGGCACTCTAATTGAAGACTCAAGGCCATTCTGTGAGGCAAGATCAGGTAGGTACTTCACAAAGGAAGAAGTGCAGAAGTGGGCAAGCCTAAAGAACTGGCAAGGTAGGATGGCTGGCACTAATAGCAGCACTATATTCACCTACAGAGGAGGATACAACTGCCGACATCAGCTATGGCCTGTGGCTAAAGAGCAATATGATGCTGCTAAAGAGAAGGGAAGAGCAGGTCTTAGATAATATCCCTACTTACTTGTTCAAGCTCAGTTATAGGCTTAAGATGCCTTTGCTCAATGACAAAGCGCATGCCTCTTCCCAAGTCCATGTTCACACCTTTAATAAGTGCATCCTCTTTAGTTATGTATCCGGCTATCTCAACTAATGCCTGGTTAGTTATGCAGATGCAAAGGATAAAAATATCAGCTTTTAGCTCCTCTTTGCGGAAGAAGAGCATCTTCCCGGTCTTATACTTTGTAGACTTGACTTGTAATTGATAAGGGCCATAGAGTAAGTCCATAACCTGACCATCGCCTTCTACATGGATGCTGGTATCAAATGGCACTTTCAGAGCCTTACTCACCATGTACTCACCCATGATACCGATTAAGTCAGCCTCTAGATGAGTATTGCCATAGACCATCTGAGAAGGTCTGTTTGGATTGTCAAGGTTTTTGATGCTGCACCTTCCATGCGCAAGCATCTGGAGAAACTTCATCTCCTTTTCTGATAGTTTGATAAACACCTTGCATAAGAGTTTACAATATTAAGCTAAAAATCACTACTTTATGAAACTTTATTTCAAGTGATTCGGTAAGAGAAATTGCCTAACTTTGGCTTATGATTTGTAAGAAATGGTGACTCCAGAAATTAAAGAAGAGCTATTCAAGTGGCTCAATGATACTCCTGCCTATGCAGCTATTATATTGGCTAAACTCAATGAGCCAGTGACAGACCTAACACAGATTGAGCAATGGGCCTATGATCATGCATGGTTCTGGCTCATAGTCTACAGGTTCTCGGTCATAGCCTATGACATTCATAAGAAGCTCATGCAGCCGATTGAGTACAACACAGGAGAGGAGGTTATCATGATTTCCGGCTACAAAAAAATTTACTTGGTACTTAAAAAAATCATGCAAAAATGAGACTTGAAACAGTAGTTAAATTATTAATCCTCTTCTTGGCTGCCTATCTTGTGTGGAATTATTACTTTACACTAGATGCGCACAAGAGATTGGACAAGTCCATTAAGGACACAGAGAGCTGGCACTATGCCAATACAATGCGAATCATCCAGATTGAGAAGTCAATTGATAGCATCAAGACTAAGGAAGTGGAGCTTGCCAAATCATGCATTGAATTGGATTCTATCAAACAGGACAAGATTAAGAAGTTAGAGCGGTCAGAGCGCAGAGGTAGGTTCATTGGTGGAGTGCTTAAGGCTCTTTTTAAAATTCAGTAACTTAGCGGCATGAATTGCCTCACTGACTACATCGGGCTAAAAGGATGCTCCAATGCAGAGCCATTGTCCGGCCTCTTTATCAATGATTACCCGGGCATGTCCTCTGAGCTTCTGGACAAGGTTGCAACACCTGACCAGGTTAGCTATGTTGGCATGTGGGAGAGTGTGCAAAAGGTAGCCTATCAGCGCATAAGGAGAGACATTCAAGCTGCTCTATTCACTTCGGCAGAAGCTCAACTTGATCAAGTGCTATTCCAGACTCGCAAGGAGTTTGTCCAGCAATGGGAGCAGATTCAGACAGTACCAGCAGAGGCAATCTATAAGGGTACATTCATCAGCATCCAAGGCAGTAAGTACTTGAGTTTGCGGATTAAGCAGCTCTATGTTTACAATGCTGGCTCTGTAACAGTTAATGCAGTGCCTTTTGCCATCATTCAAACTCAGAATGCAGAAGTGCTTTACTCTGGTACTTATGACATGCAGCCGGGCATGAACTATATAGCTATCAATCAGGAGTTCTTCTCTGACTTCGATAAGGTCAATATCATGGCTGTAGTTGATTGCACAAACCTAGACACTACCTATGGCATGTTCTCCGATTATGGATGGCAGCAGATGGACTTAGAGTGTGCATCTAGATTCAGCTACCTATGGCGCAATGGCTGGAGCATCTTTCCGGTTACTGCTCCGCTAGGCTATAGCCTAGGAGACTCATGGAGTCAGGACAATAGCCAATCAGGGGTTTACCTTGATGCGCAACTATTGTGCAGCCTTGATAGCTTTATCTGTGGACAGAAAGAGTTCTTGACTGATGCATGGGCCAATATACTAGCCTATCATGTACTCTGGCAGAAGGTCAGCAGCAGCCGTAGCAACTACTTCGCTCAGAGTAACCGAGATTACACAGAGAGAGCAATGGCTACTTACCTAGAAGGCTATACTCAGAGTTTGGCAATCTGGGCAAGGCAGCTTAACCTGAGAGGTGAAGGCCTGTGCTTTGACTGTGACAATGCAGGGCTTATTCAACAAGGCTTTGTAAGGCCTTAATCCAATTGCGGAGGGTGCGCAAAGCAGACATTCTTAAAGGCTCTCCTGCGCCTCTGTACTTGTCCTCCGTTTGATTGATTGGTGGCAGAAGTATTGCCTTCTATTGTTTCAAAGAAGTTGTCATCAATCTTTTTGACAAAAATGCCTGTGTGATCCCATCTTCCGTTATTATCCCAGTCAAAGAAAACTATGTCTCCTGGTACTGGGTTAGTGGTCATGCGCTTGGTTTTTGTGAAGTGAGCTACTCCGGTCATACATCCGGCATAACCTTTTTTGAAGCCTATAGGCCCAAGGTTTAGGCCAGCCTTGTCATAGCACCAACTCACGAAGATTGCGCACCAGGCAACACCATCAAGGCCAAACCACTTACCATACTTGGTCTTATTGGAATTGGCAGGAGATTCAACTGTGCCAACTTCCTTAGAAGCTACTTCAATTACTTTTAATCCTTTCATCATGGCAAAGGTACTCCATGCTCCTCACATTTGTCTATTAGAAATTGCCTTACTAAGTCTGTGCTAAACTCCTCATTGCTCCAACCTTTGTCATGCGCTCTGAGCAATTGTCTGAGATCAAAAAGGATGGAGTGATACTTCCATCCATTGAGGGCAATCATATATGCCTCCTCATCTTCGCTTGTGAATCTAAGTGTTACTTCCATAGTTTTAAAAATTGCACAATCCTACGGCAATTGTTCTTTTTTGCCGTATAAAGGTGCGCATAGCCACGAGTTATGTGCAATTTATTTGAATGACTTATCATACCTTATCGGGTATAATTATATTTAATGAATGAGATATCATACACATACACTCAAACCGTTTTTATTTTGAGTTATATGTTTTCTCATAATACTCCTTAGACCTTTCAAACCCTCTGAACGCAAGGTTCATGGCTATGTAAGCGTCATCATAGGCATCAATGATTTGGTACTTCTCCATGTCCTTAGCCTCCTCAAGTATTGATTGCCAAGTGAGTTTGTCCTTTGGCTCTTCCCATAGCTTTTGGAATAGCCAGTCAACTGCGGTTTGGGTCTTCTCCATAGGTTTTATGGTAATATTCTTCTGCTTCTGGCTCATAAAATTTATAATCTAATGGGTCAATAAAACTTTCTTGCCAAGCGTTTACCCATGCATTTTTTATCTGCTCCTTCTCCATTGCTTTTGCTTTGGAGAATAACCCAAGTTCATTTATGCCATAATTTTGTAAAGCAATAAATTCTTCCTCAAGCCACTCAACTGCCGTTTGGGTCTTCTCCATACTTTCCAAAGTTATATCCTTCACTATAAGCCTTTTCTATTTGTTCCTTTTCCATTGCCTTGGCTTTTTCAATCCATTCATGTGTTGGAATCCACATATACATTGGACTTTTTATTTGCTTAATTAGCCACTCAACTGCCGTTTGTTTACTCTCCATAGGTTTTCTCATAATAAGTGTCAAAGTCATCAGGAATGCGCTCAGAGGCATCAAGAATATCTCCTTTGCTTAATTGGTAGATGTAAGCGCATCTTTTATACCCTTCTCTGTAGGCAGCGCACAATTCCTCTTCATGCATCTCCATTGCCTCTCTAATATCATTCAATTGTAGGATGCCATTATGCTCAATCATTTTGTCAAGCATCCATTGTACCACCGTTATTCGTTGCATATTCGTATCTATTCGTATCTATTCGTATCACTTTAACACATCGTTGAAACCGACAAGGTGTTAGTTACTTATCCTAATTTTCTGTCGCAAAAGTTGCCAATATTTGCGACACAACCCGTTACAATTTGTCACAGTTTGCTCAAATGCTCAGAGTAAATGATATTAGCCCAATACTCTGCCCATGACACAATCTCTTCCTCATTGTCAAGGTCATAGTTGTAGATCAATAGCCCCATGTGTACTGTCTCATGCATGATGGTAGTTATATCTCTGTAATCTCCATGCATCCGGTGCATATTTAGAAACACATAGGGCAGGTCATCAGGAATTGGTGATAGGTTAGCCATGCCCCAGATGTAGACTCCTTCAGTACCTGGTTTCAATGGCTCTGGATAGTTAAGGCATTCGGTCAGGCTTAATCCATGCAGCTCTTCAACTTGGAAATAGTCGAATAGACTTCTTGAGTTATCTCCCAGTAAAAGCTGGAACTTGTCATACTTTACAACCTTCATAGCCTTTCAATTATGCGTTTTAAATACCACAATGCTTTTTCCAAGTCTTCCTTTTTCTGCCCTTTCTTCCCTGCTCTGGATATGTATTTAATGACATTGCCAAGGTGGAAGTCAAGCTCCCAAGCTTCAATGACCTTGATAGCCTCATAAGTGTTGTCTTCTCCTCCATAGTGCTGAGGGTGATTCACTGACTCAGCCTCTGGCTGCCTTTCTATGTATGCATTAATTATGCTTCCCATTGTTCTTGATTAACTAATTGAATTAAGTTTTTGATAAAGTTAAGCATGTCAATGCAGCCCTTGAAGTAGAATTGCTCATTGTCTCCGCATACCTTCAGCAGTTCTGATCTAGTTGCAAGCTCTCGGTCAATAACCTTAAGAAGCTTCTCTCTTTGACTTAATTTCATGCTGCTTTAATGAGTTAAGGTATCCAATATGCTTGACAAAGCCCCGGCATAAGGTAGCATTCTTAAAGCCTAATCTGCGATAGTAGGCATTGAATTGCTCCTCCGATTGCGAATGGTTGCCATTATTCCAAGTGCAGAAGTCAGAGAAGTGTCCAGCCATGCGATAGTCTGAGAGCCTTCTTAGACCTGGATTCCAACTGAATCCATGCCAAATCCTTCTGTAGCCAACAGCCAACTCTTGAAACCTGATGTTGTCTTTGGTCAATCTCTGACCATTCAACACAGGGTGACCATTGCGGTCTGATGGATGCCTTAGCCAGACTGTATAGATGTCTTTGTCATGCTGAAGCACCGAAAGCGAGTCTTTAATAAATCCTTCCTGATAAAACTCCCAGTCATCTTCGCAATGGAATATGTAAGGAGTCTGGACTTGGCAGTAGAGCGTATCTATTGCATGAACCTGACCTTTATAGTGTGAGTAAGTCCACTTGGCACTTATCTTCCAATGCCTCATCAGAAATCGGTTCAGCTCAATTGCTAATGTTGCTGGCACTTGTCCTGAGTCCTCATGTATGAGAAACTCATAAGGAGCAGGGCCATCCCAATAACTAACTAGGCTGCTTATTGTTTTCTCAAGCAAGTCAAACCTTCCGCAAGAGGTCAGGCAGATTGTGATTGCATCATCCGACATACATGTAGATTTTATAGGCTATGATTAGCATTATAATTCCGAAAAGAAAAATGGCTATTGTTTGAAGGATCGCCTCTTTTAGCCAGTTGTTGTTGTCATCTTCGAGCATCATACAAAGTACTTATTATCAATGCAAGTTACTTTACTTCCCGGTTCATAGTCCTTGAAATTGCTATGATTCCACATCTGCATCTGAGTCTCATAGACTTCCCGATTAATATAGATGCCATAGATAATGTAGTCAAATGGATGTTTACTTAATCGATAACTCATGCAGTAACCCGGCTCTTCATTGTCTCCTGGTATGCTATAAACCATGACTCTGCCACCGAACTTGTTTACCATCTCATTGATGTCTTGAATCTTGCCTACCATATCTACGCTTATGCTATTCGGGTAGGAGTTAATCTTCACATTGCCTCTGATCATGTTATTATTTGGTTTAAATGTTAAATTTGTGAGCGCAATATTAACCTTAGTTTGATAAGTGCAAAAAATATTTGAAAAAAGTTGATTATGCCAGTCTATGACTCAACCTCTGCCTTCCTAAAGCAACAACTCCAGAACTTTGAAGATGCCTCCGTAGCTGACAAGGTGCTAAGGGCTGCTGCTCTTTATGCTGCTCCGGCAGTTAGTGATAGGGTTCAGCAGGATGGTAAAAAGTCTGATGGCACTGACCTTCCTCCTTATGACTCTGGCAAGTCATTCAGCATCAGCAGCCCAATAGGTCGCAGATTCGGTGATATAGCTAACAAAAAGCAGAAAAAAGCCTTCGGTAATAGTGACTCCTTTGGAAGCTATAAAGAGTTTAGGCAGAAACTAGGGCTTCAGACTGCCTACATGGACTTAACCTTAACCGGGGCAATGTGGGGTAGTTGGATGCCTATACCAATAAGCAACAAAGCCTATGGTGTTACCTTCGTAACCTTTGAACAGGCTAAGATTGCTGGCTTTTTAGAAGAGCGATTTGGCCCTATTTTTGAATTGACCAATGAAGAGCTGGATCAGAGCTTAAAAATTATCAATAGATTAGCAATCCAATACTTGAAGAGATGAAGCTCACAAAGGTAACTGTTGAGTCAGCAATTAAGGACTTATGCACAAACATAGGCGAGAGCTTTGTGTCTTCTGGTATAAAAAGCTATGGAGAGGCAGTAGAGTCTATCCTTGAAAACTCAGGAGCTAACTATGTGACAATTGATGGCAGCCAGTATTGCGCAATTGATGACACTTATAACCTGGTTATCTTCCTTGTCCGGGAGTCGGCCTCAGTAGAGGCTACTCCAGCCGGAGGCAGAGCATCAAGCCTACTCAGGACAGTCAACTTTAAATTAGTCGCAAACTCTAAAATATCTAGTGCAGAATTTGCACTAACTACTTTAATTAATAGAACTAAAGGTATCACCTACCAAGGTACAGGTTATGACTCAAAAGCAATCGCAAGGCAATACTTCGGCATCCAAGAACACAACTTTGAGACATCGTTCTTCACGATCGACTTTCAAGTCACAGAAAGGATTAGCTGTGAGGTTTCCTGTTGATGCCATTTTTTTCATTAGCCTACCTAAAGCTGCCTTAAGGCGAAAAAAGCTTATCGAGTATTGCCGAGCTATTAACCTTACCGATAAATTCGGGCATGAGCCTGTATGGGTCGAGGCTAGCGATGGCAATAAAGTCTTTCACAAGGTTGATAATAGCCTAAAGAAAGCTCACAATAGGCAGAACCTTAGCCTTTCAGAGATAGGATGCTTTGCCTCTCACCGTTCAATTTGGCGAAGAGTGCTTGAGGTAGGCTATGATTCGGTGCTAATCCTAGAAGATGATGCTAGATTCGACATTGATAAGGCTAATCTACTTCTTGACAATTGGGATAAGCTACCTGACTTTGACTTCCTGCACCTAGGCTGGCAATATTATGCCGGATATGGAGCGCAAAGTATTGAGCTGGTTGAGTGCATAGATGGCCTAGAATTGTGGAAAGGAAATCACATGTGGCTGACTCATGCCTATATTATAAATCAGGAAGCTGCCGGAGTACTCTGGGAGCATACACATATTCAGAATAATGGCTTGGATGCAATGACTGCATGGATTCAAGACCACATGGAGAGCTACGGATTTAATCCATCCATTGCATACCAGGAGAGATTTACTTCCGGTGTGCTGCGCAGTCAAATTCATCATACAGGGTAACCAATTTAATAACTATACAAAATGGATAACCTCCAGTACATCCGTGATGCCATTCGGGAGAGAGGACATCAGGCACAGGTAGAAGTGGTTCGCTGGGAAATCAACCCGGCAACCGGAGCGCAAGATCAGGCATTCAATGTTCAAGTAAATGCTAGGATAGCACTCAGAGAGCTACAGAAACCAATTAACAAGCGTTCATTTAGCTGGTCTAGGATTAGGCCTAAAGGCGATGTAATAATAGGTAAAGGCATCTATGCAGGTGGAGACATGAGCAGCCTCAGCAATCCAGAGCTTCTTAGCAAGCTAAAAGAGGAGTTGAAAGCTCAACTTAGGGCTGAAATGGAGGCTGAACTAGCTGCTTCTACTGCTACCATCGTTGAAGAAGATGAAAAGCCTAAGCGAAAGAAGAAAGCCGTAGTTGAGATTGAAGAGCATCCATCTGATGACTCTGAGAGTCTTGTTGCAAAGCCATCCGATATAAGTTCACCAGATTACTTTAATCCGCAGCTATGAACATAAAAGAGTTTTTAATCAATCAGGCTAAGAGAGCCGGAGTAGCTGATGATCCTGAGTTTAACCTTATGATTTCAGCTTCAGTACTGAATGATATTCAAGTGCCGGAGGCAGTCAGCACTAAGTTCAATACTAACCTCATGGATATGGACTTAGCTAAGACCAGCCTAGACCTAAAAAAGCACTTCATAAGTAACTACATGATGGGCTATGATGAGGAGATTGTTAAGATGGCTAAGGAGTACGGTCTTGATGGTAATGCGGTAGAAGAGCTTCGGGTTACTAAAAATAGCGGAGACAAGATTAAGCTTGCCCTTAAGAAAATGAAGGAGATGGAGGAGAAGGCTAAGAATGCTGTCAATAGCAACCAATCTGAGGAGTTTCTAAAGAAGATGGCAGAAGCTCAGGCTAAATATGATGACCTGGTAACTAAGGCAGAGGCTGACAAGCATCTTATTGAGCAGCGGTATGTGTCTAAAATGAAACAACTTTGGGAGCAGACACAACTCAACGGTATCCAGTGGAATGACCAGATACCAGAGGCTGCCAGAATCCCGGCTTACTCTGCCGTACTTGAGAAGAAGCTTGCTCAATTGGATGGTCAGATTATCTATGATGCAGAGCGTAACAATGCTAGGCTAGTCAATGCTAAAGACCCTACTCTTCCGCTTGTGCATAATGGCAGAGAGTTTAGTTATTCTGACTTATCTGCATTAGTTTTGCAGGAGAATAAGCTATTGAAGGAGCAAGGACATGGTGGCTCTAGTCCGAGTGCTTTCACGGCAGGTACACCAACAATTCCGACAGTGCCTCAGCAGGCGAGTCAAGGTACTCCACTTCCCAGCAGCGTTAGGTCGGCACTTGCTGACATATCTAACCTTGCCGGACAAATGCGTTAATAATAATGTCACTTTCCACAGCCAATGTTTGTCCAGCGATTTTAACCTCGCTATCAGACAACCTAATAAACAACCCTGCCAATGTGCAGATCATGGGTGGTACTCTTGCTGCCCTTAATGACCCTTCTAACCTCCGCACTGGTCAAATCATTCGTCAGGCAAATGACAATGGTACTGGTCAGAGCCGTGAAGTTCGTGTAGTATTCAAGCAGCGTCAGGTTGCTTCCGATGCTTCCGATACCAAGTCATGCGAAGCCGGAGCGCAGATGAACTACATTGAAGAAACATTTCAGGTTAATAACTACCGCGGTGTTTCCTTCACTCTCTCCGAGGCTCAACTCCGCACTTACTGTGCTGCCTATGCTGAACTCGTTCAATTGACTGGCTCTACCGATCCTAATCAGATTGTTGAGCGTGCAAATGCTATCGGTGCAGCTGGTGGTGCTTTGAGCGTAGTTCGTGAGATGTTCATTGACTTCCAGCTTTCTGCCAATGCTCTGGTACAGGCTATCAATGATGACCTGCTTGCCTCAATCGTTGGTTCAGTTGGTAACTGGTATGGTGGTGCTACCAACCCTACCTATGCTGTTGAAAACTCTTCCGATGGCTCTGTAAAGGCTAAAGGTCTATTTGAGATGAAGCAGAACTACATGAACACCGGATTTTCTGGTGCGCCTATCATTGTAGGTGGTGCTGGTGCGCTTCAGCGTGTATGGATGAATGATAGCCGTTACTTCGGTCAGGGTGCTAATGGCATCAACTTCGCTACTGTTCGTGATAACACCGGAGTAGCTGAGTTCTACTTTGACAGCAACATCGCAAGCAATCTGACTGACCAGAACTCTGCAATTGTCTTCGCTCCTGGTTCACTTGTGTACACTCCTTATTTGCAGTATGTAGGCTCTTACGGTCAAATCGGTGTGATGAATCGATTCACAATGCCAATCCCGGGCTTGCCTCAGGTTAAGTGTGATGTTCGCATTTTGCCGGATGAGTGCAATGAGACCTATGCAGTTTGGATGGAGGCTTACTTCGATGTCTTTGCTGCTCCTACCACTCTATTTCCTGCTGGTGATCCTAACGAGGGAGTGAATGGTATCTTCAAGGCTCAGTTCACTGCTTCCTAATTATTAGGCAAGCGAAAAAAAAGAGGGAGGCCAAAAACCTCCCTTTTTTCATGTTTCACTCGTATCAAAAAAACACCTAATCAATCGGCAGCTCTTCTTCTTCAGTTTTGCCATCCTTCAAGGCTTCCCTAAAGACTAGTACCTTGCCTTCTCTTTCAAGTTCAACACCAAACTTAGTATACCAATTAACTGCTCTTTCATAACCTGATAGCCCATTTTCTGTACGGAAAATTCCCGTATAAGGCTCTTCTCTGCCATCCTTATTAATGATGTTGAACTTATACTTTTTGCTCTCTGTCATCGGATACTTAGGCTTATGTTCTCCTTCATCTGGCAGCCGGGTACATACTCACCTAACTTAATGGCCTCAGCTATTTCCGACTTCCATACTTCTTTCTTAATCTTAAAGTAGGCCATTGGTATAGAGTCCTCATTGATGACCTCCACAGCCTGACTTTTGCGAGTTGATAGCTTGGCAAGTGGAGTCTCAAACCTCCGGATACCTTTAGCATCTTCTTCTGTAAAGACCATGAGAGCAGCTAGCAATGACTCTCTGAGTCTGGCTACTGTGTTCTCCTTGGCCTTCTTGAGTGCCTGTATACGCTTGATCTCAGCAGCTGCTTGCTCTGCCTCAGATTCGAGCTTTAGAATGAACTTAGCGTAGGCCTCAGCCTTGTAGCCAAAGTTTTCTCTTCTGATTGAAAGCTCTTCTGCGATTTCATCGGTAAGCTCGCCTCCGTTCTCCTCCATCAAACTGATGAAGGAGAGTTCTTCTTGTGTTAGTTGCCAAAGTGTCTGCATAGTTTTTCGGAGAATTGATAAACCTTAAGATTCTGAGACTTAGACTCTATTGTCATTAAGTTTCTTTTTGCAATGCGCTTAAAAACATCCTGCAAATCAGGTACATAATGCTTCTTTTTTATGTCCGTAATTTGATAGCCAGTAAAGGGAACTGTCTTGTACTTATTGATTAAATCTAAGATTGCTTTTCTTGAGTTTCCTTTAAAGTGCTTTAGTGGATCTTCTTGAATAAATTCTTCCTTAAATTCAATCTGTGCTTGTGCGCCTCCAGATATTGCATTACATAACATCCTTTGTTCTTCTTTTGTCAAAATAATGTGAAGAACTCCTGTTGGTGATTTTACAAATTCCATATTGGTAAAGATTAAAATGGTAATTCATCAAACTCTTGCTGAAGGTCAGGATTAGCAGGTGGCTGCTGTTGCTGCTGATGCTGCGCATATAGCATCTCCTGTTGTTGTGCAGGAGTAGGTGCTGCAACTGCCGGAGCAGGAGCAACTGGGGCTTTCATCATTGCCTGGTATTCGGTGCTGCCTACAATCATTTCCTGCAGGAAGGTTGGCAATGACATGAACTTTGGCCTGTCAAACTCAAGGACTGAAAACTCCATTGATGGATTGACTTGAGGAGGGCAACTCATGCCTTTCATCATTGGCATAACTGCAGCAATGCGCTCATAGACCTTCTCAGGGTTAGCCTTGGATGGCTGATGGATTAAGTTGATCATGCACGGTGCGCCTATAAGTTTAGCAAGGTCAAAAGCCTTAGCCTCATCTTCGGTAAGTGCCTTGCCTCTCCAACTATTGAGTAACTGCCTGAGGTTCGACTTCTCATTAAGGCTGAATGTCATCTCCTTGCTGATAGCGCAAGGCTGCATGCCTTTGTCCTGATTGAAGCACCGAAGCTCTGTGGGTAATTCCCAAGTAAACCTGACCAGGTCTACTACCTTCTCCTCGCCCATGTACTTTTGCGTCACATGACCAAGGTGAACAACTGAGTAACATCTGGCTACATAAGTGCCAGCAGGGATTAGCTCTCTCTGAGATGCCTCTCCGGTTGATTTAGCGATAATTGCCATTGATTTAGAGATATAGTTAAAAATTAAAGTGACTCAATAAAGGAAGCTAGTGCTAGGATTGCAAATAGCTTCAGAAATAGTGCAAGCTGCTGCTTGATTGGCATTTGAGGGAAGTCTTTCATGGTAAAATTAAAATAGGTTATTCTTGCGCTTGCACTCTGACCATAAAGACTGAAGCGCATCCTTCTGAGTGTAGATGCCTCTGCCCTTTGCATACTCATCATTATAACGGTCATAGGCCATTGAGTCTGTGCTGATGCAGCTGTACTCTTTGCCTCTGTACTGGATTGTTACTTTAAAGTGACCATAGGAAGAAGTTCTGTCGGCAATAATGCGCTGTGCTAATTGTGCTGTTGTCATGTCTGTAAGTGTTTTTTTGATTTGATATGACAAAGGTAATACTAGGTTTTATATCTGCAAAAAATATTTAAAAAAAAATTAAAATATTTTTCAAATAGGCCTCTGCTGAGTCAGGAGGGCATAATTTTTTTTTGTGTCAGCTATGAGAAGCCTTCCGTTTCTCTCCTCCAGATCCAGCCTGTGGAAGACATCAGACAACCTGGTTAAGTCAATGCCATACTTATCACGGTACTCATCAAAGGTTAACCTAGCCTTTTTTGGTCTAGTTCCGTAGGTCTCAAGAAGTTCAGCTACTACTTTATTGTTATGCTCATTAATCTTAACCCAAGGCTTTTTGAATTTGCCAACCTTCACAAGATCAAACTTATCCTGCCATCTGCTGAACCTATGCTGAGGTAGCTTATACCTCATGCAAAACTCAGTCATAGGCACTACTTCCTTATTGAATTGCTTAGTCCGGTCATCGATAATATGCCGAACAATAGAGAGGTTGTGCTTATTGTCCTCCAGGCATGGCCTCTTAAATCCTTCTAGTTGAGTGTACTTGAATAGGTGCTTAAATCGCTTTACTTCCCTCTCAATGCGATACTTCCGAACGAAGTCAATAAACTTATATACCATAGTTTCAAAATGTTGGCTTAGATTGCGCACAAATATAACTGCAAAAAATTGATGGTATCATTTACCTATGACCAATTGCCAGAAGAAATTAAAGATAGAATAGGCTTTACTTTCAAAAAGTACAAGGGGCGAGAGGATGACTTCCAGAAGGCAGTTGCTAACTATCTAGACATTAATAAGGCATTCTGGTTTCACTGCCCAAATGGAGGCAGTCGCAATGTAGTAGAGGCTACCAAGCTAAAAGCTATGGGAGTCAAATCAGGAGTGCCTGATGTGCTGATATTCGACCAGAGGCATGACTTTTCCGGTTTAGCTATTGAGCTTAAGGTAGGCTACAATAAACCATCAGAGCAGCAGTTTGCCATATTTGATGAGCTAGTAAAGCGAAACTGGATGGTGGTTGTCTCCTGGTCACTTGATGAAGTAATCACTTTAATAGATTGGTATTATGGAAATAAACACTAAAGGCTTCTGGGAGAATCCTACAAATAAAGGTCATCATCATGATCCTAACCTAGCCAAGGCAATAGTCATGCTGCTGTATAGGCTCAATCTTACTTCGGTGCTAGACCTTGGCTGCGGAATGGGTGAGTATTCTAGAATCTTGCAGCTTAATAAGTTCTATGTGGAAGCATACGATGGCAACCCGCATACTCCACAGCTCACCCAAGGACTAGGTAAGGTAATTGACCTTAGTAAGTACATTGACTTTGATGAAGGCTTTGACTGTGTAATGAGTCTGGAAGTAGGCGAGCATATACCGGAAGAGTTTGAGCAGACTTTCTTAGACAACATATGCCGACATTGCTACTATGATGGACTAATAATTCTCAGCTGGGCCATACCAGGGCAACCGGGAGACGGTCATGTAAACTGTAAGCCTAATAGCTACATTATTGACCAGATGGCAGCAAGAGATTGGCAATACAGTCAGAGGCTAAGTAAACAGCTCCGGTTGGCTGCTCATTTACCGTGGTTTAAAAATACTTTGATGGTATTCCAAAAGTAGATTTATTTGCAAAAAATATTTGAAAAAATGGAAGAAACAAAGACATACACCGAAGAGGAGTACAATAAACTCAGGGAGAAGTACTTCTTACTAAAGTCTAGATCAGACTCTCACCGGAAAGCAAGAGACTACCATAAGGAGCTAGTGGCTAAGATGCGCATTGAGTTGAGCAATTACCGTAGAATGTCAGGAACTAACTCTGAAGCCATAAACAGGATAACTGCTGAACTTGAGCTGCTGGATCACAAGGCTAAATTCTGGAAGACATTATCAATCTTTTTGTCTGTTATTACTGCTGCCTTTGCTGCTCTCTTCTACTTAGAGATTAACTCATGAGAGACTTCACTAAGTTCACTTGCTTTGTAAGAGGAGTCCTTGAGACTGGCTATGTCATCAAGCACTCAGATAAGAAGCTCCGGCAGGATGTTAAGCTCCACTTTAATAGGTTGCTCCATGAGGCTACTCAGTTCGAGAAGTTTTTAAAGGTTCAGCTAGGTCCAGATATGGCAGAGGCAGAGGATAGCATCAACTCTGCCATTGTAGACCTAGTCTGGCAAATCTTTGACATGTCAGATGACCAGATTGAAAAATTTTTTGATCATGTTAATGCTTTTGAAGAAAAAAAGTAGTTAGTTTGCATTGCCGAAAGGCCGCTGGGTAGCAGCAGCGAGTGTAAAATATTTTATTGCCCTTTGTCCGCTTAGTAGAGTCTGCTACCTCGAACGGCGAACAAAGGGTTTTTTATTTTATGAAAGAAAGAGATTCAATGATTATCTACAGGAGCTTTTATGATGCCATAAAATTACTACCTGATGATACACAACTTGAAATTTTTAGGGCAATTTATGACTTCGGTCTTGATGGCATAGAGCCTCAATTGTCAAAATCAGCACTTCCATTCTGGACACTTATAAGGCCTAATATTGAGGCAAATAGGAAGAAATGGATAAGCGGATGCAAAGCAAAGACCAAGCAAAGTGGAAGCAAGACTGAAGCAAAAGGTAAGCAAAAGACAAGCAAGACCGAAGCAAAGCATAAGCAAGAGGCAAGCACAAGGCAAGCTAATGTAGATGTAGATGTAGATGTAGATGTAGATGAGGATGAAAATAAGGATGCTAATGCTAATGTTTTAAAAAACATAAAAACTGAACCAGAATTTAGAAAAGCCCTAGAGCAATATGAGCCTAAGTATGGCTTACCAATGATTATGGCTTTTTGCAATTATTGGACAGAAACTGACCAAAAAGGCAAAATGAGATTTCAGGATCAAAAGTTTTTTGACATTTCTAAAAGGTTAGCTACTTGGCACAGTAAAAACCAAAACCAAAATGTGGCAAACCATAATGTGCCGCCGGCCGAGCCGACCATTATCCGCAAATTCCATGAGTCTTTTAAACCAAAGCAATAAACACTATGACATTTGAGAACGAAGAACTGGAAAGGCAAGTTCTTTCCGCAATGATGATCTCAGACGAGGAAAGGCTTACTGCCTTTTCCGTGTTGCCTAATATTGAAGTATTTCAAATTGCTCAAAACAAGGTCATAGCAAAAGCCATCCATGCTCAACAAGAAGCTGGTGAGCCTGTAAACCTTGAAACAGTAGTTTCTACCTTAAAAAAGTCCGGTCTTATCAAAGAGGCAGGAGGTATGCCAAATGTTGCTAAGATTTATGCTTGCCTTAGAAATCCAGGGCATGTGGAAATCCATTGTAGAATCCTAATCGAGCATTACCTAAAGGCTAAAGCCTATATAATTGCAGCCGAACTTATGAGCAAGGCAAGTTCAGAGTCAGGAGACATATTTGATACTTTAAGTCAAATCCAGCTTAACACCGACAATCTGCTTGCACAGACTATCAGCAAGACAGATGACTCTTTCCACGAGCAATTAGAAGCATCATCTAAAATCTGGATGAATAAGTCATCAGGTGAAATTGCCGGATACCGAACCGAAATTAATAGCCTAGATACTTTGTGCGGTGGTCTTACAAATTCAGAACTTACAATAGTAGGCGCAAGGCCGGGAATGGGTAAAACTGCATTAGTGGTTACTCTTATAAGAAACCTAGTAAAGCAAGGTATTGGCTGCGGATTATTTAGCCTTGAAATGTCAAAGCATGAGGTTGTGCAAAGGCTAGCAAGTCAGGAGTCAAATATTTTTGCCTTTAAGATTAAGCAGGGTGATATGTCTCCTTATGATAAGTCAGCACTATATGAGGCTGTCCATCGAATGAAGGCATGGAATTTAAAAATAAGCGATGATGGATACTTAAACATTACAAAAATTAGAACCAAAGCTACTGTATGGAAAAACAAGCACAATATTCAAGTCATTTTTGTGGATTATATTGGTCTGATAAACTCAACAAATCCAAAGGAGACAAATCGTGTCAATATCATTGGAGAAATCAGCCGAGGTTTAAAACTACTTGCAAGGGAGTTGAATATTCCGGTGGTAGCATTAAGCCAATTAAGCAGAAGAGTAGATGAAAGAGCCGATAAGATGCCAATCATGTCAGACCTTCGTGAGTCGGGTTCAGTCGAGCAAGACGCAGATGTCATATGGATGATGTTTAGGCCAGAAACTTACAATCCCGATGCAACTACCAAGGTTGGAAGCACCGAATTGCCAAATAAAGGCCTTTGCCTGATTGACCAGGTTAAGATGCGCTCCGGTAGCACAGGAATTATACCTTTGCGGTTTGATGCTCCGTTAATGCGCATTAGAGACTATTATGAATGAAGCAATTTCAATCCATCTAAGCCAACTTGTAACACATTATGAAGGCACTTGCACCTTCGCCAATGATCTTATGTATTCACTAAAAGACAAACCACTTACTGCTCCTGAGTGCCGAGAGTACCTAGAGCGAAAAATAAAGCAGCTTGATAAGAAGCTGGAAGAAGGCAATGAGAAGAGCATGCGATACAGAGGCTATAAGAATCAGAGGCTGGTGTATAAGTCAATTCTTAATTACCTAACTTTGCATAAAATCTATTAAAGCTATGCCACTCAAGAAAGGATACTCTCCAGCTACAGTAAGTAAAAACATCAAGACAGAGATGAAGTCAGGCAAGCCTCAGAAGCAGGCTGTAGCCATTGCTTTATCTGTGGCTAAGAAGGCTAAGAAAGCTGCTGGAAAGAAAAAGTAAGTAAATATTTGAAAATCATTGCGATAAGTTCGCAGGTACTACGATAATTTAACGAATGGCAAATCCGAACCCAAAAAGACAACCAGGCTTTGAAGCTCACCCAGAGCGCATAAACCGAAAAGGAAGGCCTAAACTACCTGATATTAAGGAGCTTCTGGCTAAAGTGCTAGGAAGTGTTAAGAAGGGAGAAACCGGAGCAGAGGCAATACTTAAGGCTATGGAGCTGCGAGCAATGAAGGGAGATGTAAGAGCCGCAGAGTTACTTCTTGACCGAGCCTATGGCAAGCCAAAACAAGACATTGAGATGGCTGCCAGCATTAATACAGTCATTATGCCAAAATCACTAAAGCAACAGCAAGATGGCAGAGAAGAAGAAAGCAACAACGAGCAGTAAGACTACCTTTGGCAAGCGGAGAGAGGGCAAGCATGCCAAGTTTGGCAAGCCTAAGCAATCAAGGCAGAAGAAGTACAGAGGTCAGGGCAGATAATGTAAAGTAGTTAGCTATTAAAGTGTAAAATGGCAGATAAGAAGTTTAAGACCAAAGTAGGAGGCAAGACCGTTAAGTTCGGTGCTAAAGGATACTCAATTGCTCCTGGTACTGCCAAGGGAGATGCCTATTGTGCTAGGTCGGCTGGTATCAAGCCGTGCAAGAATCCCCCTTGTGCCAATGACCTAAGCCGTAAGGCTTGGGGCTGTGTTGGCAAGAAGTCAGTAAAGAGCAAGGCTACCAAGTTCAAGAGAGTCTGATGCCTCAGCTGGACTTGTCTAATCCTGACCTTTGGCAGCATAAGTACATTGATGCTGTGCTTGAGCCTAAGACCTACAACATCCTTTGGGGAGGGGCAGGGTCAGGCAAAAGCCAGACCATGATTCAGCTATTCCTGGCAGAAGTATGCAATCATCAGGCTAACCAGAATGAGACTTTCTTTGTCATCAGAAAGGTAGCTGCTACCATCCGTAACTCTGTGTTTGCCGACTTCAGAAATAAGATTAGTCAGTGGGGAATTGCTCAGATGGTCAAGGTTAAGACAGGTTACCTTGAGCTTCACTCCGGCAGCAATAAAATTGTCTTCCTAGGCTGCGATGACCCTGAGAAGCTAAAGTCTCTAAGTCAGGCCAAGTACATCTGGATAGAGGAGGCCACCGAGCTAACTCTGGATGACTTCACTCAGATAACCCTGCGACTTAGAGGTAAGTCTGAGCATCCTAAGAGGTTCTTCCTGACCTTTAACCCGGTCAGTGATAGCCACTGGATTAAGAAGCGGTTTTTCGATGATGTGCCAAAGCAGGAGCAAGACCAGGTACTCCGGTTGCATGGCACTTACAAGGATGCTTTGGATTTCCTAGATGAAAGCTATGTGAGCCGGATGGAGAGCCTGAGAGATGTCAGCCAGACTTACTATGAAGTCTATGCCTTGGGACAGTGGGGCATCTGGGATAGGGAGAGCCTATTTGCCACAAGCTTTGACTATTCTAAGCATGTCTATGATGGCTACATAAAAGCAAGCCCTAACCATGCTATCTACCTATCATTCGACTTTAATGTGACTAATACATGCGTAGTAAGTCAATATGTCAAAAGCTCTGAGCAAGGCGAGTACTATGCCACTATTAACATAATAAAGGTTTACAGAGTAGGTGACTTGTCGGCATTGTGCCAAACAATCAAGCAAGAGTTCCCAGACATGACCTACATAGTCAATGGTGATGCCTCTGGTGCTTCTCGCAATGCCTTCACTCAGGATAACATAAGCGCATACAGCTTGATTAAGAACTACCTTAACCTAACTGATATGCAGCTACAGGTTGCAAGGTCAAACCCTAGCCACATTGCCAGCCGATTGGTTACTATTTTGGTGCTTCAAAAGGCTAAAGTACTCATCAGCTCAAAGTACTGTTCAGACCTAATAACTGACCTTAAAGAGGCCAAGGTAGACAGGCAAGGAAGCCTAGATAAGTGGAAGAACAAGAACCCTGACAAGTCTCATGCTCTGGATGCCTTCCGCTATTTTATTTTCTCTAACTTTGCTGAAATAACCAGCAACTTCAATCTGGAAAAGTATGCGACCATGCTGCAGTAATTGTTACAAAGTATGTGAGCCATTGGCTGACTGTCCTGACTTCTTTAGCATTCAAGTGCCTCCGGGCTATGAAGGCTCTGAAATCATTGTTGAGTTTGTGAAGCCGGGAGTGGATGTGGTACTTAGTCAGATGCTGACCATTACCGAGGGCAACTATGTAGAGGTTGATCTTGAGCTAATACCGGAGGGCTACTTCAACCCTTGGGGAGGCAGCTATGAGCTGACCTTTATCTCTGAGATAGATGGCAAGCCTGTGACATTTACGGCATGCGATGGAAAGGAATATAGCACAGTATGCCTGACCTTTGCCAAGACCTACACCAACCTAGAGAGCAATGACCTAGTTCTTAATATATTTAACTGTTAAACCAATGCATAATGAATTTCATTCAAGTTGTGGAGGCAAGCGCAGAGGGTGCTGCATTATTGACCTCCCACATGATGAGCAGCCTAATGTGCTTATCTCTTTTAGCGATTTTGACAGCAGCTTTTACTTGCTTCTTGGACTTCTTGCTGGAAGACCATCCGATAGGCAAGAAGTACTTGAGCCTGATACAGAAGCTACCTGTCTGGATTGCGAAGCCATTGGGTGAATGCCCTTACTGCTCCGGTGCTTGGCAATGGCTAATAATCTCTAACCTTGTATGCGATTTTCAAATAAATTTATGTTTAATCTTTTTGGGCCTAAATCACCTAAGCCTACTCCTACTCTACCGACTACAGCAGAGCCTGCTAAAGTAGAAGATGGCAAGCCAAAGTATCAAGGCAATGCACCGAAGGATAGATACGATCAAATTGAGTACTGCTTTCAGAGCGGAGGGGTAAAGTACTTCAAGTTCTCGGCTGAAGTAAATGTGCCTTTTCAGAGGGCATGTGCTGCCAGAGATATATTCACCGAAGAGCTTTGGCAGATTAACCCTGACTACCTTAAAGGATGGAATAATGGGCTTATAAACCTATTGATGGACAAGAAGAAGAAGGATGAGAAGAAGCTCTATGAG
>Ga0315902_10002596_pt1 | contig 27931 bp, 20 predicted proteins | sample LakEriMetagenome_9_FD_203523 | JGI IMG/M metagenome (GOLD analysis project Ga0315902, IMG submission 203523) | Freshwater fungal communities from buoy surface, Lake Erie, Ohio, United States - Buoy 12 MA117 | ecosystem: Environmental > Aquatic > Freshwater > Lake > Lake biofilm | place: USA...
CTTCCACCAATCATGCAATGACTGTGACGACATACAGGACCTCGCGGGTTGGCAATTCCGTGCGGGGAGGCTGGGAGAGTCGAGTTTGGCTGGAGAGTTAGTGTCTTGTTGTTTCTCAGGAGTCTTTGCGGTCCAGAGGCGAGTGAGCTGTCACAGCGCATCGGGCACTATGCACTTGACCCCCAGCGTGATAGGCACAGATCTCTCAGGCACAGACTTGTTGCTCTCATCGTGAAGCATCTCATGACAGACGAAGGGGATGTCAGGATCTCGCAGCGGGCCGATTTCATCACAAGTGTCCCAGACGGCGAACAGGAGAACCCTACAGGACAAGAGGGCCACTCCGACTCCAATTGGTTGTCCCGGACAATTGGTCAAGGAACGAGTTCTAAGGAACCGCAACCGCAGGATAATCACCGACTCGAAATGTGGAAGAGCAATCCGATGCTTTTTTTGGTTTTTTAACAAACTGGGGTCGCCCATTATAACTCGAGCGGGATGCGCCAGAATTGACCACTGGCGAGGCGACGCCCCCAAGACCAAGGCAGCCCCCTATTCGAAAGACCGCCTCGGGGGAAACTCGTCTGAAACACCAACCGACCCTTCGACCCCACCCCCATCCCCCGGGATGGCATCCCCACCCTTTCTGGCATAAAATATCGTTGATGCGGGTCGCGGGGGTGTGCGGCCGCTCTTGGGAAAGGAACGGCGTGATGTCGAACGGTTGGACGAGTGATGGACGCAGACACCGGGCTTGGATGGCGACCCCGGTCGTCCTCTTGCTGACCAGTGTCGTCTTCATGAGTCGTGCGGCCCACGCCGAGGACGATGTCGACTACACCCAGGACATCAAGCCCATCCTTTCCCGCCGGTGCGCCACCTGCCACGGGGCGGTCAAGCAGAAAAACAACCTCCGCCTCGACACCGCCGCCCTGGCGATCAAGGGGGGCGACGCCGGGCCGGCGGTGGTGCCGGGAGATCTCGAGGGGAGCCTGCTGCTCGATGCCGTCCAGGGAACCAATGGTGTGCGGCGCATGCCCCCCGAAGGCGAACCGCTTTCAGCCGAACAGATCGAACTGCTCAAGAAGTGGATCGCCGGCGGTGCGAAAGCCCCCGTCGAATCGGTGCCGCAGGATCCTTCGAAACATTGGGCCTATCAACGTCCGACGAAGGCTGCACTGCCCGCGGTGGCGTCTGCCGAATGGTCGCGCAATCCCATCGATGCCTTCGTCGCCTCACAACACGCGGCCCGGGGTGTGACCGCCAGTTCCCCCGCCCCCAGGAACGTACTGCTCCGACGGCTCTACCTCGACCTCGTGGGAGTCCCCCCGACCCGCGAGGAGTTGCAGACGTTTCTGGACGACACTTCGGACGACGCCTACGAGAAGGTGGTCGACCGTCTGCTGCAGAGCCCGCAATACGGCGAACGCTGGGGCCGGCACTGGATGGACGTCTGGCGCTACAGCGATTGGGATGGCTTTGGAGCCGAGGTGCGTGAAAGCAAGCCGCACATCTGGCGCTGGCGCGACTGGATTGTCGAATCTCTGAATGCTGACCGGGGGTACGACCGCCTGCTGCAGGAGATGCTCGCCGGGGATGAACTGGCCCCCGACGATCCCGCCACCCTGCGGGCGACCGGGTTCCTCGTGCGGAACTGGTTTTCGTTCAACCGCAATGTCTGGCTCGACGCCACGATCGAGCACACAGCCAAGGCATTTTTGGGGACCACCCTCAACTGCGCCCGCTGCCATGACCATATGTACGATCCAATCACACAGCCGGACTACTACCAGTTCCGGGCTTTCTTTGAAGCCCACGACGTGCGAACCGACCGCATTCCCGGCCAACCCGACTCGAACAAAGACGGGCTCGTGCGGGTTTTTGACGCCCACCCGACGAATCCGACGTATCTCTTCCATCGGGGGAACGAAAAACAGCCGCAGAGCGACACCCCGCTGACGGCCGCCATTCCGGCGTTGTTCCAGTCCCAGGCTCCACCTCTGGCCATCGAGCCGGTGGCCCTCTCACCCCAGGCCCACTACCCCGGATTCCGCGACTTCCAGCAGGCCGAGACACTGGCAGGTGCCCAGGCCCAGTTCGACGCGGCGTTGGCAAAGCGGGCCGAGGCCGAAACCCGACTGCAACAGTCGCAGAAAGCCCTCGCCGACTTCCTGGCCAGCCCGGCGGTCCCCCCCAGCGCGGCCCCCGAAGTGGTCTTCGAAGACCACTTCACCGAGAAGAAAGCTGACGCCTGGCAGGTGGAAAACGGCGACTGGACGTGGACCGACGGGAAGCTGCGGCAAAGCCTCGTGCAAAACGCCTGGACCGGTCTGCTGCACACCCAGCCTCAGCCGACTGACCTGCAGATCAAGGCCCGCTTCAAGTCGACCGGCGGCGTGCAATACAAATCGGTGGGGGTCTGCTTTGACCAGGTCGATGCGGGCAATTTTGTGGGGGTCTACCTGAGTGTCTCGGGCAAGGTCCAGCTCTTCCACCGCGAACAGGGGCAAGACAGCTATCCCGAAGCGGGGATGGCGATGCTCAAGGTCGAACAGGGACGCGACTACACCCTGCAGGTCGCAGTGGTGGGACGCCAGGTGAATGTCTGGGTCGACGACGCGCTGTTGATCGCCTACCAGCTGCCGAAGGAACGCCCCGCGCAGGGCCGGATCGGCCTCTGGACCTACGACGCCTCGGCTGAGTTCAGCCAAATCAGCCTGGCCCGGCTCCCTGCCGGGATGCCGCTGGTGGCGAAGGTGGGAGACATGCCGCAAACCGTCAATGAAACACAGCTGCGAAGTGCCCTGGCGAGTGCCGAGAAGCAGGCGGTGGCGGTTGAAAAAGCGGTCGCGACCGCCGTCGCCAACCGGGTCTGGACGCAGGCCCGGCTGCAGGCCGACAAGGCCGAGCTGGCGACGCCCCCTTCGCCGCTCGCCAAAGAGCTGGCCCAGACCGCGGCCCTGGCCGAGAAGGACCACGCCCTGCGGCTGGCCGAGCAACAGGTGGCCGAGGCCGACTGGAAACTGGCCGAAGCCCGCCGTACCCCGGCCAATGCGCCCCCCATCATGGTGGCCGAGCAGGCGTTGGCCGCCGCAGTGAAAGCCCGCGATCAGGCGCTCGAAGCCGTTCGCCAACCCGGCGACACCTACACGAAGTTCGGTCCGGTCTATCCCGCCACCAGTACCGGGCGCCGGCTGGCCCTGGCGCGATGGATCACCAGTTCCAACAATCCCCTGACTGCCCGGGTGGCGGTCAACCATATCTGGCTGCGGCACCTGGGTTCGCCCCTCGTGCCGACGGTGTTCGATTTTGGCCTCAACGGCAAGCCCCCCACCCATCCCGAACTGCTCGACTGGCTGGCGGTGGAACTGCAGGAACAGGGATGGCGGATGAAGCCGATCCATCGCCTGATTGTCACCAGCCAGACGTATCGCCAGAGTTCGTCGCTGCGGAGTGCTGACGACCCGAGCCGGAAGTCCGACCCCGAAAACATGTTGCTCTGGCGGTTCAATGCCCGACGGCTCGAAGCCGAGGCGGTGCGGGACTCGGTGCTGGCGGTGGCGGGAAGTCTCAACCCGCAGCAGGGTGGGCCCGAAATCGACCAGGGAGAAGGGCTGACCAACACACGGCGGAGCCTTTATTTTCGGAACAGCAAAGAGAAGAAGATGACGTTCCTCGATGCGTTCGACCGGCCGAACGTGGTCGACTGTTACAAGCGGTCGGAGAGCATTGTTCCGCAGCAGGCGCTCGCCCAGGCGAACAGTCCGCTGACCCTGGCCGAGGCCCGCAGGCTGGCGGGACGGCTCTCGGAACAGGTCGGTGCCGAAAATGAAGAGTCACTGGTTCAGACGTTCGTGAACACCGCCTTCGCCCAGATTCTCTCACGACCACCGACCGCCGGGGAATTGGCCGAATGCACCGGCTTTGTCGCGGCTCAGACGGTCCGTTACAGCCAGCCTGAGGGACTGACGAAGTTTTCGACGGGAGGAGCGGCCCATGTCCCCCCTTCGCAGTCGCCGCACCAGCGGGCCCGCGAAAACCTGATCCACGTCTTGCTCAACCACAACGATTTCGTCACGCTGCGGTAAGCCGGTCTACTGGCCCGACGCCCGCCTCGCCCCACCTTGCCGCCTGTTCCTGCAGGATGCCCCCGAAATGCCCCGCTCGTTCCCGTCGCAGTCGTCGTACCGTTCCCACCGTCGGGCGTTCCTGTCGGATGTGGGAATGGGTTTCACGGGTCTGGCCCTCGGTTCACTGTTGTCGCAGGATGGCATCACCCGGCATGTCGCCGCGAATGAGGCAGTCGAGGTGGGGGGGACCCCTTTCCGGCAGCCCAAGGCGAAGAGTGTGATCTGGATCTTCCTCGTGGGGGGGATGAGCCAGATGGAGTCGTTTGATCCGAAGCCCGAGTTGAACAAGTGGGCCGGGAAGAGCTTCGAAGAGAGCCCCTACAAGCACACGCTGGAGTCTCCCTACCTCAAGAAGAATCTGCGCGAGCTGGTCGAGGGGCTGCACAAGGTGCATCCCAAGCTGTACGAGCTGCAGGTGGGCTACAAGAAATATGGTCAGAGCGGGCTGGAAATCGCCGACTGGTGGGCCCAGACCGCCCAGCACGCCGACGACCTGGCGATTGTCCGTTCGATGTGGACCACCGACAACAACCATGGTGCGCAGTTGCAGTTCCACACCGGACGGCACGTCCTGGAAGGTCAGTTCCCCACGATTGGCTCGTGGGTGCACTATGGCCTGGGAACGCTGAACGAAAACCTGCCGCAGTTCGTGGTGATGGGAACTCCGATTGCCGATTGCTGCGGCGGGATCGGTGCCCATGGCGCGAACTACCTGGGCCCCGAACATGCCGGGGTGCAGTTGAACGTCGACCCGGCGAACCCCCTCCCCTTCACCTCTCCGGGGACCGACGTCTACCGCGAGGAACAGGCCGAGGAATTCGCGCTGCTGGGTCGACTGAACCGGCTGTCGGCGGTGGAGTATCCCGAAGATCAGGCGCTGGCGGCCCGGATCAAGTCGTACGAACTGGCGTTCCGCATGCAGGCGGCGGTCCCCGATGTGGTGGCGTTCCAACAAGAGACCCAGACGACGCAGGAACGCTACGGCCTGACCAACACCACCACCAAGGCATTTGGTGAACAGTGCCTCGCCGCCCGCCGGCTGGTCGAGCGGGGAACGCGGTTCGTGCAGATCTTCCACGGCTCGAATGGCGGCGCCGGAGCGTGGGACGCCCACGGTGGCCTGAAGGCGGGACACAGTTCCCTGTGCGCCCAGATCGACCAGCCGATTGCCGCCCTGATTGGCGACCTGAAAGCCCGAGGACTGCTCGAGGAAACACTCGTGGTGATTGGGACTGAGTTCGGCCGGACCCCGGGGGCCCAGGGCTCGGACGGGCGCGATCATCATCCGTATGGGTTCTCGGTCGTGCTGGCGGGAGGGGGCATCAAGGGGGGCATCGCCCACGGTGCCACCGATGAAATCGGGTTCCACGCCGTCGAAGACCGGCACTACGTGACCGACATTCACGCAACGGTGCTGCACCAGTTGGGACTCGATCCCCGGCGGATGGAGATTCCGGGACGAAAACGGCTCGACCTCGACTTCGGCAAGCCGATCGAGGCGATCCTGGCCTGACAGGCCTCGGTTGTTCTCCGCCCCAGCCTGCGTTCCTTACGACTCGCGCTCTGGTTGCGTTCCCCCCTGTTTTCACTTCGAGTTCCGAATGCCCGCCCGGTTGTCGCGCCGTCAATGGTTGGCTTCGGCAGTGCTGGCCGGGGGACTTGGGATCTCACGTCGCTCGCATCTGTCGGCTGCGCAGCAAATTCCGGGCGACGGGGCGGTCGATGTCCCCTGGTTGAACGACGTCCAGCAACCGCCACGCATCCCGCTGGCCGATCTGCCAAAGTTGTCGGATTTGCGGCATCCCCCGGGACAACCGGCGGTGGAAACGCTCGACGCCTGGCGGCACGAACGGGCCCGACTGCGTGGGGAATGGCTGGAGTTCCTGGGACCGATGCCAGAGAAGCGGCCGCCCGTCGAGTTGGCCACGGTCAGCGAGGATCACCCCGAGGGGGTCACCCGTCGACTGGTGCGGTATGAGGGGGAACCGGGGATCACGGTCGAGGGCTACCTGCTCATTCCCGACCGCGACCTGCCGGGGGCTGATGAGCGGGGCCGGCGGGCGGGCCTGGTCGCCCTGCACCCGACAACCAACGACACCATCCACGAGATTGCCGGGGTTCGCGGTCCCGAGGAGCACCACGTCGGATTGCGGCTTGCCCGGCGGGGGTTCGTGGTGTTCTGTCCCCTCTGCTTTCTGTGGCACGATTGCCAGGACATCCCCGACGCCGTCCGCAAGTTCCACGCCCGCCGCCCCGGCACAAAGGGGATGGCCAAGATGTTGTATGACGCCCAGCGCGGCGTGGATGTGCTGGAGTCGCTGCCCGAGTTGGTCGATCCAGCCCGATTGGGTGCGGTGGGGCACTCGCTGGGGGCGAAGGAGACCCTCTACCTGCAGGCGCTTGACGACCGGGTTCGAGCGGGGGTGTTCAGCGAGGGGGGGATTGGTTTTCCCTCGACGAACTGGAATGCCCCGTGGTATCTCGGTCCGGCGATCCAGGAAGACAGTTTCCCCCTCAACCACCACCAACTGCTGGCCTTGATCGCCCCCCGCCCGTTCCTGGTGCTGGGGGGCGAGACCGGACCGGGAGCGGCCGACGGAGACCGCTCGTGGCCCTACCTCGAGGCGGCGCTGCCGGTCTGGAAGCTCTTCGACGGCCCTCCCCGCTTGGGCCTGTTGAACCACGGCGAAGGGCACCGCATCTCGGCCGCCTCGTTCGACAAACTGGCCGAATGGCTGACGACGTATCTGGCGTGCGGTGGATGCTGAGGACCGTTGCGTCCCCCGGTTCGTCCGACCAACTCGACACCCCGGCGCTCTAAGCCCTGGTGCATCCCCCCAGACAGACGGCATGAGAAAACGATGCAGCGAGCCCTGTGGTTGTGGTTGGTCGGCCTGGTGGTGGGGTGCTGGTGGTCTGCGACATCGGCCGAAGGGGCCGAGCGGACTCCGAACATTGTCCTCATTCTCGCCGATGATCTGGGGTATGGCGATGTGCAGTGTCTGAATCCCCGGCACGGGCAGATTCCGACGCCCCACATGGACCGTCTGGCTGCGCAGGGGATGGTCTTCACCGAGGCCCATTCCACCTCGGCAGTTTGTACTCCGAGCCGGTATGCCCTGTTGACGGGTCGGTACAACTGGCGCACCCGGCTGCAACAGGGGGTGCTGGGAGGCTTCAGCCCGCCGTTGATTGCTCCCGACCGGCTGACCCTGCCGGGCCTGCTGCGCCAGCACGGCTACCGCACCGCCTGCCTGGGGAAGTGGCACCTGGGGATGACCATGCCTGGCCGCCCCGGAACCCGGCTGGGGGATGGCATCGAGGACCCGGCCCTCGACAAACTCGATTGGGAACGGGGCATTGCGGACGGTCCCACCACGCGGGGCTTTGACGAATACTTCGGCATCAGTGCCTCGCTCGACATGTCCCCCTTCGCCTACATCGAGCAGAATCGCTTCCCCCAGTTTCCCACCACTCTGAAGACCTGGGTCCGCACGGGGCCGGCCGCGGCTGACTTTGAAGCGGTCGAGGTGCTGCCCGAACTGGCTCGTCGGGGGGTGGACTTTCTGGATGCCCGAGCCCGCGATGGCACGCCGTTCTTCCTCTACCTGCCGTTGACCTCACCTCATACCCCGGTGGTGACTGCTTTGGAATTTCGGGGAAAAAGTGGGCGGGGCGAGTATGCCGACTTCGTGCTGCAGACCGATGCCGTGGTGGGCACGCTGATGCAGGCCCTCGACCGCCTGGAACTGGCCCAGAACACGCTGCTGGTGGTGAGCAGCGACAACGGGTTCGCGCCGTATGTGGAAGTGAGCACCCGGCACGAGCCCAGTGGCGACCGGAGGGGCTTCAAGGCGGACGCCTGGGACGGGGGGCACCATGTGCCCCTGCTGGTGCGGTGGCCCGCCGTGATCGCCCCCGGCACCCAATGCGAGCAACTGGTCGGGTTGAATGACTGGATGGCAACCTGTGCCGATCTGGTAGGGGCCCCCCTACCCCCGAATGCCGGGGAAGACAGTGTCAGCCTGCGTCCCCTGTTCAGCGATCCGACACAGCCCGTGCGGGACCACCTGGTGCATCACTCGATCCACGGCAAGTTCGCCCTTCGTGAGGGGGATTGGAAATTGCTGCTCTGCCCGGGCTCCGGGGGTTGGGCGTCACCTCGGGATGACGAGGCGGTGCGCCAAGGTCTGCCCCTGGTGCAGCTCTACAACCTTCGGGACGACGTGGCGGAACAGCGGAACCAGCAGGCCGAGCAGCCCGAGCGGGTCCGCCGGATGTTGGCCCGCATGAGGCAACTCGTCGCGGACGGCCGCAGCACTCCCGGCCCACGCCAGACCAACGACGTCGAAATCGACCTCTGGAAGCGGAAGAGTCTGCCCGGAGTGACGGCGGAACAACTCGCGGTTTTTGAGACCGCACCGTAGTGGTGGGGCTGGTTCCCATTCCCGGACTGGGAACCACGAATTGCGCAACGGGTGGGCTTGCGGGAACGGAGACGATGGGTGGTCCCCGCAATATGCGATCCGCATCGCAGGCGCCATACCACAATGGCGGACTTCCCAGGATCCGATACATCGACTTCCCGCTTCACCCTCCTCCCGGGCGGGGGTATGATGCAACGCATTGAGGAGAGAAGCCGACGGCTCTCCCCCTCCTTTTGGTTGGTCACAGGGTGCTCGACGATGTTCCGCATTGAGTCTGCCGGTTCCCGACTGTGCGATCGCCTCGTGCGTCGCGAGGTGCTGCGTGTCGGCGGGTTGGCGTGTTGTGGACTGACGCTGGGCCAGCAGCAGTTGTCGACCGCCATCGCCGCCGGAACAAGTGCCGCGTTTGGTCGGGCCAAGTCGTGCATCGTGCTGTTCCTGATGGGGGGGCCTCCCCAGCACTCGACGTGGGATCCCAAGCCCGGGGCGATTGCCGAAATTCGTGGTCCGTTCAACCCGATCGACACTGTGGTTCCCGGAATCCAGGTGGGCGAACTCTTTCCCCACTCGGCCCAGGTGATGGACCGGGTTGCCCTGTTGCGGGCTGTTTCGACCGGTGACAACGCCCACTCGTCCAGTGGCTACGCCATGCTGACCGGGGTGCCGCACGTCCCCCTGAACGCCGAAAACGCAAACCCGGGTGCTCCCAACGATTGGCCCAGCGTCGCGGCCATGGTCCAGCACCTGCACCGGGGCCCGCAGTTGCTTCCCGCGTCGATTCGTCTGCCGCATCACATTTTCAACACCGACCAGTCGACCTGGCCGGGGCAGGATGCCGGGTTCCTGGGACGCCACTCGGACCCGTGGCTGTTCCGCTGTGAGCCGACGGCACGCGATTGGAAAGGGGCGAGTTTCGCGGTGAATGCCGACGTCCCCCTGGCCCGGCTCGACACCCGCCGGACACTGCTGGAGCAACTCGAAGAACAACTGCGGGCGGCGGAACGGGCCGGACGGGCGGGAAACTATTCATCGCGCCAGCAGCAGGCGCTCGACCTGCTGACCGACGCCCGGGCCCGCTCGGCTGCCGATCTGACTGGCGAAAGTGATGAGATGCGCGACCGCTACGGCCGGACGCCGTTTGGAAACACCGTGCTGCTCGCCCGACGGTTTGTGCAGGCAGGGGTGAAACTGGTGCAGGTGAACTGGTACCGCGGCGCGGACGAACCGAGTGAGAATCCGTGCTGGGACAGCCACACCGATGAGCCCAACCGGCTGAAGAAGGTTCTTTGTCCTCCGGCGGATCAGGCCTTTGCCGCACTGGTCTCGGACCTCGATGCACAGGGACTGCTGGACGAAACGCTCGTGTTGTGCCTGGCGGAGTTTGGGCGAACTCCGCGATTCAATCCCCGTGCGGGTCGCGACCACTGGGGACCCGTCTTCTCGATCGCCGCAGCCGGTGGAGGGATCCAGGGGGGCCGGGTTCACGGGGCCTCGGATCGGGATGGGGGCCAGCCAGCCGAAGGAATGGTGCGGCCCGCCGATGTCACCGCGACGATTTTTCACCTGCTGGGGCTCGACCCGGCCACCGAAGTGCACGACACGCTGGGGCGGCCGTTCCCCATCAGCCGGGGCCGGGTGATCGACGAGATTCTGTAAGTGCGTGTCTCATCGCTTGCGGCCGGGATGACCGATTGAGCATGCCTCCTCTTGTGGAATGGGAGGGATGGATGAGGCGCAATGTTGGCGGTGACGGCACCCCGTTTGCCTGTTGCATTCCCGGAGTTGGAACAGATGCAATCCCTGGCCCCGGCGCTGCAACAGACGCTGTTGTGGGGACTGGCATTTGGAGTGCTGGGGAGTTGTCTGGGAATGACCCTGGGGTGATTGTTACCGGTCTATTACCAGACCGTGTTTGCACTGCGGGAGGGAATCGACCCCGGGCCGGTGGTCGTTGGTGCAGGCGTGGGAGGCATGCAGGGATTCATCGGCGGGGTGATCTGGTTCCTGGTACTGTCCCTGCTGCAAGCATGGGTTGAACGCCCCCCGGTGGGAGCCCAGGACACAGCGGGCACGGCGAACGCCAACGAGCCCATGGCCCTGCGGGGATGGCGCTCGGGTGTGCCAGTCTGGTTCGTGTGGCTGGCAGGAGGCCTGGCGGCACTCTCGGTGACGGGGGTCGCGGGATTTGCCGCCGGGTTTCGCTGGGGTGAACAGTCCTTTGAGTATCGACAGCAGGTTCGGCTCAAGGGGCGGTTGATCCAGATCCTGAAGACCGGGCACCATCCCGAGGTCACGATCTCGGGGCGTTCGGAAATCGGGCTCGAGGGATCGGTGCCGGACCAGGCAGCGCTGGCTGGATTACGCGAGGAATTGACCCGGGAATTTGGGGACTCTGTGGCACAATCGATGCTGTCGCGGGTGCGTCTTGCGAGCCCTCCAAACGCCGCAGGCAACCCGTAACGGTGGAAGCCGCTCGGCTCCCCTGACGGTGAGGCAATCGGACAGAGTTCGCCCGCTGTCTCCAGTATCCGGCGACCCGCCGCATTCGCTCAGAGCCACCAAACTACGGCGTGCCGTTCGTTTGGGCGGGCCAGCGACGTGCGAAGCGAGGCTTGGTTTCCTGGAGGATCTCGCGGATGGCGGTCCGATCTTCGGCGGACAGATTCGTGAATCTCCCGCTGGTGTCGGCCCCGGTCAGCACCTGCCACATCCGCTGGGCGAGATAATCGAGTTGGGGCTCGGGCAAGGCATCGAACGCGGGGGTGTCGATGAGGAAACTGCAGGGATAACGAAACAGCCTGCCCTGCAGGTCAAACTGTCTCAGCGAACGCCCCCGCGAATCAGAGGGCCCCTGTGTGCTGAAACCGGCGGCAAAACCACTGGTCCCTTCGAGTGGTGCTTCCAACCGGGGCTCGTCAGCAAACAACAGGGCCCGCAGCAGCGGTTCCCCCACGCTGCGAATCCGGCTGCGCGTGCTTTCGAGCGGTTCGGTCTCAGGTCGTCCCAGGGCCTTGTTGATCGCCACCTGGTCTCGCACGGCAAACCGGGTCTGGTGATTCGCCTTGGTGATCAGGTTGTGAACGAAGACCTGGTGGGCCAGGACCTGAAGCGCAACGAGATCACTGTGGGGGACCACATAGGGCTGAGGATCGAAAAACGGGGTCAGGTCCCTGCGGTTGCCATTCGGAGCGAGATCGATCCGCTCGGGATGCTGCCGATGCTCTTTGTCGCGGACAATCAGGTTGCCCATGGTCACCTGGGAGCCGTGGGTTCCCGAGACATACCAACCTCCAAACCGCTCACGCAGGGGGGATTGAGGATTGGTCACAAAAGTGCCGGCGGTCAATACGGGTTGTCCCCGTGGATCGGTGTAGACGGACCGCATGATGTGCCCGGGAACCCCCTGGCTGAGGGATCCGTCGTGACACTGCAGGCATTCGTGTGTGTGCCTCTGAAACCGCGGAATTGCTTCGCGGGTCTGAGACAGGGAATAGAATATGGCACCCTTCTGGGAATCGACTGCGGAGACCTCGAGGACATCCCCGCCCTGGACCCAGCCGATGTAGACATCGTCATTGAAGTAGATCGCGCGGGGGGTCTCGGGCGAGATTCGATCGCGTTGGAAACTGGTCTTCGAAAAGACCAGTGTCTGGGAGGCTTCGGAGATTCCCAACGCCCGCAGAACCGGCCGCAGGTAGCCATGGGCGGGTTCGTATTGCAGTTCCGTGGTCCCCGCGGCCAATTGGGCATCGAGTTTCGAAACCGGATCGTCCAGCACCGGGTCGCTGTAGGAAATCGGTTCCTGTTCATATGGGGTGTCTGAGGCACAGATTGGCGGCGAGAACCAAACGCTGGCGAGCAGGCAGATGGTTGTTCCAAGACCGCCCCCCCAGGGAAAATCTCTTCCCCGGCCCCACAACCAATTCCCTTGTGTGTGTCGAAACATGGGAACGAACCTCCCCACAGGACCGGGAGGAAAGAGTCTCTTTGCCATAAAGAGAACCTCCCCCTTCCGAAAAAAGGACAAACTTATCCTTTAATCGACAGTATAACCGTGCTAAGATTTGGGTCAACGAGTCGTGATCCCGATTTCTTGTCCGGGAGATTGTGAGCCTGCATGCTGTCTCAGACCGTGGAATACGCCCTTCGTGCGGCGGTGTACCTGGCCAACCAGGCACCCGCTCCCCGCACGACGGAACAGATTGCCGAAGTCACCAAGGTCCCCCAGGCCTACCTCTCGAAAGTCATGCAGAGCCTGGCACGGTCAGGAATTGTCCGTTCACAGCGGGGAATCCGCGGCGGCTTCGTGCTCGCCCGCCAGTCGTCGGAACTGACGATCCTGGAAGTGGTGAACGCGGTCGATCCCCTGCAGCGGATCGAGACATGTCCGCTGGGGATTGCCTCCCACGGGTCAAATCTCTGTCCGCTGCATCGACGACTCGATCTGGCCCTGGCGGCGGTGGAGAATGCGTTCGGAAAGACCACGCTGGCCGAAATTCTGTCTGAGCCGACCCGTAGCGTTCCCCTGTGCGGAATGACAGTTCCCGGGGGAGGCCCCTGCCTCAGCCTCGAGATCCCCTCACGCCCAGTCGCTGACCACACCTGATTCGACGCGCTCTGGGCGGGCGCGGCGAGTTGCCGAGTTGCTGGAATCTCGCGGCGGGAATGATTGCACTTTCCGAGCGGGTCGCTGATCAGGATCTGGCAACTTGACCGTTGTCCCCCGGTGGTCAACCGATATGATTCTGCGTCTCATTCTTACCAAGGAGCAGTCAAGTCATGTCGACGGCGATGGAACTGTACGATGAAGCCACCAAGCTCAAGGGAGCCGGCAAGCTGGCCGAGGCTGTGGAGAAACTGCAGGCAGCCCTGCAGGTGGATCCCGGCCATGTTCTCACGCATTCGGCCCTCGGAGTGATCCTGCAGAAACTCGGGCGGAACGAAGAGGCGATCACACACGCCAAGAAGGTGTGCGAACTCGAACCCAATGACGCCTTTTCGTTCACCCAGTTGTCGGTGATCTGCCAACGGTGCGGCAAGATTCCTGAGGCGGAGGCGGCAATGGCGCAGGCCCACGTTCTGCAGGGACGGCGGCCTCACTAAATCGCCGGAAGCTATCCCGGCGATCATTCATTTCTGTCCGCGTTCCGCTGCGAGGCCAACATGTCCAAGGTCCTGATTCCGATTGGCGATGCCACCGAGGTGCTCGACACGCTGTATCCGGTGTTCCGGCTGCCGGAAGATGGCTTCGAAGCGGTCGTGGCAGGACCCCAGGCCCGTCACTACCACGGTGTGATGCACGAGATCCCTCCTGCCGAGAACATCCCCTGGGACATCACCCGCGAACAGCCCGCCTACCACATCAAGGCGACGGTGGCCTTCAAGGACGTTCGGCCGGAGGAGTACTGCGGGCTGTTCCTCAGTGGCGGGCGGGCACCGGAATACCTGCGCTACGACCAGGATCTGCTGCGGATCACCCGCCACTTCTTCGAGGCCCGCAAGCCAGTCGCCGTGGTCTGCCACGGCGTGGAGATTGCAGCCGCTGCGGGCGCATTGGTGGGGCGAACGATGACGACTGTCGCAAAGTGTGCCCTCGACATCACGCAGTTCGGGGGGAGCTACGTCAACCAACCGGTTGTCGTGGACGGTCATCTGGTGAGTGCCCGCACCTGGCACGACAACACCCTCTTCATGAAGGAATTCCTGAAGCTGCTCAAGGCCGCACGGGGTGCTTGAGCCGGGTTGAGATTCTGGGCGCGTGCTTTTCCTCGAAGAGGCTTGGCGAACCGCTGTGGTCGCCCAGTTTTCGGGGCGTCACTGGCCGGGGTTTGTCGGCCGTGGAGCGATTGGTGTTGGCCGGGAACGAGGTCGCCCAGCGATCACGGAGATCGCCCCGGCAACGTCCTGCTGGTCTTGGAAAACTGGGTGCGCACGATTCGTCGTGAGCTCTGCCAAGTCAACAGACGCCCGGTCTCGACTGCCTCGCGCGCAGTATCTGCGGGTCATCGAGGCCGAAGCCTGCGTCTGTCCAGGCTCTGCCTCGGAAGGCCCCGTCTGCTCTGACAGGACAGATGCTGACACAACCGAAGCCAACTCGCGACACGGACTCCAACCGCATCGCCCGACTCGCAAGACCGCAGGAACTCTGGCGACAGCTCACGGGAACCTGCGTCCCAAGCTCCAACAACTACGATTGGTTACTGCCAGCAGGGGGTGTCAGGCGGCGGCGTAAATAGGCGGCACGGGCCGAGTTACGGTCGGCGGAGTCCAGGGTCAGCTTCCGCAGTTTCTGCAGGTGTGCCGGTTGGGTCTGGAGAAACAGGTCATTGACGGTCGAGAGGGGAAGATCGTCGATAAAACCGAGGTTGACTCCCATGCGGACGCTGGAGAGCAGGTCCATCGTCTCCTGGGAACTGATCGCCTGAGCCGAGCGCAGGGTTCCATAAGCCCGGGCAATCTTGTCGTGAATCGCCGCCCGGTTGTCTTTGACCAGCGTTTCGCGTACCCGGCGTTCGTAGGTGATGATGTTGGGAACCACATCCTTGATCGATCGGATGAGCTTTTCTTCAGACTTTCCCAGCGTGATCTGGTTGGAGATCTGGTAGAAGTCACCCATCGCCTGGGTTCCCTCACCATACAGGCCACGGACCGCAAGATTGATCTTCTGCAGGGCCGTAAACACTTTCTTGACCTCTCCCGTCATGACCAGGCCCGGCAGGTGCAGCAGGACGCTGACCCGGATCCCGGTTCCGACATTGGTGGGACAGGCAGTGAGATAGCCAAGCTCTTCGCTGTACGACAGCGGCAATCGCTCTTCCAGCTGGTCGTCCAGGCGACTGATCTGTTGCCAGCACGAATCGAGGTCAAACCCGGAGTGGAAGACCTGCATCCGCAGGTGATCTTCCTCATTGACCATCAGGCTGATGTTTTCATCATCGGTGAAGCAGACCGCTCGGGCTCCATGGCTGTCCGCCAATTCCCGGCTGATCAGTTGCCTCTCGACGAGAAACTGCCGATCCAACCGCTCCAGGTGATCAACCTCGAGGTAGGTGCGGGGCCCGCCCAGTGAAACATCGGCGAGATGACCGCGGACGGTCTTTTCGATTTCAGCCCGGACTGCATCGTCAGCCCGATTCAGGAACGGAAACTGAACGAGATTGCGGGCCAGGCGGATCCGGCTGGACATGACAATGTCAGACTCAGCACCCGTTCCCCGCAGCCATTCGCCACGCCTCTGAGCCAGTTCATTCAACTCCACGATGGCACATCCTGTGTTGCGGCCCACAGCCGGGACGAGTTCCCCGGGCTGGCGTTCGTCCCGACGTTTGCCGGGAGGGGATTCCCGCTGCAGGGACTGTTTTGAAAACCACCGATTGAGGTCTGGACCGGTCGAATCATGGCCGCCCCTCCCCCTGCAGATCCCGTTCGAGTTGCTGGATCTGGTCGCGAAGCTCGGCGGCACGCTCGTACGATTCTTCGCTGATGGCCGTCTTCAATTCGCTTCGCAGGCGGATGAGGTCCTGACGGCGACGGCTGTCGAGAGGTGCCCGGCGGGGAGCTTTACCGACGTGCTGAATGTCGCCGTGGATGTTTTCGAGAAGCGGCAGCAGCTCTTCGCGAAAAGCCGTGTAGCAGTCGGAACACCCCAGTCGGCCCTGGGAACGGAAGTCGCGGAATCCCAACTTGCAGGTGGGGCAGACGAGGCGTTCGAGATGCTCAAGTTCGACTTCGGAAAGTCCCGCCTCCTCGGCAGTACCGGCGGAGACAGGGGCCGCGAGTGCGGTATGTTTCTGGGCGCAGTCTTCACACAGGTGGAGTTCGGTTGGCTCCCCCTTTTCGATGTCTGTGATGTGAAAGGTGGCCACCTTGGGGCACCGGTCGCACTTCATGGATGTCTCTCCCTGACGCGGATGCCGTTCCGCCAAATGGTCGCCACCAACCGTGAATGGCTGCTGCAGCCCTGCCGTGGCAGCTTTTCGGTGGCACCCGCTCTGTGGCAGCCCCGGCGAAGCATCCCCGGTGTCGCAGCAATTCAGGCCAGGATTGGCCCGATCGATTCCTGGCTTCGTGGAAACGACCGCACAGCACGGCGACAAACCGCACTCTGACAGTTCGGAGGCAGTTCGGACAAGGTGAGCTTCGACAGGGACAGCTTGGACAGGCCCCCGCTGCGTCTGCTACAACCCTTGAGCGAATTCTAGCCGGGGGGTGGGGTGTGTCAAGCCGCCCTCCACCGGTCACGAATCACCTAACTACTCTCCCAGCTTGTGGATGCGCTCCCTCCCGCGGGCTGCACTACCGGTGTGACATGTCGCGCTTCGTTCCCGACTTCGAGACCTTCCAGCAGCTCGCGAAGCAAGGGAACATGGTTCCCATCTACCGGCAGCTGGTTGCCGATACACTGACGCCGCTGACTGCCTACAGCAAGCTGCAGTGGGGCGAGTCCAGTTTTCTGTTTGAAAGCGTGGTCGGTGGAGAACAGGTCGGGCGGTTCAGTTTTCTGGGTTCTGATCCGTTCCTGCAATTTGAAGTTTTTGGGAACGAAGTTGTCATCACTCGCGACGGGGTGTCCGAAAGCCACGTTTCAACCGATCCGCTGGGAGAATTTGAACGACTGGTGACCTCGTATCAGGCCCCCCATCTGCCAGGGCTGCCCCGCTTCTGTGGCGGTGCCGTCGGCTACTTTGGCTACGACGTCGTGCGGTACACCGAGAATCTGCCCCAAGCTCCGGAGGATGATCGCCAACTGCCCGACCTGGCGTTTGCCTTCTACGATCGGATGGTGATTTTCGACCAGATCCGCAAGACCATTCTGGTCGTGGTCAACAGCCGTACGACAGGGGACGATCTGCGGGGACTCTACGACCGGGCGTGTGAAAGAATCGACGAGACCTGTCGGCAATTGCAGCGTGGGACTGCGAATCTGCAACTCACCGACATCAATGTGCGGGTGGAACCGAAGATTCCCTGGAAGTCGAATTTCAGCCGGGAATCGTTCGAACAGGCGGTCTCGAAGTGCCAGGAATACATTCGGGCCGGCGACATTTTCCAGGTGGTCATCAGCCAGAGGCTGCAACTCGAAACCTCGGCCCGACCGATTGACATCTATCGGGCCCTGCGGATTGTCAATCCGAGCCCATTCATGTTTCTGCTGCGGACACCGAGGGTCAACCTGGTGGGTGCGTCCCCGGAAATCATGGTGCGAGTGGAAGAGGGGGAAGTGACGATTCGCCCGCTGGCCGGGACCCGACGGCGGGGCCAGACCGAGGACGAAGACCTGCGTCTCGAACAGGAATTGCTGGCCGACCCCAAGGAGCGGGCTGAACACGTGATGCTGGTCGACCTCGCCCGCAATGATGTGGGACGGGTCGCCCAATATGGCTCGGTCACGCTCTCGGATGTAATGAAAGTCGAGCGTTACAGCCACGTGATGCACATCACATCCAATGTGACCGGGCAACTCGCCCCGGAGCGGTCGGCCCTGGACGCCCTGCGGGCGGGACTGCCCGCAGGCACAGTCTCGGGAGCCCCGAAGGTCCGGGCGATGCAGATCATCGACGAAATCGAGCCGCACCGGAGGGGCCCGTATGCAGGTGCTGTCGGATACATGGACTTCACCGGCAACATGGACACATGTATCGCACTGCGAACACTGGTGATGGTCGGGCAAACAGCCTACGTGCAGGCGGGAGCCGGGATTGTGGCGGACAGCGTTCCTGCCGAGGAATACCAGGAGACTCTCAACAAGGCGAAGGGTTTGCTGACGGCCATTGAGATTGCCCAGTCCCAACTCTGACCCCTGCCTTGTTCCTGCGGGACAGGGGGTTTATACTCCTCCGCTTCCCGCCGGATCCGTTGCTGGCCTCGGCGGGGTGTCCAGGAAGTGACGTTCTTACCCGTCAGGTTGTTGTCATGGTCTACCGTCCCCGTACCAAGCTCGTCAAAGCCCGCAAGGCCAAGCGCTGCCCCAAGTGTGGCGTGCTCGTCCAACGCCGTGTCCGCTGCAAGGTTTGCCACAAGGCCCAAAAGGCCTGAGGATCGGCGGCTGTTCTTTGGGTGGAATCCGTTCGCCAGTCGTCATCGGTGAACGAACAGACTGGGCCCAGTGATCCCAATTCCCGCGGACCCGTCTGGGTCCGCTCTTTTTTTGCGCTCGTGGTCCTCGACAGGTCGCGTCCCGAGCCACTTGGGCCCTCCATTTCCCTGCTGACCGGTGGAAAGCTGAGCTTTCATCCGGCCCTGGCCCCGACCGAAATCTCAGTTGGGACCATTGGACCGCCGGGGAGCGTGCTGCGTCCCTAAGGCCAGAGACCTAGCCTCCTCCGCGCTCCACGAGGCTTCTGCCGCCCCGGTTCTTTACCAGGCGGGGCATTTCTCAGCTGTTGAGGAATCGTCTAAAATCCAGCGGGCGTGCCGGGTGACGGTCTTTCGGCAGCCCCTCGATCTGCCTCTGTCCCGTTTGGCCTGCCTCCCGTGAACGCACCCACCCGCCCTGCCCATCCCCCGGCCGCCGCCACCCCCGCCACCGTCCTCATGCGGGATGGATGGCACTGCCTGCACCTCTACTACCGAATTCGGTCCGATGTGCAGCGGATCAATTCCAATTTGCAGCGGAGCACGCTGGGAAGGCTGAGCCGGTCCGTTCAGGGATTCTTTTTCGACAAATCAAGAGCCGCCGAGGCGGTTCAAGAGTTCTGTCAACTTCTTGACCCGCAACGTCCCGGTGCCCCCACCCGGTTGTGCACTTCGGTCGTCATGGGACACAAAGCCGATTTGGCCATCCTGGCCATGGATGAAAATCCGCTGCTGCTCGACAGCTTGAAGCATGCGATTCGCGACAGCCGTCTCGGATCCCTGTTCGAATTGGTCTACTCCTACGTCTCGATCACGGAGATTTCGGAGTACGTTCCCACGCTCGAACAGTACGGCGACCGCCTCAAGGCGGAAGGGAACGATCCAGCCAGCCCCACCTTTGCGGCCAAGCTGAAGATGTATGAAGACCGCGAAGTCATCATGCGAAAGCAGCGGCTCTTCCCCGATTTCCCGGACTGGCCGGTCCTCTGCTTCTACCCCATGAACAAGGCCCGCGACCCCCACGCCAATTGGTACACCCTCCCCTACAGCCAACGGATGGAGATGATGACCGAGCATGGCAAGAGCGGCATGAAGTTTGGCGGCCGCGTCATGCAGGTGATCACCGCCTCCACCGGCCTCGACGACTGGGAATGGGGTGTCACCCTGTGGGGCAAGGAACCCGCCTTCATTAAGGAAATCGTCTACACCATGCGGTTTGACGAAGCCTCGGCCAACTATGGCGAGTTCGGGCCATTCTATCTCAGCTACATCATGACCCCGGAAGAGGCCTTCCGGCACCTGCAGGTGAAGGCCGACTGACGGCCTCACTCACATCCCACCCCCTCCAAGGGTTGCGGCCGCATGACCTGCCACTCCCCTGCACCGTTTCGGATCTTTGTTTCCGAATACGTGGCGGGGGGAGCCTGGCCCGAGGGGATTCCCGAGGGGAGTCTCGCCCGCGAGGGGTCGGCCATGCTCCATGCCATTGTGGAGGACCTGGCGAGCCTGCCAGGAGTGGAGGTGCATACCACCTGGGACCAACGTCTCGGTCTGCCCCCTTGGAGTCGGGCAGGTTCGGCCACGAGACCCTCAGCCCTGCTCCGGGTGTCGGAAGTCCAGGGCCCATCCGAAGAATGGGAACAGTTTACCGAACTGGCCTCTCTCGCAGACGCCGTGCTGATCATCGCTCCGGAATTCGATCAACTGCTCGAGCGAAGGAGCGACTGGGTCGCATCGCGGGGAATCCCCCTGCTGGGCTCCAGCCCCGGGGCGGTTGCCCTGTGTGCCGACAAATGGAAACTGGCACTCCACTTCGAAGCGCTTGGCATTCCGACGATCTCCACGAGCCTGTGCGACCCGGCCGGCGAGCCAACGACCGAACCAGGCTGGCCCCGTGTGATCAAGCCCCGGTTTGGAGCTGGTTCGACTTCGACGTTCCTGCTCCATTCGCCACCAGAGCAGACAATGCTCGCCGGGCATCTCGCGGACGAACCGTTGTTGAACGCAGCCATCGTGCAACCGTTCGTCCGGGGGGAACCGGCGTCAGTGGCTGTTGTCTGCCGGGGAGATGGCCAAGGCTGCCTCCCCTTGCCACCGGCCCGGCAATGCCTCAGCAGCGACGGTCGTTTTCATTACCTCGGGGGGGAACTTCCCTTCCTCAGCCCCATCGCCGCTCAGGCACAGGAAATTGCCCGGCTCGCCTGTCTGGCAGTTCGCGGCCTCCGTGGGTTTGTCGGAGTCGATCTGCTCGTGGATGAGGAATCGGGCCGAGTCACCGTCGTGGAGATCAACCCCCGGCTGACGACCAGCTATCTCGGTTACCGCCAACTGTTGGCGGATGCTGCGGACTCGGAGGGGGTCGTCCCGGGGGGGAGTGTCCTGGCCCGTGCATTGCTCTGGCCCGAGAACGCCTCCAACCCGCTTCGCTTCCGGAACAGTCCGACACTGCGGTTCCAACCTGCGCACTCTTGACACTCCTGCGAACGTCGGCCGTTCCCGATGAAAAAACGGGAGCAGCCAACGCGACCGCCTCGAGGTTTCTCTCCAGCCGGAAACCGATCATGACCTCACATTTCGAAGCCAAACCATCCGGGGCGCCAGGACCTGTCTCGTTTTCAGCAGCTTTCCGTGTGTGGATGGAGATTGCCGCCCTGAGCTTTGGAGGTCCCACGGGACAGATCGCTGTAATGCACAGACTGCTGGTGGACCGGCATCGCTGGATCAGCGACCGGCGGTTCCTGCACGCCCTCAATTACTGCATGCTGTTGCCCGGGCCGGAAGCTCATCAACTGGTGACGTACACCGGCTGGCTGCTGCACGGTGTGCGGGGAGGATTGACGGCCGGGCTGCTGTTCATCCTGCCGGGTGCGCTGACCCTGTTGGTCCTGTCGGCTCTTTACGTGGAGTTCCAGCAGACGCCGCTGCTGCAGGGCCTGTTCTACGGGCTGAAGGCGGCCGTTCTCGCTGTGGTGGTGGAGGCGGTGATTCGCATTGGACGACGGGTGCTGAAGAATCCGGCGATGTATCTCCTTGCCGCCCTGGCTTTCGTGGCGATTCGTCAGTTTGGAGTGCCATTCCCGGCGATCATCGTCGCAGCGGCCCTGGCGGGTTTCGTGGGAGGATTGGTCAACGAGCGGTTATTCCTGGTGGTGGCCCCGCGCCAATCGGCGGCCGACGCTGCCCGCGAGGCCGAGTACCTCCTGTCGACACACAGTCCTCCCTCAGGACGAAACCCAACCCTCGGCTCATCGCTGGCCACCAGCGTCGTCTGGTTGCTGATCTGGTGGCTGCCCGTGGGGCTGTGCTGGCTGCTGTGGGGCCAGGAGAGCATCCTGGTCTCCGAGGGAGTTTTTTTCAGCAAGACCGCACTGCTGACATTCGGGGGTGCGTATGCCGTGTTGCCCTATGTCGCCCAGCAGGCGGTTGAATCACACCGCTGGCTTTCGACGGGTGAAATGATGGATGGTCTGGGCCTCGCCGAGTCCACCCCCGGTCCGCTGATTATCGTGTTGCAGTTTGTCGGTTTTCTGGCGGCATATCGGCAACCAGGAACGCTCTCTCCCTGGACGGCAGCCCTGCTCGGTTCGGCAATCACCACCTGGGTCACCTTCGCCCCCAGCTTTCTCTTCATCTTCGTCGGAGCACCGTGGATCGAGCGATGGCGTGACAACCGCCGGCTGAGCATGGCGTTGTCGGGAGTGACTGCGGCTGTGGTCGGGGTGATCCTGAATCTCGCAGTCTGGTTTGCCGTGCAGACGCTGCTGCATTCAGGACCGACTGAATTGCCAGGCTGGCCAGGCACTTCACTCGGTGAACTGGGAACGCTGGATTGGGTCGCCCTGGGGATTGCGGTGGGAGCCGGTGTCGCCCTGCTGCGGTATCACGTGGCGCTCGGCTGGGTGTTGTCAGCCGCGGCCCTGGCTGGTTGGATGGGATGGAAAGCCTTCAGTGAGATGCCAGGGGGGATGTCCATCCCACTCTGATGGAAACCGACGTTTCCCTGGCCCTGGCCAATCCGCCGCATCACTGAGACCGATTCCGGTCTCAGTGATGCGGGCGATCCCGTTCAGGATGCCGGTGGCTGTCCGGGATCACTCGGCGGCCAGCGAAACGCAGACGATTTCCCGATCATTGCGGACAAACACGCAGCGGTTCGCAAAGGCGGGATGGGTCCAGACCACAGGCCGCCCGAACGCGTCGCCGGTCGCCTCGAGCACCTTGGCGCGGCTCAATTCCTCATAACCCTGGGGGGTGAGTCGGGCGAGAATCAACTCGCCGCGCTCGTTGAACAGCACCCATTTGTTCCCCGTATCGCCGTGTCGCACCAGGAACGCGGTGGCATGCGGGGCGGGCCGATCATTTGTCGTCGCCTTCAGTGATTCCCACAGCCGCTTCCCGGTCTTGAGATCCACAGCCCTCAGATGGCCCGAGTCGCAGTCGCAACCGTAGATCACACCGTCGGCAATCAGTGGTGTCGCATTGGCACAGTAGACCCCCGTGGTGGTGGTTCCTTTCCAGACTTCCGAGACCGCCGTCCCCTGCTCATTGAATCGCAGCGCGGCAGCGACCTTTCCGATGCCACTGGCAAACAGCAGGTCGCCTGATTTCTGGGGAATGTTGATCGACATCTTGTACTTGGGAGCCAGGGGATGGGTCCAAAGCACCTTGCCGGTCTCGGGATCCAGGCCGTTGAGATCGTCGGCGGTCCAGATCAGCAATTGACGCCGTCCCGCATGCTCGATGATCGATGGGGGGCAGTAACCGGGGTCACTGGCTGTGAGAGACTTCCAGAGTTCGGTTCCGGTGTGACGGTCGAGGGCAATGGCAATGCTGCCGACCCCACCGGCGAGACAAAGGAGCTTGTCTCCGTCAACCAGCGGATGCCCGCAGAATCCCCACCAGGGAGTCTCACACTTGTAGGTGTCGTTGAGGTCCTTGCGCCACACCATGGAACCATCGGCCACCCGTGCACAGAGAAGGTCCCCCTCGGCCCCGAGTGAATAAACGAGATCCCCGGCCACCGTCGGAGTGACCCGGGGACCGCCGGCATATGAGATGTTGTAATCGACCTGGGTCTCAATCTTCCAAACTTCCCGACCGGTGTCGCGGTCGAGGCAGAGCAACCGCTCCACGCCCGACAGCTTGTCCCGGGCTCCCGGGTTGTTGGTCCCCCGGCCATCCGGGGTGACGAAGTCCATGACGAAGACACGCTCACCGGCCACCGAAGGCCCTGCATATCCAGCGGCAATCGGGGTCCGCCAGAGCACGCGTGGACCAGCCTGAGGAAACCGCTCCAAAGTTCCCGTTTCCCGCCAGACACCATCGCGTCCCGGTCCCATCCACTGCGGCCAGTCATCACCACGGACAGTGGAAACGAACAGCAGGCCGCACAGCAACAGAAGAACTGGAGGAATCCGCATGAGAACAACATCCACGAGACCAGGACACATTCCAGCCGACAATCGCCCGGAAGTTTGGGGCTGGTCGGCAACGTTCGAAGTGTACCTGTCAGGCGGTCCGAAATCGATTTTGGCATTCCGTTCACCGATCGCGTCACACATTTTGTCAAAGTCATCCCAGTCGCTTCGACGACCTCCTCGATCGAACTCATGAATCCAACGCTCGGGGCGGGCGATCGGCCGGAACGACGAACGGTGTGTTCTGGAAGAAGGCAACAAATTGAGCCGCTTCACAATTCATCTCGGCCTGAATCGCAGGCCGCAGCGGAGCGACACAGCGCGGGAACTGTGTCGCTCCGATCGGCGAAACGGGATGGGACGCCAGGAAGGGAGGGGGGACCCGTTTCTCAGGCGGGTCGGCAGGCAGACCAGGACCAAGTTCCCGCGAGATCCTGATCCGAAACCTGCTCAACGCAGACGCCGTGCCATTGCATGAGGCGAAGCTGCGGTTTCTCTCAAACTCCTCATTTCTGTGGGGTTCCCGGACATGGAGTCGACGTGACGCCGGTCTTGAATCGGCCTGCCTCCGGCAAGACTTACAAACCCCGGGAATCTGGTCTCCGCAGTATGCGGTCACAGGACTGGGTCAGACTCGCACAATCTCCAGCCGAACATCGTGGCCTCAGCCACATGTCAAAATGGGCAATTTGAAACCAGTTTTCTGGTTATTCCGGTTGTTCCACGCGCACCCGATGTATTGGGTTTCCCGGTTGTAGGTCGTCGAAAACCTTGTGTACGCGTTCGGATCGTACTGACCTTTTCTGGAAGGATGCGCCATGTCGACCTCCAAAACCCTGAAGACTCGTTGGTTTCTGCCGGTCGTCACATTCCGGAATTGGTCCGCGGAGTCTGCTTCCCGGATGGCTGTCTCCAAGTCGGCTTGGGCACTGACCCTGGCTGCCGCGGGAACTGTGGCCGGGTGGTCGACGGCGATTCCTCTGGCCCGAGCCGAGAATCCCGCCCCCCAGTCCGCCACGTCTCAGGCCGCCCTGCGGGAATTGCTGACACAGGCCGATGTGGAAGGACGGCGGTCGGCGGTCCTGGAGATGGCGGCTTGCAGTCCCCTGCCTTCGAAGGCCGCCGATCTGCTGCTGGAACCTTTGCAGGACAGCGATGTTGAGGTGCGGGCCCTGGCCGCGATGTGCCTGATCCAGAACAGCCAGCATACCGATGCCGCCCTGCTGGTCCTCAGCGATCTGCTGGACTCGGAATCTTCGGAAGAGCGCTGTCTCTCGGCATTTCTCCTGGGACACGCGACTGAGCAGCAGGACTTTGTCGAGTCACGATTGACGAGGCACCTCTCCGACGACGATGCCGTTGTCCGGATGCACGTGGCGGAATCGCTGCTTCGGCTGCGGACCGGAAATGACTCGGCGACGAAAGTGCTCGCCGATTCACTGGTCAGTAGTGATCCCGCCTCCCGGGCCTTTGCGGTTCACGCCCTGGGGTCTGACACGCATACGCCCTCGGCAACGATTGCTTATCGGGTTGCCTCGCGACTGGCAGACGACGATCTTGACGTCGCCGCAGGCTCGGCGCTGACCCTTCTGGTCTGGACCCATGGCATGGCGCAGCCAGCCGAGGGGGCCGTTGTTTCCGAGGCACGGAGCGAACAGATTGACCGCCTGCTGGGTTCGGAAACTCCCGCGACTCGCCGGGCGGCTGCCGTTCGCCTCATCGAGGGTTCCGTCGACAACTCACGCATGAGGGAATTGTGCCGGCGACACCTGCGGGACGACGATTCTCTCGTCCGGGCCTGTGCGGCCCTGGCCCTGTGCAATTCACAGGCCGACTCGGTCGCGGTCGAAACGACACTGGTGGGACTGCTGGAATCGCGATCACTGTCTGACAACATCGTTGGACTGGGGACCATGGGACGCTTCCCGAAGGTTTCGCGCCCGATGCTCGATGCGGCCCGCCGCCAGCTCGATGCCGAGCATGCCTGCACGAGAACCCTCGCGAGTGCCGTGATCCTCAAGTCGGCACCGCGGGATGCGGCCGCCCTCGACGGTCTCTCAGCTGAAATCCGGGAAGGAACTCCCGAGGGTCGGTCTCTGGCAGCCCGCACCTGTCAACTGGTCGACTGGCAGAAACATGGCTCCCTGGTCGAGGCCCTGAAAGCCGCGAGCCACGACTCCCACCTCCGAACCCGTCTCGCCGCCGGTGATGTGCTGGCTGGTCGCAGTGCGAATGCGGAGATCCAGCGGGTGGGTCACACAAAATAGCAAGCGTCCCTCGTAGCCCGCCGTCGAACCAGACCGGCGGCGGGCGCGGGGGGGGTCTTTCTACTTGTCGTTGGTGAAGCTGAACTTCACGACCGACTGAAACAACTGCAGCTCGATGGTTTGGGCGTCTTCATCAACCCGGTAATCAATGAAATGCAGCGGCTCATCACTCCGGCTTTCCTCGTAGAGAAGTTTTCCGGTACGACGATCCAGGCTGGTCATCAAGAAACGCTGTTCCAATCCATTTCCTCCGCGACGCGGCTCGAAGACATGCGAGGCGAACGTCACCAGGGGGAGCCCGGCCGGCTGCTGGGGGTCGAATTGCTGCCGCTCCACCACAGCACTCCAGAGACGTTTTCCGGAATCCCGTTCCAGCAGGTGCACCGTCCCATTGACGGTCATGTGCACATTCTGGGAATGGCGGACAATCGTCGGCCCGTTGGGAAGGGGCCGGTTGGCCATGACGAGGTAATGGTCTCCGGTACGCACCACCTGCAACTCGGTGGCGGGATCTCCCATCTCCAACTCGTTCTCAAACCGGATCTCTCCCCGGGCGAGATCCACACAGGTCAACCGTCCCATGGGATCGAGGACCAGGGCCTCTTCCCCTTCGACCTGGGTCACGAGGCTACCCGGGGGAAATTCGCGGCTCCACACATCTTCACCGGTCGTGAGATCGCGCAGTGCCAGTACCTGGCGATCCAGCGGACGGCCCCAGACCACGAGACGGCGACCACGGGGAGTCAACCACCAGTTCGCCGGGGGCAGGCGAACCGTCCCCCGCGCCGCACCATCCCGCATGCCGTAGACCTGGGCCTCATGCGATTCGGGCGGGACGACCAGTAGTTCCTCATCGTCTCCAAACAATCCTGAGCCGGGTGTAATCCCCTCACGCGTCCAAACCGGCTGTCCCGTGTACGGATCGAGTGCCGAAAGCCGACGGCCCCGAAGGATCACCACCTGCCGCTGGCTGATGGGGCCCACGACGGCGGTGTTGTCTGGTCCGAGGGGTGCGAAATTCATGCGGGCCTGGGCGGGGGCCAACCCGCGCTGAACCATGATGGCAGCCGAGGCCTCAATCAGATTCTGGTGCCAGAGCCAGCGTGGTGCGGGATCCTGCGGGGTCCCCAGCAGATCGACCGCCAGCAGATCCTTTCCGATCAGAAGCAACAGCAGGTGATCGCGAACCCAAGCCCGATTGAACTGTGCGTTCCCGGCCCACAGGGGGGTCTGCAGCGCCAGTTTCCACACAGGGCGCCCATCGGGACCACGTGCCAGGAGTTGCTGGTCGCCTGTTCCCAGTTCCAGCGTGATGTCGCTGAGGAACGGGCCACGGGGTCCATCAAACGCCACCGGTTGCGTGCGGCCGATCGCGACGGGCCGGGTGCCGGGCAGTCGCTCGACGGTCACCTTTCCCGTTGGCCAGTCGTGCTGTCGCCTGGTCAGCCGCTGAACATCTTCCCGCATCTGCCACTCCGCCGACCGGTCCAGTGCCACCTGGAGTCCCGGTTCCCCACGACGCTGCCGGGCCTGCAGATTCGCGACGAGCGGAGCGACATCCCGGGGTCGATCGGCTCTCAGAAGCAGTTCCCCCCATTCGGCCCAGAGTTGGCCCC
>Ga0315902_10002598_pt1 | contig 27912 bp, 31 predicted proteins | sample LakEriMetagenome_9_FD_203523 | JGI IMG/M metagenome (GOLD analysis project Ga0315902, IMG submission 203523) | Freshwater fungal communities from buoy surface, Lake Erie, Ohio, United States - Buoy 12 MA117 | ecosystem: Environmental > Aquatic > Freshwater > Lake > Lake biofilm | place: USA...
CAGGTAAAATTACTCTATTTAATAAATCTAAGACTTCTTTTCTAGAAGTAAGTTTGTAATATGCAGCTAAGAAACACGCAACACCCATATTTCCATTTGCTGTATCATTTCCTATAGGGGAAAATTGAATATTTGTCCCACTAGTATTAGTTCTGTTTCCAATCCAACTTGACCTTCCGTCAATAGTTACTGAATTATCATTTAATTTACAGAACAACTTATCTAAAATTTCATGTAAATCTTTAATACTAAAATCTGGAAAATTACTATTAAGAATAGGGGGCAATTCGTTTTCAATTCTGTTAAATGAGTTATTAATCAAATCTAGTTGAAGACTCAAATCATCATTATTTAAATTTCTAATTTTATAATATATCCTATTTAATGCAGAATTCAGATAACCATCAACAGCTAAACCATATTCTGAATAAATCTTAGTATCTTTTAATTTTGAAAAATAATAGGGAACATCTAAATTCTCCATTTGTTTTAGTTCATCTTCGAAAATATCCCAGAATATATATTTTTTATCCAAGTCTTCAACTATAGGGGATGCAAGTTTTTCAATTTCTAAAGACCTTAATATTCCATCTTTCATAAAATCAGGATGTTGCAAATACAATAAAAGAGAAGAATAAACTCTGGTAGGCCTGAAAATAAAGCGAAACTTTTCATTTCTAAGTATTTTTATATGTTTTAAAAATGAATCTGGGTTATTCAAATATTTTTTATAAACTAACTCAAAAGATTTTTTAATCTCATTAGAAAAATTAAAGGGGTCTATTATATTGTTATTAAGATAAACTAAATTCTTATTTCTTGGCTCTGGCTCTAGATCATAGTTAAAATAAATGTCATCTTTTCCAATATTATGCCATTTAATTTTTATATAATGGCTTTGAAATGTACCATCGCTCAAAGCACTTATATTTCGTACATTTCCATCTGAATCCTCACTAAAATTTGGAAGCAAACCTGCTCTAAGAACCGAAAAACCATATGTTTTTTCAAGTTCTTCTGAAAGTTTATTTATAAATGGTCTATTTAAAAGTATTTCACCGGAAAATAGTGTTTCTAAATCGACCAGAATTGGATTGTTTTTTGTAGCCACTAGATTTTCATCATGTATATCTGTTGTTTCAAAAATATAAAACATAAAAAGAATAATCCCAATTTTTTGAAAGTACTCAGATACTTCAATGGCATTTTCACAACCAATGTTTGGGAAAAACTCCATAAACAGATAGTTATTTCTACTTAAAATCTTTAAATCGGTGTAACTCAACTCTAAGTTATTCTCTTTAATAATATTTTTTAAAATTTTATTAAATTTAATATCGATACTTCCATTTCTATATTTAAAGACTATTTTCTGCTTATTATTATCTTCAAGAATTATTACTGATTTACCAAAATTATGAGTATCAGAACCAGAAAAACTTATATTACAAAATTTAAAATTTTGAGACTCACTAAACATATTCCTAATATTATGAAAATCTTTTGATATTGCATTAAATAAAATTCTAAAATTTTTAAATATAAAGTTGCCTTTTGTAAAAATTAATCTGGTTAAGTAAGGATAAGTTTTAAAAAAATCACCAAAGTTAAATTCTTCAATAAATTTTATATATGAGGTATTTTTAGAATAAAAATATTCTAATAATGATTGGGATATTAGTTCTGAAAATTCAATTGATATCTGTCTTTTAAATATTTTTTCGAAATGAGGGCTGTATAAATCTTCAGGAAAAGTAAATTTACTTATGAAATAATTTGAAAGATGTAGAGATATCTCATTAAATGGAATTTCTTCATCAAATGAATATTTTAAAGAGTTACCACCTTTTAAAAATTTAATATAATCACGATACCAATTAGGTATTTTAAAACCATGAAAGTCAAATTTTAAAATAGGACAAATAAGATAGGGAAGATTTTCTTCTTTAATCTTAGAATTAGACAGCCTTCTCTTAAAATAATTTTCACTACTCTCTCCATTATTTCTAACCCAAATAGAAAGAAGATCTGAAAAATTTGAACGATCTATATCTTTTATACGGTCTAAATAGATAGTTCTTTCTCTTATTGTCAGGGATTTGTATATAATTTCGTAATTCATTCTTATTAAAAATGCGGTATAGTTTAAATCCTATACCGCATTTAACTAATCTAACCGCAAACTTTTTTTCTTGTACAACCACATCCCTTTGAAGTATCGCATTTTTCTCCATCAGTATGCATTACAACAAGAACTGAACTTCCGGCTACAGAACCAAGAACTTCTGTTGTTAGATACTTTTTGATATCCAACTTTGGTACTATTTTTTTGTTTTCCATTATTATCTCCTTAAATAAATAGAAAATTAATTATTTAGCAGTTTGGTTTTTCAGTACAGTTACATCCGCTAGAAGTATCGCATTTAACTCCATCAGTATGCATTACAACTAATACTGAATTTCCAGCAACAGAACCTAATAATTCAGGTTTTAGGTGCTTTTTAAGATCTAACTTAGGTACGATTTTATTGAATTCCATTATTCTCACCTCCTTTAAAAACTAAATAATACGATTCCAACACTGACATTAACATTCAAACTTGCATTTTTACCATACATAGGTATAGTTACAGATACATCACATAAATCTAACACTTTTTGACTAACCCCAGAGTCTTCACTACCTGCAACAAAACAAACTTTTCTTTTATCAGAAAGATAGTCTTTTAAATCACTTAGAAGAATATTATTATCAGTAAGCTCGATAGAAATAATAGTAAATCCATTATTTTTAATTTCTTTTAAATGCTCAACAATATTAGGCACATATTCATATTTTAATCTATCTTCTGTAGCCCTAGACACTTTTCTAAGATCCTTACCAAAAGGAGGTGTTTTTGTGGCTCCTGCAAGGAAAAGTTTTGAGACTCCTGCAGCTTCGCTGGATCTAAATATATTTGCTACATTTGTTGCATATTGAATATTTTCTAGGGTTAGGATTATCTCGTGTTCTCTATCTGGAAGGTCTTTAAAATGTTTTTGAACGTCTTTTTTTCTAAGCTGCTTCATTATTTTAAGTGATATTAGCATACGAGTAAGTAATAGTGAATAGGTTTAACAGGTTTGTATCATTTTAAAATGTTGATATACTGTAAATAATGATTATAGATATAAAAAATATAACAAATAAAGAGTATATAGGCGGCAAAGCTTTTAATTTGAATATTCTTCAAAAAGAGGGATTTCAGGTACCAAAAGGGTTTGTTATTACCACTCAATTCTATGAAAAATACAAAAGTAACTGTGATTGGGATTTTTCAGAAATTGTTAAAAAATTTAGTCAAACATTTTCTAAGAACGAAAAAGTAATAGTAAGAAGTTCTGCTAATTTTGAAGATAGTAAGGAACATAGTTTTGCTGGAGTTTTTGAGTCCTATCCTGATATAAATATTGATAATATAACAGAGAATATTATTAAAATTTATAACTCAATCTACTCGGATAAAGCTCTTACTTATTATAAAAACAACAATATAGATAAAAATAAAGTAAGTATGTCAATTATTGTTCAAGAACAAATTGAACCTTATATTTCTGGAGTTTGTTTTACAAAAAATCCGCTAAATTCTAAGGATCAGATTATTATCGAGTATGTTAAAGGTAGTAATGCAGACTTTGTAAGCGGTAAGTCGTCTCCTATTACTCTAGAATTTGAAAATAAAAACCTACTAACTAAAATTGAAGTAAATGATGAAATAATATTATTACAACAATTTTTAGAGCAATTTATATTGATAGAAAAGATATTTAACAATCCACAAGATATCGAATGGGCTATCGATAAAAACAAGAAGTTATTTATTCTTCAATCTAGAGATATTACAAGTAATATAAATAATCCTCAAATAAAAATTGATAATTTGGATAATAAAATAATAGACCATGGAGTAGGAATAAGCATTGGAGTATCTTCTGGAAAAATAAACTTTATCAATACTGATTTAAAGTTTGAGGAACTTAAAAATTCGATTTCAAATAAAGATATAATCGTCACCCATAATATTAGGGTTGATCAAATTATGGCAATTAAAAATGCCTCCGGAATCATTCTTTCTGAATCAAGCATTCTATCTCATGTCGCTATTCAAGCTAGAGAATTTAAAATTCCTTGTATTGGCGGTATTCATGATTTTGCAAAACTATCTCAAAACAAAATAGTTACAATTGATGGTTCATCTGGAATAATATTTGATGGGGAAATTGATATTGGCAATTCGGGAAATTTTGATAATTCAAATTATCAAAATTTCCCGAACTACTATGATTTAGATCTAATCAAAGAATATAAATTGCCAAGCTTTACATTTTTATATTGTATAAAAGGAAATTTCGCTATGATATATCTCCCAAATATCGAAAAGTCGGATCAAGTAAGGGAAGCAAAAGAAATCTTGATAAATAATTTTGGTATCCCAGAGTCAAATATAATTTTAAACAAAAATCGAATCTATCCCAAGAGCGGAATGACTTATGTTTATTCATACTATAAGGATTATTCTGATTTTATTAATAATGACGAGTACCAAGAAACAATAAAAAATATTCATTCTTCATTAGAAAACCTTAATCTTTCAGATTTTTCAAAAATTGTAGAAAAGGAAAGAGCAAAAGCCCACGCTATTTATGTTAAAGGCTATGAGTTGTTTTTGAAATTTAAAGATTCTAAAGATACTAAAATTCTTGAAGAGGCTGCAATTTATTTAGACAACTCATTAAAAATTACTATTTTTGTTAATAATGTAACTTTATTAATTTTAGGTACTTATTACCTAAACAAATTACTAGAAAAATATAAAGGGCCAAAATTAGCAGAATTTCTTCAAATCGCAAATTTTGAAAACGAACCTCTTCAAAAGATAAAAGAATTATCAATACTTCTTGAAAATTATAAAAATACTGAAATGGAAGCGCTAACAGAAGAAGAGGTTAGTTTTATAGACATTCTCGATTATATTTATGAAAATGGTTATGAAGAAAGCGTTTTAAAATATAATTGGTAGGTATAATACTTTTATGGAAAAACATTATTCAGCAGGCGGAGTTTTAATAAATAATAATAAATTTTACCTAATATATAAATTTACTAAAGATGAATGGAAACTTCCAAAAGGACATGTAGAAGAAGGAGAAACATTCGAAGAAACTGCTTTAAGAGAAGTAAGGGAAGAAACTGGTTTTAAAAATATAGAGTTTATAACTGAAAAACCAATTAATGAGGTAAATTACTCATTTGTAGAAAATGGTAAGGAAATAAATAAAACAGTAACTTACTTCTTACTTAAAACAAATGAAATAAAAAATTCTCAAACAATAGAAATGACAAAAGAGGAGCTAAATGGAGACTGGTTTGAATACGAAGAAGCTCTAAAAAAAGCTACTCACTGGGATACTATACAAACACTTGAAAAAGCTAAGATTTATATAGATTCTCAATAAATTTTCACAAACAAAAATTTGACTATAGGGTAGTATTTGGTATAATTTCGGTTCGGAATATTTTACCTAAAGGAGACTGTATTGAGTAAAATACTAGCAACCATTTTTGTTTTTTTGTTGATTTTGTCTAGTTTAGGGGATTTTTCACCCAAAAGTGCTGAGGCAACAGGTATCAAGGTTGTAACAAATACCCTTACTGGTACCAAAACCAGAACTCCAAGTTCAACTAGAACCCGGACAGCTTCAAAGACTTTTACACGGACCAAAACCCCAACAAAAAGTAGTACTTCGACTAGAAGTATGACTTCAACTAGCACTCCAACAAAGACACTAACACCAAGTCTTACACCTTCAATAACTCGAACCCCTTCACGGACAAGAGGACCAAGTAAGACAATAGCTCCTTCGATCCAACCGGACTGGAAAACTGATTTTATCAGAATCCACAATCCTGTTTACGATGGAGATATTTGTTATGGACGTGTAGGCGGGGTAAGTAATGTAATTGCTGTTTTTCGAGAAAACCTCAATTACGGGGTTTTTGTAGCTCAAGGAGGTTGTTTCACAAGTGGCCAAAGCTTAACTGATGTATACATTTACACAGTTTTGATTGGTAAAACTTATACTATTAAGTTTTTCCCGGAGTTTGTTCCAACAGCAACACCAACAAGTACTCGTACGCCAAGTAGAACAAGCACTTCTACCGCCACTAGAACTCCAACAGAGACTAGTACGCCTACGAATACTGCTACAAGTACGGCAACAAACACTGCAACTGCAACTAACACGGCAACTGCAACGTTCACTCCAACAGCTACTAGTACTCCAACAAATACGGCAACAAACACGGCAACTGCAACTAACACCAGTACTCCAACGAATACGGCTACTGCAACTGCAACGAGTACTCAAACACCAACGGTAACAAACACACCGACGATGACAGTTATTCCGGAGTTTCCTGTGTATTATCAGGATTCAGGAACTTTCTTAATTGAGGTTGTTCCAGGGTTAAAGTGTGCAGCCGAATACTTTGACACTTACCCAACTCAATGGGTAGTTGTCGAATTTGACGGGGATATGGAATACTACGCTCCAGTCGAGTTAACTAATGCAAGATGCTATGTCGGTGATTATACTGGCGAGCAAATCTTAAATTACCTTAACCGTAACGGAGAAAACTTCGTAGAGGTTCTTTTAAATCCCTAGGATTTATCCACTTTTCAGAGGGGTGCTACGCACCCCTCTGAGGCCTACTTTTTAACATCTAAACAGTAACCTTTAACAAATTTTGAGACACCAACTATCTCATATACAGGAGAAAAATAAGATTCCTCCTTTAAAATCTTACAATCACGACATTGTTTTAATTGACCTGCATTATATCCGTATTCAAAAATTCCTTTATTTTCAATTAAATTTAACTTATTAAGTATTCTAGAAATTAAAAAAATTATTTCACCAAATATTGTTTTTTTGACAACAACATCATTAGAAACAAAACATTTATATTCAGGGTAATCAGGTTTAATTTTATAAAGTCCAGCATAGTCCTTTAATTTTTCAATGTAAGCATATTTTAAGAATGTTTCCTGTACAAACACTTCATCTAACTTTATATTTCTTTCTTGGGAAAGTTCGTAAGCAAATTTCCATTTAATCTTTAAATCTTGATGGAAATCCATTGAGTAAAAAACAGAAATAATTGCGTAAATAGAAGTTAGAAATAAGACATTCTTCTCAGGTTTTATACTTAAAAAATTAAGTAAATATATAAAAAATATTACAAAAAAGATTTCAAAATAAATAAAGTATCTATCATAAACAATACCTGCAATAAAAATAGAAAGAAAATAAACCAAAGAAGTAAACAAAATGATTAGACTGTTTCTATCTTTTTTGAAAATTGATATATTTTTAATAACAAAAAAACCCACGAGAAAAAATATAAAGCTAAAGGAGAAAGCTAGCAGATGTTTTATAAAGAGATTATTAAATAAATTATCTCTAAGAATTGGGTACCCCCTCGCATAGATACCTTCAATATAGAGTACATTTCCAATATTAAAAACATTCTCTTGATATAAATAAATTGATAAAAATAAACCAAATATAGTTGCAAGTACTTTTCTATACTTATCAGTATTTTTTAAGAGAAATATTACAAAAGGAGAAAGATAAAGAGAAAGGTAGGGTATCTCTTTCCAGAGATCTAAAAATTTATCATAAAGATTAAGATAGTTGATAATAGAAAGAAGAGAATAACTTGTAGGATGAATTATATTTGTATGTTTAGGCCAGAAAATTCCAACCATAGAAATTAGGATCATTAAAACAAAAATTGCTGGAATTTTGAGTAATATTTCAGATCTTTTAAAATATTTAAAATTTAATAATAATACAAAAATACCTGAAAAAAGTATAAGAAAACCTAACTGTCTAATTGAAACTGAAAGGCCTCCAAGTATGGCAAATATTAATAGATACTTTAATTTTTTGGTTTCATTGAATTTTAAAAGAAAATAAAAAGAACCCAACAAAAAGGTTAGAAAATATATCTCACTATTAAATGAAAGACCTGAATATAAAAATTTAGGATTAAAACAAATTAATAAAGTTCCAATAATTGTTAAATTATCAGAAATTTTAAACTTTTTAAAAATAGAAATTATTATAAAAATTAGAAATAGAGAAAAAATTATTGATAAAATTCTTAAGGATAATAAATTAGCGCCAAAAATTAATGACCATAGATACCCAATAAATACTTGAAGAATAATTGAGGTATCTATATAAGAATTTTTGACAAAGTCACCGCTTAAAAAATTTTGTATTTGAAAAAAGTAATATAAATCATCGCCAATTGCATAACTTCCCCAAGGAGCGATAGCGATAATACTTAAAACATATAAAAAGAAAACTATTGAATACACTCGGTGCTTAAGTACAAAATCTCTAAGTCTATAAAACATTAATTCTATAAAAACATTCATTAGATGTATTTTACTATATGTATAAAAACAAAAGGCGAGTGAGGTTTTTAATCTCACTCGCCTAAAAAACTAAATGTAACCTTTTCTTTTGGCTACTATTTTTGAAGAGAATAATACTCTTTCCAACGCAAACTTAACATTACTATCGGAAAGTTTATTCCAATCAAATGTTGGTTTGAAATTGGTTAACCAGTAAGTATTATTTTCATCAACTATAAAACTACCAATTCCAAAACTTACATTCAAATTTTTAAGGTATCTCGAGCAATTTCGTATAAACCTACGAGATAGCTGAGGGTACTCTTTGAATGAAAATTCTGAATAAGTAGATATAAACATTGAGAATTCCTCTCCCTCAGGAAAATTTCGGTTAACAGCTATTTTCCCGGAGCTAAATTCTGGCTTACCAAATGGAACCTTAAACCCAGAAAGCTTTGCCATAGCTGAGAAAAAGTTATGATTAGCAGCCTGTCTTAAACTAAACGGGTTAGTAAACCATGGAATATCTAAAGATTCTGACCATAGGTAGTTGTACATGGAAGATGTGTCATTCAATATCACTCCGTGATAATCTGAAAGTACCAACTTATCATTGATGATTACTTCCATACTTCCATCAACAATATCCGAAATTACGGAAGTAACTTCGGTAACAAAATGAAATTTGTTTTCAACGTCTTTTGAAACCATAGACTGAAGCTTCTCAGTGTTTGAACCTAAAACCAAGATATACATAGCTCTCCTTAACTAAAGCGAAATCAAATTTTAACCTATAATTTATAAATTTTCAAGTTATTAGGGTATTTAGGCAGGGTTTGCGAAGCAAACCCTGCCGGTAAACTACTGATTGTAAAAATCTGAAAGATCCGAAGTAGGCCATCCCCGCGCATACTCTTCTAATGTTTCCAACCCAACCTCAGCCCGACGCTGATTTACAAGTTTTGGATCAACTGTTGGGAAGGGGCGATACTTTCCTTCTTTTGGAAAGTTTTGAAATTGAGTTGCATAAACTTGAGGCTTACCTCTATTTACAAAAACTCTATCAGTCAGATAGGCAATATTTGGAGGATAGTAATCTCCAAGGTCGTCCAACATCAGGTGTAGATATTCCTCTTGAAAAGAAACATTCCAATCCATATGTTGAACCAAAAGCCACGCATTACGAGAAGTCACTTCTCCAAACTTAGAGATAGTTATACCTCCATGCTCTGAAATAATCTCCTTGATTAAATCACAAGCTTTTCTTGATAAGTTATCAAAAACTATAGTATCAGGCAGATCCATATGAAGGATCTCTTGATCCTTATCCCTTAGCTCTTGAATCAACTCCTGAACTTGCAAAATGCTGTAACCCATAAACCCTCCTCTATAAAGAACTTTAAAATTTTAACATAGTATCCTATAATAAAAACATATGAATCAACCAATTTTAGTCATTATTTTATTTTTAATATTTGGATTATTAGTTATTTACTTTTTTCCAATAAGCTTTGGAGGATCATCTCAGTTTTGTACCCAACAAATAGTGACAGCCTGTCATAATTTAACTGGAGAGTGTCGAGAATTTCCAAATTCATGTAATTTACCTTATTTTTGGACTATTCGTTAAAAAATATCTGCGGATTAATTTTTAGTATCTTGTCGTCATTTTCTCTTGAAGTTCCTCTTCCATCTCTATTGCTTGTTGTAACATAAAAGTAACCATCAGGACTTAAGGTTATTGCTCTTAACCTTCCATATTCATTATCTAAATATTTAGATAGATTTTTTCCTAAAATATCATATCTATAAATCCCAGCACCTCTTAAACCTGTAAAGAAAATATTACCTGCATAATACTCTGTATCCCCAGGAGCCCAAGTTACTTTGTCACCAGATTGAATAATAGGAGATATAAATGATGATAATTCTTGAGACCCTCTAGCAAGAGGCCATCCATAATTTCCTCCAAGTTTAATTTTATTAAGTTCATCTTGCCCAGAGTTCAACCCAGATTGACCATGCTCAGTAGACCATAAGTTCTCTTCATTGTCCCAAGTTAAACCCTGGGGGTTTCTATGCCCAAAAGAGTAAATCTCATTATTAAAAGGATTATCTTTTGGGAACTTGCCATCTTCATCTACTCTTAAAATTTTCCCAGCAAAGACTGATTTATTTTGAGCTAGGGGCTCATCTAAAGCGTCTCCGGCAGTAATATACAAATAATTGTCCGGACCAAAGGCAATTTTACCTGCATTGTGATAAATATTACCTCTAATATCATTTAAAATAATTTTATCTTTTTCTAAATTACTTTCCTTTAGCTTAAATCTCTCAACTTTATTTTCAAATTTATTGGAATTTTTAATAGTGTAATAAAGATAAACATAATTGTTTTTTTCAAATTCTGGATGAACTGCAATACCCAAAAGACCGCCTTCTCCTTGGGAACTAACTCCTTCAATAGTAAACCTCTTAATAATTTCTTTATTTCTAAAAAGCAAGAGTTCGCCTTTTCTTAGAGTTACAAGCATATCTTTATTTGGTAAAAAAGCAATTTCCCAAGGGACTTCTAAATCTTGTGCAATGATCTCAATACTATCTATATTTGTTTCTTTGTTTAATACAGTCATACCCTTATCAGAAGGCATAAAATACTTAAGGAATAAATTATCGATTTGAACTTTAAAAAATACATAACTTACTAAAATTATTAATAAAACAAATAGAGGTAATTTAATGATTCTTAACATATTTATATAATACCTAGAGGAGTTATACTTTACAAACTATTTATTAAGACTTTTAACCTAGCACAGAAATTTGGTTCAAAATAATATAATATTAAATTAATGGCAAAACAACAAATAAAAATTAAAAAAAGGTTCTGGCAAGGATTATCACTTCTTTTAATAGTTTACGTTTTGTATCTAACTTTTAGAGAAACAGAGCAAATAACCTCATTTCTTATTTCAGCAGGACCATTAACACCAATATTTACAGTTCTAACTTTAGCTCTTCTTGGCCCAACTCCAATTGCAACTGACCCTATTGTAATGTTGATGGGTGTAACTTATGGAGCTTTTTGGGGGACAGTAATTGGAACTATAGGAAATACTCTTGCGATGTTTGTTGAATATTATTTTGGATATAAATTAGCAGTCATCTTTGATTATGAAAAAAGTAAAGAAAAACTTCCAAAATTTATTAGAAAATTTCCAATTGATTCTTGGGTTTTTTTAATTTTTGGAAGAATGATTCCAGGTTATGGAAGTAAAGTAATAAGCCTAATTGCAGGGGCCGAAAAGGTAAATCTTAAAACTTACTTATGGACAAGTATACTTTCAGGAATTTTTGGAGCCGCTTTACTTTCTTACTCAGGGGTAGAACTTTTAAAACTTTTAAAATTTTAATTCTTTTGAGCAACTACAAAAACAGAATTACCTATTGGTAAATTTGTAAACTTAAGAATAAAATTTTCTAATTGCATTATTTTATAAAAAATAAAATTCAAAATAGGGTTTGTTTTATGGGTATCTCCACGAGCTTCTTGATTTGATCCCATTTTCTCAATAAATCTTAACAAAAAAATAAGTGGAAAAAGTAAAGAAACTCTATAAGTATTTCTAATTATTTTAAAATTACTTTCTTTAAGAGTTGAACACAAATTTTTTAAATAGTATCTTTGCTTAATATCCCAAGCTTTATCGTGTAAAGAATACATCCATGGAAGTGCTGAAGTATTTATTATTATGTAACCGCCTTTTTTACATACTCTATTTATTTCTTTAGAAGCGCTTATTGATTCCTTATAGTCTAAGTTTCCATAAATATCCATACAAGTAACCAAATCAAAAGTGTTATCTTCAAAAGGAATAGATAGTAGATTTGCTTCCTTAACATGTTTTAAACCTTTAGATCTACAAATTTCTAAAGCCTCCTTGGAGATGTCTATACCAAAGGTATCAAATCCATAACTATTAAAAAATTCCAAATTATTTCCGGTACCGCAACCTGCGTCCAGGATTTTTTTAACAGGCAGCTTTAGAATTTCACTTATCAATAAATCTCTTAAACCTTTATACCACCAATGATCTTTTTCAAACTCAAGCATGTCATTAAAAACATTAATAGAGGGACTAAATTTAAAATTTTTCATTATCAAATTATATAATAAATTAGAATATGAATTATCTTGAAGAGTATAAAATCGAAATAAATGGCTTAAAATACAAGTATTACGATACTCTTATTGGAGAGAAAACTATAATTATTATCCACGGATTAGCCAGTAACAAAGACCCCATGACTAAATTTTTTGCAGAATATTTAGATAAATTTAGATGTATATTTATTGATTTACCAGCTCATAATAGTATTCCATCATATGAATTTAAAAAATTAGATGACTTTTCTGAGTATATTTTAAAATTTTTAGAATATTTAAAAATTGAAGAGTTTGCTCTTATTGGATTTTCATTTGGGGGATTGGTAGCCATAAATACTTCTAAGTGTTTAGCTGATGAAAACAAAATTGTAAAAACTGTAGCGTGGGCATCGCCTTTAGAAAAGTCATTTCTTACTTTTAAATCTAAACAATTCTTAAAATTATTTGATGCAATTCAAAATAAACACTATAAAAAACTTCCAAAATCTAATTGGTTTCAACTTATGACTGCAATTTTTGGAATAAAAGTAAAAGACAGGGAGCTAGAATCATTTACAAATTTTGACAATTCAAGATTAGATGTCTTCCATAAAATGATGCCTGATAAACAAATAAATACCTCAGATTTAAACATTTTATACATTTTTGGAACCAAGGATCCTCTTATAAACAACAAAGCATTTGAAAGTACAATTGTAAACAATAAAAATCAAAAAAAATTTTTGGTTGAAAACGGAGGACACTATCTTAATCAAAAAGGTAGAAAGGAATCCTTAAAACTTATTCACGATTTTATTTACGATTTTTAAACTTCTTTATCTTTTAATTTTGAATATAGTTCTTTAAAAGTAAAAGGAATAAAAATGAAAAACCAAACAATATACTGATCAAATAGAGTTGGATTAAAACAAATAAAGCTTAAGTAGGTAAGCATTGAATAAGTCCAGATACTTATTTTACTTCTAAATAAAAATATATTTACCATAATCAATGAAATTAAAAGAGGAATTCTTGGTAAAAATAAAAGAAAATTGTTCATTAAATCTTGGTTGTATAAAATCAAAACTTTATCTAAACCTTTATTGACACTATCTGTTACAGGTGATTCCGATTCTCGGGTCACATTAAACAATATAGAGTTAATAAAATTTGTTGGATTATCAATTAAATAAGAGATAGAGGGTATGACAATTGGCGACAGAAATAAAATTATCGAAATAAGATACTTTTTTAACTCAATTTTATTGATTGAAATTTTTGACCCTTTTTTTTGAATAACATTTTTATAAAAATCGTAAAGGAGAACTGGCGCAATAAGAATTGTTAAATGTTTAATTCCAGTTGCAAAACCAAATAAGAAATATGCTAAATATTTATTTTTTTTAAGTAGCAGTAAAGATGAAACTAATAAAAGAAGAACATAAGACTCTTGTTTTAAAGCAATGACATCAGCTAAAGTCCATCTATTAAACATAAAAATGCACATTCCAAATATTGCAAGCAAGATACTTTCTTTTCTTAAATAGAAATAAATTAAGATACCTAATAATGAATAAAACAAAAAAATAAAAATTCTAAAAGTGTCAATAAATTGAACAAAACTAAAATTGGCAATCCATGCAAAAAAAGCCATCACATAAAAATAAAGTGGGAAAAACCCAGGTACTTTTTCTTGAGTAAGCATATTGTTAGGGTTAAAAGCATCATAAGAGTTAACACCGGCCCAAACATCAAGCCCTCGGTGAAACCCTCTGTGAACATCTCCATCATGGTAAAAATTAAAATCAAAAGTATTATTGATAAAAATAATAAATCCAAAAAATAAAACAGCTAAAACTGCTAAAACCTCAATATAAATATTTAATTTTTTTTCAACTAACAATTTACTTAACATTAAGTTGTTCCTTTAAATTTAAAAAATTTTGATTATTAGAATCGCCTTCAACTAAAAGGTTTTTATAGTTAAAGATAGTTTCACCTCTTGAAGGGAGTAACTTCTCATATCTTTCAAGGGCCTCCTCTTGATTTCGATATTCAAACACAGAAATTTTGGTATTTGAAGAAACAAGCTCTCTTCCTATTACATTGAAAGTAATTGGAACCTCTAAAGTAGGTGGCACTACTCTTACTCTAGGATTTAATGAAAAGTCGTTAGAACCAGAGTTTAAAATTTCTAAAATTTCAAAAGAAGAACTTAAATCTCTATAATCCAGATTTCGGTCACTTTTGAATGAAAAGTTTGTCTTTAATGATAGAACAGGATTATAGTTTTTCTTTTGATTTAGAACCCAAATAGCCCCAAGAATAATTGTAAGAAACACTAAAAGAACTAATTTTTTATTATAGTTAGAGCTCATGCCTAAATTTTACACTAAAAATGATTAAACCCTAAAGTAAGATATAATTTATATATGAAGATACTACTTTTAAATTGGAGATCCCTTAAAGACCCTTTGTCAGGAGGAGCGGAGCAATCAACCTTTGAGGTAGCCAAAAGGTGGGTTAAAAAACACGGAGTTGGAGTTACCTGGATTTCAGCACCCTATAAAAATGAAATTAAAAATGAAAATATAGAAGGAATTGAATTTATCTACCTTGGAAATGTGCTTAATAGGGACAATACTTTTTCAATGGTAATTAATTTCCCTTGGTTTCTTATTGAAACTTATAGATATATAAGAAATAAAGGAAGTAAGTTTTACGATGTTGTAATAGATCAAGTTCATGGAATACCTTTTTTCACGCCTTTTTATGTAAAAAGTAAAATTGTTGTCTACATTCACGAAGTTGCGGGGGATATTTGGTACAAAATGTTTATGTTTCCTATTAATGTGATTGGTAAGTATCTTGAAAAGCTCGTTTTAACCAAAATCTATAAAAATATTAAATTTATTACTGTTTCAAACAGCACTAAAGAAGCTTTACTAAAAATTGGAATTAGAAATTCAAAAATAGAAATTGTTGAAGCTCACGGACTCACCATGAAAGTTCTAAAAGATCCTCAAAAAAAATATCAAGACTTTACTGTAGTTTTTCTAAATAGACTTGTAAAAATGAAAGGACCAGAAAGAGCAATTTTAATATTTTCGAAACTTAAAAAAATACTTCCAAATTCAAAACTTATTATTGTGGGCAGAGGAGAGGAAGATTATGTAGCTTATCTCAAAAATTTGACAAGGGAGCATAAAATACAACAAGATGTAGATTTTAAAGGATTTGTAAGTTTAGAAGAAAAATCAGAAATTTTACAAAAAAGCCATGTTTTACTTAATACATCCTATAAAGAGGGTTGGGGGCTTGTAAACCTGGAAGCTAACTCTCAGGGGACACCGGCCATTGCTTTTAATGTTGAAGGATGTAGAGACTCTATAAAACCAGGTATAAACGGATATATTGCAAATAATGAAGAAGAATTTATTGAAAAAATTCTTGAAGTTAAAGAAAACCCTAATCTTCAAACTTCATCAATAAATCACTCAAAACAATACAATTATGATGATAAATCTGAGGAGTTTTGGAATGCAATCAACCAGAAGTGATTTTTCAATTTCCCAAAATTTTTTAAGAGATAAAAATCTAGTTAAAAAAATTTTAAAGAAAATTAATTTAAAAAAAGAAAACATAATTTTAGACATTGGTGTTGGGGACGGAATAATTTCGAACGAACTTCTAAATTTAGGGTACAAAGTAAATGGATTTGAAATCGACCCTAATTTATACAATACATTAAAAACTAAGATTTCTAACACTAACTTTATTTTAACAAACGAGGATTTTTTAAAATTTAATTTTAACGAATTGAAAAACCATAAAGTATCAATTTTTTCAAATATCCCATTTAATCTAACAACAAATATTGTTCAAAAGATTTTAATCAAAGAACCCGAAGCTGAAGAAGTGTATTTAATAATGCAGGAGGAAGCAGCAAATAGATTTTTGGGTAAAAAAGAAGGATTACTTCAAAGCCTTTTAATTTCAATAAACTACTCACCTGAAATAATTTTTAAATTTAAAAAAACTGATTTTAATCCGGTTCCTAAAGTAAATATTGTACTAATGAAATTTATTAAAAGAGAAAATCCCTTAATTTCAATAAATGATTATTCCAAATTTTTAGATTTTATATGCTACATAATCATGCAACAAAAACCGTCTATTATAGACAGACTTTCAAAAACCCACAATTATTTTTCTATTAAAGACTTGTTGAGTACTCTAAATATTGAACCTTTCAAAACTTTATATGAGATACCCAAAAATAAGTACTTTGAATTGTTTGAACTATTTTATAGAAAATTTCCAACTAAATTTGAAATTTTTAAAAATTCATATCAAAATTATCTTAAAATTAACCAGAAAAACCAAAAGGTTTTTAAAACAAGAACTAAATGAAATATCTTGGAATTTCAGATCTAGAAGCACAAAAACTTTTAATTGAAAAAGGTTATAACGAAATTCCCTCAGCTAAAAAATCTTTTTTAATAAACTCCATTACTAAAACTTTGTTTGAACCAATGATAATAATTCTACTGAGTGCTTGTGTTATTTATTATTTTATTGGGGAAATAAGAGATTTTTTAATATTAACATTCTCAGCTTTAGTTATATTTTCAATAAACATTTATCAAAATTACAAAACAGAAGAAGCTTTAAAAAAACTTAAGGCCTTAACCAAAAGTTACTCAGAGGTTATAAGGGATGGGATTAAAAAAGTTATTGAAACAAGAAATCTGGTAGAGGGAGATTACGTGATTGTAAATGAAGGAGATAGAATTCCGGCAGACTTGATAATAATTGAAAACTCAAATCTTTTAATTGATGAGTCTATCTTAACAGGCGAATCAATTCCGATTACAAAAAGTAATATTAATGAAAGTAAAATTAAATCTTTTGAGGATAGGCATATGGCTTACTCTGGCACGTTAATTGTCTCTGGTTGGCTTATTGGAATTGTACATAGTGCAGGAGTTAAAACAAGAATTGGAAGTATTGGAAAAAAACTTGAAATATTAAGAGATGAAGAACCTCAAGTAAAAAAAGAAATCAACAAAATAGTTTTTAACCTTGCAATCCTTTGTGTAATAACCTGCTTAGCAATTTTTGGTTTTATTTATTTTCAAACTGGAAGCTATATTAATGCCTTACTTAACTCAATTTCTCTAGCAATTGCTCTAGTTCCAGAGGAGTTACCAATAGTTTTAACAATTTTTTTAGCTCTTTCATCATTAAGATTGTCAAAATCTGGATTGATTATTAAAAATAAAGCAATTGTTGAAACACTAGGAGCTACAAATATTATTTGTGTTGATAAAACAGGGACAATTACCCAAAACAAACTAAAATTAAAAAAAATAATTTTTAAAAACATAGAGCAAAATATTGAAAACTTAAAAATTGAAGAGGAATCAGAAGAAATTGTAAAAACTGCTTATTTGGCAACTTATTTCAATTCTAAAGATTCGTCTGATTTAGAGATTATAAATACATTTAATAAGATGGATTTAGAGATACCAAGCATGGAATCGATTGCTGAAGGGGTGGTAGATAAAAAATTTGTTTATTCTAAAAAATATCTTTATAGAAAACAATATTACACATTTGCAAAAGGAGCGTATGAAGAAATACAAAAAATTTCTAGGATTCCTAAAGAGTACGAAGATTTTTATCTGAATAAAATAGAGGAATTAACAAAAATTGGATACAGAATTATTGCTATAGCTTCAAAAAAAGAAATAAATGAAAATAGTAATAAAAAATTAGATTTTTTAGGTTTACTTGCATTTCAAGATGAAATAAGACCTGAGTCAAAAGAATATATAAAAATCTGCCAAGATAACAACATTAGGGTCTGCATGATTACAGGAGATTATAAAAATACAGCTGTTTATTTTGCTAATGAAATTGGTTTAAGTAACCCTAATAAAGTTTTATCTGGAAATGATTTAGAAAAATTTGATGATTCAATACTTAAGGAAAAAATAAAAGAAGTAAATGTTTTTGTAAGAATAACACCAAAACAAAAATTAAAAATTGTAAATTTACTTAAATCTGGAAAAAATATTGTTGCAATGACAGGAGATGGGGTCAACGATGTCTTAGCATTGAAAAGTGCAAATGTAGGAGTTTCAATTGGCGAGGGAGGAAGCGATATTGCTAAAGAAGCTTCTGATGTAATTTTGCTTGAAAATAATCTTAAAAGTATAGTGAGTGCGGTGATTGAAGGTAGGAGAGTTTACAAGAATTTAGGAATAACTGGAAGGTACATTTATTCATTTCATTTACCCATTATTTTAATTTCAATCTTTAATTCATTTCTTCAACTTCCTCAATTACTATTACCAATTCATATTGCACTTCTAGAATTTATTATCGATCCATTTTCAACCTTGGTTTTTGAATCTATACCTGCATCCAAAAATATACTTTCAGAAAAGCCTAGAAAAGGAAAGTATAAACTAATTGAAAATTTAAATTTAGGTTTGGGCAGTTTTTATGGAATTTTAATGTTTATATTAATATTTATCCCGTTTTATATTCTTTATTTAAATAAATACGAAAATACAATAAACGTTTCTCTTATGAATATATTAGGTTTAAATATTATCTTAATTATTTTAAACTTCACCTCAATTGAAAACTTTCATCAAGCTTTAGAAAATAAGAGATTCTTGTACTCTATTTTATTTTTATTACTAATTTTCTTATTAGGTTTATTTTTATTTAGAATAGATTTGATAGGGTTATTAATTATCTTTGGAAGCATGTTTATTTTTAGTACTACAGGGTTTCTAAGCAAAAAAGAAGAAATAAGGTAAAATAAAATAATGAAAAATCTTGATAAAATTTTAATTTTGGCAATCTCTGTTTTTGTAGCTGGGGTAGTGACCTTAAACCTGTATGATCAATACTCAATTGATAAAACCAAGCTACCAATTAAGTTAGAGACTCACTCTAGATTTCAAAGGTGGTTATCTAATCTAGAGGACAAAGGTGTTGATTTAGAAGCGGATAGATTTACCTTTTTAAAAGACAGTAATATTTACAATACAATTTGGACTTCAACAGTATCGATTGACGATGAATTATCAAGAAAAATGTATGAGGATAATATGAAAGTTTTACTAGATTATAAGGAGAGTATAAAATCACCAAACGAACGAGAAATAGTCAACTTTACTATGTCGGATAGATTTGGATTTTCAGCTAAAGATGTATTTTTTTATGGTTTAAGAGAAGATAGAATCTTAAGAACCAAAATTGCAAATTGCTACCAACATTTTACATGTAACTTTCATAGAGGTGCGTTTATCGATAACCATGTTTTCTTTATTATGGAACTTTCTCAGAAAGCAGTTCCTGAAGAAGAATTTAAAGGCTGTGAGTTAGATGAGGTATGTGATTACACCTTCAAAGTTCATTTGGTTGACTTAAATAATAACTCAAGAAATATTTATGAATCAGAGGTAGTCAGAGATACTTATACCAATTTATTCAAAAAATTATAATTTTTAATAGGTATTGTTGTATAATAGGGAAGTTCGGGGTATAGCTCAGTAGGCTTAGAGTGCGCGCTTTGGGAGCGTGAGGCCGCAGGTTCGAGTCCTGCTACCCCGACCAGAAATGTCCTTATCAAATTTATTTGGTGAGGACATTTTTGTATACATCCTATATTTGACAGTTATAAAATTATCATATAAAATCAACTTCCCCTCAAAATCAGGGAAACATAGAAAAAAGGAGAATGTATGTCTGTAACTAAGACAGATGGCGATCTTAAAGTGGTTTTACCCATAACCCCTAAAAGGGTAAGTAACTTTCGAACTTTTTTGCCACTTGAGTACTCACAGGTATTCAGGGCAAGGATAGTAATTGACCGTCATGAGTGTAAATTGCATCAACAAATTTATTACCCAAAATACCGAGGACACTATGAACTAATTGAATATGTTCAAGCATTACACGAAGTTTGTCGTTGTAATTGTGGGGTAGATTGGCCCTACTTCGATGTGTTCCCTTACCAAGATGGTGAAGGGTTGGTAATTAAATGATAAACTGGGTGAAATTTTTGGCAACAAAATTGCCAAAATTTCACCCTTTACAACTAAATTTTCCATATAAAAAATGTTAATATTTAAATATGTCATGGATAGTATTTGCCATTCTTTCAGCAATTTTTGCAGCCCTCGTTGCTATTTTTGGAAAAGTAGGAATCTCAAATCTAGATAACACACTTGCAACAACAGTACGTGCCTTTATTATGTTTTTATTTTTAGGGGGAGTTTCTTTATATCTAGGAGTTTTCAATAAGTTAAATCAAATCGATTCAAAGGCTCTAACATTCATTACGTTATCAGGCATTGCAGGAGCTCTTTCATGGCTTTGTTATTTTTATGCACTTAAAAAAGGGCCGGCTTCTGGAGTTGCAGCACTTGATAGACTTTCCGTTGTTTTTGTTTTAATTCTTTCTGTTATTTTCTTATCACAATCTCTAAATATTAAAACAATAACTGGCGCAATACTTATCACAATTGGAGCAATTCTTTTTGCGATATAAATTAACAAGTTTTTAAAAAAGTGTTATATTAATTAATATGTTGCAATACGCTAATTCGAATACAAATTTAGACGAAATTGATGACGAGTTTGAAGAACAGATGAGAAGAAGGTACGGAGACCCTTCTTCTGGCAAAAAGCACAGTAACCATCACGGCAATAAAACTTCAAAATTCATTCAAGAGGAACAAGCTCATAACGGCCAAGTTAATAGATCTCATTCTGCAGAAGAAAGAATTTTTAATGTATTAGCTCATTTTCCAGAATTTCAAAGTAAAGATCTAGAGGATAGATTCATTGATCATTACTTAAAATGGTTAAATAATTGTTTTGAGAATAAAAAGTTGGTGATGGATCCAAAAACCGACTTCGAGCTTAAATTCAATAGATCTTCCTCAAACGGAGGTCAAAATGTCAACAAAACCGAAACAGCAGCTAGGGTTACACATTTAATTACTAATATACAAGTTAAAAATGAGGAATACGCCGATCAATCCGACAACAGAAAAGAAGCTTTCAAACTTATCTTAGAAAAGTTAAAACAACATTTAATAGACTGGAAAGAGTATCTTGGAGAAAAAGATATCAAAGAACTTTCAAGATATGATATTTTAGAGTTAATGGAACAAGCCATTTTAGAATCCAAAAGAATTTAATTGACAAATAATTTTATATAACCTATAATTTTAATCCTTACGAATGTAAGAGTAAAACTAATCTTTGAGAGAGGATGATATGGACGAAAACGAGAAGCCTAAACGCGGCCGTCCCAAGGGCAGTAAGAATCGACCAAAGAAATCGGTTGAATCAATAGCCCCGATTGAAAGTGTTGATGAGAACGTAGAACCTGGCAAAATTGATAATGCTTGGCGTCGCGCTAACAACTACCTTTTGCCAGTCCACAGATTGGATTACTGTGGATCTCAATACGAACCCAACAAAACTTTGTTGGGATTTGTTGAGGGGTATGGTGACTGGGATTTTGGGGTAAAGTACCCATATTTCACCGGACATGCTATCAAAAGCGGGAATGGTGCAATACGCGAATTACCCCTTTTTGAGGAAGAGATTATTAACGCATTCTGCGCCCTCGGTCTAGATAATAAACCGGTTCGTTTATACCTCTTCGGACGTCAGAAAATCGGACCCAATAACCGTTGGAGTTCTATAAAAAACGTCATTTTTGAATTTGGTTCATGGAAAGAAGAGTTTGAATGGATGGAGCCTTAGGACTTCATTCTTAAGTCTTTTGCCGTGTTGGAAAACTTTCCAACACGGCATTTTTTTTACATAATAACAGAATGAGAAACAGAGACGAATTCCCGAGAGGAATCCCAATGCAAAGTTATCTTTGTAATCTTACTCAAAACCTCAGAGTGGTACAAGACTTCATACTTAATGTCTTTTTGAAGAACAAAAAGCATGTCATAAAAATACCCTGAATCTGGATTTCCGGATGAAAATTTGTAAACTGCTTCCGGATTTATTGTATCCGGAAATGCTCCAAATTCCCCTCCATCCATTATAGGAAAAGAATAAAGAAAAAGTAATTTGCCATCATCCTCTTGTACTTGTTGTTTAACTAACACTAGGGTATTGCCAGTAATTTTCGGCTGAAGATGAGCCAAAACCTTGGTAATACCATTAAACTCAGTAAAATCATCCTCGCTGCAACCAACAAAAGGAACTAAAGTGTGCTCATAACCCAAATCTCCGTCAACATCCTCGATTAAGCAGGGGAAGTTGAGTCCGAAGAAATTAATAAAAGCACTGATACTCATATTAACTAGTTGCATATTTCCCTCCTAAAATATTAAGGTTTCAAAATTATATTGAAAATTTTAAAAATTTCAATTAAGATAACTTATCTTATTTAATTGAAAGGAAATTATGAAAAAAACCTTAATTGTCTCATACACCCCAAGAGAGGGTTCTAATACCAAAAAGTTGTTAGATCATTTTGTATCTCAAATTTCAGGCAAAACTGAAGTTGAATATTTAGATTTAGCTGAAAAAGCTCCAGCAATGTTTTTAAAGGGAGAGTTGAACGCCTATGTAAAAAGAAATTTTGGAGGCCAAGAACTTAGTTCTGAAGAATTAAAATTACTCGAACCAATCGATAAAATGTGTCAACAAGTTTTGGATGCTGATTACGTTGTGTTAGCTTATCCAATTTATAATTTTACTTTCCCAGGACCAGTAAAGTGCTGGTTTGATGGTATTTTACAATCAGGCAAAACTTTCAAATATACAGAAAAAGGGTTTGAAGGAATGCTTCATGGTAAAAAAGCAGTTGTTATTACAACATCTGGCGGGGATTACACCTCAAATTCTGCTTGGGATTTTTCAACCCCATTAGCTCACGGGGAATTTGAATTTATGGGAATGGAAAATAAAGTTATTACAGCAGGTGGAATGTCTATGGATGAAGCGAAAAGCAAAGATTCATTAGAAAAGGCTATGGTTAAACTTGAAGATGTAGCTAACGAGTGGTTTAAATAAAATAAATTATAAAGAGAAAGAGGCGGGTTGCGAAAGCAACCCGCCTCTCTTTTATTCCAAATCAATAACAAAGCCATAGTTATCTTCCAAAGAAGAGATAACTTCAGAAACTTCGGCGGTAATTGGAATAAAGACACCTAGCAAAGAACCGCCTTGCAAATTCAAAATGTAATCGCCCTCGCGACTAAACTGAAAGTCGATTGAAATCCTCTCCAAAAACTCAGAAATTAAAGTTGATTCTTTCTTGTACTTGCCACTAGGCATACGACGAAGATAAAAACCGTATAACATAGCACTCTCCTAACTATATATTCCGAAATAAAATTATATTATACCTAATGATTTTTGGCAATTTTGACAATATTTCCGTCTTTTAACTCTAAAGTTCTATTTCCAATAACAGCATATTCTTTTTCATGAGTCACCATAACAATTGTCTGACCCATTTTGTTTAATTCCATAAAACTTTCTAAAACAATTTTAGAGGTTTCAGAATCAAGATTAGCAGTTGGTTCATCTGCAAATAAAATTTTAGGTTCATTGACTATAGCTCTTGCAATAGAGACTCGTTGTTGTTCTCCACCGGAAAGCATATTTGGAAGATTTAAATATTTCTTTGAAAGCCCTACTTTATCTAAAGCATTTTCAGCTTTCTTATATGCCTTATCTATAGAAAAACCTCTCATTAGGAGAGGAACTGCAACGTTTTCCCGAGCATTTAAAGTGGGGATTAGTGCGTAGTCTTGGAATACATAACCTAAATTATTAAGTCTGTATTTAGTTCTATCTTCGCCATAAAGATTTGTTACATTTTCTCCATCCATTAAAATTTCGCCACTTGTTGGGTGGTCAAGTAAACCTAGTTGATAAAGTAGGGTTGATTTTCCGCTCCCTGATTTGCCGATTATTGATAAGAATTCTCCGGTATTTACTTCAAAAGATAAATTATTATTAGCAATTAAAACTGTTTCTCCATTAATAAATTTTTTTGTAAGATTTGTAACTTTTATCATATTTTATCTTCCTAAAATTGCGTCTAAGGTTTTTTGTTTAACAACCATTCTAGCAGGAATAAATCCTGAAAGTACACTTGCCAAAACTAAAACTCCAAACCTAAATAATGAATCAAAAAAAGGAGCATACAATATTCCATCAGCAAACGGAAAGTTTATCGGATTTTGTAAAAAGTAAGGCTCAAAGAAGGTATACAAAATTATCATTCCAATTAAAGAGCCAACAGCTGCATAAAATACAGCCTGAATGATATAAGAAATTTGAATAGCGGCTGATGAAATTCCTATTGCTTTTAAAATTCCGATATATTTTCGTCTGGTAATAGCATTAACAAAAATAACAATAAATACTGTAACTGAGGCAACAACGAGTCCTATAGCGCCTAAGAAATTTCCTAAGATATCAAAAGTTGTTCCAATATCCTTTAAAAACTGAGGTTGGGATTCTTCTGCGGTTTGAATTTTTGCTAGTTTGTGTAAGCCTTGTTCATAAAATTTATTTTTTATATCTTTAGCAAGTTCTGGGGAATCTAATTTAAAAGAAACTTCTTCTGGTTTGAAGTCTCTTTCACCGGCTACTAACTTAAATTCAGAGTAGGGAAGATAAATTCTTCTGTCTACCTCACTGACTTTTGATTTAACTACACCTCTTACAAAATAAAAATAATCAACATTATTGACAGTAATTTTAACTTTATCACCGACTTTTAAATTTTTAATATTTGATTCTGTCGGAGAATCTAGCGGGGTATACCTAAAAAGCAAATTTGCACCAATTAATACACCTCTAGTATCTGAATTATCAGGATAAACTCCTTCTACAACATATTTTGATAGACCGGTTACATTATTCTCATTTTCATAATCAATTCCAACAATTACACTTCCTGTCGAGTCATAAACTTCTGAATCCCTAATTCTTTCTTCGTAACCGGCAGTAATTGTTGCTGGATGAAGATATCTTTTTGTAATATATCTTATTCCTGAAAGTTCGCTGGAGAATCTTTCAAGCTCATTGTAGTCGACAATATATTGATCCTTTCTTAATTTTGAAATGATTAAGTCTCCAGAGTATCTTTCGTCATAAACATTGGTGGCACCCTTTGGCAATCCAACCAAAATGCCTCTACCAACTGTAAGATTTAGAAAAGTAAGAGTCATAATAAAAACAATCAAAAGAGTAGTGAGTTTTGAAGCTCTAGATAAGTCTTTAACTGCTAAATAAATTCCAACTTTAATTGAAGTAAACATAAAGATATTATACTATCTATATATGAACCCTAAACTTTTCACCCAAAACAATAATTTTTTCATGTTAGCTTTAGATCACAGGGGAAGTTTTGAGAAACTAGCCAGTACCACAGACGAAAAAACCTTAATAAACTATAAATTAGAAATTATTAATTCTCTTATTTACCAGTTTTCAGGAATTTTGATTGATAGAAATTATGGATTTAAAGCCTATTCTTTGTTAAATAAAGATATTTTAAAACCTTTCTTGCTTCCGATTGAAAAAAGTGGCTATAAAGAGTCGGGAGACGGAAGACTTAATGAATTAGACACTTCAGCTGGTGAAATAAGAGATTTAGGAGGTTCTGGTGTTAAACTGTTAATTTACTTTAATAAAAAAGATAAAAATTCCAAAAAACAAATTGAGCTTGCCAAAGTTGTTAACGAGCAATGTAAACAAGAAAACATTCCATTCTTTTTAGAGATAGTAAATTACTCAGAACATAAAGATGTTCTTGATACTGTAAGTATTTTTAAACAAGAGGGGATAAATCCTTCAGTTTTTAAATTAGAGTACCCAGGAAATGCTAAAAATTGTTTAGATTTAACAAATATGCTTGAGGACACTCCTTGGATTCTTCTTTCGCAAGGAGTGTCCTTTAAAGAGTTTTATAATCAAAATTTTGTTGCCGCTCAAAATGGATGTATGGGATTTCTTGCCGGTAGAAGCTTATGGCAAGAAATATTTGAACTTGATAACGAAAAAAAGTCAGAATTTTTAAGCGTAGAACTTCCGGGTCGTTTTAAAAAATTAAAAGATTTATATCTATAAATGGCTGAAGTAAATCCAAATCTTACAAGCGAGCAATACAATATTTGTTTTTTAAAAGGAACTGAACCTCCATTTTCTGGAAAATATGATAAATTCTACGAACAAGGTGCGTATTACTGTGTAAATTGTCAACAAAAATTATTTGTATCCCAAACAAAATTTGATTCAGGCTCTGGATGGCCTAGTTTTTACGAACCTGTTGCAGGTAGTATCAAAGAAAACGAAGATCTCTCATTAGGAATGGTTAGAACCGAGGTTCTTTGTTCAAAATGTGGTGCTCATCTGGGGCACGTCTTTAACGACGGACCAAACCCAACAGGATTAAGGTACTGTATAAATTCTTTAGCGTTAGAGTTTAAAAACAATGAGTAAAATTATAGGTGGGTTATTAATTCTAAGTTTAACTGCATTTTTAATATATTTTGGAAATTTTGTTGTTTCAGATGTATCTCAAAAAAATGAAATAAAAGAAATACAAATAGGCAATAAAAATTATCAATTAGAGTTGGTCAAAACTTCAGAAGACTTAAGAAAGGGTCTTTCAAAATTTGAAAACATAAAAGATAACCAGGGCATGCTATTTGTTTTTGATAAACCTGGAAGATGGAGTATCTGGATGAAAGACATGAAATTTAATATTGATATTATTTTTCTGAATGAAAATAAAGAAGTTGTTACCTTATTTAGAAATGTTAAATTTGAAAATCATGAAAATGTCTTTCAATATAGACAATACCTACCAGATTACGATTCAAAATACGTAATTGAAATTAAAGAAGGAGAAATAAACAACAATAAAATCAAAATAGGGGATAAAATTAACTTCTAATGAAGAAAAATTTAATGATATTGTACCTAACAGTTGCGATTGATTTTTTAGGAGTTGGTTTAGTAATCCCTATTTTTGCACCATTATTTTTAAGCGAAAATTCAAATTTATTTTCTATTGGTACTGATTATGCAACTAGAAGTTTCTTGTTAGGTTTAGTTCTAGCTTTATTTCCATTTTTTCAATTCTTTGGAGCTCCTGTTTTAGGGACTCTTTCAGATAAATATGGGAGAAAAAATATTTTATTTTTATCAGTACTAGGTACATTTTTAGGTTACATATTAATGGTTTTTGGAATCGTTTATCAAAATTTACTT
>Ga0315902_10002600_pt1 | contig 27895 bp, 19 predicted proteins | sample LakEriMetagenome_9_FD_203523 | JGI IMG/M metagenome (GOLD analysis project Ga0315902, IMG submission 203523) | Freshwater fungal communities from buoy surface, Lake Erie, Ohio, United States - Buoy 12 MA117 | ecosystem: Environmental > Aquatic > Freshwater > Lake > Lake biofilm | place: USA...
GACTGGGAAGCCGGCAACGACTGGACGATCGACACCCTAAGGCAAAAGCTGACCGAGGCAGGCATCGATTTCGATGCAATCTTCCAGCGCCACCCCGAATTGCCACCTGGAAACCCCGATGGTTCGGATGACCTGATCTCTCTGGATCCCATCGAGCGTCATCCTCACATCTATCCCTGGATGCAGCGACTGGCCGATGCAGGCGTTTCCACCGAACTTCTTCAGAAGCTGAAAGAACAGTGGGCGGCTGACTGGGAAGCCGGCAACGACTGGACGATCGACACCTTAAGGCAAAAGCTGACCGAGGCTGGCGTCGATCTATCCGTTCTTATTCCTGCTGCGATCCCGCAAGGTCCCCTACCCTGGCTTCCCCCTAACGTTGCTCCTTTTCCCACCCCTGGAATTTTTCCCGGGTTGATCAAACTGGTCCGCGACATCGAGGTTCCGCGAGAGCTGCTTCTGTCGCTTGTTGAAGAAGCCAAAGTCGCGGCCGAGGCTGGGAAGCCGTGGGACGCTCTCGCTTGGAAAAATCGCCTGGAGGCCGAAGGCTTGGAGCTTGGTAGCATCGCGGCTCTTCTTCCCCGGCTTCTCTCCGCTGCAAACACGCGAAATGGCATCAACGCCGTGGCGGTACTCTAGAGCTGCGATCGGAATGCTAGCTAGCCGTGCTGGACTCTGCCTGAGGGTCGATGATCGAGCTTGCGCGGCTTGGTGGCTGTCGATCGTTTTGGCTTCGCAGCTCGAGCGATGAAATCTCTTGCAGCACCTGGATCGCTTCGATACCATCCCGCCATCGCCTGGTTTCTCCTCGATGCACAAGGATGGCTCATCGATGGTTGCCTCAACTTCTCTTCCGCAATTTTTTCGCATCGCGATCGTCTTCCTGCTGCTCAGCGGTTGCCTTCTTACTGGGTGCCAGCCGTTGGAGAAGCGGCTGAGAGGCACCAGCGACATTCAGGCATCCCCTTCCCAAGAGGTTTCCGCAGCGCCTTCGCCCGAAGTCGTTTCGGCAGGTTGGTGGAATCCCTTCCAGCCCAAGGCAAAGTCTTCCGGCGAGCGGAAGGAGTTGCCAGGTAGAGCGTCTTCGGGATCGCTCACCAACAACGCGGCTTCCAAACCGAACCCACTGCAGCGCTTCCAGAGATTCATGGGTGTTTCCCCTGGGGAATCGATCGAGCCTTCATCGGCGAAGGCCACAATCACCGATTCCAACGTCCCACGGGCGACGATGCAGGAGAATCTGGATGCGATGGATCAGCGTCTGCTAGCGGCGTTGCGTCAACCTGCAACGCGTCCTGGCTTTCGCAACACTGCGGCAGGACCGGCGTCCAATCCGGTTGCCGACCCAGCCATCCCTGGCGGAGAGACCAAGCTGACATCTTCCGAGCCCAAGCAGGCGAAGGGGGAGACGGGAGTTGGCGAATCGATCGCGACCCGTCCAGCCACTTCCGATCCTGTTGCGGAATCGCCAAGCTCCCCGTTGATGGCTCCACCGGGACTCCCAGCCCCTTCCACTCCGATCGCTTCTTCCAAGGCAGAAACCAGCACACCAAGTACCAGCACGGCATCACGAACGAATGGACCGGAAGGGACTCCAGTAGCCTCCGCCCTGCCGCCCACCATTGCAGCTCCGGAGATTCCATCCAATGAATCGCCGATCAGCGGCTTGGTTGGTTCAACGAAGGCGGAAACTAGCCTTGCGGGTGGAGTGCAAACCAAGCCATGGCTTGATCCACCTGCGGTGCTGCCGGTCGCCGGCCAGCCGTCTGGCAGCTTGGATCGCCCCACCGAACCGACAGCCTCGGAAGCGACTGCAGGATCCAGCTTGAAGGCGCCTCCCACAACAGTTCTGGCCTCCGGGCGTGAGCAGAAGGAAGGGGTCGATTCGGCGGTGGCTTCTTCCCTCGATCCGTCGGCTCGTGCTTGCCTGAATCGTGCGATCCAAGTGCTGGAGAGCCAGCCTGAGTCAGCCAGCACAGCGATGAATCGCGAGTCGCTGGAGAAGCTGCGGCAGGCCCTGGCTTCGATGGATCCAGGCTATGCCGGTGGCGTATCGTCCCAGGAACGAGATCAGGTGCTTGGGATTGTAGAAAAATGGTCGAAGGAATCGGAAGCAGACCAAGGGAACTCGGCGCAGGGGCAGGCATCGGTGGACCGGCTGCTGGAGGCTTTGTCGCGACGGGAATCTGGCGATGGGATGAAGATTGGAAAGATCGAGTTCTGCAACGAGGTCTTCGGTTATGGCGCGATCGAAAAGGTGGCCAGCCGCACATTTTCTGCCGACCAAGGTGTGCTGCTCTATCTGGAGCTGCGCAATCTTCGCGAAGCGGCTCACGAGGGTGGCTTCCAGCGAAAACTGACGGGACGCTACGAACTGCGGGATGATGCTGGGCAAGTGGTCGCTGGTCAAGACCTGCCGGAAGACATTGAGTCGTACGAAAGTTCCAGGCACGATCATTTCATCGTCTATCGGATCTATATGCCGAAGAAGATCGCCGCTGGGTCCTACAGTCTCCACGCAACGATCGAAGATCGCTTGCATCAGAGAACTGCCGAAGGAAGCATCCGCTTGACGATCGGCGAGGGAACCGAAAAACGCTGAACCGCCTGGTTCAGCGATGCTGTCCGATCCGTTCGATCACCGCGCATGCCCGGTCGATCTGCGACGACGACAGATCCAGGTGCGTGACCATTCGAATCGACTGAGGACCAAAGGGCATCGCCAGCACGCCGTGTTCCCGTAGCTGTTCGACCAGTTGCTTGGCGGTGCCGCGTCTGGGATCGACCTGGACGATGACGATATTGGAATCGATACGCGCCGGGTCGCAGGTTAGCGCGTTGCAACGAGCGACTGCGTCAGCGAGCTTCTGGGCGTTCTGATGGTCTTCCACCAGACGTTCGCGATGGTGTTCCAGAGCGTATAGGGCAGCTGCCGCCAGGACACCGGCCTGTCGCATGCCACCACCAAAGAGTTTTCGGGCGCGCCTTGCGGCCTGAATGAATGGTTTGGAACCGGCCAGGGCTGAACCGACGGGAGCCCCCAGGCCTTTGCTGAAGCAAATGCTCACCGAATCAAAATGCTGCGACCACTCGATCGCTGCAATCCCGGATGCGGCTTCTGCGTTGAACAGCCTGGCGCCATCCAGATGCGTCTTCAGTTGGTTGTCGCGCGCCCACTGGCAGATGTCGACCAGTTGCTGATAGGGCCAGACCGTTCCGCCGCCTCGATTGTGTGTGTTTTCCAGACAGACCAGTCGCGTCCGCACCAGATGATCCCCTTCGGGCCGGATCATCCCACGCAGTTGATCGAGGTGCAGGACGCCATACTTCCCTGGGATCGTGCGGGCGACCAGACCGCTGAGCTGTGCGAAGGCAGCCTGTTCGTAGTTGTAGACATGGCACTGCTCTTCACAGAGAAACTCATCTCCGGGCTGGCAGTGGACTCGAATGGCGATCTGATTGGTCATCGATCCACTGGGCATGAAGATCGCAGCTTCCTTGCCCAGGATCTCAGCGGTCCGCGCCTGCAATCTTTCAATCGTCGGATCGACATCGATCACATCATCCCCCACCTCGGCCTCTGCGATCGCCTGTCGCATGGCGGGAGTTGGGCGAGTCACGGTATCGCTGCGGAGATCAATCCAGGAAGAAGCTTCAGCCATCAGTCTTTGCCGTAGTGCTTGACTTGGTTCCAGTACTTTTCGAAGGCACCATCCTGATGGAAATCGGGGCTATTGTCCAGGTCGTGGCATTCCAAGCACTTATCTCGGGCTCTTTCGAGAGGCAATTTCATCTCCTCGCGCAGTCGCGTCAGCATCGTCGGATCGGCTGAACTGGACCCTTCTTCGGCAGCGCTGTGCTCGGCGCCAGGACCATGGCAGTTCTCACAACCATTTCCCACCAAGTGCCGGGATGTCTCCAATCCGAGAAAACCGGAAGTGTAGGGATAGTACTTCTGAGGATTCCACCCGGTGACGTGGCAACTGAGGCACTCTGGATCAAAATGCCTTGCGATCTCCGACCGTTCGGGCGGGTGGACGATCGAATCGGTCGCATGGGAATGCGGAGTCCCTTTCCAGATTTCGAATGCCTCGGTGTGGCATTCACCACATTTCTCGCTTCCCACGAAGCTGCGATTGCTGGAATGCATCAGGGGTCGAAGGCCCAACCCCTCCAACCCGGTCAATTGAAGTTCTTCCTGGTATCTCTGAAACAGTTCGGTAATCCGCTGAGAATCAGGAAACTGATCGGTCAGCGCAATCCTCTGGTAGCGCAACGGCTGATTGGGGTCATCGTAGAGCCCGATGAGGCCGGCATACATTCCTTTGACACCCACCTGCACCATCTGACTTGGAGTCCCCTCGATCGCTTCCGGCTTGTAGGTCGGCTCCCCGAACCCGCCGCTGGTGATGACCAGATCGAATTTGGGAACCGCTTTGGCGACCTGAGCCGATTCCTCGAGGGATGCATGAGCGATGAGAACTTTGAAGCGGACTCCCATTTCTTCCATCTGCCGGGCCGCTTTGGCCACCGGTTCGACGGGATCGACCAGGGAGACGTCGACATTCTGCACCTGTTTGGATTCTTCGACTCCAAGGAATGCGGTCACTCCGATTTTCCTGTCGCCGATCGAGAGAATCTTCAGCGTCTCCAGAAAACTTTCTTCGTAGACCACGACGTTGGCGGAAACGAAAGGGCTTTTCTGCTTGGGGTCGATATCGGAGAAACTGAGCAGCAGATCGGTGGCCGAAAGATTCAGGTCATCGGGCCCCAGTCCTACCGCTTGGTATCCCATCAGCTTGAGCGCTTCAGCGGTGCGAGCGAACTTCAGCTCCGACTGACGCCCCGGCCGTCGTACCTGGTTGCCTGCATCCAGAGGTACGACATTCCATCCTTTCCCACGAATCTGCTGCAGCAACGTATCGCGGCGGATCAAGCCACCTTTTTGATTGGCCAGTCCTGTACAGCCACACGGTTCCAGATAGCCGAATTGATCTCCGGTCACCACGAGCGCGACCCAGGGTTCGGACCACCCCTCCGCCAGAACCTGTTCCTTTTCTTCTGGGGCCACCTTTCCTGCAGTCCCACTATTCGACTTGTTGGGTTGCGGTGTCGCACTGGCCTCGGGCTGGGCTCCCACGACCGTTTTCGACTTCTCAGTGCGGACGGGCTTTTCTTCGGCGATCAATCGACCACTTGGTACGCGATCCCCATCCGGCGGATCCGACTCGGTAGTTTGTGCCTCTGGCGAGCGAATCGCCGGGAGCATGTTGCCTTCCGATCTCCGCCGCTCCAACAACCCTCTCCGCGTCCGTTCGCTCCAGGCCACCGTCTGAACCCACGAATTCGCCTGCTCCAGTCGACTTCGGATGCCGGATTGCTGCGAGAGAGGGATCCCCCCTTCGGATCGATCCGAGGGGCGTTCGGATTCGGGAGGCAACCACTGGATATCGCCTGCGGGGGCCGGGCGACTGGTGGAGGGTTCTGTTGGGGTGGCGGGTGGCAGTCGGCGAGTCCAAGGAGACGAACTGGCCGGGGCATTCTCCTCCCAGGCTCTGCTTTCCTGTGGCTCTTGGTCGGACGACGATCCGCGCGTGCGTCGATCGGCCTTCAAATTGTCAGAGGCGCTGGGATAGGGGGTGGGAGGGGTGGAGAGCGACGGGCCTTCCGCGAACGTGTTGGATCGATCGGCGGGTGTGGAAATCCAGCGTTTCCAACCCTCACCCAGCGAGATTCCTTTGCCTGATTCGGCGAAGCGATCTGCCAGAGTCGAACGCGTCGAATCGCTCGATGGTGCCTGAGCGGGGACTTCTGCGATCGCTTCTTCGCGCGACCACGGGCCGGATCCCAGTCCCCAGCGTTGCGAGGAGGGGGACTTCTGAGAAAAGGTGGGTGTTGTGATCTTGGGGACTTCAGGCCATTTCCATTGCGGCCACCATCGGGACGCCCCGGTGCTTTGTTCGGATGGCAACACCGGTTGGCTGCTGCTGGGTAAGGACCGGCAGCCCGCAAGCGGTAGCAGGTTGCTGGCTGCCAACAGGGGAAAGGTCACCCCCAGACCTAGCGCCAAGTGGCGTCGACGCGCTGGAGAGGAACTTCTTCGAAGCCAATCGGAAAGGTGGGATGGAATCAAGGGAACCTCGAAATCTTGTTCGAGGCGAGGCTATTCGACCTCGAACTTCACAAACATGATCAACTCGGGAGAGTGCTCCAAGTTGGTTCGGAAGACTACCTTCCCGAAGTTTGTTGGATTTGTCCCTGCGAACGAAACCGGTGCAGTCCCAGGTGGCACAATTAATTCCACCGGAAAAATCCGTTGGCTGCCTCGCGCCTTGGGCTCCCCAATCTTCACCTGCAGCGTCTCCTGGGGGCGAATGGCGTCGACAGTCAGCGACGGCTCGGGGCCGTTCTCGTCTTTGCGGATACCGATCAGCAGGGGCGTCACCTTGCCTTCACTGGCAACGATTTTTCCGATCGTCAGGGCATTGGTTCGTTCGTCAAAATTGGTGCTTCCGATGACACGGATGTCGCTGAGGATTTTGCCGCTGACACCAAACTGTAGCTTTTCCCTTTCTCCTAGATTGGTCTTCAGTTCGACGAATCCATTGAGTGGTCCTGCAGGCATTCCTTGATTCAGTTGGACTTCGATATCAGCGGCGTACTTGGCGTCTTTATGTTGCTCCACCTCCCCGGCAGTCAGCGGTCGAACGGTGGCCGTCAATTGGACTCGATCGCGGGTATTGGGATCAGCCCAAGTCATCTCCTCCACTTCCAGCGGCTTATCGTAATAGCTGTAGAGCGTCGTCTTGCGGAGGGTCTGGTCCTTGGAGGAGACATCGCCGATCAGAATACGGATGGGATCGACCACTAGGCTGCTGCCGATGAAGCCGCGCACGGAGAGCTGGATTTCTTCTTGATCGGGGTCACTGGTTCGGATGGTTGCTGTCTGCGAAAAATCTCGCAGCATGCTTTCGGCGGTCCAGGTCAGTTCGACCCCGGTCTCTTCACCCGGGGCGAGCACCGATTTCTCCAGTTCGCCGATCGTGCACTTGCAGGTGCTGGAGAGCACTTCCAGGCTGAGTGGTCCAGTGCCGGCATTTCGGATGACGAAACGGTGGCTGCGGGAGCTGCCGAAGGTCATGGTGCCGAAGTCATGGACTTTTCCGTTGACGATCTCCGCCTTCCCGATGCGTTGCGAAATATCTCCCTCAGGGATCGCCGTGCCGACCGCGCGCATTTTTGCTGCCAGGCGTTCTTTGGGATCCTGAAACGATTCCGTGACCCCTTCGAACGCCTTCTGGTATTTCAGGTAGCCAAATCCCAGGCCGGTCAATCCAATGAGAAGAGAAAGCAGTAGGGTTCGCATGGCACAGGTCGCTGAGGACAGATGGAAAATTTCAGGAAAGTAGGAGACTTTTCTGCGTTGCTGCCAATTCGATCGAACCGTGACATGAAAACTCAGGAATTGGGAGCTGGTATCAGTTCCTGCGACGCGGGTAGGCGCGGAGGCGCAAGTCTCTCAAGCATGCTACGAATCAGCGCTGCGGCCGGTTCGCCCAGGACCCAGGGGGAGCCGGGGTTGGGACGGACGAAGGAGGCGCCCATCCGACTGGAAATCGAAGAATCCCAGGACTTTGGCAGGTAGATCAGCGCCGCCTTCAGCCGCCGATCGCGGTGCTGGGTGCTGGTGTCCAGCGATTCGGCCTGTTTCAGCGAGGCGTTCGCCAGTTCCAGGTCCCCCAGGAGTGCCGCCGCCATCGCGGTCTGGAGATGGACCGCAACCTCGTTCGGATATCGCTCGATCGCCGCTCGATAGTGCTTGAGCGCCTGGGCTCCGAAGGGGCCATCGGGGATCAGCCCCGCCAGCTCCAGCGATTGATGCCCCAGGTCGATCCGGGGCTGCCAGGATGCCGGATCGCTATCCAACCATTGCTGGCAGGCCCGCAGGTACTCCTCAAGCCGCTGGGGGGAAACGGGAGTCCCTTTGGCTGCTTCGGCGGCAATCTGCTGCCAGATCGATTGCGTGAGCACCTGGCGAGGCATCGGATCCCAGGGGTCTTCCTGCGCTGCAAGCTGGGCACCTCGCTCCATCGCCTCCAGCGTCGGAGGAGTCTGCATCTTCCAACTGAGGATCGCCATCGAAGGTCGCCAGTCGGAGAACCAGAGCAGCAGGACCAAGGCGAGAAACCCAATGCGGGTTCCGATGCGAAGCAGTGGATGGCCCTCCAGCTGCTGGCTGCCCGGGACCGCGGTCCCAGTCGGAGTTATAAACGAACTGGCGGCCAGGGTGCTGACCAGGATCAGTAGGTGAGCGACCCCGGGGGTGAACCAACCGCCATTGGCCATCAGATGCAACCATCCTGCGAAGGCGGCCCATGCCAGGGAATGGCTAGAGAACCAGTGGACGTCGGGCTGGTCGTCGCGACGATCCATCCACCAAGTCATCGCGATACCCAGCGGCATGCCCCAGAGGTAAGGAAGCAGATCGGTTGCCGGACCCAACCAGCCTGGGAGCAGCCATACGGCCAGAGCACTTGCGCCCCAGGCGATCGCCAGCACCTTCCACTTCCAGACTCTTCCTCCCTGGGATGCAGACTCCGGGCGGCTTGCCCTGCGGCCCGAGGGCTCGGGTGGCTGCAGCGCCCAGCTGGACCCCGGGGTTGCTCCGGAGAGCGTGCGAGTGCCCGCTGGACCGCTTCGACCGCTCAAGTCCTCATCATGCTGCGCTGCGACCAGGGAAGAGATCGCCGAACCATGATGAGGATGACTGGCCTGAAACTGATGCCAGACCGCTTGCAGGCGAGCGCGTCGCACAATGTGCAGCAGCCAGGCCACCAGCACGACCAGCAGCAGGATTGCCATCGGAATCCCATGCCACGCAGCGGTCTCCAGAATCGCCTGGTGGGGATCGGCAATCGTCTCGCTGGCACCTACGGGTTTTCGCCATGCGTAGTAGCTTTGAAAATTTCCCGGGCCGACTCCCAGCCAAGGGTGGTCGGCGATCAGTCGCAGGGAGGTATCCCAATAGATTTTCCGAAACGACAACGACTTGGGCGCCTCTGCGATCACCAGACCATCGATGTTCGAAAGCGCGATGAAGAGCCCAAGCAAAATTGTGCTGAAGCCAACCGCGAGCGATTTCCAATGGGCTTTTGCCCACCGACGTGTCACGGGGTGAGTCAGTCCATAACCGATCATCGCCAGCAGGACTGCGATCCAACCGGTGCGGCTTTTGGTCAACAGGAGGCAGAACGCCTGGATCCCACAAAGGCAGCACACCACCGTGATCCACCGACCGCTCCGCTGCAGCGCCTGATCGACGGCAAGCCCCAGTGCCAGCAGCGTGCCGATCGCCAGCGTCGCCGCTAGGCTGTTGGTCAGCGCAAAGGGCCCCAGCGGTTCCGTGCTGGCCAGTCGATTCTCGAACTGGATGCGGAGGGCGGAGCCGGCCGGTGCGTCGATCTGCATCTGGCGGAGGACGGCTTCCGGGTTCACGCGATACGCTTCGCGATCGCGCGGCATGCTCACCCCATACTGATACCACGCATGATTGGCCAGCAGCACACAGGACAGCATCAAAGTCCAGGCCAGCGCATCGCGGTGCATTCGAAACCGCGATGCCAGCATCCCGGCGAATAGCACCCAGACCAACGTGATGCTTTCCCAACCGCCATGAATGGCTGATCGCATCTGCCCACGGCCATCCACATTCTGAATCGATGCGATGACACCGGCGATCCACATCCACATCGCCAGGAGGATCCAAAGCCATTGCGGGCTGCGATAACCACCCATGGCTTGGAACCGCTCCCACGCCGAACGATCGCGGGTTGCCCGACTGGGGATAACCCAATGGCAGGCGGGCCACGCCAGCCAACTGCCGACAATCGCCAGGGCCCCCCAAAGCAGATGTTGTGGTAGAGCCAACCCCTGGGAGACGGCAACGCTGTCGCAGGGCATCCAAAGCCCAACACAGGCCATCGTCGCTACGGTGGCCAGCATCCAAAAGGGAGATGCTTTCCCAATGCGGACCGATTCCGCCCCGGCGTCTCCGCTCACGCTACCCTGCCCTTCTGCAGTTGCGCTGGTGAAACTCTCTTGGGAACATTTGGTTATTGTACGAGGCAAGGCTGGGGTATGCAGAAGGAAACCATCGCAATCTTCTACGATCGCCAGCTACCCAGCGATCATCGCTTGGGAGATCGATGGGTTCCCAGATCCAGCAGCGCCAACAATCCAACGATCCCAAGCAGGTTGGCCAGTACCCATAAAGATCCAACCCAATCCGTTCTGGCCAATATCCAGGCGTTGATGCCGCAGCAAAAGGTCGCCAAGTAGATGATCCAGACTGCCTGGGTCTTCGACCACCCCTGCTCGACCAAGCGATGAGAAAAATGTCGCTTATCCCCCTCGAAAGGACTCCTCCCTTCGGAGATCCGGATCCATATGACCGAAAGCATGTCGTAAAGCGGAATCGCCAGGACGCACAAGGGTGCAAATACGGCGTGAGGCGTGGCGGACTGGTAGCCGGTGTAGGTTGCTGCCAGCGATCCAACCGCCACCCAGTAGCCAACGAAATAGGCTCCCGCATCTCCCATAAAGATCTTCGCAGGGGCCCGATTGTGAACCAGGAACCCCAGCAATGCCCCCACCAGCACCAGCAGCATGGCTGCGACAAACCACTGCGGCTGCGACTCGCCAGTCGCTTGAGGCATAAGCAGCATGCCTGCCAGCATCGCGCTCCCGATCGCGGCCACCCCGCCGCTCAGACCGTCCATGTTGTCGATCATGTTGAAGGCGTTGATCAGTCCTACGATCCAGAGAACGCTGAGCAATCCAGTCACCCAGCCGTTGTCGATGAAGAGGCTCAGTTGCATCTGCTGCCAAAGGACGATGACGGTGGCCACCGCCACTTCGATCGCCAACCTCCACTGCCACTTCAAGCCGCGACGATCGTCCTCCAGGCCCAGCAGCATCAGCACCGTGCCGCCAGCCAGAATCCCCCACAGCTTCCATCGCGATTCGACGACGCCGGGCAGATGCTGGGCCAGCGACTCAGGCAGCCACTGGCGGACCACAGGCAGGCCTGCCAGCAGGGTGGCGGCCAGCAAGGTGGTCGCCACCGAAAACCAGATTCCTACCCCTCCCCCAAGAGGGATCGGAGTGGTGTGGACCTTGCGATAACCCGGCTTGTCCATCAGCCCCAAAGGCTCGGCCCACCGTCGCACCAGCCCAACGGCCAGCCAAGCCAGCAACGCAGCTGGCAGCAAACATCCCAGGACGAACCCCACCACCTCCCACACCGCTGCATCCTGCTTCATCTTGCGTGCCCCCCTGAAGCCCCATCGCTACCGCCCTTCCCTCGGGAATCTCGACGCGCTGACTCTTGCTTCAGATACCCGATCGCCTGCTGAAAAAACTCCAGCGAATCGGGTAGGAGATAGTCTGGATACGTCCAGGGATAACCCCGCCACTGCGACCCGACGCGCTGTAGCGCCACTTCCGCATAGATCCCATCGCGCAGGTAGATGCGGTGGGCGCGGTCCTTGGTGGAAGCAAGCACTAGTTTCAGCGGGCTGATCCAGCCAGGATCGATGTTGACCGGTCGCGATTCGGGAAACTCCCCCGACTCTGCGATCAATGCCTCCCACGCGATTGCCATCCGTTTGCGGTCCGCTAGGCATGCTGGGTCTTCCAACCGCTTGAGGACCCAGAACTCCTTCTCCAATCGATCTCCCATCTGCTGCTGGTAGTAGCTGGTCTGTTCAAAAGCAAACGGCCGACTCTGCAATGCGATCGCTCCCCACTGCGACTCCACAATCCTTCGGACCCTTTCGATGGCCGACCGATGGCGGCTAAACAGAGCGACCACGAGCGCGCAGGGAAATGGCCGATGCGACCGGGATCCTTCTTCGCATCCCGCTTCTTCGCATTCCTGCGATGAGCTGTCGCCGGCGCTCCAGTCACTCATCTCTCAATACGCTTTCGCAAAGATCGCTCGCTGACTGGTCGGCTGGCCCGTGACGAAACATCGCCCCGGCTGGGAGGGCTGATCGAGCGGAATGCAGCGGATGGTCACTTTGCGCTGCGCCAATTCGTCTGCCACCGCCTCTTCGCTGGCGAAGTAGCAGTGCGCAAATCCACCGCTGAAGCTCCCTTTTTCGTCTTCTGCACCCTGAAAAAATTCTCGAAATTGATCGACTGTATCCAGGGAGACCGTGTGGTCCTGCCGCATCTTCAAGGCGCGATCAAACAGTCCCTGCTGCATCTCCTGAAGCACGCTAGGCAGCGTTTCCAGGAACTGAGGTCGTGGCATCGACTGACTGCCTGTGGAGTCCCGGCGTCCGACAAAAAGAGCATCCTGGCCGATATCCTTGGGCCCCACCTCGACGCGAATCGGTACCCCTCGGCGGACGTGATACCACTTCTTCTCGCCCCCCCGCAAATCGCGATCATCCATCTCGACACGCAGCGGTTGATCGTCATAACGGAGCGCCGCGATCTGCTGCTTCAGCTTGTGGCAATACTCCAGCACTTCGGTGCGCTGCGCATCGTCGCGGTAGATCGGAAGGATGACAACGTGCGCAGGAGCCAGCCTCGGAGGCAGCACCAGGCCATCGTCGTCGCTGTGCGTCATGATCAACGCTCCGATCAGCCGCGTGGAGACACCCCAGCTAGTGGTCCAGGCATAGACCAGTTCCCCTTGAGGGTCCTGGTAGCGGATCTGTTGCGCCTTGGCGAAGTTCTGACCAAGGAAGTGCGAGGTGCCCGCCTGCAGCGCCTTGCGGTCCTGCATCATCGCTTCGATGCTGAAGGTGTTGACCGCGCCGGGAAATCGCTCCTTGGGAGTCTTCTCGCCACGCACTACGGGCACGGCCATCGTGTTCTCTGCGAAGTCGGCGTAGACGTCCAGCATGCGGCGAGTCTCCTCCATCGCCTCCTCAGCCGTCGCATGCACGGTGTGCCCTTCCTGCCAGAGGAATTCGGCTGTCCGCAGGAAAAGCCGTGTTCGCATCTCCCATCGGACGACGTTGGCCCACTGGTTGATCAAGATCGGCAGGTCGCGGTACGACTGCACCCAACGAGCGTACATCTCACCGATGATCGTCTCGCTGGTCGGCCGAACAATCAAAGGTTCTTCCAGCGGACCGGCGGGCCGAAGCCCTCCCTTCCCATCGGGTTCCAGACGGTGATGCGTCACCACCGCGCATTCCTTGGCGAATCCCTCCACATGCTCCGCCTCCTTCTCCAGATAGCTCATCGGGATAAAGAGCGGGAAGTAGGCGTTCTGATGCCCCGTCTCCTTGAATTTCCGATCCAGCACCCGCTGCATGTTTTCCCAAAGGGCATATCCCCAGGGCTTGATCACCATGCAACCGCGCACAGGGGAATTTTCGGCTAGGTCTGCTGCCTTGATCACCTGCTGATACCACTCGGGATAGTCCTCGGTACGCGTCGGAGAAATCGCGGTTTTCGCCCCTTTGTTCATCCTGAAACACCTTTCCTTCACAACTCAGACCGCACGGCGACAATCGCCTGCGAACTGGGAAAATCATACCGATCGGCCATCGACTGGGATCCTCAACGCATCGCACCTACCCGGTCGATTCCCCGGAAGGGATCCGAAGCGGCGAGGAAGATTCCCGACAGAAAACCACCACAACCAACTATTGTAACCCATCCTCGCTCGACCCAACCCCACCATACCGATGACATCGGACAGATCCCCGGCCATCGGCCCCGCTAGCTTTTCGAGTTGGCTTTCTTGGGATCGCCGCTGGCCGAAAGCCGCCTTCGCTCGCGTCTCCAAAAAAGTTATGCTAACCGACCATGATTCCCAGACGCACCCAGATGACCTGCCCGCCCCAGGGTGCGGCCAAACTCGGGTGGCAGACAACCAGGAGGTCCGGAAGGAAGATCGCAGGATGGACGACTTGCGCGTTGGCATAGGATTTGACTCCCATCGATTGGCTGCCGGAGGCCCGATGCGATTGGGTGGTCTGACTATCGACTGCGACGCCCACCTGGTGGGCCACTCGGACGCCGATCTGCTTTTGCATGCCATCACAGACGCTCTGCTTGGGGCTGCCAATCTTGGCGACATCGGTCAGATGTTCCCCAACACCGATCCGGCCAACCGGGGTCGCGATTCGGCCGATATGCTCCGGTTGGCATGGGAAAAAGTTCGCCAAGCCGGCTTTCGACTGGTCAATCTCGATTGCGTCGTCCAAACGGAAATCCCTAAGCTGTCGCCAATGCGAAGCGACTTGGTCGCTTCGATCGCAGAAATCCTCCAGGTCGATCGTGCTGCCATCGGCCTGAAAGGGAAAACGGGAGAAGGGAGCGGACCGATCGGCCAAAAGGAGCTAGCCGAAGCCACCGTGGTCGCTCTACTGGCCCGAACCGGGAATTCCGCTCTGCCCAATAGCCAATCCGATGAGGCTTCATCGTCTTCCGAATCCGATCCCAATCCGATCGCTCTCCCTGTCCATTCTCCTTCACCCAGGCATTCCCCTCCACCCAGGGAACCCGACATGACCGAAGCACTGCACGATTCCAGTCGACTGGCTCCAAATTTGCGCGTCTACAACACGCTGACCAAAACGAAAGAGCCGCTGATGACCCAGAAGCCTGGGGCGGTCGGCATGTACCTGTGCGGCCCCACGGTGTACGCACCAGCCCACATCGGGCATATGGTCGGCCCGGTGATCTTCGACACCATCAAGCGCTACTTGGTCTACTGCGGCTACTCGGTGACCTGGGTCGTCAACATCACCGACATCGACGACAAACTGATCCAGCGCAGCAATCAGCTGGGGATCTCGATGCCGCAGCTTGCCACCCAGATGACGGCCGACTATCTATCCAACCTCCAGGCCCTGGGGGTCGACCAGATCGACCACCTGCCTCGAGCGACCGACCACATCCCCGAAATCATCCAGTTCGTACAGGAACTGATCGATCGTGGATACGCCTACGCCAGCGAAGGGGACGTCTTCTTCGATGTCGCAAGGGACAGCCAGTACGGACAGCTCAGCAATCGATCGGCCGATAGCCAGCAGGGGGAAGGTGGTGAAGCCGCATCCCGCAAGCGATCGCCAGGCGACTTTGCCCTCTGGAAGAAAGCCAAGGCTGGCGAACCCAGCTGGGATAGCCCCTGGGGTGCAGGTCGCCCCGGCTGGCATATCGAATGCTCGGCGATGAGTCGCCGGATCCTGGGCAAGACATTTGATATCCATGGCGGAGGTCTGGATCTGGTCTTTCCGCACCACGAGAACGAGGCGGCTCAGAGCCGTTGCTGCCATGGTGCGCCGATGGTTCGCTACTGGATGCACAATGGTCTGATGCGCGCCAGCGAAGCCGCAGGCAAGGTCGGCGGACGCAGCGATCGCGAAGCGCCCCCCGCCGATGCCTCTAGCAAGATCTCGCGCAGCAAAGGGGCTGGTGGTCTTTCGAAACTGATCGAACAGCAGACCGGCGAACGACTCCGATTCTTCCTGCTGCGCACCCACTACCGGTCGACCAACGTCTTCGGCGATGAACCGCTCCAGGAAGCCGGTACCGCCCTGGAGACCTTCTACCGACTGTTCCAACGCTACGAACGGCTGCTGGGCCAATCCCCCTTCGACATCGATCCCAACCGCCGACGCGCTTCCTTCGTCCCACCCCCAATCAAGCATCCGGTCGTCGATCAGGTCCTGGCGATGCGCGAAAGCTTCCTGGCCAAAATGGATGACGACTTCAATACCGGAGGAGCCGTCAGCGATCTATTTGACCTAGCTCGCTCGCTGAATCGATTCATCGAATCGGCCAAGCTGGAGGAGTCGCAGCATCGCACGCCGGAGGCGCTAGAGGTGCTGCGCGCCGGAATGGCGATCCTCAGGGAACTTTCGGCGATCCTGGGACTGTTCCAAAAGCCGGTCCAGACGCAGTCGTCCCAGGGAGACGACGCCCAACTGGTCGATGGCCTGATGAAGATCCTTCTGCAGATTCGCGCCCAGGCGCGTCAGAACAAAGACTTCGCCACCGCCGACCTAGTCCGCAACGGGCTGACGGGGTTGAAGATCGCCGTGCAAGACCTGAAGGAAGGCAGTACCTGGAGCCGCCAGTGACCATGTCTAAAACTGCTGGCTGCATTCTGGGTGTCGACCCCGGCCTGGGGATCACCGGCTACGCAGTGATCGACGTGCAAAATCCCCTTCCCCGCGTTCGGGAAGCCGGCGTCATCCGCTGCCCTCGGTCCAAGAGTCTGGAGGATCGCCTGCTGGAACTCCATGAGGGGCTCTCCGAACTCTGGAATTCCCATCCGATCCAGGCGGTGGCGATCGAACAGATCTATTCGCATTACGAACGGCCGACCACCGCGATCCTGATGGGCCACGCGCGGGGAGTGCTCTGCCTGGCAGCCGCTCAACATCGATCTCCCGTCCATGCCTACCTGCCAACCCACGTCAAGAAAATGCTCACCGGCAGCGGGCGCGCTCCCAAGGCACAGATGCAACACTCGGTCCAGGTCCAACTGAATCTACCGAAGGTCCCAGAACCGCCTGACGTCGCCGATGCGCTGGCGATCGCTCTTTGCCATTTCTTCACCCAGCGAAACATCCTGCTTCAGGAAGGTAGCAACGCGTGATCGATAAAATCACCGCCCCTCTGGCCCACCTCACCGACGACTCGGCGATCCTCATCGTTCCACCGTTCGAGTACGAGGTGGGGATTCCGGAATTCACCCGACGATCCCTGCAGGACAAATTGCAGCAGACCGTTTCTCTGCACACCATCCACTTCATCGATGGCAACGCAGCCCAAGGTGGGAGGTTGAGCCCTCGGCTGGTCGGCTTTTTGTCGGTGGTCGAACGGGAGTTCTTCGAACTGTTCTGCTCGGTCGACGGTGTCGGGGTGAAGAAGGCACTGCGCGCCATGGTGCTGCCGGTTCAGGACATCGCCATGATGATCGAACAGCAGGATGCCAAGGGGCTTTCCACGCTGCCCGGCGTCGGACCAGCCACCGCCGAACGCGTGATCGCCAAGCTGCGACGCAAGATGCCCAAGTTCGCGCTGCTGGTCCGCCGCGATATGCCCGGCGCCGCACCGCAACCTCCAGGAGTCATCGAAGAGACATTCCAGGCACTGCTGGTTCTAGGCCATCATGAGGCCGAGGCGCGGCGGCTGATGGAGCAGGCGATGGAGGGTGCGAAGAAGTACAAGGATACGGAAGCTTTCCTCCAGGCGATCTACCAAAAGCAGACAGGCCAATGACCAAAAGGTAGCCAGGACGCTTTCTGCCCAGCGGCGCCCCTTAGGGTTCGGTCAAATAGGCCAGCAGATCCCGCACCTCCCAGTCGCTCCATCCGCTCAGCAAGCCATCGGGCATCAGCGACTTGGGGGACTGCCGGCGCTGGGTGATCGTTCCCTTCGGCACCGATCGTTCCTTGCCATCCGCAATGCGAAACACCTCGGTGCTGGAACTGCGCAGCAGAATCCCGCTGAAGACCTCGCCATCCTCCAGCGCCACAACGCTCGCTTGGAACTGTGGAGCCACCTTCTGACTTGGCTCTAGAATCGATTCGAGAATCTCCTCTCGCCTCTTCCGCCGCCAGGCTTCATCCCCAACCGCCAAGCCTTGAGCCACTCCTGTCAGTTCGGGACCGACCACCGCACCTCGTCCCTCCATCCGATGGCACTGCGCGCAGCGCACGGTACCGCGATGAAAAAAGAGACGTCTCCCCGCCTCTCGGTCAGGCTCTCCTGGCAAAGCATCGATCCGCTCCAGGAGATCCTTTGCGCTGGCTGTTGGATCGGATGCTGGGGCGCTACGAGCCTTCAGCAGGGCCGCCGCTCTCTGCCCGATCGAACCATCGGCCCTGCCAAGGGCCGCGATACCCTCCCCTATCCGCGGGCTCCAACTTCCATCGGCTAGGGAACTGAGGGCCGCAGTCGCCAGAGTCTCCTGGCGATTGGCCGCCAGAGTCATCAGTTCCTCCTGGAACTCACCTGGACTGGTCGGCAGCAGCCCCGCCGCCGCTTCGGCTCGCAAAGCAACCGGTTGCTGCTGGTCCATCGCCACCGCTTGCAACAAATCCTGCTCGTCCTGCCTCTGCCGCAGCGCCACCAACCGCACCGCCTCCTCCCTCACCCCCACTTCCTCCGATTTCACCCACCGCTCTAGCTTCTCGCGCGTCCAGTCGGCGTGTTCGGGTGCCGCCATGCGCAAGGCATAACGCTGGATCTGGCTTGATGCATCGGGATCCTCTAACATCCGCATCGCCTGCGGCGTATCGCTGACCCCCAGGGTGGGATTCCCTTGGAGGGTATTGCGCGCGGCGATGGCGGCTTCAAAGAGCGAGTAATCGAGATCGGGTTGCTTGAGGATCGATTCGACGATCGGTAGGCAATCGACCAGGACGCCATCGGCGATCCAGCGTAGGCATTCGAACTGAATTCTGGGATCGGGATCGTTCCAAAGCGCCTCCACCCATCGGCGATCCGACAGCTCCCCTTTGCGGAGTGTCACCAGCATCCAGAGGCGTTGCTCGGGGGAGGCAGCCAGCAGCGTCTCGGGAGTCCAGTCGCGGCTTTTTTTGAAGAGCGACTGCATCACGGCGTCGGCCGCAAATCGATCTGGGCTGCTGGCCATCTCCAGCATCTTCGGCAAGGGCAGCTCCCCTGCGCGCTCACGAATGCCATCGGCCAGCGACGAATTGGCATCGGTGCTGTCCCACGTCGGCTTCAACCAATCGGCGCTGACCGTATCGAACTCGATCTTCCAAAGCCTTCCTTCGCCATGGACTTCGTACGACGCGCTGACCCAATCGACCAGATAGAAGGTCGCAGAATCTTTGGATACCGCCATGGCGACTGGGCGAAAGCGATCGGTCCCCCGGATCACTTCCATTCGCTCGGATCGGTAACTGGCCCCCTCGCGCGTCATCGGATAGTAGTCGACCGTATGGTCGCTCCAGGAAGGGATCAGCAGCCCACCTCCCAGCGGCACCACCGCGCAAGGTCCCTCGCCACACGGATGCACCATCCCCAGCGTCCCCCGCAGCTCGCCATTCCATGCCACAAACGGATGGACCGGAGCGCTGCCATAGACCCACTGGAATCCATAATCGCCCCCTTCGACAACGTGCAGCAGTCGGCAAGGCGGCCTAGCACCTGGATCGTTGTCGGCGGCGAAGATTGTTCCATCCTTCAGCGCCGTCAGACCAAAAGGATTCCAGAATCCCTTGGCGATGCGACGTAGCCCCTTTCCCTCGCGATCGATCCGAAAGATCCCCCCCTCGCCACGCCCGCGACAGACCGCGCCGTCGACCCCGGTGAGCGTCCAGTCTTTGCCGAAGTTTTCACCGAGCGCAAATAGCAACTCCCCGGAGGGATGCCAGGTCATCCCGCTGAGCCCATTGTGCGGATAATCGGCCTCCGTCTGGAGATCGGCAATCGTCTCCTCATGATCGGCCTGGCCATCTCCATCCCGATCGATGATGCGGAGGATCCGATCTCGTTCTGCTAGATAGATCCACCCTTCATTCCCACAGAGAATCTGCATCGTCGCTTCGGTCTTCTGATAAAAGACCCTTCGCTTTCCCTCGGGATCAAAGACCAGCACCTCATCCTTCTCCGGCCCCTGGTATTCCTTGGTTCGAAAGTGGGTATGGCACGAGATCGTCCAGATGTTCCCCTCGTTATCGACATCGATGCCGGTGGGAGTTTGGATTGCTGGCTGCTGAGCGATCAGCGTCATCGTCACTCCCGGCCGAACACCCCAAGCGATCCTTTCAGCCTGATCGTCGGTGGCAGCAGGTGATTCGGCCTGCAAGGGAAGCCCCATGCAAGAAAGCAGCAACCAAGCAGCAACAGATCGAACCATGATGGAGCCTCGATGGATCATCGACAGGGAATACCCAGTCCTGAGGAAGACGGAGTTCTTCGTCACGCAGACCGATGCGGACCCGTTTTTCTTTACGGAACGGCCGCTTTCTTTTCGGCAGCCCAGGCTTCCAGTTTGCGTTCCAGCAGATCTAACTGGATGCAACCATCTTTGAGCACTTCGTGATGAAACTGGGCAAGAGAGAATTTCTCCCCCAGCTCTGCTTCGAAACGCTCGCGCATCCGCCGGATCGCCAATTGGCCGATCTTGTAGGAGAGCGCCTGACCTGGAATCGCCATGTAGCGTTCAATTTCGGCGATCGCCGCATCTTCCGCAATCGGTTCATGTGCCATCATGTAGTCGATCGCCTCCTGCCGGGACCATCCTTTCCAGTGCATGCCGGGGTCGACCACCAGTCGGATCGCGCGGTGCATCTCATCGCTGAGCGCCCCAAGGTACTGCTTGGGATCTTGGTACAGCCCCAATTCCCGGCCCAGCGTCTCGCAGTAGAGCGCCCATCCTTCGCCATAGGCACCGATCCAGAGGAAGCGAGCAAATTTGGGTAGCTCCTTGTTCTCCTGCTGCAGCGAAATCTGGTAGTGATGCCCCGGCAACGCCTCATGCAAAAACAGCGATTCCATCCCGCTGGTGACGTTGAATTTTTTTGCATCTGGAATGGGGAGGTAAAAAATCCCCGGCCGTGTTCCATCTTCGCTGCCTGGCATGTATTCGGCGCTGGCGGTCGCTTCGCGAAATGATTCGGTGCGCCGAATCTCAAAGGGAGTCTTCGGCTTATTGAGGAAGATCCTGTCTAGCTGCGGTTCCACCTTCTTCTGAATCGCATAGTACGCCTGCAGCACTTCCTGGGGCGTCTGGTAGGGGGTGAAGGAAGGATCGGTACGGACCCACTGGTGGAACTCGGCCAGCGACCCCGTGTGTCCCATCTGCTGCTGGACGCCACGCATCTGCTCTTCGATCCGATCCACCTCACTCAGTCCGATCTGAAAAATCTCGTCAGGGTCCATCGACGTGGTGGTCCAGGAGGCGACCAGAGCACGATAGAGTTCCTTCCCCTGCGGTAGCTGGCCAAGCCCGGCCGTGCTGCGAGCAGCGGGAAGATACTCGGTCTTCAAAAAGTCGGCCAATCGCTGGTACGCAGGCAGCACCTTTCCTTGAATCGCCGCGCGAAAGCGCACTTCCAAATCCTTTTTCTGGGAATCAGTCAGCTCGCTAGGGAATCGCTGCAACGGGCCTTCGAAGAGACTGGGCGTCCCCTCGCTTCCGAAGATCGTCGGATCGGTCGATTGCCCGATCATCTTCTCGACCAGTTCTTTGGGAAGCACAAACCGATCTCGCATCCCCTCCCGAAACTGCTCGATGGCCGCATCGATCCAACCTGGAAATGCCTCCATCCTCTGAAGCCAGTCTTCGTAATCTTTCGCCGTCCGGAATGGATGATTGCTTTGGCCACTTCCCAGTTGCGCGAAGGTGATGGGTAGCCCTTCGTACTGCTGGCACGGGATCCGCTCAGGACGATACTGCAGTCGGTCCAGCCTTCCCTTCAATTCCCCCAGCAGCACCTCGCGGGAGATGCGAAGGCTGGCGTCCAGAGAATCGGGATCGATCTTCTGCAGACGATCCTGCATCTCTTCATAGAATCCTCTTTCCCTGGCGTTCTGCTGCACCGAGGGAGGCTCGGGAAGCAGATGATTGAATCCCGGTTCACCGAAGAGGGTGGCATCGAGCGGAAAGAGCTGCAGGTAGCGCTGGTGGTAGTCGGCGAAGATCTGGCGGATCTGCCGATTGGCATCCCCCTGTGCCCAGCTGGTGGAGGCGATCAGGCAGACAAGCAAGGGAACGGAACGCAGGATGGCGTGCAACACGCACCTCCAATCGACGTGGCGGGTGGATGGACCTTCTGCAAAAAATCGATGGACTTCAAAGTCCCACAGAAGATCGCATCATTCTAGCCGACCTCTTGGCCTGATGCCCAAAGAGCAAGTCTTGCAACTGGCGGCCTATTCGTCTGCCTAGCCATCGCGATCGGTTAGGAGAGCCTGCCTTGTCGGCGAAACCACTCGACCGCTTCGCCAATCGCCACCGATGCAGGCCGGTGCTGGTATCCCAACTCCTCCTCGGCACGCTGACTGGAATACCAGTGGTACTGGCCGCTCATCTGGAGCGCTGCCGAATTGATGTCGGTTTCCCGACCGGTGATTTTTGCCGCTAGATCTCCCGCTTTGCCGACCACCCACTGCCCAGGCTTGCGGAGAATGGTCCATGGAGCAGGTTTTCCGATCGCCTTGGCGATGGCCGACCAAAGCTGGAAATAGGTCATGTTCTCACCGCACAGAATGTACCTCCGACCCGATTGCCCCTGAAGCAGAGCGCGCAGCGTGCCATCGGCGACATCGCGAACATCGCAGACGCTACAACCTCCGGCTGGGGCCACGGGCGTCCATCGTTGGCTCAGTTCCAAGATCATCCGGCCGCTGCTGGGTTTCCAGTCCCAGGGCCCCAGCATGAAACCGGGGTGGACGATGGTGCCAAAAAGCCCTCGCTGGATGGCATCGATCATCGCCTGATCCGCAGCGCGTTTGCTGATCACGTAGGCGCAAGGGACCTGCCCATCCCACGGCGTCGTCTCATCGGCCACACTTTTCGGCTTGGGAATCGCCAAGGTATTGACCGTTGAAACCAGCGTCATCGGGATGCCGCGATCCAGTGCCGCTTCGGCTGCGGCGATCGTCGAACCGCGATTGAAGGCGATCGACTCCTCCATCCGAGTCCACCCCAGATGGATCACCGCGGCCGAGTGGATCAATCCCTCCGCACCTTCCGCAGCACTTCGCATCGATACGGTATCCGTCAGATCGGCGTGACGATAATCGATCGGCAGATCGGCCAGCGAGGCAGGAAGCTGTCGATCGCGACCGACGGCGATCACCTGATGACCCTGGGCGATGGCCAGCCGCGCCAGGTTATTGCCAAGAAGCCCGGTCGCACCGGTGATCAGGATTCGCATAGCCTGTGGACTCCAGGATTCCCGAAGGGCGAGCTCTACCAAGAGGTATTGAATCCAGGTCGATCAGGAACTGGCATCATCTGTAGCATTCGCAGGGTCGCCAGAATCGTCCTGATCGCTGGCCACGTGCAGCTCCTGGCCTTCGGCAAGGACGATATCACCAGGAAACAGTTTCTTCTTGCGGCGGGTTTCCACTTGGCCATTGACCAGCACCGCACCCGACTGGATCAGATGCTTGGCAGACCCGCCGGAGGAGACGACCTGCGCCAACTTGAGGAACTGCTCCAGGGTGATCGACTCTTTGGGAGTCGCGGGATCGGAGGGGTCTGGCATGGAGCTTCCTTGGGGGGCGTAGCGGCGAGTCGTTGGACTCTGCCGACATCAGGTCGTCGGATCATTTCAGGCGTAGGGTGACCATCACCGGATAATGGTCGCTGAGGTCGAGTTCCTCAACGGAGATCGTCGTCCGCTGATTCCAATGGTCTTCATCGGGGCCGGCACCACGGACCACCACATCCCCTCGTACTTCGGTCGATTCCCAGACCCAGTTGCGGCGATCGGGCTGATCCTGGACCAGGGACTGGCTAAGTAGGATGCGGTCGTATTGCTTGTCGAGCACTAGGTGGGTACGGCGTTTTTCGGGCGGCACCTTCTGGTGGGAATCGACCAGATCATCTGAACCAGCTTCCGTACCCCGGCCCACCAGCATCGCCATTTCCCCGCCAGGCTGCGGCTCACAGCATGGCTCTTCGATGTTCGTATCGCCCAGGAAGATCACATGCTCTCCCTGATCGAGGTGGGGCTGAAGCCACGTTCTGGCCAGTCGACTTTGGCGCAGCCGGATCGCCGATTCCTCGGCCTTCGCGCGAAAATGGACATTCAGCAGCGTGAAGGTTTCCGTCCTCCCATCGACCTGCCATTGGAACTTGCCGAAGAGATGTTTTGACAGATTGTAAAAGTCTTGACTGTCGAACTGTTCTTTGGTCTGTTCGCGCCTGCTGAACTCCACCAGTCCGCCTCGATAGAGAAACGCGACATCCTGTTCGGTGGCGCTGTCGAACCCTTCAATGAACGCAACGCGATACCCCAGTCGATGGCGGTCTTTCAGTTCCTTGGTCAGTTCCAGCAGCACCTTGCGATTCTCTACCTCCTGCACCGCCAGGATGGTCGGCTGCATCTTGGCGATCGCATCGGCCACCCCAGACCGAATCGCCTCCCATCGCTCCTGCGACTGGCTGGACTGTTCCTTCGACAGATCGCTGAAGTTATCGCCCGGATAGGCATCGTAGAACCACTCCAGATTCCAGGTGGCGATCGTCAGGACTTCGGGTCCAGGATCGGCGCGCAGGGAGGAAGTGGTCACAGAGAGCACCGCAGCAATCAGAAGCGCCGCGAGGTGACGGCCTGTTCGCGATCGACGAGTCGGGTGGCAGACACGGGTCATAGCAGAGTTCCTGACGGTTCGGTCGACTTCTTTCGTGCGATCACGCGGTGAAAATGGAGTTGCACTTCCCGATCGACGACGCGCCGCACTCCTTCGGCAAGGCATCGAGGTTCATTGGTCTGCTGGCCTCGGTCGATGATCTCATCCAACCGGGTTCCTGGCTCCACGGAGAAAGTCTCCTGGTGGATGATCTGATTGCCTGCATCCAGTTCCGGAACGATGAAGTGGCAGGTTGCCCCAAAGGTCAGCATGCGGCTGGCGAAAGCATCGTGGTAGGGCCGCAGTCCGGGAAAGCTGGGCAGCAATCCGTGATGCAGATTGATGATCCGACCGCCCGCATACTTCCAGCAGGTGTCTGGGGGTAGGACTCGCATGTAGCGAGCCAGGATGACGTAATCGATGCGGTAGGAATCGAGCAGTTGGACCATGCGCTGGTCATCGGCGTTGCCATCGGCATCGCCGATCATTTCGAAGGGCACATGGAACTCGCGAGCCAATCGTTCGCAGCGTCGACGGTTGCCGATCATGACCCCTGCCTGGGCGCGAATCGCGCCGCTGGCAATCCCTTCCAGAACCGCGCGAGGGGTCGATTCCAGGTAGGTGGTGCAAATCGCCAGTCTTGGAGGAGCCGTCGCTGCGTCGCTACTCCAGACGCGGACCTCCAGTCGCTTGCTGCGTCCAATCTCTTCCATCGCCTTGTCGATCGCTGGATAGGCCTCCGGCGGCACATGGGCTCGACACATCATCGCGAAGACCGCCGCTTCGTCGTGGTCGTACATCTGAATCTCTGCGATATTGGCCCCCAGCCCCGTCAGAGCGTGGATGATAGGGTCGGCCAGACCGACGTTGTCGGGCCCGACGGCGGTCACAACAATTTCCATAGGTGGTGTCTGCACAGAGCGATGGGAGTTACCAAACCAGATTGAAATCTAACCACCAGGGGGCTGTTTGCCTACTCCCAGGTCGCTCCCGCTGCGGCTGCTGAAGACCTCCCGGAACCAGCGACTTGATCTGCGGCGCTTGACGAATGGCAAGGTGCTGGTCCATAGTGTGGACTTGTCGCCGAGCGATCGGGTCGGACATCGCAGGATGCCACCGCACAGCTTGCCACTTCCCAAACCGCAACGGTGGGCGGTCGCCATGCGGGACGTCACGATGCCAATGGTCGCATCGGCTTCATCGAAACCATTCCTAGAGGGATCGGGCATGATCAGCGCCGCACCAATCAAACTTCCCAAGACGATCGACGGACGCAGACCGAAGAAGTCGGAGGTTCCTAAGGGTGAGTGCCTGTGCGACTACTGCACCGCGATCTGCTGCCGCTATTTCGCATTGCCGATCGATACTCCCGAGGAAGCGAAAGACTACGATTTCATCCGCTGGTTTCTGCTGCATGATCGAGCCAGTGTGTTTGTCGATGATGGGGTCTGGTACCTGCTGGTCCACACCAACTGCAAGCATCTGCAGAGCGACTTTCGGTGCGGGATCTACGAGACGCGGCCTCAGATCTGCCGCGATTACACCACCGAGCAGTGCGAGTACGACGAAGACACCGTCTACGACATGTACTTTGAGACCGCCGAGCAGGTGGCGGAGTATGCAGAAGCGCGAGTCATCGCGCCCTACACCGAAAATATCCGAAGTCCGGAACCGCCGATGCTCCCGGTTCTCCGCTGAGCTTTTCTGAACCGATCGTTCAGCCCATTGCGATGCTCGATTGAATACGTCGCTTCACGAAGGGTGAGATCTATCGCATGCCTTGCATTCCAAGGGAAGCGTGAGATCTATCGCATGCCTTAGCCCTTGCCCCTGCGACTCCATCCCGCCTACTCCAGTCGGCCGGACGGATACGACCCACGGAATTGCCGATTGCCTTAGAAAACAGGCAGTGTCAGACTTGCACCCCGCCCCTCATCTTACGGCGTCACAAAGGCACCGAGCTGCCAGAGAAACCAATCGGTCCATTCACTCTCCGTGGCTCTGTGCCTCCGTGAGAGGCAATTCGTCGCGATCCGTTCTTTTCGCTCCATGGTGACCTACTGACCCATAGAATTGTCGCATGGCTCTGCCACAGTAGGTACGATTCAGCGCCGCGCGGCCCGATGGCGATAGCCAAAGGAAGCCGAACAAAAAATTGCAGCGATATGGTCCGTCGGCCGCTTTGTCTTGCGTTGAGTCAACCCTGCGCCCCTGTAGATTCTTTTCCGCGAAGGCTGTTGTCTCACTTCCTATTGGCAAACTGGGTTCCGTCTTCGAACGGAAGTCCCCGGCCGTTTGGCCTCGCAACATGGGGTACGGCCAGAGTACATTCAGAGTGGCAGAGATCTGGTTTCCAGAGGGAACAAGACGATGGAAAACCCCGATGAAGAGTCCTCCAAAGCTAAGCTGAGCCTGGGAAGGCCTCGAGATCTTTCGGAGGAGGCGCTGAGGGAGATGGCTTCGAAGCTCTTCGCGAAACTCAAGTCATCGACGTCGGCGACACCGCACAAGCAGGATACAAAGGACGACTCCTCTGCGTTGACAGAAGGAGTGAGGCAGACTGAAGAAGTGAGACAGGGGGCAGACGATCCCCAGGCTGTCGATCTCACGCAGCAGAAACCATCGCCGGCGGCTCCTTCCCAGCAGGGATCGGCACCATCGACGGAACAGGAATGAATTAGAAGGCAAGGTAACAGCAATGGCGGGATTGATCGAGCCGCGGACATTGAAAGGTTTTCGGGATTTTCTCCCCGAGACGATGATTCCTCGGGAACGGATGATGGAGACGGCCCGTCAGGTCTACCGTTCCTATGGGTTCTCACCGATCGATACGCCGGCGCTCGAATACCTGGAGATCCTGACCGGCAAAGGGAGCGAAGAAACCGATCGCCAGATGTACCGCTTCACCGACCACGGAGGTCGGGAAGTGGGGATGCGATTCGATTTGACCGTTCCATTGGCCCGCTTTGCAGCACAGCACTGGAGCCAACTGGGGACTCCTTTCAAACGGTACCATATCGCCCCGGTGTGGCGAGGCGAAAATACGCAATCGGGACGCTATCGAGAATTCATCCAGTGCGATTTCGATACCGTCGGAACCCAGAGCGCGGTGGCCGATATCGAGATGGTGCTGGTGATCCACGACCTGCTGCGAGCTTTGGGGGTCGATCGCTTTCAAATCCGCATCAACCATCGCCAAGTGCTGCAGGGACTTTTAGGCTCGTGGGACCTCACCCACCAAACGACTCCCGTGCTTCGAGCGATCGACAAACTAGAGAAAGCCGGTCCAGCCAAGGTGCTGGAGGAACTGGAGGCGATCGAAGGGCTGGACACCCAGCGCGCCGGGCAGATCCTCAAGTTTCTGGAGATGGAAGGATCGCAGGATCAGCAGCTATCGCAGCTCCATGCCGCCGTCGCAGGTTCGGAATCGGGCCAGGCAGGTGTCGGGCGGCTTCAAGAGGTGTTGCGGGAGGTGGCCGCAGTCGGCATCCCTGCCTCCCACTACCGCCTGGATCTTTCAATCGCCCGTGGGCTCGATTACTACACTGGAATTGTCCTAGAAACCAAGCTGGAAGAG
>Ga0315902_10002603_pt1 | contig 27881 bp, 23 predicted proteins | sample LakEriMetagenome_9_FD_203523 | JGI IMG/M metagenome (GOLD analysis project Ga0315902, IMG submission 203523) | Freshwater fungal communities from buoy surface, Lake Erie, Ohio, United States - Buoy 12 MA117 | ecosystem: Environmental > Aquatic > Freshwater > Lake > Lake biofilm | place: USA...
GGCCATGGGCACCACCGTCAGGTCGGCTCCCAGCCGCTTCTCGCCGTTGAAGAGCGCCGCCAGTTCGCCCATGGTCAGGCCGTGGCGCACCGGCATCGGGTGATAGAGCGTGAACGAGGCCACGTCGGCATCGGGCAGCGGCCCCTCGATCTGCCAGCCAGTGATGGGGTTCGGCCGGTCGAGCACCACGACCGATTTCTTGCCCGCGGCCGCGGCCTCGAGCACCAGGCCCAGCGTGGCCTGATACGTGTAGAACCGACTGCCCACGTCGGCGATGTCGAAGACCAGCGTGTCGAGGCCGCTCAGCATCTCGGGCGTCGGCTTCCGTGTGTCGCCGTAGAGCGAATGCACCGGCAGCCCCGTCGCCGCGTCGGTAGACGAAGCGATGTCCTCGCGGTCTTCGGTGCCGCGAATACCGTGCTCGGGGCTGAAGAGGGCCACGAGGCGCGTTCCGAGGGCCGCGCGCAGCACGTCGATGGTGCTGCGCCCCGTGCGGTCACGCCCGGTGTGATTGGTCACGAGGCCGACTCGCCGCCCGGCCAGCAGCGCAAACCCATCCCGGGCCAGCACATCGATGCCCGTCAGCACCGGTTCCGCGGGCGCCGGCGCGGGCACGCTGGCCATCGCCAGGGTGGGAGTCGGCAGCGAGGGCACCTGCAGCCGCGCAGGCCCCGCCTCGTGCATGGCCGCGGCTGCCAGGGTCGCCACCCGCGCGCGCACCGGGGTGACGTCACCCACGCCATCCGGATGCAGACGGCTGGCCAGGAACACCACCCAGCCCCCCGAGGCAGGGTCGACCCACAGGCTGGTGCCGGTAAAGCCGGTGTGCCCATACGACCCGACGGGGAAGAGTTCTCCGCGATTCGACGAATACGAGGTGTCGATGTCCCAGCCCAGCCCGCGCACCGCCGCCATGGTGGGCGGCGTGGCCCGCGACGTCATGCGCGCCACGGTCGCCGACGCCAGCACGCGCCTCCCGCCGAGCGTGCCGCCGTTGAGCAGCATCTGGGCGAACCGCGCCAGGTCGGGCGCCGACCCGAACAGCCCGGCGTGTCCGGCCACCCCACCCATGCGGCGCGCCGTCGGGTCATGCACGACACCACGCAGCGGCTCGGCCGTCGGCCGCCGGCAGGGCCAGGCGTCGAGCGTGTCGCAGCGTTCCGTGGGCGCAATCCGCGGACGCAGCGCCGCCGGGGGCAGGAACCCCGTGTCGGCCATGCCCAGCGGCTGGAAGACATGCCGTCGCACATAGACATCGAGCGTCTCTCCCGAGACCCCACGCACAATTTCACCGAGCAGGAAGAAGTTGATGTCGCTGTAGACAAACCGCTCGCCGGGTGCCGAGGTCGGCACCTCGTGGCGGGCCAGCTCGATGGCGGCGTCGTAACCCGTCCATGGGTCGGCCAGGTCCACATCAGGGCGCAGGCCCGACGTGTGGGCCAGCAGGTGCCCGACCGTGATGGGGCCCTTGCCAAAGCGCTCGAACCCGCGCACATGGGTCGAGACCGGGTCGTTGAGCCTGATCCGGCCCTGCTCGACCAGCTGCATGACCGCCGAGGTCGTGGCCACCACTTTCGTCAGCGACGCCAGGTCGAAGACCGTATCGAGGGTCATCGGTTCCCGGGACGGCACCCGGGCCCGGTCGCCATACGCCCTGGCATGCAGCACCTGCCCCCTCCGGCCTGCCATGACCACCGCCCCGGGCATCTGCCCGGCACGGATGGCCTCGTCCACCACCCGGTCGATGCCGGGAATGCCGGGCACCAGGGTCGGGCGCCTCGCGACGGCCGCCCCGGGGGAGGGCGGACGACCCGCGGGGGGCTGGGCCGACAGGGGCACGGCCGCCAGCAGCAGCAGGGTCACCAGCAGGCCGGCATAACAGCGGAAGGGTGTGGGACGCACGCGGATAACATATACTTCTGGCATTGGGCGTGTCGTCGGATATCGCCTCGGAGACCCAGATCAATGCGTGACTTCAAGACTCTCTTCAGCGCGATGGTGATGGCGCTGGTGGTGTCGGTCCTGCCCGCGACGGCGCAGACCGGCCGCATCGGCGGCACCATCAAGGACACCAACGGCCAGCCCATCAAGGGCGCCACCGTCGTGGCCGAGAATCCGGCGGCTGCGCCCTCGTCGTTCACGGCCACCACGGACGGCCGTGGTCGCTACTCGATGATTGGCCTCAAGTCGGGCACGTGGAAGATCACGGCCTCGGCTCCGGGCTTCGCGCCCCAGGCCGGCAACGTGCCCATCAAGACCATCGGCGCGCCCCTGCCGCCGGTCGACTTCACCCTGGCCCCCGGCGGCGGTGGTGCTGGTGGCGGTGCACTGGCCGGTGCGAACACCAAGGAACTCCAGGGCGAACTGGACAAGGCCGAAGCCATGGTGAATGCCAAGGACTACGCCGGTGCCATCACCGTCTACGAGGCCATGATTGCCAAGGTGCCGGCCCTCACCGCACTGCAGCTGCAGATCGGCGGCCTCTACCGCATGCAGAAGCAGTACGACCAGGCCATCGCCACCTACAAGAAGATCCCCGCCGGCGACGCCAACGCCGACAAGGCCACCATCGAGATCGGCATGACGCTGCTCGAGAAGAACGACCTCGCGGGTGCCGAAGCCACGCTGTCGACGGCCGCGCAGTCGACCAGCGCGAACAAGGAAGTGTTCTACGCCCTGGGCGAAGTGATGTTTGCCAAGGGGTCGACGGACGAAGCGGTCAAGCACTATGAGCGCGCCTCGGAGATCGACCCCAACTGGGGCAAGCCGCTCTTCAAGCTGGGCCTGGCCAAGCTGCAGAAGGCTGATACCGCCGGCACCATCGCCATCATGGAGAAGCTGATCCAGGTCGATCCGAACTCGGCCGAGGCAGCGCAGGCCAAGGCGCTCGTCGAACAGCTCAAGAAGCAGTAAGCCCGCCCGGGGCGGCAGTCGCCGCCCACGCGGACGGCACCGACATCACAACGGCCGGAGTGCTCAGGCATTCCGGCCGTTTGTCTTTTCAGCCCCGCGACACCACGCCCTGCTGGCGGGCCCCGGTGCCGATCGACGCTTCCCTGACGACGTACAAAAAAAGAGGGCCCGATCTTCCGGGCCCCATGAGCCAAACACCTCAACGGTGGGGCTCTCACAACAGGTGGCGCTCGTATGTGCCGAGCGGCCAATCTTTCGTCTCATCAAGGAGCAATCTCCGTGCCCAGAGGCCCGGCCTCGGGATCTGCGGAATCAGGCCTGTTTTCAGCTGATGTCCCGATGCAGGCACACGGAAAGCGGCCCTCGATCCGGCCGGCCGTATTCATTCATCCATTCAGCCGTAGATTCCAGGCACACGAGGCGGTCGCTCCAGGGTGCTACAGCTGCGTCCTGATGGCCCAGAGGTCTGGAAACAGCGGGGTCATGAGCGTCGACTGCAGATAGCCCGCGCCGCTCGACCCGCCCGTCCCTGGCCGCATGCCGATCGTGCGCTGCACCATCTTCACGTGTCGGTAGCGCCACTCCTGCAGGCCTTCATCGAGGTCGACGAGCCGCTCGGCCAGCGCCGCCATCCCCGGATCGCTCCGATACATCCGCACCAGCTCGGCCTGCAGCGCCTCGTCTGGCGTCACCGGGCCGGTCACATCCCGCGCCAGCACGGCGGCAGGCACCAGGTATCCCTGCCGCGCCATCAGACCCACGAAGGCATCCCACAGCGTGGCTGACTGCAGACGCCGCTCGAGTGACAGCCGGGCGCGGCTGCCCTCGGGGAAGCGGCTGACGACCGCCGCCGACTTGTGCCCCAGCACGAACTCGATCTGCCGGAACTGATCCGACTGGAAGCCACTGGCCGCCTCGAGGCGCGCCCTGAACGACTGGAACTCGAGCGGGGTCATCGTCTCGAGGATGTCGAGCTGGCTGACCTGCACCTTCAGAATGGTCAGGATGCGCTTCAGTGTGTGCTGCGACCGCGCGAGATCGCCAGACCCGAGCAGGGCGATGACATGGTCGACCTCGTGCAGCAGCTCCTTGAACCAGAGCTCGTAGACCTGATGGATCACGATGAACAGGAGCTCGTCATGCTCGGGCCCCTCCGACCGGGGCCGCTGCAGGGCGAGCAGCTCGTCAATCGCCAGATAACTGCCGTAGGTCACCGCACGATCGGTCATCGTTCGATCCCCGCCTTCAGTGCGCGGACCGGCCCGTGGCGTGCGCCCGGCACGCCGCCGGGGCGGCCAGGCGCGTTACCACAGCAGCCGCAGGCCGATGCGACCGGTCAGCGGTGCCAGAATCGCAGCGGGTCGCTGGAAGTTGACGCCCGTCGTCTGCGTGATCGTCTCGGACGCATGGCTGTTGGTCAGGTTGAAGCCGTCAAGGAACAGCCGCGCCTTCACGCGGCCGGCCAGCGCGACCGTCTTCTCGACCCGGGTATCGAGCACCCAGACGTTGTCGACGCGGAAATTGCTGGCCGGGGTGGCATAGATGGTCATGGCGGGCACCACCAGGCCGAAGGCGGCTGCCGCCGAGCCCGGCACCGAAATGGCCCGGGCGTAGTTGGCCCCCGACTGATGCCGCAGCACCGGCGAGACGCGGATGCCGTAGGGCAGGTCGTAGCTGCCGGTCGCCTTCACACTCCACTGGGTCGTGCTCTGGATGCCTGGCTGATTCGGATGCACCGGGTAGCCGTTCAGGAACGACTGCAGCCACGTGTAGGCGCCTCCCAGCTGGAATGACCACTTGTCGCTGTAGCGGCGCGTGAACGCCAGCTCGACCGTCTTGAAGTTCTCATCCTGATCGACGTTCTGGACGACGCGCGTCAGGGGGAAGTTGCCTTCATAGATGCGGGGCAGGCCCGTGAGCGTGATGACCTGATCATCGGCGGTGCCGGCACGGCCGTCAGCGCCAATGTCCGTGAACGGAAACGCCACGCTGTAGGCGCCGTTGAGCAGGGAGCGCCCCGGCACATACGTCGCAATCAGGTCCGCCTGCGTCTTGTACACAAATCCGGCCCGGATGCCCATCGTCCCGGTCAGCTCGCGCTCGAGCCAGGTGCTGAGCTCGTGCGTCAGGGGCGACTTGATCGCAGGGTCGAGCTGAATGGCGCCGGCCAGGGCCTGTCCGGTGACGGCCCCTTCCTCGCCGGGCTGCCAGGTGCGGTCGCCGTTCCGGTCCGTCCACGCAAAGCTGCGGAACTTGCCGGCCGTGTTCGGATTGGCGCTGCTGCTCACCCCCACGCCGGGGTTGTGCCAGAACATGCCGTAGTTGGCCTTGAACACCGTCTTGCCGTCGCCAGTCAGGTCGAGCGTCAGCCCGGCGCGGGGCGCCAGCTGGTTCCACACAAACAGCTCGCGTTCGGCAAAGGTCGCCGCCGGCAGCTGCAGCAGTGGATGCGAGAAGGCCAGTTGCTCCTGCTCGGGCAGCCATCCGCGGTAGCGATCGTAGCGCACACCCGCGTTCAGCGTCAGGCGCCCCACCTGCCAGGTGTCATTCACGAACACGCCCCACACATCGAGCGCCGCGCGCGACGTCAGGTCGCCGTTGTCGTTGTTCTTGAGCCCGCCGATGGCCAGGGCCGTCGGGGGGGCAATCTCGATGGACGAAGCGGCCCCGTTGGCGTAGAAGTGGCCGATGTTGCCGCCGTATTGCTGCTGGTAGCCTTCCCAGCCCTGCTCGAGCAGCAGTTCGCCGCCGACCTTGACGGTGTGGCTGCCCCAGCCGGCATCGAGGAAGAGCGTCGAGGCCGCCGTCACCTGCTTGCGATCGCGGTCGATCTGCCACTTCTGCTGCGCGCCGGCCAGCTCGCCGGCGCCGGTGTCGCGCCAGAAGTACGACTGGCTGCTGTTGGCGATGAGCGGAAAGTAATACCCGAAGTCGCCGACGCGCGTCTCGAAGTAGAGGCGGTCACTGATCGTGCTGTTCCACTCGCCCTTCCACACCCAGCTGCCCGAATCCTGCCGCAGCGTCGTGTCGGCGCTGCGATAGATGTCCGAGGCGTACGGCAGGCGGTTCGGCTGCACCTTCTGCCCCCACTGGTAATAACCGATGAGCCGGTTCTTTGGAGTGAGCTGGACCGTGGTCTTGGCCACCGGATTCCAGAGCTTCGTATCGAACGTCTGGTCGAAGAGGAACTGCGGCTGCTGCACCGCATTGAACTGTTCGCGGTAGGTGCCGAACCACCAGATCCGGTCCTTCACAATCGGGCCGCCCATGTTGATGGCGCGATCGAAGTAGCTGTCGATTTCGTTCGATCCCTTGCGGATGCCGAATCCGCCATCCTTCTGCGGCGCAATGTACTGGTCAGGCAGGTTCGACCACTGCAGCAGGTTGTTGTACCAGTCGTAGTAGGCCTCGCCTGCAAACGTGTTCCCACCCGACTTGGCGATGAACTGGCTCTGCACCCCGGGGTTCGGCATTTCGGCGCCCTGGCCCGACGTCCCGAGGAACACCTCCTCGAGCGACGAATAGTCAAAGTAGAAGCCCGCGCCGCCCGTGCCCTCGGTCGTGTTGATGCCCTCGATGAGCACGCGCACCTGGCCGGAAAAGCCGTACGCCTGGTAGCCCGTCTGCGTGCCGGCCCGGTTGCCGCCCACATCGATGCGCGCCATCTGCACCGACGGCGTCACAGCCAGCAGCGACCACATGTCGCGGCCGTTCGGAATCGACTGGAGGTTGTCGAGCTTGAAGTTCTGCTGCACGCGCGTCGACGTCGTATCGATGAGCGGCGATGCCCCGGTCACCGTGACTGTCTCCTGCACGGAGGACAGCGTGAGTTCGACATTCAGCGTGGCGGTGAAGCCCAGCGCAATCTGCACCCCCTCGCGCCTGAGCGTGTTGAAGCCCGCCAGTTCATACGTCACGGTGTAGGTGCCGGGCGGCACGGCCGGAAACCGGTACGTGCCGCTCTCGGAGGTCACCGTCGACTGCGGCCCGAGCATCGACGGACTGATGGCCGTGACCGTCACGCCGGGCAGCACCGCGCCCTGCGCATCGCTCACCCGCCCCTGAATGGTGCCGGTGCTGCTCGCACCGCCCCCCTGCGCCCACACCGGCCGCGCCGATGCCAGCGCCAGCACACATGCCAGGGCTGAGATTGACCCACGCACCATACGGTCTCCTCCCGCGGCACCGCGACTCACCTGCGAATCGTCGGTTCCCATACACCGGCCACGCGGCGGCAGGGCCTCTGCCACACTGCGCATCCGGCAGTTCTATCAGAAATGCAGCGGAGGTGGATAGACCGCCACCGCCGGCCTCGTTCATCCCCGGCGGGTCATCACCAGCCCGGCGAAGATGACGCCCGCCCCGGCCAGCTGCCGCAGCGCCAGACCCTCGCCCAGCCACAGGGCCGCAATCGACATCGCCATCACGGGCGTCACATTGCTCCACGCCGCCGTGCGCGTGCTGCCCACCCGCTGCACGCTCGAATACCAGATCAGGTAGGCCAGGCCCAGCGCAAACACGGCCGAGGCCAGCATCAGCCCCCAGCCCAGCGCAGACACCTGGCCCCACGGCATCGCCCGCAGGGCGGGCACCGCGGCCAGCGTGTAGGCCGTGGCGCCGACGGTCATCGTGTACCCCGTCACGACGACCGGCGAATGCCGCTTGAGCAGCGGCACCGAGGCCACTGAATACGTGGCCCAGCAGGCGGTGCTCGCCAGCACCAGCAGGTCACCCGTCGGGTTGCCCAGCCCGGCCTGCGCCCCGACGACGATGTAGAGGCCGAGGAAGGAGATGGCGGCGCCCAGCCACCGCTGCAGGCTGATGCGCTCGTGGCCTGTCCACGCCGACAGCAGCGCGACGATGACAGGCGTCGTGCCCATGATGAGCGACCCGTTGGCCACGCTGGTACGCTTGAGACCGCCCAGGAACAGGAACTGGTAGATGAGATGGCCAATCAGGCCGAGCACCACGACGCGGATCCACTCGGCGCGGGACAGGGCTGGCCGCGGGGTGGTGCGCTGCTGCCACCAGATGGCGCCGAGAAACAGGCTCGAGGCAATCAGCAGGCGCAGCGCGTTGAAGACCAGTTCGGGAAATTCGCGGAGGGCGACCTTGACGAGCGAGAAGTTGGCGCCCCAGATGGCGACCATCAGGAACAGCAGCAGGTCAAAGCGAGTCACGGAGGGGATACCGCCTCGTCCGGGTCAGCGCGCCGGTCGCCGCAGAGATGGAAAACGAGTGGGCGCCGGACGGAACGGTCCGGGGCACCACTCGTTTGGAACAGGACCACAGGCCCCGGCAGGCCGGGGCATGGTCACTAGCCGCCGAACGGCTTGATGAAGAAGAGAATCAGCGAGACGAGCAGCACGTAAATGACGAGCGACTCGATCAGCACGAGACCCAGAATCAGCGACCCGCGGATTTCACCGGCGGCGCCGGGGTTGCGGGCAATGGCCTCGGCGGCGGCGGCCACGGCCCGACCCTGCGCCAGCGCTGCACCGAACGCGGCCACGGCCAGCGCGAAGCCGGCGGTGATGATCGACCACTGGACCAGACCCGAGTCAGCGACCGCACCAGCGGCCTCCTGCGCATGGGCCGGAGCCACCAGGCCGAGAACAAAGAACCCGAACATCATGGACAGCACTGACCGTCGTGTGCTCACAGCGAACGCCTCCCTCACACAAACCATTGAACCTGTTACGACCCGCGGTGCCCGAGCCTGATGGCTTCGGCGGCGACCGCCGCCACCGGGGTGGTGACCCCCACCACCAGCGCGACCGGGTCAAACTGCAAACGCACCATCATACCGTAGGCCGCGAGTCCGAGCATAGCATGCCTTGTGAAACACTTCACGAGCAGCCCGCTCACGCCGGGACCCGGCCCCTCAGGCCCGTCCGCGCGACCCGCCAGGCCCTCGACCAGATCGCGAATCACCCACGCCGCTCCGCCGAGCAGGGCCGCCCCGCCCAGGACGCCGCCGACCCAGCGCCAGCCCGCGGGCCACAGCCAGCCGGGCATCGCCAGTGCACACGCGAACGCACAGGTCCAGAGCACCAGGCGCCGCGTCACTCCGGCCGCTCCCGATGGCCGCCCGTCCCCAACGACGCCTGCATGATGCGGTAGACATTCAGGACGCCTGCGGCCAGGCCCAGAAAAAACCCCGCAAAGGCCAGCCAGGGAGACGTCCCCAGATAGCCGTCGAGCCAGTAGCCCCCGCCGAAGCCCATCGCCAGGGCCATCACGAATGACAGCCCCACGGTACTCAACTGTCCCAGCAGGCGTGCGGTGGAAGGGGGCGTGGCCATGACCTCGGCAGTCTACTCCGCACTATACTCGCCCGGGAGGGGCCGCCTCCGGCGCCCCCATCGTCCAGCGGCCCGGTCTTCACCATGTCTGCACGCCCGTCCTCCTGCCTGCGTCCCGTCGCCGTGGCCGTCGCCCTGCTGGTGGCTGCGGCTGCCGCCGTGTCTGGGCAGGATGTCTTCCGCGCGAGCGTCGATGTCGTCACACTGAACGTGACCGTCGCCGATGGCCAGGGACGGTTCATCACCGATCTCGAGAAGGACCAGTTCACGGTGCTGGAAAACGGGGTGCGTCAGGACGTGCTGATCTTCAGCCGCGAGAACCTGCCGGTCGCCCTGTCCCTGCTCATCGACACCAGCGCCAGCATGGAAAGCCGGATGCCGATTGCCCAGGACGCGGCGGTCGGCTTCGCCCAGCGCATCCGGCCCCAGGATCTGGTCCAGATCATCGACTTCGACAACCGCGTCACCATCGCGCAGGGGTTCACCGCCGACAAGGCCCTGCTCGAGCAGGCCATCCGCAGCACCCAGTCGGGGGGCATGACGTCGATGTACACCGCGGTCTACGTCGCGCTCCGGGAGCTCGATCGCATCCGTGCACAGCGCCCCGAAGACGTGCACCGCAACGCCATCGTCGTCCTGTCGGACGGCGAGGACACGACCAGCCTGATCAAGTTCGAGGACGTGCTCGATCAGGCCAAGCGGTCAGAGACGGGCATCTACACGATCGGCCTGCAGCCGAGCGACGGTATCAACGTCGGCGGCTTCCGCGAGGCCGCGTATGTGCTGCGGCAGCTGGCACAGGAAACCGGCGGCAAGGCCTTCTTCGTGCAGCGCGCCGAGGAACTGCCGGCCATTTACACCCAGATTGCCGAGGAGCTCTCGAACCAGTACTCGATGGGCTTTGCCTCGAACAATCCCCGTCGCGACGGCAGCTGGCGGCGCCTGCAGGTGCAGGTGGCCCGCCCGAACACCACGGTCCGCACGCGACGCGGCTACTTCGCGCCGTCGCGCTAGAATCAGCCCGCGGCCGCGCCCCGTGGCCGCCGATCGTGAAAGGACGTGACTGTGAACCGCCACGTGGCCGCCCTCCTGCTCGTCTGCTTCAGTGCCGGGTGCTCGACACCGCCCCCGCCGCCAGCCTACGACCTGCTCATCACCAACGCGCGCCTCATCGATGGCACCGGCAGCCCCGCGAGGCCCGGACAGATCGCGGTCACGGATGGACGCATCGCCGCCGTCGACACCGCCATCACCGGCACCGCCACGCGGACGATCGATGCGAAGGGCCGCACCGTGGCTCCCGGCTTCATCGACATGCACAGCCACTCGGACATGCCGCTCGTGACCGACGGACGCGCGCACAGCAAGATCCGGCAGGGCGTCACGACCGAGGTCATCGGCGAGTCGGGCTCGATTGCCCCGCGCGCCGCCGCCGCTCCGTCGCAGCCCTGGACCGATTTCGCCGGCTACTTCGCCCACCTGCGCATGCAGGGCATCTCGGTCAACCTGCTGTCGTACATCGGCCTCGGCCAGGTGCGGGAGCTGGCGGTCGGCACCGGAGACGTGACGCCCACGCCCGCGCAGGTCGAGGCCATGACGCAGCTGATTTCGACCGCGCTCGACCAGGGCGTCTTCGGCGTGTCGACCGGCCTCATCTATCCGCCCAACGCATACCAGTCGCTCGAGGAACTGACCACGCTGTCGGCCGTGGCAGGCAGGCGTGGCGGGCTCTATGCCTCGCACCTGCGCTATGACGGCGCCAAGCTGCGCGAGGGCATCGAGGAGGCCATCGCGATCGGCGAGCGCGCCGGCATGCCCGTGCATGTCTTCCACATCAAGGTCACCGGACAGGCCAACCGCGGCCGCATGGCCGAGGTCGTCTCCATCGTCGAGGCTGCACGCGCGCGGGGCGTGCGCGTCACAGCCGACCAGTATCCCTACGTCGCCAGCAGCACCAGCCTGACGGCCACGATTCCGCAGTGGGCCGAAGACGGAGGCCCGGACAAGCTCGCCGAACGCCTGCGCAATCCGCAGCTGCGCGCCCGCATCCGCCGCGAGATGGAAGACCGGAATCCCGACTGGGAAAGCCGCTACCAGTCGGCCGGTTCGTGGGAGAACATCCAGCTGGCGTCGATCGGCCGCAGCCGCGACGAGGCCTCGCCCAACCGCCAGTACGAGGGCCTGCGCATCGCCGAGGCGGCGCGCCGGGCGGGCAAGGATCCCTTCGACTTCGTGTTCGATCTGCTGATTGAGGAACGCGGCGCGGTCGGCTGCGTATACTTCATCATCGACGAGGCCGATGTCGAGCTGGCCATGCGCCAGCCCTGGGTCGCCATCGGCTCAGACGGCTCGGCGCTATCCATCGAGGGACCACTGCGCAGCGGCGTGCCGCATCCGCGCAACTTCGGCACCTTCCCGCGCGTGCTCGGCCGCTATGTGCGCGAGCGCGGCGTCATCAGCCTCGAGGAGGCCGTGCGCAAGATGACCTCACTGCCGGCGTCGATCCTCGGCCTCAAGGATCGCGGCACGCTGGCTGTCGGCCAGTGGGCCGATCTCGTGGTGTTCGATCCGGCGACGGTCGGCGACCGTGCCGACTTCGAAAATCCGTTCCAGTATCCGATGGGCATCGACACGGTGGTGGTCAACGGCACCGTCGTGCTCGACGAGGGCACGCACACGGGCACCCGCCCGGGGCAGGTGCTGCTGCGGCCGTAGCGCGGTGACCGGGGTGCAGCGGTGGAGGCTCAGCGCCAGAACATCAGGCGCTCGAGCCAGGCGATGCGCGTGAGGTCGTTGTAGATGACGGTCACCATCAGCGTCATCAGCACCGCAAAGCCGGCGAGGTGCAGCTTTTCCTTGACCTCGACGCTGAAGTCGCGCCGCGCGATCGTCTCGAGCGCCATGATGAAGATGTGACCGCCGTCAAGCACCGGAATCGGCAGCAGGTTGAGCAGCCCGAGGTTGAGGCTGAGCGTCACCATCAGCCCCAGCAGCGCCACCCAGCCGGCCTTGGCCGTCTCGCCCGACAGCTGGGCGATGCCGACCGGCCCCATCAGCTGCTTGGGCGACGCCTCGCCGGTGAACAGGTCGCGCAGCGTCCGCAGAATCGTCGCCGACATCTCGATGTTGCGCTGCACGCTGAGTCCCACGGCCTGCAGGGGCGTGGGCGTGAACGTCTCGACGGCATCGCCGATGCTGATGCCGATGCGCGGGCGGTCGCCTTCCTTGACGGGCGTCACTTCGATCAGCTGCCGCGCCCCGGCCCGCTCGACCTCGACGCGCACCGGTCCGTCAGCCGTGCCCGCAATCGCCTCGGACACCTGCGCCCCGAAGACCATGCGACGGCCGTTGATGCTGAGGATGGTGTCGTTGGCCTGCAGCCCGGCGGCGGCGGCCGGCTGGCCGCTGATCACGTCGCGGATCACGGGATAGACATCGGGCAGCACGCCGATGGTGCCCACCTCGAACTGCGGTGACTCACCGGGCCCGACGCGCGTGGTGGCCGGCCGAATCGGCAGCCGCACTTCCTGCCGGTCGCGAATCACGACGATGTCGACGTCGGCTTCGGGACGGGCGGCAACAGCCAGCTCCAGCTGTTCCCAGGTCGCCACTTCGGCCGACCCCAGCCGCGTGATGAGATCGCCCGGCCGCACTCCGGCCACAGCCGCCGGCGACTCGGCGTTGACCACGCCGACCAGCGCGGGCTTACGCAGGTACGACGGCGTCGAGGCTCCCTGCATCAGCACGACGGCCATGACCACGACCGCCAGCAGCAGGTTCATCGCCGGCCCCATGATGAGGATCTGGAAGCGCTGCCACTTCGACTTGGACATGAACTCGTCCGGCTGCCCGGCGCGCGGGTCATCCGGCGACTCACCGGCCATCTTCACGAAGCCGCCGAGCGGAATGATGCTGAGGACATACTCGGTGTCGCCGCGTCGGAACCCGAAGATGCGCGGACCGAACCCGATCGAAAACGTCAGCACCCGCACCCCGTTCCAGCGGGCGGCCATGAAATGGCCCAGCTCGTGCACGAAGACCAGCACTCCCAGGACAAACGCAAACGCCAGCAGGGTCGTCACAGGCGGAAACCTCTAGATCGATTGTAACGCCGCGATGCGGTCGGCCGCGTGCTGCCGGGCCCACTGGTCGATGCGCCGCACGTCGGCGAGGGTCGTCACCGGCGCTGGCGCATGCGCATCCATCGCCTCGGCAATGACGTCGGCGATGGCATTGAAGCCGAGCCGCCCGGCGAGGAAGGCGGCGACGGCCTCTTCATTGGCGGCATTCAGCACGACCGGCAGGCTGCGATCGGCGTCGAGCGCGCGATAGGCGAGCCGCAGGCAGGGGAAGTCGTCCCAGGCTGGTGGCAGGAACTCGAGCGGCCCCACGCGGGTCAGGTCGAGGAACGGCACCGGCGCATCCCACCGCTCGGGATACGAGAACGCGTACTGGATGGGCAGCCGCATGTCGGTGATGCCCATCTGGGCGAGCACCGATCCGTCGCGCAGTTCGACCATCGAGTGCACGATCGACTGCGGATGCACCACGACGTCAATCGCCGAGGCCGGCATGCCGAACAGCCAGTGGGCCTCGATCACCTCGAGGCCCTTGTTCATCAGGGTGGCCGAGTCGATGGTGATCTTCGCGCCCATCTTCCAGGTGGGATGCCGCAGCGCATCGGCGGCGGTCACGCCGGCCAGGCTCTCGCGGCGGCGCCCGCGGAACGGTCCGCCCGAGGCCGTCAGCACGAGGCGGCGCACCTCGGCCTCGCGGCAGCCCTGCAGGCACTGGTGGATGGCATTGTGCTCGCTGTCGACGGGCAGCACGGCCACGCCTTTCCGGCGCGCGGCCTCCATCACCAGGCCGCCGGCCATGACCAGCACTTCCTTGTTGGCCAGGGCAATCGTCTTGCCGCAGTCAATCGCCGCCAGCACGGCCTCGAGTGCCGCCGTGCCTGATGAGGCGCAGAGCACGACCTCGGCATCGGGACAGGTCGCCACGGCGAGCAGGCCCTCGGCGCCCGCATGCACCCGCGACCCCGGCACACCCGACGCCATCACCGCCGCCGCCGCCTCCGGCGTGGCCATGGCGACCACCTGGGGCCGGTGGGCCCGCACCTGCGCGGCCATCTGGTCGGCATTCGACCCGGCGGCCAGGGCCACCACCGACAGTCGGTCGGGGTGCGTCGCGACCACCGACAGCGCACTGGTGCCGATCGATCCGGTCGAGCCGAGGATGGCCACGCGAATCATCGACCGGCTCATCGCAGCATCCAGTAGAAGATCGGCACGGTGAAGAGCAGGGCATCGATGCGATCGAGCACCCCGCCGTGGCCGGGAATGAGCGCGCCGCTGTCCTTCAGTCCGGCGGCCCGCTTGATCATCGATTCGAACAGGTCGCCCGTGATGCCGGCCAGCACGACCAGCACGCCCACCAGGCCGAGCATCGGCGTCGGCGCATCGGGGGCCCACAGGCGCCCGAGGGCCATCAGCACGAGAGGCGCGACCACCATGCCCCCGAGGGCTCCCTCGATCGTCTTCTTCGGGCTGCGGGACGGTGCCAGGGGATGGCGGCCGAAGGTCCGCCCGGCGTAGTACTGCGCCGAGTCGCTGGCGACCACCGTCGCCAGCAGCAGGAACACGGCATCGCGACCGCGGCCGGCATGCAGGGCGACCAGCGCTCCGAGGGGCCAGCCGATGTAGAGCGGCATCAGCGCGGTGACGGCGACCGACGTGAGCGTCTCGGGACCTGTGGCCGACGACCGCAGCACCAGCAGCGCCGCCACGGCGAACGTGGCCCACACCACCAGCAGGGGGCTGATGTGGGGATACGGGACCATCGCACAGGTGAGCAGCGTCGACAGCAGCGCCGGCCACAACGGCACCGACACGCCGAGGGCCGCCACCATGCGGTGCAGCTCGCGGACGGCAGCGGCGGCCACCGCCAGCACCACCACGAGCAGGCCCGCCGACGGCAGCCACCACAGGGCCGCCAGCGTCAGCGCGGCCATCACGAGGGCACTCAGGAGGCGTGTCATGCCCGCGTTCAGAGGGTGGTCCCGGCCACGGCCGGCGCGATGCCGCCGTAGCGGCGATCGCGCTTCTGGTAGGCGAGGATCGCCTCGAGCAGGTGCCGGCGGCGGAAGTCAGGCCACAGGGTGCCGGTCACATAGATTTCGGCGTAGGCAATCTGCCAGAGCAGGAAATTGCTGACGCGCATCTCGCCGCTCGTGCGGATCAGCAGGTCGGGATCAGGCTGGCCGGCCGTGTAGAGGAGGCGGGAGAACTGTTCCTCGTCGAGCGACTCGGGGGCCAGGCGGGCCTCGAGGGCGGCCTTCACGGCATCGACAATCTCGGCACGGCCGCCGTAGTTGAGCGCGATGTTGAACTGCAGGCCGCGATGCCCGGCCGTGCGGGCCTCGGCCTCGCGCAGCTCGTCGAGCACCTCGGCGGGCAAGCCGCCCTCGCGGCCGATGACGTTGAACCGGATGCCGTGTTCGATGAGCGTGTCGAGCTCGCTGCGGAGGTAGCGCCGCAGCAGCGTCATCAGGACGGACACTTCCGCCGCGGGGCGCTTCCAGTTCTCAATCGAGAAGGCATACAGCGTCAGCACGCCCAGCCCGAGGCGCGCCGAGGTTTCCACCACCTCGCGCACGCTCTGGATGCCGGCACGGTGGCCTTCGACACGCGGCAGGCGGCGCTGCTCGGCCCAGCGGCCGTTGCCGTCCATGATGATGGCCACATGCTGCGGGACGCGGTCGGGTTGGATCTGGCGGGCCAGCGCGGCATCGTCCGACCCCTCCGGAATCGACGCCAGAAGCCGTTCGAGTGACATGAAAGACTGCCCTGATTCTATATCCGCCGGCCGTGCGGTGCGTGGACCGGTGGCGGCATCAGTAGCGCACCCGCATCAGCACGAGCCCGTCCGGCGGGGCCGTCGCTCCGGCGCGGCTCCGGTCGCGCGACGCCAGCAGCTCGTGCATGTATTCCGGCGGCCACCGGCGCCGGCCGATGTCGACCAGCGTCCCCACGATGTTGCGCACCATGTGGCGCAGGAAGCCCGTGCCCTCGACGTCATAGTGCAGGTAGGGCGGGTCGCCCGGCGCCACGCGCAGGCGCGAGCGGAGCAGGCGGCGCACCGAGGTGCGAACGTCACCGCCGGCGGCCTGGAAGGCGGCAAAATCATGCTCACCGACCAGCAGCGCCGCCGCCTCGTGCATGGCCTCGAGGTCGAGCCGCGGCGGAATGGCCCAGACGACCCGGCGCACAAAGGGCGACGGTGACGGGTCGAGCAGCAGCGTGTAGCGGTAGACCTTGCTGCGGGCATCGCGACGGGCGTTGAAGCCCGCCGGCTTCTCGGCGACGCCCGTCACCCGCACGTCACCCGGCAGGCGCACGTTGAGGGCGCGCTGCAGCGTGGCGGCGGGCAGCTGGTTCATGACATCCGCACTGACCACCTGTCCCCGCGCATGCACGCCGGCGTCGGTGCGGCCGGCGGCGACCACGCCGACGGTTCGCTGCTCGATGGCCGACAGGGCGGTTTCGATGGCCTCCTGCACGGTCCGCTCGCCCGGCTGCCGCTGCCACCCGGCGAAGGCCGTGCCCTCGTAGGCCAGCGTGAGGGCCAGCGTGCGCGCCGGCGGTCGGCCGTCGCCCATGCTAGCGCGCCGCCGCGCCTGGCCTCGACCCGGGCTTGACCACGGGCAGCCCCTGCGCGCAGAGCGGGCACGCCTCGGGCTGGTAGGTCGGCAGCGCCATCGGCAGCAGGCTGTGGAACGGCACGTCGAGGCCCGGCTGGCCGCCGCTGCGGTCCACAATCGAGCACGCCCCCACGACCGTGGCACCAGCCGCGCGCGCGACGTCGATCGTCTCGCGCGTCGAGCCGCCTGTCGTCACCACGTCCTCAACCACCAGCACCCGATCATCGGGACCGAGCGCAAAGCCGCGCCTCAGGGCGAGCGTGCCGTCGACACGCTCGGCAAACAGCGCCGGCACGTCGAGGGCGCGTCCGACTTCCTGACCAATCACGATGCCGCCCATGGCCGGCGACAGCACCACCGTGGCGCCGAGGCTGCGCACTTTGGCGCCGAGGGCCGCGCCGAGGGCCTCGGCGTCGCGGGGGAACATCAGCACGCGGGCGCACTGCAGATAGCCTGGGCTGTGCAGCCCGGACGAGAGCTTGAAGTGCCCCTCGAGCAGGGCACCCGAGCGGCGGAAGGTGGCGAGCACATCGGCGTCAGTCATCGCCCGGTAGTATAGCCAGAGTCACTGAACCGTCCGCACACGGCTGACGTCTAACAGAGACGGAATTCTTTCCGAGGGAGTGTGGAATGGCCGTGAGGACACGAGGATTGGCGCAGCGCGCCCTGGGCGTGGCAGTGATTCTGCTGGGGCTGACAGCGGCCGGAACCGGCAAGGCCTGGGGACAGGCCGGCGGCGGTGACGCCAGCCAGGCGCGTCGCATCAGCATGGACGAGGCCGTCGCGCTGGCTCTCGAGAATAACCTCGACCTGCAGGTCGAGCGCATCAGCCCCCAGGTGCAGGACCTCAGCGTGGCGCAGGTGCGCACCGGCTATACGCCCACCTTCACGTCGAACATCAACTGGAACGACCAGACGCAGCCCCCGGTCAGCCTGCTCGCCGGCAACAACCTCGAGATTGTGACCAACACCTCCCGGTACGAGTTCGGCCTCGGGGCCCTCAACCGGTTCGGCGGCAACTACAACCTGTCGCTCAACAACAACCGGGTCACGACCAACAACATCTTCACCAACTTCAACCCGCAGCTGGCCGCCAACGTCAGCCTCAACTACACGCAGCCCCTGCTCCGCAACTTCAAGATCGACGGTACGCGCCAGCAGCTGCTCATCAGCCAGAAGACCCGGGAAATCTCGGGGGTGCAGTTGCAGCAGTCCATTGCCCTCACGGCGCGCAACGTCAAGACGGCCTATTACGACCTGGTCTTCGCCATCAGCAACCTCTCGGTGCAGCAGCAGTCGCTCGAGCTGGCCCGGCAGTCGCTCAAGGACAGCCGCGCCCGCGTCGAAATCGGCACCGTGGCGCCCATCGACCTGGTGCAGGGCGAATCCGAGGTGGCCCAGCGCGAGGAAAGCGTCATCCTGGCCGAGGCGTCGATTGCCCGGGCCGAGGATCGCCTGCGCACGCTCGTCTTCAACCCCGGGCAGCCCGATTTCTGGCGCCTGCGCATCGAGCCGGCCGACGCCGTGTCGTTCCGCGCCATCCCTGTCGACACCGACGCCGCGATCACACGCGCGCTCCAGTCGCGCACCGACCTGGTGGCCTCGCGCAAGCAGCTCGAGTCAAACGACGTCAACATCCGGTTCTTCAAGAACCAGACCATGCCCGACATCAACGCCTCGCTCACCTACTTTGCCCAGGGCGTCGGCGGCACGTCGTTCATCCGCGGCACCGGCAGCTTCCCCGGCCCCATCATCGGGCAGGCCGAAAAGAGCTTCGGCAGCACCCTCAAGGACATGTTCGCCGGCAGCTTCCCCACGTGGACGCTGGGCGTGCAGGTGTCATATCCGCTCGGACAGGCGAACACCGAGGCCGCCCTCGCACGCGCGCGGCTGCAGGACCAGCAGGCCCGCAAGCAGCTGCAGAGCCAGGAGCTGCAGGTCGCCTCGCAGATTCGCGAGCTGGCCCGCCAGGTGCAGACCAATGCCAAGCGCGTCGAAGCCACGCGGGCCTCGCGCACGCTCGCCGAGCGCCGACTCGAAGCCGAGGAGAAGAAGCTGGCCGCCGGCACATCCACCAGCTTCCTCGTGTTCCAGGCGCAGCGTGACCTCAACCAGGCGCGCAACAACGAGCTGTCGGCCCTGCTCGACTACAGCAAGTCGGCCGTCGACTTCGAAACCGCCCAGGACGTGCCCCTCACGGGCAGCGCAGGCGTGACCGCGGTGTCGACGGCGGGCGTGGCCGGCACGACCACGACCGGGGCCGCCGCCACGGCCGGCACCGGCGGCTTCCGCCAGCAGTAGCCGCCCCTGCTACACTCTCAGGCCGTGCCGCCCGTCACGGCCATCGTCATCACCCGGAACGAGGCCGCCCACATCAGGGCGGCCCTCGCCTCGCTCTCGTTTGCCGACGAAATCATTCTCGTCGACAGCGAGAGCACCGACGACACCGTCCCCATCGCCCGCGAGTTCACCGACCACATCGTCGTCCGTCCCTGGCCCGGCTATGTCGAGCAGAAGAACTTCGCTGCCTCGCTGGCCACTCACGACTGGATCTTTTCGCTCGACGCCGACGAGCGCGTGACGCCGGCGCTCGCCGACGAGATGCGCGCCGCCATCGAGGCGGCGGCACCCGACGCCGCCGGCTTCCGCGTCCCCCGGGTCACGTGGCACCTGGGCCGGTGGATTCGCTCGACGGACTGGTATCCCGACCATCAGCTGCGCCTCTACCACCGCGCACGGGCCAGGTGGACCGGGCACCTGGTGCACGAATCGGTGCAGGCCGATGGCGCCGTGCGCACGCTGAGCGGCGAGCTGCTTCACTACGCCTACCGCGACCTCGCGCACCACTGGCAGACGATGAACCACTACACGTCGCTGGCGGCCCGGCAGATGTTCGAGCGTGGACGGCGCGCGCGGTGGTGGGATCTGGTGCTGCACCCGCCGGCGGCATTCCTACGCAACTACCTGCTGCGGGGAGGGTTCCGGGACGGCGTCCCCGGCCTCGTCATCTCCGCCATGAACGCCCGCTATGTGGGCCTCAAGTACGCCAAGCTGTGGGAACTGTGGTCAGCCTCCACCTCGACACCGCCCGCACCTGGCGCGGCGGACAGCAACAGGCCCTCCTGACCGTCGAAGGGCTGCGCGCCCGCGGGCACCGCACCCTGCTCGTGGCGCATCCCGAGGGCGAGCTGTTCCGTCGTGCGCCGGACACGCCCGATCGCATCGGCCTCAGCTCGGCCTCCGAGATCGACCTCACGGCAGCCTGGCGGCTGTCACGGCTGCTGGCCACGCACCGACCCGACATCGTGCATGCACACGACTCGCATGCACTCGCCATGGCCGCCACGGCGCTGTCGTTCGGCGCCGTCGCGCCGGTACCGCAGCTCATTGCGGCGCGGCGCGTCGACTTCCACCTCAACCGCAACTCGTTTTCCCGCTGGAAGCACCGGCAGGTCACTCGGTTCATCGCCGCGTCCCAGGCCATCGCCGAGATGCTCTACACCGACGGCATCGCCCGCGATCGCATCAGCGTGGTGCACGACGGCATCGATGTCGACCGCATCGGCCGCATCGCGCCGACGGACCTGCACCGGGAGTTCTGGCTGCCCCACGGCGTGCCGGTCATCGTCAACATCGGGGCGCTCACCGACCACAAGGGCCAGCGGTATCTGCTCGAGGCCCTGCCACTGGCCATGCGGCAGGTGCCAGACCTGCACCTCGTCATCCTCGGCGAGGGCGAACTGCGGCGCCCGCTGGAGCAGCAGATCCGCCATCTGCACCTCGAGCGCGCGGTGCGGATGCCCGGCTTCCGCACCGACGTGCTGGCCCTGGCCCGATCGGCCGACCTGTTCGTGATGAGCTCGGTCACGGAAGGCCTGGGCTCGACGGTGCTGGACGCGATGGCGATGGGCATGGCCGTCGTCGGTACGCGCGCCGGCGGCATCCCCGAGGCGGTGGTCGACGGCGAGACGGGTCTGCTGGTGCCGGTGGCCGACCCGCCCGCCCTGGCCGCCGCGATCGTGTCGCTGATGAAGGACCCCGCGCGCCGCGCACAGTTCGGCGCCGCCGGCCACCAGCACGTCGCCCGGCATTTCACCGTTGATCAGCTGGTCGAGCGGACCTTCGCGGTCTATCAGGATGTTGTGTCACGCGCCGCGCGCGTGCCCGTGCGTGACTAGAACCACCCGGCCTTGCGGAACCGGTAGACCAGGTAAGCGTCGATCAGCACCATCGCCGCCAGCGAGGCCGGATAGCCCCAGCGCCACTGTAGCTCGGGCATCACGTCGAAGTTCATCCCGTAGACGCCGGCGATCAGGGTCGGCACGGCGACCAGGGCCGCATAGGCGGCAAGGCGCTTGGTGACCTCGTTCTCCTGAATCGTGATGAGCGACAGGTTCACCGACATCACCGTCGTCGCCATGTCGCGCAGGTTCTCTTCCGACTGCTTGAGGCGCAGCAGGTGGTCGAAGACATCGCGGAAATAGTCGTCGAGGCCGGCGCATACCGGGGGCACCCGCCCGCCGTGCAGCTTGCCCGTCACTTCGAGCAGCGGGCCAATCGCGCGGTCGAGCAGCATGAGCTTGCGCTTCAGCAGGTAGAGGGCCTCGATCTGGGCGCGCGTGTTCTGGCCGCTGAAGATGCGCTCCTCGATGTCCTCGGCTTCTTCGGTGAGGGCGTCGAGAATCGGGAAGTAGCGATCGACCACCGCGTCCATCAGTGCGTAGAGGACATACGCGGGTCCGTGCCGCAGCAATTCGGGCTCGAGCTCGCAGCGCCGACGCACGTCGGCAAAGCCTGCCTCGGTGTCACGCCGCACCGACACGATGTAGGTCGGGCCCACGAACACGGCCACCTCACCATGAGTCAGCTCGTCGCCGGTGCGTTCGATGACGTGCAGCACCACAAAGAGCGACTGACCATACTCTTCGAGCTTGGGGCGCTGATGCCCATGGTGGGCATCCTCGACGGCCAGTTCGGGCAGATCGAATTCCTCTTCCAGCGTGCGCAGCTCTTCGTTATCGGGATCCTTGAGCGCGACCCAGACGAAGGTGTTGCCCTGGTCGATGGTGCTGCGGATCTGGTGCAGCGGGATGTCGGCGACGCGTTCTCCGTCGCGGTAGGCAACACAGTTGACCAGCATGAATGCTCTCGGCGCTCCTTAGCGACGACGCGTTGACGCGCGGATGCTGCCGCCCGGTAGGGCGTGCACCGTCGCTGTACCGTCCTCGGCGATGAGGGTCAGGGTCGTCGATGGTGTACCGGACACGGCATCGGAATCGACGGTGATCGTCAGGGCACCGGCCGGGGCGGAATCGCCGGTTGCATACAACGTCAGTCCGCTCCATCCACCGGCGGTGTGCAGGGGACCGACGGCAGCGGTCGTCACGCGCCGACCCGTCGACTTCTCGTGCAGGCGCAGGCGGCCCCGCGCCGCGAGATCGCCCGGGGCCCAGTCGAGGTCGAGATCGAGCTCGACGGTCACCGTGCTGGCCCGGCCCGTGAGGCGGACGCGTGATGGTGCAGGCGCAGGGCGGCTGGGTTCGTCCTTCCGACGCGTGAGCACGCGGCCCGTCCGGGCCCCAGTGGGCCGTCCATCGGTCCACGCGAGTGTGCCATTGATCACCACGTGCCTGATGCCCTCGGGCATGGCAGTGGGCTCGGCAAAGGTGGCGTGGTCGATGACCGTCTGCGGGTCGAACACGGTGATGTCGGCCGCCATGCCCGGTGCGAGCCAGCCGCGGTCGACCAGGCCGATGGTGGACGCCGGCAGGCCCGTCATGCGGAACACCGCGCCTTCCCACGACAGCACGCCCTGCTCGCGCACGTAACGGCCGAGGACGCGGGGATAGCTGCCGTAGAAGCGAGGGTGTGAGGCCCGGCCCTCGACCGCTCCACAATCGCAGGCGACCGACGAGGTGGGGTGCTTCAGGATCGCGATGAGATCTGATTCGATGCCGAAGCGAAGGATGGCGCCTCCATCGCGCTGCTCGAGCAGGCGCAGCAGGGCCTCGCCGGGCGAGGTCACACCGAAGGACTTCATCGCATCGACCAGCTCGACCTGATGACCGGTGGCATACACGCCCTCGGGCCCGCCGAAGCGCGCGCGCATGGCCTCCTCGGCCTCGGCCACAATTCGCCGACGCTGCGCAGGCTCGGCGAACCGCGCCAGCATGGCCTCACGGCCACCCTCGAGCGCCCAGCCGGGAATGAGCAGCGCAGCCAGGCCCGACTGCCCGGCCAGGTAGGGGTAGACGTCGGCCGCGGTGTAGGTACCGCGTTCGGTGGTCTCGCGCATCATGGCCAGCAGCGCCGGGGCCGTACCCTGCTCGCGACCCTGCGCTTTCATGTGCGTGACGACCGGCATCAACCCGGCACGCGCCGCCACTGACAGCGTCTCGGCCACGCCGACCTTCGAACTGAAGCCCGATTCGGGCGTCAGGCGATCGTGGTTGGGGAAGAACGTCCGCCACGGCCGCGCGACCTCGATAATCTGGGTCACCTCTTCGGCCTTCGCATAGTACGCAGGCTTGTAGTCGAGGCCGGCCGACACGCCGTAGGCCCCGGCTTTCAGTCCCTGCTCGAGCAGGTCGCGCATGCGGAGGGTGTCGTCGGCCGTCGGCCTGCGGTCGGTCGTGCCCATCACCTGCGCCCACACGGCGTTGAAGCCAATCGACGTGGCCACATTCAGCGCCAGCGGCGCCTCGCCCAGCGTGCGGTGCTGGCTGACCAGATCGACCTCGCCACCGCCATCGGCATTGATGACCTCGGTCGTCACGCCCTGCGCCAGCATGTTCACCGCCGACCGGAGCCCGGCCACGCTGGCGTGCGAGTGGATGTTGATGAAGCCGGGCGTCACAAACAGCCCGCGTGCCTCGATGACCCGGGCCGCCGGCTGGCCGCTGAGGTCGCCCACCTCACGAATGACGCCACGCACCACCCCGACATCGGCCCTCACGCCGGGAGCCCCGGTGCCGTCGATCACCGTGCCGCCCCGGATGATGAGGTCGAAGGGCGGTGCCGCAGGCTGCTGCGCCCGGACGACGGCTGCCGCAGCGGCCACCAGTGAGAGGCACAGGCCACCACACAGGCCCAGCGTCCTGACGGACGGCAATGCAGTCACCATGACTCTCCGGAGCATACACCGTGCATCAGGCCGACGGACGTCGTCGACTGGCCGCGCGAGGCCGGCACACGCCCCGCAACGGGCACTGGGAATCACGCCGCGCCGTGTCGGTACCGCACGCATCCATCATGCCGAGATGGCACAGCGAAAAGTCATATCGAATCGGATCCCCGGGATCGAGCTGCCTCAGCATGCCGGTGATGTCGGCGGCCATGCGCCACCCCGGCGTGCGCATCCGCGTCAGCCCCAGACACCGGCTGACTCTCACGACATGCGTGTCGAGGGGAATCACCAGTTGCGCCGGTCGCACCCGTGTCCACAGCCCCAGGTCGACGCGGTCGGCTCGCACCATCCACCTCAGGAACAGGTTGAGCCGCTTGCACGCGCCGCCGGTCGAGGGCCGCGAGAAGAAGTAGGCGACCCCGGGCCGTGCGGGCACCCTGCCGTAGGCAGTCGCCAGGTCGAGCGCCAGCGCCCGCTCGGAAAACGACTCGAGCGCCCCTTCCACCGTCACGGCATCTGTCCGATGTCCTTCGGCGAAGAAGCCCTCGAGGGAACCCGAGCGTTCGATCATCTGGCGCAGCACCCACACCAGGGCAACGAGGTCGACTCCGCGAATCCACCGGTGGCCGAGCGCAGCGAGTGCCCGGCCGTCGCGCGCCGGATCGAACTGCTGCACGAACGCGGCCGGGGCATCGCCCATCACCGCCAGCAGCGCCTCGAGCGACTGCAGAATGCTTTGCACGCGGCCGAAGGCCAGGCCGGCCGCACAGAAAGCGACGATTTCCTGATCAGCGTCACGGGAAAAGCGGCGCACCACCCAGACGGGATCGGCCACCACGTGCTCTGCATCGAAGGCCGAATACAGCTCGTCGAGGCGCGGCTTGAGCAGCAGCGCCCGAGAGCCTGGGCCCCGGCCTACGGAACGGGCCACCCGGCGTCCAGCGCGCGCAGCGCATCGAGGATCGTCAGGGCGGCCTTCCCGAAGACATCCGCATCGATGCGGTCCGGCGTGTCGCTGGGCCGGTGATAGTCGGGGTGGTCCTCGACGCCGAAATACACGAACGGCACGCCCGCCGTGTGAAACACGCCGTGGTCCGACTGCTGCGTCCAGTCGTCGCGTCCGGTCTTCGGATCGTCGTGGCCGAACAGCAGCCGGATGGGGGCGCGCGCCGCCACGGGCGTCAGCAGCGTCTTCACACGCGGCGAGTGGAACGCGCCTGCCGCGTACAGCTCACCCTTGTCGCCGCGCGCCACCATGTCGAGGTTCACGTTCAGCGCGATGCGTTCCCGGGGCACCACGGCCGCGTCGACAAACGCACGTGCGCCCTGCAGACCGTTCTCTTCCGCATCGAAGGCCGCCACAATCACCGTGCGATCGAAGGGCACCGTGCGGCACACCTCGGCCACGGCCAGCAGCACCGCTACGCCCGACGCGTTGTCGTCAGCACCGGGATGCATCTGTCCCCCACGTACACCGAGGTGGTCGAAGTGCGCTGACAGCACCAGCACGGGTAACTCAGGTCGGCGGCCTTCACAGCGACCGACCAGGTTGGTCCCCGCCACAGGCATGGCGGTGGCGCCGCCCCGCGCGCGGGGCGTGAAGGTGAACGCCTGTTCGTAGCGCTCGCCGAACATCGGCTGCAGCTGCGCAGCCGCGAAACGCTCCCGCACGTAGGCGCGCGCCAGCGCGTTACCGTCCGTGCCGGCGGCCCTCCCCGCAAATTCCTCGGAGGCCAGTCGACGGACAGTCGCCATCAGCGCCTCGGGGCGCAGCGGCACCGGCACCGGGCGGCTGGCCGACGCGGCACTGGCCGTCCCGGGCTGCCCTGCACCGCGCGGCGCGGCCGTCTGTGCGTCTGCACTTCCCGACAGAGTGGCAGCGATCAGTACGGCCGCCAGCAGGCCAACGCAGGCGCGACGATGATTCATGGTGGTGCAGGGCCCTCAGAACTTGGTGATGGGAGTGCCTGCCGCACACATCGGGCACTCGTGCGCCGCCACATTCGGCGGGGCCGTGTACTCGATCAGCGACACCCGCGGCGCAGGCAGCGTCACCTGCGACTCGCACCGGTCGATGAGATGCAGCACGGCCAGCACCGTGCCTCCCGCCTGCTGCACCAGCTTGACGCACCGCGCCATCGTCTGGCCGGTGTTGAGGACATCGTCGGCCAGCACGACGCGGCGTCCCTTGATGAGCGACGCATAGAACGGGCTCAGGTGCAGCGAGCCCTGATGCTCGCTGAAGGGCGCAAATTCGCAGCGTGGCTGCGACAGGGGCCGACGGCCGTCGAGCAGCCCGGCGATGGTGTGCGCCAGCAGCGCGCCTCCGGTGGCCGGTCCGGCGACCACCTCGGCCTGCTCGAGCACCTCCCAGGGCGTCACGTCGATCAGGTCCTGGGCCACGCGCCAGATGACCGACGGTGTACGGAACAGCTGGTGTGGATTGAGATACAGCGGGCCGTGAAATCCGTTGCCATAGTCAAAATGCCCCTGCAGCACCACCTGATGCGTGCGCAGGTCGTCAGCCGCCCGCCGACGAATCTCCGCCTGGCGCGATTCCATCAGCGTCCCTCTCCCGGCCAGCCGGCTGCGTGGTTGGCGTACACCACTCGCCCGCCGACAATCGTGGCGGCGACACCGCCGGTGAAGGTGTAGCCGTGGTAGGGCGTGTTCTTCGACTTGCTCTTGAGCGCGGCCCGGTCGATGGTCACGCGCAGCTCGGGGTCGATGATGGTGAGATCGGCCACGGCGCCAGGGGCGAGCGATCCGCCCTGCACGTTGAGGATGCGTGCCGGATTGACCGACATCATTTCCACCAGGCGCGGCAGCCCGATGACGCCGGCACCCACCAGGCGGTCGAGGCAGATGGGCACGGCCGTTTCGAGGCCCACGATACCGAACGGGGCCTTGTCGAACTCGACGTTCTTTTCGTCCGAGTGATGCGGCGCGTGATCGGTTGCGATGACGTCGACGCTGCCATCGGCGATGCCGGCCAGCATGGCGTCGCGGTCGCGCGCCTCGCGCAGCGGCGGATTCATCTTCGTGTTGGTGTCGTACGGCACGGGCGACGCCAGCAGGTCGTCGGTGAGCGTGAAGTGATGGGGGCACACCTCGGCGGTCACCTTGACGCCACGGCTCTTGCCCTGCCGCACGGCCTCGAGTGTGGTCCACGCGCTCATGTGCGCGATGTGCACATGGCCGCCGGTCATCTCGGCGAGCAGGATGTCACGGCCGGCTGTGATGGCCTCGGCCGCCCCGGGAATGCCCTTGAGCCCGAGCGACGCCGCCACGGGCCCCTCGTGCGCGCACCCCTCGCCCTTGAGCGACTGGTCTTCGCAGTGCTCGATGACCGGCATACCGAACATGCGCGTGTACTCGAGGGCGCGCCGCGCCAGCAGGGCCGTCGAAATCGGCAGGCCGTCGTCGGTGACAGCCACGCATCCGGCCGCATGCAGCTCGGCGATGTCGGCCAGTTCCTCGCCCTTCTGTCCGCGCGACACGGCGCCGATGGGATAGACGCGCGCCAGGTTGGCCTCGCGCGCTTTCTGCAGGATCAGCTGCGTCACGCCCGCGCTGTCGTTCACCGGCCGCGTGTTCGGCATGCAGGCCACGGCGGTGAATCCGCCGGTGACGGCCGACAGCACGCCAGTCGCAACCGTCTCCTTGTGCTCCTGCCCGGGCTCGCGCAGGTGCACATGCATGTCGATGAAGCCAGGGCAAATCACCAGCCGCTGCGGCAGGTGTATCACCTCGCCACCGGCCGCGAGCGACTCGGGCAGGTCGCGGCCGACCTGCACCACGTGCGCTCCATCGGTCAGCACGTCGAACTGTCCAT
>Ga0315902_10002606_pt1 | contig 27870 bp, 29 predicted proteins | sample LakEriMetagenome_9_FD_203523 | JGI IMG/M metagenome (GOLD analysis project Ga0315902, IMG submission 203523) | Freshwater fungal communities from buoy surface, Lake Erie, Ohio, United States - Buoy 12 MA117 | ecosystem: Environmental > Aquatic > Freshwater > Lake > Lake biofilm | place: USA...
TATCGTCATCGAAGAGGTCGCTGAACGCCACCCTGCCCTGCTCCTGCACGAGCGATTCGACCCGTTCGATGTGCCGCTCGATCGGCGTGTCGTCGTGGATGATCTGCCGCGGCCGGCGCTTCTCGCGCTTGCGGAGGACCCGCGACATCGCCCCCACGAGGTCCCAGACGTGCACGTCGGCGATCGTCACCGGCGCCGGCTCGCCCCCGGCGCCAGCCGGCTCGGAGGCGACCCGCGGAAACCGCAGCTCCCACTGGCGGGCCCGGTCCTCGAGGATCGCGGCCGCGTCGCGAAACTGCTTGTATTCGAGGAGCCGCTGCACGAGGTCCTCGCGGACGAGCTCCACCGGCTCCTCCGTCTCTTCGGGCCGCGGCACGAGCGCCCGGGCCTTGATCTCCAGGAGCACGCTGGCAAGCTCCACGAACTCGCCCACCTGGTCGATCGCCAGGTCCTGGAGCACGTCGAGGTAGGCGACGAACTCCGTGGCGATCCTGGCGATCGGCACCTCCGTCACGTCCACCTCGTGCTTCTTCACGAGATACAGCAGGAGGTCCAGCGGACCGGAGAAGACTTCGAGATCGACCTTGAATTCCACGCCCTGCCTCGGCCGCTGCCTTCCGGATGCCAGTTCCGGTAGTCTGACATCATGGACCACCGGCACCAACGGCAGATCGAGACGCTCTGGGCCCCATGGCGGCTGGGCTACGTGCAGGGCCGCGACCACGGCGATCCGGCGGCGGAGGTGCGGCCGACACGCTGGCGGGACGGCGCCGACGAGGCCTGCTTTCTCTGCCGGGCGGCGGCCGCCGATCCGGCTCATGACCGGGCCCTCGGTGTCGTCGAGCGCACGGCGGAGGCCGTGGTCGTCATCAACCGTTTCCCCTATTCGAACGGCCACCTGCTCGTGGCCCCGCTCGACCATCGGCCGACGCTCGCCGCGCTCGACGATGCCCAGCTGCTCGCCCTGCAACAGCGGCTCGTCTGGTGGTGCGGCGTGATGGAGCGAACGATGCAGGCCCAGGGCTTCAACGTCGGGCTCAACCTGGGATCCGTGGCCGGCGCCGGCCTGCCCGGGCATCTCCACTGGCACGTGGTGCCCCGCTGGGCCGGTGACGTGAACTTCATGCCCGCCCTCGCCGGCGTCCGCGTGCTGCCGCAGGCGCTCGACGCCCTGTGGGAACAGCTCACGACCGCGGAGCGCCGCCCATGAAGCCGCTCGACTGGCGGGACCGCGAGCGGCTCCTCCTCGCCCCGTGGGCGATGCATGCGGCCGACTCGGCCGGCCGCGTCCATCCCGAGCCGCCCCATCCCTTTCGCAGCCCCTACCAGCGCGACCGCGACCGGATCGTGCACTCGGCCGCGTTCCGGCGGCTCGCCCACAAGACGCAGGTCTTCACCGGCTACCACGGCGACTACCACCGCAGCCGGCTCACGCACACGCTGGAGGTGACGAGCATCGCCCGCACGCTGGCCCGGGCGCTGGGGCTCAACGAGGACCTCGTCGAGACGCTGGCCCTCGGCCACGACATCGGCCATCCGCCGCTGGGGCACGCCGGCGAGGACACGCTCGCGGAGCTGCTCGCCGCCGACGGCGGCTTCAGCCACAACGCCCAGGCCCTGCGGATCATGGAGTTCCTGGAGCACCGCTACCCGGAGTTCCCCGGGCTCAACCTGTCCCGCGAGGTGCTCGACGCCCAGGCCACCCGCAAAAAGGACGGCACCGCGCCCGCCCCGCTCTTGGAGACCCAGGTCGTCGATGCCGCCGACTCGATCGCCTACGACACACACGACGCCGACGACGCGGTCGAACTCGGCCTGGTGCGCATGGAAGACCTCCTCGAGCTGCCGCTCGTCGCCGTGGCCGCCGCCCGCGTGGCGGAACGGGACGGGCGGCTGGAGGGTGCCGAACTGCGGCACACGGTGCTTCATGAACTGGTCGACATGCAGGTCGTCGGCCTCATCGCGCACACCCGGGCCACGCTCGCGGCCGCGGGGATCGACTCCGTGGCCGCCGTCCGCGCGGCATGGCGCGGCCCCGACGGCCGCGGCAACCGGCGGCTGGTCGCTCACGAGCCGGGCGTCGCCGCGGGCAAGCGGCAGCTGGAAAAGTTCCTCTTCGAACGGGTCTACCGCAGCGACCGCGTGCTCGCCGTCCGCATCCCGGCCCAGCGGCGGCTGGCGGGGCTCTTCGAGTGGTACTGCGGCCATCCCGACGCGCTGCCGGCCGGATTCCGCCGGCGGGCGGACCAGTTCGGCCTGCGTCGCAGCGTGGCCGACTACATCGCCGGCATGACCGACCGCTTCCTCGAGCACGACCACGCCCGCCGCCTGGGAGACTGAGCCCTCGGCGGCGAAGCATTCCGGCCGTCGGCATGGTAACCTTCCGATTCCGCCCGCTCGTCTCATCTTCTTGCCGTCGTTCGTGAAGTCATGGCGCTCGTCGTTCTCCGCGCGATCTTCGTGATGGTCTCGGTCGGCATCGCCGTCCTGATCTTCAACTCGGCGTGGATGAGCGAAGCGCCGCAGTGGGTGCCCTGGGCCGTGCTCGCGGGCATGATCGCCCTGCCGCTGGCGGTGATGGGGATCGACGCCGCGATCCGCCGCAAGCACCTGACCACGATCACGGCCGTCTACTTCGGGCTGCTCGTGGGCGTGCTGCTGACCTACATCTCGATGCTCGCCCTGTCGCCGGTGCTGCCGCTCAACCGCAGCCATCCGGCCTGGGCCTGGGTGCCGCTGATCCTCGGCTGCGTGCTGTGCTACGTCTGCACGAGCCTGCTGCTGCAGACCCGCGACGACTTCCGCTTCCTGATCCCGTTCGTGGAGTTCGCCCGCGACGTCCGCGGCCTGCGGCCCAACGTGCTCGACGCGGCGGCGATCATCGACGGCCGGATCGCCGATCTCGCCGAGGCGGGCGTGTTCGAGAGCCGGTTCGTGGTGCCGTCGTTCGTCCTCGACGAGCTGCAGGTGGCGGCCGACTCATCCGACCGGCAGCGGCGGATCCGTGGCCGCCGCGGGCTCGACGTGCTCACCCGGCTGCGGACCAACAAGACGATCGAGATCGACGTCGTGACTCCCGGCGACGACGCCGACGAAGATGCCTCGCCCGAGTCGCGGGTGGTGGCGCTGGCTGGCCGCCTCGGTGGCCGCCTGGTCACCAACGATCCCACCGTCGTGAAGCTGGCGGGCGTGCGGGCCGTCCCGTCGATCAACGTCAACGACGTGGCGGTGGCCCTCAAGCCGGCGTTCGTGCCGGGCGACGCGCTCACCGTGCGGCTGGTGAAGCAGGGCGAGGAGCCGGACCAGGGCGTCGGCTACCTCGACGACGGCACGATGGTCGTGGTCGAGAACGGCCGCGACCAGATCGGCCGGACCGTGCACGTGCACGTCACGAGCACGCTCCAGACGACGGCGGGCCGCCTCGTCTTCGCCCGGCCCGAGACCGCACGGGGCTAATTGCCCTAGGACAAAGCCCCCATGGCCTTTGTCCACTTGGCCGACCGGTGGAAACGCCGAGGGTTTCCACGGGCTCCGCAGGTCAACATGTGCCTGCCGCCGCTGGCCTGGCAGACCTACGGCGTGCCCGGCAAGGAGTTGGGATTGCCCACCAGACCCGCCAGCATGCCCTGGGCGAAGTCGCCATAGACCTTCTGAGCGATCGTGCTGCTCGCGGCACCGGCCCAGTCGGCGTCCATCTGCTGCCAATTGGTGCCGGTGCCGGGCGACGTGAGCGCGAGCGAGATGATGCCGCCATCGGTCCACGAATATGTTCCTTGCGGAATGCCGGGCACCTGGTTGATGAAGTTCGTCATCTGCAGTGGCGCGTTGGGCGGATTGGCCGTCACCAGGTCGGCGCCGATCTCGATCACGACGGGATAAGACGCGGCGACGGTCGTGCCGCTGGTGGGCACGAAGAGGACCGATCCGCTGAGCGTGACGGAGTACGTGGTGCCGACGGTGCCGTTGTTGACGGCCGTGAACGTGGGCGTGAAGCAGGAGTTGGCGTTCGCCGCTCCGGTGCCGCTGAACATGCCAGTCCCGGAGAAACCGCCGATCGCCCCCTGCCCGCCGGGCAAGGCGCCGGGCGCCTGGTTGGTGAGCGTGCCGGTCGCCGGCAGCGACCCCGAGGCCAACAGCGCGAGGTAATTGTTGAACGTGCCGTACGGCGTGTTGCCGGCCACCACTCCCGGCGGCGGCGCCCCGTTTGGAAACTTGCTGGGTCCGATGACGCGGACGAACTCACCCGTGCCAGCGGTGCCGGTCGTGATCAGCGGATTGCTCTGCCAGTTCCCGCTCGGGTAGGCGTTCGTTCCCCCTAGACGAAGCCGTCGTATTTGATGGAACTTCCCCAGGTGCCGGCCGTCTCAACCTGGACGGAAGAGCCGCTCAAACTCGTGAGATTGAACGCGGTACCGCTGAAGGTGCCGGAGAGCGTCGGATTTCCCAACTGGCTCCAGTCGAAGGTGAGGTTGATCTGGGCGTGCGCCGACGGAACAGCCAGGCACCACACGGTGGCGAGGCGACCCAGCCATGTGGCCAGAGTGGCGGCAGCCGACCGGCGAGCTCCGCCGGGGACGCGTCGCTGTGGAAGCACGATCGGCTCCTGAGGAGGCACATGGCCTGGTGTGGCAGGCAGTTTGCCGGCGGAAGCGACCGCGGCGAGTACTGAAAACACCAGCCTGCCAACACCGGCTCCAACTCCACCCGCCCGCAGCATCGTGCCCCGACAAGACTGCCAGCGTTTCTCGCCGCCAGCGGGCGACCGCTCCCTTCGCGGCAGCAGGCGCGACGTTGAAACGCCGGCCCGCAGGGGGTCATACTCTCCCGATCGTTCCCCCTGGACTCATTCGGAACTCGTAAGCATGCCTCGAAAGCCTCTTCGCCGCGGCCCGTTCGACCTGCTCGCGCACGGCAGGCAGCCGTGAACACGACCGCAGGACAGGCACGGGATGAGGAACGCACGGCGGCAACGCTCGTCGCCGCTCGTCGCGTCCTCGTCACCGGGTTTGCGGTGGCGCCGATCGAGACCGCCGCCCTGGCCTGTGACTTGGCCGAGGCCCTCGGGGCCGCCGTCGATCCCGGCGCCGGCGACTGCGGGCAGCTCGCCGGGCCGACGATCGCGCGAGTCGGCTCCGTCACCGCCGAACCCGGCGAACTCCGCGACCGGGCCGACCTCGTCGTCTTCTGGTTCTGCGGCGCGTCCGTGCAGGCCGGAGCCTTTCGCTCCGCCTTCGTCACGCCGGCGACCGCGACCGGCCGCCAGCGGCGGGTGCTCGCCGTCGGGCCGACGGCTGAGGCACCGGAAGGCCACGTCGCCGTGCCGCGCGACGATGCCTTCGATCTCGCCCGGCTCCTCCATGCGGCCGCGGCCGGCATCGCCTGCCCGGCGCCAGCGCCGCTGGCCGCCGCATGCGATACCCTCCGCACGGCCCTCGACTCCGCCGGCTGCGTCGCCTTCGTCACCTGCCACGACGACCCGACGGGCCTCGAACCCTGGAGCCTCGCCGGCCTCGTGCGGACCCTCGCCCACGCCAAGCCCGCCTTCGAGGTGCCGCTCGTGCCTGCCGGCGAAGCCGCGGCCGTCTGCACCTGGCGGTACGGCGCCGCCGGCGCCATCGCCCGGGCCGACCGGAACGGTGCCGCCTTCCTCCCGGCCGAGTGTGACGCCCTGCGACTCGTGGCCCGCGGCGAGGTGGATGCCGTCGTGACCGCCGGCCCGCTGCCCGCCGCGGTCGAGGGGGCGATCGCGGCCCGCGCCGACGCCATCACGGTGATTCACGCGGATGAACATTCGCTGCCCCGCCTCCTCGCCGCCGTGCGGGCTCGGGCCGGCGCAGGAGGCCGGTCATGACGGTCGCCCCATCCCCTACCGGCCGCTTCGTGCTCGCGGGCGGCACGATCCACGATCCGGCGCACGGCCGCGACGGCGTGGTGGACGACATCTGGATCGACGGCGGCACGATCGTCGCCCGCCCCGCCGATCCGACGGGCTTCACCCGCATCGACGCCAACGGCCTCGTCGTCATGCCCGGCGGCGTCGATCTGCACAGCCACGTCGCGGGCCCAAAGGTGAACGCCGGCCGACAAATCGCCCCCCATCTCGCGCGGCAGCGTCGGGCCGGCCCGGCGGCCGTGCCCACGATCCACGCCACCGGCGCCGCCTATGCCGCGCTCGGCTACACGACCGTGTTCGACGCCGCGATCCCGCTGGCCGCCGCCGACATCGCCCACCGCGAGCTCGCCGAGCTGCCGATCCTCGACAAGGGGATCTATTTGCTGGCCGGCGACGACGCCGACGTGCTCGACGCGCTGGCCCGCGACGACGCGCGGGAGACCGCGCGACTCGTGGGCGACGCGGTCGCGCGAGGCAAGGGCTGGGCGGTGAAGATCGCCAATCCGGGCGGGCCCGCCTTCTGGAAGCACGGCCGCCGCGGCGACCACCACGACCTCGACACGCCCCTCCCCGATCGGCCGCCCCTCACGCCCCGCCTCGTGCTCGAGCGGCTCGCCGACGCAGTGGCATCCCTGGGCCTGCCGCATCCGCTGCACGTGCACACCGCGAACCTCGGCCTCCCCGGCAACTGGCGGACGATGCTCGAGACGATGCGCACGCTCGCGGGCCGCCGCGGCCACCTGGCCCACGTGCAGTTTCACAGCTACTCCGGCGGCGACCTCGACGAGGGCTCGTTCGGGTCGGGTGTCGCCCCGCTCGTCGAGTTCTTCAACGCCCACGACTCGCTCACGCTCGACGTCGGCCAGATCCTCTTCGGCGACACGGTGGCGATGACGGGGGATGCGGCCGCGGCCGAGCACCTGGCCCACGCCACGGGCGTGCCGTGGATGGCCCACGACCTGCACCTCGAGGGTGGCTGCGGCGTGCTGCCGATCGCCTACAAGGAGAAGAGCGTCATCCACGCCTGGCAATGGGCGATCGGCCTGGAATGGTTCTTGTGTGCGACCGACCCGTGGCGGGTCGCCCTCTCGACCGACCATCCCAACGGCGGCCACTTCACCGCCTATCCGCACCTCATGCAGCTCCTCGGCGACGCGGCCTTCCGCCGCGCGGCCTTCGCGCGGCTGCCGGCCGCGGTCCGCCGCCGCAGCCCCTTGAAGGACATGACCCGCGAATACACCCTCCAGGAACTGTGCATCGTCACCCGGGCGGCCCCCGCCCGGATCGCCGGTCTGACGTCCAAGGGGCACCTCGGACCCGGGGCCGATGCCGACATCACGCTCTATCGCCCCGATCGCGACCTGGCGACGATGTTTTCCGTGCCGGCCAAGGTCTTCAAGGCGGGTGTCCTCGTGGCCGAGGACGGCCACCTCCGGGCGGCCACTGCCGGTGCCACGCTCGCCGCTCGGGTGGTATAGTACCGGGCAGTCGTTTCCCATTCCGGCTGGGCAAACCATGACACGCTCGTCCGTTCGTCGGACCGCCGTCGCGATCAGCCTCTGCGTCGCGGTCGCGGCGGGTGCCGCCCGGGCCGCCGATCGAGCCGCCGTCCTGGCCTTCCGCACGAGCCTCACCGTCGCCGAGGCCCAGGACCTCGTCAGCGGCCGCCAGGGATTCGATGTCTGCCTGCCGAATCTGTCCGTCCTGACGCCCGAAATCGCCGCGGCTTTGGCGAAGCCGACCGGCTTCTACCGCCTGTCGCTGCCGGCCGTGGAATCGCTCACGCCCGAAACGGCCCGCGCCCTGGCATACCGCACCGGCGATCTCGACCTGCCGGGCGTGACGTCGCTCACCCCCGAGGCGGCCGCCGCCCTCGCGCCGCACCGTGGCCACCTGTCGTTGTGCGGGCTTTCCTCGCTCAGCATTGATGTCGCCAAAGAGCTGGCACGACACTCCGGCCACCTGTCGCTCTCGGGACTCACGGAACTCACCCCCGAGGTCGCGGTGGCGCTGGCCCGGCAGACCGGCCGACTTTCGCTGCCGGGAATCCCGGCGGTATCCGTCGCGACCGCCGGTGCCATCGCCCGTCATCGGGGCGCGAGCCTCACGCTCGCGGGGCTGACTCGTCTTCCGGCCGACGTCGCGGATGCCCTCGCCCCCCACCGCGGCACGCTCATCCTGCCGCGCCTCGCCGAACTGCCCGCCGACACGGCCGCCGCGCTCGCCCGCCACGTCGGCCCACTGACGCTCGATGGGCTCGGCGGGCTGTCCGTCGAGGCGGCGGCGGCCCTGGCCGCCCACGACGGCGCGCTGACGCTGCGCGGCCTGTCCGTGCTGCCGCCGGCCGTCGCCCTGGCCCTGGCGGCCCATCAGGGCACGCTGTCGCTGCCAGGCATCCATCTGCTCACCGCCGACGTCGCCGCCGCATTCGCCATGCACCGTGGCGTGCTCTGCCTGCCGAGCGTCGCCACACTCTCGGCGGCCGCCGCCGAGGCGTTGGCGATGCATCGGGGCGGGCTCGTGCTCTCGGGCCTGACCACGCTCAGCCCCGACGCCGCCCGGGCCCTCGCAGGGCATGAGGGCGAGATCGACCTCTACACGCTCGCCCAGTCGGCCCCCCTCGACTCCGTCGATCTCGCCCGCCTCCTGACCGAAAAAATCCGCCTCCTGTCGCTGCCCAAGGTGCTGCGGCTCGACGCCACCGATGCGGTCGCCATCGCCGACACGCTGGCGCGCAGCACTGGTTCCGTTTCGCTGCCCAACCTCAAGGCGGCTTCGCCCGCGACGGTGGCGGCGCTCCTCGCGGGCCGGAATGTCGCGATCCCGCCGCTCGACGAGATTGAAATGCTCGTCGAGCCGTCAGCCGGCGAGCCGCTCGTGCAGGGCGACGTGGGCGGCGACTGACGCCGGGGCGGGAAAGCATTCCGCCGCCCGCGCCGCTCCGGCCGCCGCCAGGCGGCCGGCCTGCGATTCCTCCTCCAGGATCTTGAACGCCCGCCGCGGAAACTCGCTCTCCGGCAGCGCCGGTGCGATCCAGCCGGTCTCGCCATCGACGACGAGTTGGCGGGCCGCGTCGCTCGCGACGGCGACGACGGGCACGCCGCCGGCCATGGCGTCGAGCACCGCTCCTCCCAACGCCACCGTGCCCGACTGCCACACGAGTCGCACCTGCCCGAGCAGGTCGGGCAGCAGGCCGCAGTGCGACACGACGACGAGCCGCTCCGCGATCTCGTGCACGCGGGCCCGCCGCTGCATGCGACCATGCATCGGCCCGGCCCCGACGAGCACGTGCTGGAGATCCTTGCGCACCACGCCCAGCTGATCCATGGCCCACACCAGTCGCTCCAGCCGCGTGTCCGCCTCCAGCGGCGCCACGCACAGCGTCCACTGTCGCGCCGCATCGAGCCCGAGCGCGGCGGCGATCGCGGCCCGCGACAGACCGCGGCCCGCCGGCGGCACGATGCCGGGAGCGATGTGCTCGATCCGCCCGGCGGCGACCCCGAGCCGACGGCACGACTCGGCCGCCCCGGGAGATGCGACGACCGCGCGATCGAGCCGCCGCAGGCCGGCCGCGACGAGGCCGCCGCGGGCCGGCCGCGCCAACCAGCCCACCAGCCTCACCGCCGGCGCGACGAGCCGGACCGCCGGCATGGTCGCGATCTGCGACCGGCCCCAGGCGGTCACCACGGCCGGCCGCAGCCGGGCGACGACCGCCGCCAAGGCGACGGCGACCGCCGGATCGACGACCGGGCGGTGACCCACCCGATGCACCGTGCAGCCGGCCGCGGCCAGCCGCTCGGCAAGGCCGCCCCCCGTGGTCGTCAGCGCCACGTGAATCTCACGGCCCGCGGCTCGCAGCCCCGCGGCGACCAGTTCGATCTGCCTGCCGGTGCCGACCGGATCAAGCCCGCGGGTGACCAGCAGGATCGGCTTGCGGTACAGGTTCGGCATCGTGCGATCGTTGCCCGGCACGGGCGGCGGCGATGTCGGCGGAATCGAGGGCCGCGAGGTAGGGCAGGTGCCGCCAGGCGCCGTCGAAGTCGAGACCATACCCGACCACGAACGCATCGGGAATGTCGAAACCGACGAAGTCGGGCTGCATGGCGACTTCCGCGCGACCGGCCTTCCGCAGGAGAACGAGCGACCGGACGCGGGCGGCGCCCCGGCGGCGGAGCTCCCGCACCAGGGCCGCGAGCGTCCGTCCCGTGTCGAAGATGTCGTCGACGAGCAGCACCTCCCGACCGGTGAGGTCGGGCAGGAGGTCGAGGCGGAGGTCGAGCGTGCCAGGCGCGGTGGCCGTGCCCCGGTAGCTGCTGGCCCAGACCATGCTGACCTGAACCGGGCCTTCCAGCCTGCGGATCAAGTCAGAGACCAGCACAAGACCGCCGGTCAGCACGCCGACCACCGTCACCGGACGGTGGCCGATCTCCTGGCGGACGGCGGCTGCGAGTCGATCGATGCCGGCAGCCAGATCCGCGGCGGAGAGCAGAACGTCCACGATGTCGGCCCCACGAACGGGCAAGCCGCCGACGGAAACCCCATGCCGCGCCGGCGGCAGCAGGATACACGAACGCCGGTTCCCGCGCCGCTGCCGGCGGCGGGTTACCATGCACGTGGTTCGCTCCTGCGCCTGTCCCCGCCATCCCATGACCGCCCCGTCCTCCCACTGGTCAACCGTCCCGATCGCCGGCCGGGACTGCGCGGTCTTCGCCCCGCCCGATCCCCTCTCCGGCCGAGCCCTCGTCTATCTGCACGATCTCCAGGGGGAGTCGCCGGCGGCGTGCCCGACGCTGCGGGCCGCCATCGAGGCGGCCCGGCTGCCCGTGATCGCGCCGCGGGCCGGACGCTGCTGGTGGCTCGATCGACCGATGCCCGGCTTCGATGCGGCCCTGACGCCGGAGCGATTCGTCGTCGACCGGGTGCGGCCGGAGATAGAACGGCTGCTCGGGGTGCGGCCACCGGGCATCGCCATCATGGGCATCGGCATGGGGGGCCAGGGGGCGTTGCGTCTGTCCTACCGGCATCCGGCGGTCTTTCCGGTGGCGGCCGCGATCGCCCCCGCGATCGACTTCCATCGCGGGATGCGCGAGGCGGCCGAGCGGGCCGATGGCGAGCTGTTCGACACGCTGTGGGAAGCCTTCGGCGACGTCGAGCGGGCCCGCCAGGACACGGCGATCCTCCATGTGCATCCGCTCAACTGGCCGCGGCACCAGTTCTTCGCCAGCGATCCGGCCGACCCGCACTGGCACGACGGCGCCGACCGGCTCCACAGCAAACTCGTGGCCCTCGGCATCCCGCATACCGCCCTGTTCGAACGCCGGGCCGACTTCGGCGCCACGGCCGCCGTGGAAGCCATGCGGTTCGTGCTGGCCGCGCTCGAACAGGAATCCCGCCGTCTGCCCGGCGGCTGACGTTTCTGCACGCGACCCCCAGGTTCGACCCCGCATCGCATGGCACCCGGGAAGATATGCCACCCGGAGTCCCCCGGCTTCCGCCGGGGGCTTTTTGTGTCAGCGACAGGCCCGGAGGGCCGGGTCGATTGCCAGCGGGCCGAGGCCCGCCAAGCGAACTGCGGCACGATGCCGCAGGTTCGCGTACATCATCCCCCCGGCTTCCGCCGGGGGCTTCTTGTGTGCATGACGCGCGTGGCTCAAGAAGCCCCGGGCGGGAGCCCGGGGACACCGGGCACGAAAACCAACCCGTCGTCCATGCCGCAAAGCCCGGCGCAACGCGTCCACAACGGCTCACGTGCCGGGCAACGGCCGGGGCGCGAGCGACGCCGGTCCGCCCCCCCCCGGCAGCCCCCTGCCCTGAGTGCCACCGGGAAGACGATCGAGATCGAGATAGCGAACGCCTTCCACATCGACGCGATTCTGCCGGATCCAATACAGGATCCGCTCGGAGGCCATCGAGTCGGGCTGGGCGCCGGCCTTGAGCTGGCGGAACAACTGCGCGTCGGCCCGCCCGTCCCCTTCGAACACGAGCAGCTCCTTGGCCTCGCTCCAGGTCAGCCGGGCGCTACGGGCCGTGAACGACTCCCCTTCGACGAGCACGTTGCCGCCGGCCCCGAGTTCGATCGTCGCCCGGGGCTGCCCGGGCAGGGGCGGCGTCTGCCCCACCGAGAGCACGTCGCTGGCGATCCGCACGACGCCTGCGGCCAGCCCGCCGGGGGCGTGCGGATCGAGCGTGTCGGCCCAGTCGGCGACCGGGCCGTGGATCGCCTCCACCCGCTGGTGGAACTCCATCACGCGGCGATTGAGATTCCCGCGCATGCCGCGCTGGAAATCGACGCCGAGATAGTTGAGCTGATCGGCGCGGCGCGGGGCCGCCACCGGCTGCGCGGGAACGCCGGCGGCGCCGGGCGGCCCGGCGGGCAGGCTCATGGCGGCCGGCTGACCGAGGCGGGTGCTGGTGAGGCGGCCGGGGCCGGTCCCTGTCACGTCACCCGTGACGCGGTCGACGACGAGGTCGCGGACGAACAACTGCTCGATCGACTTGCCACCGTCCGTCTGCGCCGCACGGCTCTCGATTCGCACCTTGCTGCCACAGGCGACCCGCACCACATCGGGCTGCGGCCCGCCGCGCGGGGCGGCCCCGAACTGGAAGGGCTTGTCGAACACGACGTCGAGCGAGCCCGCCTGCACCGTCGTGGCGTCCGTCTTGGCGACGACCTGATCGACGAACCGGGCGGTCAGCCCGTCGAAGTCGAGCCGCCCCTGCCAGGTGACGTCGAGCCGCCCCGGCGGCCCGGCCACCGGCCGCGCCGGGCCGGCGATGCCAAACGCCTCCAGTCCGCTGCCGCCGTTCGTCAGGGGCAGTGCGAGCTTGCCGGCACCGTCGACCGTCAGCCGATTCCGGCCGCGGTCGAACTCGACGAGCGGGCCCTCCAGGTCGAGCCCCCTGCCACGCACCTTGGCGGGGCGGCCCGACACCACCGCCCGCGCGTCAAACCGCTCCGCGCGGGAGAGCTGCAGTTGGTCCCCGAGGATCTCGACGCCCGGCTCGGCGCCGGCGGCCGGCTGCTCCACGAGGTGCACCTGTCCTTCCATCGACATGTCCTCGAGGCGGCTACCTGCGGCCGACATCACGACGAGCCCGCGGACCAGTCCGGCCTGCACGGCGAGTTTGCGATCCGGCACGGCGGACTGCGCGACCGGCGCGGCGGGCATGTTCGGTCCGGGGGCTGCGCTGGCGTTGGCAGACGCCGGTGCCGCGCCGGCCGTGCCGGGGGGTGCGGCCGCGGGATCGGTGCGGAACCACAGTTCGAGGCGATCCGTGCGGGCCGCGACCTGCGGTGCATCGGCCTCGACGAGGCCCCGAGCGAGCATCCGGGACGGCCGCACGCGGGACAGGTCCGGCCCCGCGGAGGCGGCCGGCTGCGGCGGGGCGGCGGCGTCCTTCACCACGTCGAGCCAAAGGTGCATCTCCGCACTGTTCAACCGCCCGCGAGTCTCGACCGCCACCGTGGCGTTCCCGGCGATCGAGACCACGTGCCCCGCGCCGTCAGGCCGCATCCGCAGCCACTGCTGCCACGAGGCCCGCGCCGGAGGCGACTTGTCGGTGTGCGTCTTGATCCAGCCGGGACCGACGGCCATCAGCGCTCCCGGCTCACCGGGCGGACCGGGACAGTAGTCGATCTTCCGGGCCTCCATTTCGGTGCCCTTGGCGACGAGCGACACCGGCTGCTCGCCGTCGAGAAGGATGCGGCGCGTCGCGATCTCGTAGCCCAGCCGCTCGGCGCGGGCCTCGAGCCCCGCGCCGCTGCTCTTGGCCACGACGGGACGGCCCTTGGCCTGGATCTCGACCGGCTCGAGGCCGCCCCGGCCGGTCCCGGGCGCCGGTGCCGCGCCGCCGGACTCCCGCCGGGCGAGGAGAATGGCCAGCAGGTCGCAGGCGAGCTGGTCGGTCGCCCCGTCCGGCGCCGCCCGCACGACTTCCACGCGATCCTCGAGCGTGATCACGTTGGCGGCGACGTTGAGACACATGCTGCCGCGGCAGCTCACGTGCACCGGTGGCGGCCCCGCGGGCGCCGCGGCCGGCTCACCCGCCGGCGGCTGGGGCTCGTCCCGCCGGCCCGGCAGCAGCCCGCCGGCCAGCCCCTCGAGCCGCATCCGCACGTCGCGGTCGATGCGGATCGAGTCCACGCCGCCGATGTTCGGACCGTGATCGCCGGACTTGCCGTCCGGATTCGCCTGGCGGGGCCGGAGCCGGGCGACGAGCGCACGGCCGCTGCCACTCGACCGGCCGTAGCGAAACTGCACCATCTCGCTCGTGCGGACCTCCAGTTCGTCCAGCTCGACGTCGCGGGTGACGATCTCGATGTCGTCCTCGGCACCCGGCACCGTGGGCGTGCCCCGGATCGTCACCTGGCCGCGGAGGCTGCCGCCGACGAGCTTCGCGAGCCGGCCCTGCTTGAGGTCGAGCGGCTCGTCGAACTCCAGCGCCGCCCCCTGCGGCGCCCGGAGCACGAGCGTGCGGCCCGGCCCGTTGCCGCCGGTCAGGCGGTTGCGGTCGGGGAGCACGACGAGCGTGCAGGGCACGAGATGCACCCTGCCATCGGGCAGCGAGTGGTAGTCCTTGAAGAGGAGCCGCATTTGGCGGCTCTCCAGCATGATCGGGTCCTCACGCTCCCAGGCGCCGGGCGGGAACACGTCGCCCAGCGCCGCCAGCCGCCGGTCGGCCCGCGCCCGGATGGCCGCCGCCTCCTCGGGCGTCATCTCCAGGGCGGCGGCCGTGTCCCGCACCTTCGGCTCGACCCAGGGCACGATGGCCAGACGGTAGAAGCCGGCCGCTGCAAGCACGACGAGGAATACCCGCAGCGTGCGTCCCAGGCGATGTTCCATCGGTCATCCCGTGATCCCGGTGACGGCGGTCAGGAGCGGGCCGTGGCGTAGCGGGCAACGATCGGCGACCAGCCGCCCCGAGCACCGAGCAGCCGCTCGATCAACTCCCGCACCGCCCCGCGGCCGCCGGGCAGCCGGGTGACGAGATCAGCGGCCGCGACCAGTTCCGGGCAGGCGTCGGCCACGGCGACGCCGACGCCGCAGCGGAGCACCACGGGGAGGTCGGGCAGGTCGTCGCCGATGAACGCGGTCTGCTCCCACGAGAGGCCGCATTCCGCCACGATCGCGCCGGCGACCTCGAGCTTATCCTCGACTCCCTGCCGGACGATGCCGATGCCGAGCTCTTCCGCCCGCACCTGCACGATCCGGCTCGAACGGCCGGTCACGATCCCGGCCCGGCCGCCGGCCCGCTGCCAGAGCCGCAGTCCCAGGCCGTCGCGGATGTTGAACGTCTTCTGCTCGACGCCGTCGTTGCTCCAGGTCACGCCGCCGTCGGTGAGCACGCCGTCCACGTCGAGCAGCAGGAGCTGCACGCGGGCGAGGCGGCTGTCGAGGTCGGCTGGGTCAGGCATGGCGATGGGTGGCGTCAGGCGGCGACGGTGCCGATGCGCGGCGTGGAAACGGCATCCGGGGGCACGAGCCCGACGAGGTCGACGATATCGAGCAGGCCCCGGGGCCGGCCGTCGCCGCCGAGCACGGGCAACTCGCTCAACCGGTGGGACTCGAGCACCGCGACGGCATCCCGGAGCCGCGTGCCGACGGTCACGGTCGTGGGCCGCGCGGTCATGACGCGGCAGATCGGCTCGTCGAGCGCGGCGTCGGCCCGCCGCTCGAAGAGCCGGGCCAGGTCGCTGTCGGTGAAGAGCCCGGCCAGCACGCCGGCCCCGTCGATGATCATCACCACGCCGGTGCGGCGGGCCGGCAGCGACCGGGCGAAGACCGCGCGAACAGTGTCTTCGGGCGCGGCCACGCGACATTCCCGCAGCGGCCGCATCGCATCCTCGACGAGCATCAGTTGCCGGCCCAGGCTGCCGCCGGGATGCCGGGCGGCGAAGTCCTCGGGAGTGAACTGGCGGAGGCTGCTGGTCACCAGCGCCAAGGCGTCGCCGAGGGCGAGCATCAGCGACGTGCTCGTGCTCGGGGCGAGGCCGAGCGTGCCGGCCTCGCGGACCGGCCCCGTGACCACCACCACGTCGGCGGCCCGGCCGAGCGTGCTTTCGGGCCGGCCGGTGAGCGCCACGATGCGGATGCCGCGGGCGGCGACGTGCGGCAGGAGCCGCGTGATCTCCTCCGTCTCCCCCGACTGCGACAAGGCGAGCACGACGTCGTCGCGGCGCAGGGCGCCGAGGTCTCCATGCAGCGCCTCGGCGGGGTGGAGGAAGTGGCTCGGAGTGCCGGTGGAGGCGAGCGTGGCCGAGATCTTGCGGGCCACGAGGCCGGCCTTGCCGATGCCGGTCACGACCACGCTGCCGGTGCAGCCTTCGACCACGCGCACCGCCCGCGAAAAACTGGCGTCAAGCGCCTCGGCCGCCCGGATCACGGCCTCGGCCTCGGCGCGGAGGATCTCCCGGCCGTGATTCAGCACGTCGCCGTCGCTCATCGGTTGCATCGCTCGCCATCCGCCGGGTGTCGGGCCGCGCCGCAGGGGGCGGGACTATAGGCCGAATGGGCAAGCGTCGCAACGCGGATTTTCCCGCGGTTCGGCGTCAGCCGCGGCCGTAGCGGGCGGCCATTTCGGCGAGCGTGATGCACTTCACCTTGCCGGCGTTGCCGGCCTGGCCGAACTGCACCATCCGCTCCGCGCACACCTTCTTCATCGCCTCGCGGGATGGCTTGAGGTAGTCGCGCGGGTCGAACTTCTCGGGCGCCTCGGCGAGCACTTTGCGGATCGCGCCGGTGATCGCCATCCGGCAGTCGGTGTCGACGTTGATCTTCCGCACGCCGTGCTTGATGCCCTTCTGGATCTCCTCGACCGGCACGCCCCAGGTCTGCGGCATCTTGCCGCCATAAGTGTTGATGATGTCCTGGAGCTCCTGCGGCACGCTCGACGAGCCGTGCATCACGAGATGGCAGTTGGGGAGCTGGGCGTGGATCTCCTCGATCCGCTTCATGGCGAGCACGTCGCCGTCGGGCTTGCGGGTGAACTTATAGGCCCCGTGGCTCGTGCCGATCGCCACGGCCAGCGCATCGACGCCCGTGGCCGCGACGAACCGGGCCGCCTCGTCCGGATCGGTCAGCAACTGGTCGTGCGAGAGTTTGCCGCTGGCGCCGTGGCCGTCCTCGGCCTCGCCTTCACCGCTCTCCAGTGACCCGAGGCAGCCGAGCTCGCCCTCGACCGACACGCCCTGCCGATGGGCGAGCGTGACCACGTCCTTCGTGACCTTGACGTTGTAGTCGAAGTCGGCGGGCGTCTTGCCGTCCTCCTTCAGCGAGCCGTCCATCATCACGCTCGTGAAGCCGTGGTCGATCGCGCTCTGGCAGGTGGCCGGCGAGTTGCCGTGATCCTGATGCATCGCGATCGGGATCGCCGGATAGAGTTCGACGGCGGCGAGCATCAGGTGGCGGAGGTAGTTGTCCTGACTGTAGCTGCGGGCGCCCCGCGAGGCCTGGACGATGACGGGCGAGTCGGTTTCCTTCGCCGCCTCCATGATCGACTGGATCTGCTCCATGTTGTTGACGTTGAACGCGGCGAGGCCGTAGCCGTGTTCGGCGGCATGATCGAGCAGGATGCGCATCGGGACGAGCGGCATGGGAAGCGGTTCTCCGGGAGCAGGAGGAGGCGGGGGCCGCGTGACCCGCGGCGTTGCAGAGCATACGGAAAAATCGGCGCTGGTAGAATCCCCGAGGTCGCCCGCATGCCGCCCTCGGCCCCCGTGCCATGGAACCGAATCCCTACCGTGCTCCAGAATCATCGCCGGCCGGGTATCTCCGCCCGGTCACCGACCCGCTGTGGAGCTTCCTCTACGTCGCGGGGGGCTGGGCCTGCCTCGGCCTGGCGGTGATCGGCGCGGTGCTGCCACTGATTCCCTGCACGCCGTTCGTGCTGGCGGCGAGCTGGTGCTTTTACCGCGGGTCACCCCGGATCCACGCCTGGATGCATCGCTCCAAGACCTTCGGGCCCACGCTCGACGACTGGCAGCACTATCACGGCATCCGTCGCGGGCTGAAGTATCGAGCAATGGCGATGGTGCTGGCCGTGGTCGCCCTGAGCCTCCTGCTCAACAGCCTGCACTGGACAGTGCGGTCCGTGTTTCTCGCCGCGGTGGCCGTCGGCATGTACGTGATCTGGACGGTGCCCACGCTTCCCGACGACGCCCCGAAGCCGCCGCGCACGCTCGTCGAGTGACGGCCCGCGGTCAGTGCTCGACCGACGCCCCCGGCTCGGGCAGCCAGCGGGTGAGCATCGCACCCACCAGGGCATAGCCGCCCGCGACCGCCGCGCCGACCAGCGCGATCCGCACCGGATCGGGGGGCGTGGCCGCGGCGAACGTGAGCGTCAGCCAGGCGGCGGCGGTCCCCAGCACGCGGCCGCCGATGTTGGCCGCGAAGCTCTCGCCCGTGCCGCGGAGGTGCGTGGGGAAGACCAGCGGGATGTAGTTGCCCCAGAAGGAGAACTGCGCCACGGTGAGCAGCCCCGCCACGAAGATCCCGGCCTTGATCCACGGGAGTGACGCCGCGTCACCGAGCTGCGTCGAGATCCACCAGAACAGCGCGGGCACCACGAGCAGCGCCGGCCACTGGAAGAGACGCAGCAGGGTGCGGCGGCTGGCGACCCGCACCGCCGCGAAGGCCAGCAGCACCCGGCCCACCAGGCCGCCGATCTCCTGGAAGATCGTCACCTGGGCGACGGCCTCGTCGGAGGCGTTGCCGGCGATCGCCTTGAGCCGGGCCGGCGGCAGTTGCCGGCCCGCCTCTTTGGCCGCCGCCACGGCCGCGGCCTGGGCCTCCTTCGCGGCCGCGATCATCGCGGCATGGCCCTTGGCTCCTCCCTTGTCGGCCGGCAGCAACTGGGCGCCGAGGATCTGCGGCAGCTGCTGGATGGCCCCGAACGCGATCCCGTAGCTGGCGGCGAAAACGAGCGTCGTCACCACCGTCGCCCGCACGAGCTCCGGACTGAACAGGGCGCGGATGCTCGGCCGCCGCAGCGTGCCGGCGGCCTTCTTCTCCGCCCACACGGGGCTCTCGGGCAGGAAGGGGCGGATCAGGATCAGCGGCAGAGCGGGAATCACGCCGGAGATCAACGTGTACCGCCAGGCCTCGTGGTCGCCGTGGATCATCGGCAACGCGTCGGCGAACCGGGCGGCGAGCACGTTGGCCGCCCCCACGAGCAGGCCGCCGAGCGACGAGAAGGCCTGCGTCCAGCCGAGCACCCGCTCCCGCTGCCGCGGGTCCGGAAACAGTTCCGCCAGCCAGGCGACCGCCGCCACGAACTCCACGCACACGCCGATGAACACCAGGCAGCGGAAGAAGAGCAGTTGCGGCAGCGATGTGGCGAAGCCCGCGGCCAGCGCCGCGAAGGCGTAGAGCAGAATGCTGAACGTCAGCACCCGGCGTCGGCCGAGGAGATCGGTCAGATACCCGCCGAGCAGGCCGAACACGCCGCCGGCGATCGCCGGCACGAAGAACAGCATCCGTGCCCACTTCGCATACTCGGGCGACCCGGGCACCAGCAGGGGCAGCCCGTCGGGCGTCGATCCGCCGAGCGCTGCCAGCGCCGGCTTGATCACCAGCGGCAGCATCAGCAGCTCGTAAATGTCGAACGCGAAGCCGATGGCGGCGATCGCGCAGACGAGCCAGCCCGTCACCGAGAGACGGCCCGAGGCGGTCAGGCCGCCGGACGAGGATGAACCCATGGATGGCGACTCCGAAAATGACGCGTGCCGGTCAGGCTGCACAGCCTAACGCTGCCTCCCGGCCGCGACCACCGCCCCCTCGGGGCGCAAGCCTGCAGGCTCGCGAACCGACTCCAGCTGCCGCCGGGGGCTTTTTGTCGGTGCGACACGCGAACCCAAGAAGCCCCGGGCGGGAGCCCGGGGACACCGGGCACGAAAGCCATCCCGCCATCCATGCTGCACGACGGCAGGTGAGACCCCGGTTCAAACCCGCGGCCATCAAGCCCGACGCCTGAAGGCGTGCGGCACAGGACCGTGTCACCCTCACTGCGGCCCGATCGATGGCGGGTTCTTCGCCAGGAAGTCGCGCGGGCCGCGGGTCGTGTAGTACGGATAGGCGACGGCACCGGTGGGCGGCCCGGCGGGACCGCTGGCGCCGTAGTCGGAGCCGGCCAGCGCCGCTTTCTCCTCGGGCGAAAGATGGTGCTTGGCGAGCCCGCCGTAGCGGCCCGCGTGCCGCGGGTGGCACACGCCCCCTTCGCACTCCTGGCATGCGCCGGTGGGGCAGGAACCGTCCTCGCACTCGCCGGGCTGGCCGCTGCCGCCGTTGTACCGGCCGCCGACGTGCTGGGCCTGGTGGGCGTAGGGGCCGTCTGCGTTGAGCAGGAACAGGCGGTCGATGATCGAGCAGCCGCTCGACGTGCCGATCACGGCGGCCACGACGGCCGAGGCGAAGCTGCGCTGAAGCGTGGTCATGGGCGGGGTTCCCGGTGGGCGGGCCGCCGGCCACCGACACACGTCGGCGGGCAGTCGTCCGCTGTCTCCACTGGTATCGGTCGTGCCGGACGCGCCGATTGAGGAAACCCTGCGGCCGCGAATCTGGGCAAGTTGGGTGACCGCGTTCAACCGAGTTGGTGACGCCCGCTCGGGGCTGCCCACACCCTCTCGCCGGACGTTCGCTTCGGGCATCCCTGCCCTCCGCTCACTCGGAGGTGTCAACGCTGCGCCATCCTGGCTCCGCTTGCCACCTACGCCGTCTCGAGGGGATGGGTAGCCCCTCGCTACGCCCATGCGATCAACGGCACGCAGCGGCCGAAGGCCGCGCAGCGTGCCTCGCCCCACGCGCGCCGCGGATCGACGCCTCGTCGAGCCGCCGCGCGGCCGCCGCCCAGCGGCGGCCGCGGTCGCCCGGAGGTGCGACCGCCACGCGAGGCGAGGGGCACCTTGGCTGCCCCTCCGCCGAGCAGGGTCCGCACGGGCCATGGATGGCCGTGCGGCCCCGCCATCGTCAGCCGCGGAAGCGGCTGACGATGAGCGCGATGTTCTGGCCCCCGAACCCGAAGCTGTTGGACAGGGCGCGGTCGCACTTCCCCTCACGGGCCTTGTTGGGCACGTAGTCGAGGTCGCAGTTGGGATCGGGCGTCTCGTAATTGATCGTCGGCGGCAGGATCCCGTCGCGGATCGCCAGCAGGCAGACGATCAGTTCCGTGGCCCCCGCCGCGGCGATCAGATGGCCCATCATGCTCTTCGTGCTGGAGACCGGGATCTTGTAGGCCCGCTCGCCGAACACCTTCTTGATCGCCAGCGTCTCCACCTTGTCGTTGACGTCGGTGCTCGTGCCGTGCGCATTCACGTAGTCGATGCCGTCGATGCCGAGGCCGGCATCCTGCAGCGCCATGGTGATGCAGGCGGCGGCGCCGCGGCCCTCCGGATGGGTGTCGGTGATCCGGTACGCGTCGGCGGTGGAGCCGTAGCCGATCACCTCGCCGTGGATCTTCGCGCCGCGGCGCTTCGCATGCTCGAGCTCCTCGAGGACCACCATCGCGGCCCCCTCGCCGAGCACGAAACCGTCACGGTCGTTGTCGAACGGCCGGCTGGCCCGCGTGGGCTCGTCGTTCCGCGTCGACAGTGCCGTCAGCAGATTGAAGCCGGTGACGCCGAAAGGGTGGATCATGCTGTGGGTGCCGCCGGAGAGCATCACGTCGGCCTCGCCCCGGCGCACGATCTCCACCGCCTCGCCGATCGCCTGGCTGGAGGCGGCGCAGGCGGTGAGGCAGTTCAGATTCGGGCCCTGGGCATCGAACATGCCGGCCAGATGCCCCGCCGGCATGTTGGGCTCCTGCTCCACCTCGGAGAGCGGATGGAGGGTTTCCAGGCCGAGCTTCGTGAACTTGGCGACGTCGAGCGTGTCGCCCGCGATCGCCGCCATCATCATGCTGGTGAAGGAGTCGAAGTCCTGCTGCCCCTCGCCACTGCCGAGGTACACGCCGAGCCGCGTCGGATCGGCGGGCAGCCCCTGCGGGAGGCCGGCGTCGTGCATGGCCTGGAGCGCCGCGCCGGCCGCGAACCGCGTGTGCCGGCCGCAGAAGTGCCAGAGCTTCGCGTCCTGCCCCTCGTCGGCGATGTCCCAGCCGCGGACCTCGGCGGCGATCTTGGTGGGAAACTTGGAGGCGTCGAAAACGGTCGTCAGCCCCACGCCGGAGGCGCCGGCGACGAGGTTCTTCCACAGTTGCTCCACGCGAACGCCCAGCGGCGTGATGCAGCCGATGCCAGTCACCACCACCCTGCGTCTGCCGGCCGCCATCAGCGCTCCTCCCCTCTCACCAATCGGGCCGCGCCAGCGGCTGGCCGGACTCGTCGCGACCGACGTCGTAGATGTGCATCTGATCGAGCCAGCGGAGCAGTTCGTGCGGCTCGAAGAGCTGGGGCACGCCCTCGCCGGGCTCGAGGTGGGCGAAGAACAGTTCGGCCTCGCCCTGCACCTTGTCGCCCACCGTGCTCCGGACCTTCGTCAGCGACCCCGTCGGCTTGAGGTCGAGGACTTCGGCGTGGAAGCGGATCGAATCGCCGGGCACCGCGTCGAAATGGAACTCCGCCGCCGCCACCTTCGCCAGCACGACCCGGCGGTTGAAGTCGATGGCATCGGCCACCAGCAGGCCCGCCGTTTGGGCCATGCCCTCGACGATCAGGGAGTTCGGCATCAGCGCCGCCCCGGGAAAATGGTCGTGCAAGTGCTCTTCGGCGAGAGACACGTTCTTCACGGCCGTGGCATGCCTGCCGCGAACGAACTCGTCAAAGCGATCGATCCAGAACCAGCGCATGGGTGCGGTGCGGCGCGGGGCCGTCCTCGGTGAGTGGTCGCGGCGACGTCGGCCGGCCGTCAGGCCGCCAGCTTGCTCTCGACGTACCGGACCATGTCTTCCACCGTGAGCGTGTTGGCGAAGTTCTGCACGCTGGGATTGGCCTCGAACTTGGCCAGGTTCGCGAAAGGCATGCGGGCCTTGAGGGCCGCGATGCCGGCAGCGTTGACCTTGCCGTTGGTCACGAAATCGGTGCTCGAGAGCACGTCTTCCGGGAACAACTCGCCGCGGGAGATCTTGATGCCGAAGGCCTTTTCGAGCCGGAACACGATGTCGAGGAAGTCGATCGACTCCGCGCCGAGGTCGCCCACCATGGTGGCGGCCGGGGAGACGTCCTCCTCATCCACCCCCAGGGCATCGACCAGCGCTGTCTTCACCTTCTCAAAAATTTCGTCGCGGGACGGCATCGACTATTCACCTTCAAAACGAGGGATGGAAACCGGGTCAACTAGGGAAGGTTGTAATGCCGGCCCGTCCCCATGGGAACCCGAATCGGGCATTTTTCCCCAAGACACGCCCGAAACGTCCGCCGCGAGGGCCGCCGACGGCCGACTCGGCCGGCCGATCAGCCCACTGCGACTGGCTGCCCGGCGGACCCCGCAGGCACCACGGGAGCCCCATACAGCGCGGCCCGAGGGGCGCCGGACCGGCCGGCCGGGTAAAGGAGCGACCACAGCCGCCGCATCTCCGCCCGCACACGGGCGTCGAGGGCCGCCCCGTGCGGCCGCGTGTCCGCCAGGTTGTACCGCTCGAGCACCAACCGGGCGGTGAGGCTCGTCCGGTCGCCGACAGAGCCGCTTGCCTTGATTTTGGTCGTCCGTTCATCGTGCGCGAGCACTTCGGCGGTGACCGTGAGCGTTTTCCCGGGCTCGACGAAGTCGCCGTACTTCACGTTCCGGGCGGCGCGCAGCACGACGATCGAATGCGCGAAATCCTCCCCCAGCCGGATCGTCCAGGCGGCCGCCTGGGTCATCGCCTCCAGCATGAACACGCCCGGCAGCACGGGAAACCGTGGGAAGTGGTCCGCCAGGTATTCCTCCGCCAGCGACACGTTCTTGATCGCCGTGATGCTCTTGCCCGGTTCGATGGCGACGACGCGGTCGAGGAGGGTGAATCTCATGCGAGTCCTTTCGGCGATGGCGGGCAGTATAGGGAATGACCAGCCCCCCACAACCGTCCGGCAGCCGCGCGGCAGCCTGAAAACCATCGGCTGCCAGGCTGACAGGCCGGATGACCCGGGCAACCGCGACACCTTCGCGCCGCCGGATGCGCAACAGGCGGATTTCAGGCTCCTGGCACGACCGGAGACACGTGTTCGGGCGTCCACGCACCTTCGGCACGCTCTTTGCATCCTGAGCTCGAGCGTCGGTTCGATTTGTTTTTTGGCTCCGTGCCAGCGAATGATTCGTCCGCGCCACGAGTCATCCGCTCCAGGGACGGTGCCCATCCACACCACCACCCGAAGGAGCCTTCGTCATGCCTCCGTTTCGCGCCGGTTTTCCCCTGAACCTCGCGCCCCAGTTCGAGGAACTGCGGGACGAACTCGATCGCGTCTGGAACACGATCACCACCGCGGCACCGCGGCCGGGCTGGGCCGCCCGCCAGGCGACTGGCCCGTTTCCGGCGGTGAACGTCCGCGAGACCGACGACGCCATCACCCTCGAGGCTGAGCTGCCCGGACTCGACGCCGGCGACGTCGATGTCTCCGTCGCCGACGACGAACTGGTCCTCAAGGGCGCGCGACCCGAGTGCTCCGCCCCGGAGACCGGGGCCGGCGACGGGGAGCGAAAGCCGTCGGTCACCTGGCACCGCCGCGAGCGCGGCAGCGGCGCCTTCGAACGGCGGATCGCGCTGCCGATGGCGGTCGATGCGGGGCGGGTCGAAGCCCGGCTCGTCAACGGCGTGCTGACGGTGACCTGCCCGAAGGCGCCGCAGTGCCAGCCCCGCAAGGTCGAGGTGCGGACGGCGTGACGTCCAACCGCGGTTTTTCGCCAGTCAACCCATCGCATCACCCCTCGGAGACGATCCCATGGTCACCACCAACGGCCCCACGACACACCCTGCCCCCGCCGCGACGGAGCCAGGCCTGATGTTTCAGCCCAACGTCGACATCTGCGACCTCGGAGCGGAAGTGCTCCTCGTCTGCGACGTGCCGGGCGCCCAGCCGGACGGCATCGACGTCACCTTCGAGGACGGCGTGCTGGCGGTCCAGGCGGCCGTGCCGCCGCGCGACCTCCCCGGCACCGTGCTGCGGCGTGAATACGGCGTCGGCGACTACCGCCGGTCGTTCCGGCTCGGCGAAGGGTTCGACGCCTCGCTGATCACGGCCGACTACCGCCGCGGCGTGCTCACGATCCGCGTTCCGCGACTGGCGGCGGTCCGCCCGCGAAAGGTCGCGGTGCGCACGGCGTGAGTCCCGACACTCGCGTGGCCGGGCCGCCCAACGCGTCCCGACCGCGCGGCACACGGCGATGATTCTGTGTTTCCCTTTCCCCTCCGATTCGAGAAAAGGAGCGACGTGATGAGCCTGATTCCTTTTCGCACGAAGCGCGCGAGCGGCATGGAGCCGGGCAGCATGGCCACACTGGCCGATTTCCGCAACGAGATGAACCGCCTCTTCGAGGGCTTCTTCTCCCGTCCGCTGGCGATGCCCGGCTGGTTCGAGACGATCGAGCCGGGGCAGTGGCTGCCGGCGACCGACATGTCCGAGACCGACAAGCAGATCCACGTGCGGGCTGAACTGCCGGGGATCGATCCTCAGGATGTGGACGTCAGCGTCTCGGAAGACCGGCTCGTGATCTCCGGCGAGAAGAAGTCGGAGAAGGAGGAGAGCGGCGAGGGCTGGACGCATCGCGAGAGCCGCTACGGCTCCTTCAGCCGGGCGATCCCGCTGCCCGAAACGGTCGATCCGGCGAAGGTGACCGCCCGCTATGACAAGGGCGTGCTCACCGTCGAGCTCACGAAGTCGCCCAGCAGCGCCTCGCGGAAGGTGCCCGTGCTGGCGAAGTGAGGCGGTTGTCGGACCAGGTGGTTCCAGCACGCTTTCAGCGCAGCCGGCGCCGCGGCCCCGCAACGGCACTACGCGAAGGTTGCGTGGGGGCTTTATTATGATGATGCGTGGCCGCGGGGCGCGATCGTGCCCCGCGGCCACCGCCGTTTTTCGGATCCAGCCACCATGCCGCTCGTCCTCGTGCCCCGCGCCTCGTCCGGCGGACCGCTCGCGGTCGATCTCGCCGGCATTCTGCCGGACCGGGTCCGTGATCTGGCCATGGTGGAGATCGCGCGGCTGCCGATCGCGGCCGATGGCCGGCGCTGCGGGCTCGGCGACCTGTTCGCCGTGAGCGGATCCGCGGACGACGGCCGGATCGAGTGCCGTGGTGACTTCTCGCGGGTGCACCACGTCGGAGCGGGCCTCGCCGCCGGCCGCATCGACGTCGACGGCGACGTCGGTCGGCACGCGGGCGAAGGCATGTCGGGCGGCACGCTCGTCGTCACCGGCTCGGCGGGGGACTGGCTGGCCTGCGAGATGACGGGGGGCGGCGTGCATGTCGGCGGCCGGTGTGGCGACAACGCCGCGGCCGCCCTGCCCGGCAGCTCGCTTGGCATGCGCGGCGGCATGGTGGTCGTGGCGGGCGATGCCGGCGGCCTCGCGGGGGCCCGGATGCGGCGGGGCGTGCTCGCCATCGGCGGCGCCTGCGGCGTGGCCGCGGCCTTCGAGATGCGGGCCGGCACCGTCGTCGTCGCCGGTGCGGTCGGCGCCCACCCGGCGGCCGGCATCCGCCGCGGTTCGTTGGTCCTCCTGGGATCGACTCCCCGGCTCCCGCCGACGTTCACCCGGGGGGCGGCATGGACGCCGACCTTTCTGCCGGTTTTGCTGCGGCGGCTGGCCGCTGCCGGCCTCGCCGCCCCCCCTCCCGGCCGCTGGCGACAGTGGCACGGGGACCTGCTGGCGGGGGGAAGGGGCGAGGTTTGGTGCCCCGAAGCAGCCTGAAACGAGAATTTTTGCCAGGCGCCTTCCGGCGGCAGCGGGTGTCGGCTATCTTTCAGGGCTCGCGATTTTGCCGCACCAGACCTCGGACCTCCCATGCCCACGATCAGTCAGCTCGTCCGCAGCCGCCGCCGCCCGAAGCGGAAGTTCTCCAAGTCGCCCGTGCTCGACCGCTGCCCGCAGAAGCGGGGCGTCTGCCTCCAGGTCCGCACGATGACGCCGAAGAAGCCGAACTCCGCGCTCCGGAAGATCGCCCGTGTTCGGCTCTCGAACCAGAAGGAAGTCACCGTCTACATTCCCGGCGAGGGGCACAACCTCCAGGAGCACTCGATCGTGCTCGTTCGTGGCGGCCGAGTCCGCGACCTGCCGGGCGTGCGTTATCACATCATCCGCGGCGCGCTCGACACGCTCGGCGTGCAGGGCCGCAAGCAGTCCCGCAGCCTCTACGGTGCCAAGAAGGGCTAACCTCGAAAGACCACGACCATGGGAAACATCACCGCCAGCCGCGAACAACTCCGCCCCGACCCCCGCTACGGGTCGCTCCTTGCCAGCAAGTTCATCAACTGCCTGATGGAAGACGGCAAGAAGAGCGTGGCCCAGAATCTCTTCTACAAGGCGATGGACATCGTCTCCAAGAAGATCACCGACGCCGAGCCGATCGAGATCTTCAATCGGGCCATCGAGAACGTGAAGCCGGCCGTCGAGGTTCGCTCGAAGCGGGTCGGTGGTGCCGCCTACCAGGTGCCGATGCAGGTCAACCGCAATCGGCAGCAGTCGCTCGCGATCCGCTGGATGCTCCAGGCCGTGCGCGAGAAGAAGGGCCGCGGCACCCACGAGAAGCTGGCCGAGGAGATCATCGCCGCCTACAAGCGCGAGGGCGCGGCGGTGACCAAGCGTGACAACGTCCATCGCATGGCGGACGCCAACAAGGCATTCGCGCATTTCGCCTGGTAGAACCAGGCGAAATGCCTGCTCCGGCGCGAAATGCCATCCCTGGCCATTTCGCTAGCAGGCCTGCTTCGCAGCAAGTCGCCTCCCTGCGACGTCTCGCCTGGTAGAACCAGGCGAAATGCCTGCTCCGGCGCGAAATGCCATCCCTGGCCATTTCGCTAGCAGGCCTGCTTCGCAGCAAGTCGCCTCCCTGCGACGTCTCGCCTGCCCAAGAAGCCCCGGG
>Ga0315902_10002615_pt1 | contig 27800 bp, 24 predicted proteins | sample LakEriMetagenome_9_FD_203523 | JGI IMG/M metagenome (GOLD analysis project Ga0315902, IMG submission 203523) | Freshwater fungal communities from buoy surface, Lake Erie, Ohio, United States - Buoy 12 MA117 | ecosystem: Environmental > Aquatic > Freshwater > Lake > Lake biofilm | place: USA...
TAGACCGCTTTCCCGAAAATCAGCGGCCCCAGCTTAAAGAAATAAAAGCCGAACCCCGAACGACAGGAAAGCCGGTGGCGGCTCTCTTGCAGGCCGAGGCTGAGCGCCTGCGGGCAGGTATTCCGAAGGATGCAGTCACGGTAGTGCTCGATGAACATGGAAAGGCCGTGACAACAGAAGAATTTGCGGCCTTCATTGAAAGATTCGAGCAGACTGCAACGCGGCTTGTGTTTTTGATCGGCGGGCCAGATGGGCTTGATCCGAAACTGAAGTCGGAGAGTCAACAGCTTCTGAGACTTTCATCGATGACCCTGCCGCATGGGATGGCGCGGGTACTTCTAACTGAGCAGCTTTATCGGGTCCGATCGCTACTTAATCACCATCCCTACCATCGCGCCTAGTCACTATTGAGAGACAGCTTGCCCATCAAGTGCCCGCTCGCATCGGGCGCTCACCCAGCTGTAGAGGACACCATACAAGGCACAAAAAACCAAAAATGCCGCGCCGAGGATTACCGAGTTTGCGGAAAACAGCAGAGCAATCGGAATCGGAATTGCTGCGAAGATCCAAAGGGGTGGGGCCACAAGGGCATTGGTCTGGTTCAGCGAACGCTCCGGCAGGCGCAGCTGAATCAGCCGATGAAAGAGGCTGTGCAGATGCTCTCGATCGGGGAGGCCGATATGCAGGCGTAGCTTCAGCCTGCGGGTGATACTAAAGAGCGTTTCGGCGACCGGATAAGCACAAATCAAAAGGCTTGCCCAGGCAGAGACATCAGGGTTTCGGGTGGGCAGCAGCACGCCGCACCAGCCAATAAAAAACCCCAACAGATAAGCGCCGCCATCGCCTAAAAACACCCTGCCCCGGGGAAAGTTCAGCAGCATAAACCCGGCGGCAGCGGCAGCAATCAGGCTTGCGAACACAGCCAGCGGCACATCGTCGACCTGCGCGGCAAGGGCGGCGATTGCTGCCAGGATGACGATCGAAACACCCGCCGCAAGGCCATGGAACCCATCAATGATATTGATTGCATTTGCAACGCCGCCTACGGCAAATGCTGTAAAAATTAGAGAAAAAAATGTATGGCTTAAAAATAAATCGAAGGGCGCGAGATCAAGGCTCCTCAGCGTAACACCCGTGAGCCACCAGGCAAGTAATGAGCTGGCCATAGTGGCCAAAAGTCGGGGGGCAACCCCTACCGATTTAGTCAGATCCTCGGCAAGACCAAATCCAAATGCAGGAAGGGCGGCAAACAGCAGCGGAATAATCCAAGCCACTGCCGACTCACTGATTACATGCAATTGAATCAAGGCTGCTACGCTTAGTCCCAGAAAAATTCCAACACCCCCAATCCGCGGAGTTGGATCCGTGTGCGAACGCTGCACGCCTTGGGATGAGTCAAACGTTAAGGCGCCGTGAAGCCTCTTTGTCTTGAAGATGAAAAGACTAGCTAGAAAACTTACGAATGCTACACAAGCCAAAAGCGCCCATGACCCCCTAAAATCTATTCTTCGGTCGTCGACGCTAAATTTAGAATTTGAATCTGGTGAATCAAGAGGTGGTCGACTCTCACCTGGTGCATAACAAACACCATTACCTTCCTGCTGCGACTGTTCACAGGCAGACTTTGAAATCGATGCATCAGTAGCCTTGAAGATAATCGCACCAGCGCTAAAGGCAAGCACATAATCACTAAGAGGACTTCCAGACTGGACACTTTGTATCTGTGGCCCTGGAGACGAAACACAGCCCCAGTCTTCAATAAAGCAACGGTCGCAATTTGACAAAAGTGCTCTGCGAGCCCGGGTCAAAATACGCTCACAGTCTTCGAAAGTCGTTTGATTAGCAAACACCGCTCTCAGGGCCAATTGATTATTCACTTCTAGCCGAACAAAGGGGGAATGGGGCTCGGGCGGTCTAATGCTCACCAACAGCGCAACTACCAGGAAAAAAAAAACTGCTGTAGATAACGCGCTTAGCTGTAAAAATCTGTGTCGGGCCATTGATTAATCTAAGAGTTAGACTTCGATCGAAATCCAAAGGCACGACGAACACGATTAAGCTTTTTGTTAGTTTCAGCATTCTTGATGCTGTTTTGAAGAAAAAAGCGTGCTATTACCGCTACCACAACCAAACATAGGCCTGTAGATGCGGCAATCACCACCCTTTTGGTATGCTTTGGTCCACTCCTCATTTCGGGCGGTTTCGCCACATCGATCTGCGTGATTTTCTGAGCCACTTGCCGTTCAGCCATTCGAGAAAGTTCAGATTCACGCAACAGACCAGAAATTATCACCTCACGGAGTGCAGGATTTCGGTAGGGCTTTGACATAGCCTCAACTAGCTGTATTTCTAAAAACTCTCTACGTTCCCGAGCTTCGTCTGCCGAAATTAAACCCAATAACTTGCTAAGTTCTTCAACGTACGCATTAACAACATCAGCAGCGAATCGTGGATCTTCGTGCGTAAAATGAATCTCGACTAATCCGGTTCTTTTATTCTCGAGAATTTCCACAGAACCCTTCAGATAGTTATTTAGGCTAGTAATCGACTGATTCGGATTTTTTTTTGTTAATTCAAATCTCTCTATTATTCTTGCCCTGAGTAAGTCGCTATTTAAATAAGCTATATGCCTACCGGGCATTGCCGGCCCGCCTAACACATTGCCGATCAGCATAGCTGCAGGCGAGCCGCCGGTTACCAAAGACGCCGACGAACTATTCTGAGCTGGGGGAATAAAGTTCGTCATAGCACTAAAAACGGGGGGGATGTAGAACACGGAATAAATATAAGACGCAAATCCCAATAGCATTGGAAGGAGGAGTATGATTTTGATACTTTCAGATAGCGTTACAAGAATGTCCAGTAGGCCTGGATCACTTTGTTCTGTATCAGTGCGCGTTTGAATTTCTGTTGATTTTGAAGTTTCGTTCATAGTAAGGTCTTATTGCCCAATAGCGTTACTGTGATCCAAAAATCAAGGTTCTCGGGTCTCGTTTGTCCGTCAACTCGAAAAGACTGTGCCGTCGATTAAGAATAGCCCCTGCGTTTGATGTTATGTTGCGCCAAAGGAAATTCGCCTCGGAATTTGATCGTTTCGGAAGTAGCAGGTCAAAAGGTAGCCTTAGATACAAAAGTTTATCAAATGAACCCTCGCCAAAGCCAGCAGAAGAAACATTAGTTTTTGTAGCTAGCGCTCCAATTACTGCCCCACTCGAAAATCTTCGCGATAAGTCAAGCGTAACTCCAACGTCTCCCGCAAGATACTGTCCAGCCTTCGCCTTCACTGTTACACCGTTCCAACCGGTCATCCAGTATCCCGTAAGATGGCCGCTCAATCCCTCGTAGCCCTGAAGTGTACCCCACTGATTGTAATCACGCTGACGTACATGATTAATATCAATTCCGAAAGCTGTTCTAGAGTGCCACGGTCGATACAGATATTCAGCGCCCAAACCCCCAAACATCGTCTCTAGTAGCCCGCCATATATTGAATAGAAGTGGCCGGACTCTACCTGCGCCATTTTACCTACATGGGTCCATTGGGCATGAGGAATCGTGATTGGGTTTGGCGTTTTAAGATAGTCGCGGAGCCGCGTACGCACTTCTGGTAAATCCCCAGTCTTCGGATTATTGTAAAGATCGTTGTAATTATCAAGCAATCGGAGGTTTATCGCTCCGTCAAACCACGTTCTTGCCGCAGGCCTCCATTCACCGTGTGCTCTCAGACCTAATTGAAACAACCAGTATCCGGTCGGTCCGCCTAGCAAATGGCTATAACTCCCTCCAATTTCACCAGAAAAATTCCCCCATGCGTAACCATTTGAATTTCTTTGTTTTAGACCATCGTATACAGTTGTTGAGGGCTCTGATTGAACCCGCGTTGGCTGAATTTCAGTAACTGCCGGAGATCGCTCTTTTTCGATCGGAGGTAAAAGCTCTGTCTTATCTTGAACGAAACGTTCCCGATCAATCACTACAGTAGTGAGATCAAGACCCGAAGACGACACATAAATAATGAATCGTCGAACCGTGTTATCCAGATAATTAGTCAGAACCCGACCGATTAAATCGATACGATCCCGAACATAAACTCCCTCCGTTTTAAGGAAAGTTAACGTCAACTCTGAGTCTGAGCGACTGATACTTTGTATTTTCCATAGTGTCTTTTTTTCCAGTTCTTTCACTAAGGCTGTCCACTGATCCGGTTTATTAATCAAGTCTTGCAAATTTTTGCTTTGATCTAAGCGATTAACGACTAATGGCGGGGAGTCGAGATATTTTGGGATTGGCTTTTTATTAATAGAAGTATGAAGATTTATGCCCGCTACAAGCTGATAACCGCGCTCTACTCCAAACCCTAAACCGACCCAATCATTAAGCTTGTAGGTAACACCATAATTGAATCGAGAGGTTGGGTTCTTAATTCTGTAGAGGGTCCCATCCCTGTAGGGCTCTTGGTAACTGTTATTCGCGGTGTATTCCACTTTAACGGTCCAGTCGGGCAGATTAGGCGGTGCCCATTCAAATCCAATGAAAGGCGATGCGGGCCCAGTAAACCAGCTTGCGATGGCGGGCTTTCCGCCAAGCCCTTGATTGCTGTTCCGACGTCTATCAAACCGATCAGCAACAGCGCCAACAGGGTTATCGAGAGCGCCAGATCCACTAAATTTTCCAAAAAATAGTCCGGAACTGACGTCTACCGAGCCAAATCTTTTGGTTGCAACGAAATACTCACTAGAAAATAAACCGGTCCCGACGGCATCAATCATACCAATCGCCATCTGAGGCCAGAGCTCGGTCTCCTCAAAAAGTCTAAATTTTAAATCGAGAGATTTATCGACATATTTTCTATCCCCACTAAACTCGATTGGGCCATAAAGTCTATTTCTGATATTGGTGTAGCGGAGTCCATACTCAAGCCAAGGGAAAGCTTGAACCATGATATTGACGCGTCGATAGGGGGGGGAGAGTGTCAAGGAGGTACTCAGTGTGCCTTCAGGCCTCATTCTCGCGCTTGGCATCTGAACTAAGCCAACCCCCCCCAGTTGTGAGTTAGTCAGGTGCTTTGGGGCAGCTCGATTGAAAGCACTTGGCTCCTTTGGTTCATTTGTTTTTATGTAGTCGCCTGCTGGACCCTGTGATGCGAATAATCGAATTAGGCTCGAAGAAAACCAGCCCTCTGACTCAAGCCACCCTCGAGGTGACCAAATCCAGGCACCTGGCGCCGGTTCAGGGGTTAGTATGTCCCGCTGACGATCAACGAATGCAACAAAGATTCGGCCATCGGGCTGTGCGAGCCATGCACGCTCACTTGGTGTGGTCCGCGAACGACGCCCTGAATCTATTACCAGGCAAGAGTCCAAGTAAGCCTGCACTGAGCGTCCTGTTTGATGAGTGACGCTACAGACACGGCCGGTAGACAACACGACAGTCACGGTCGATGGCCGGGCGTAGCTAATGATGCGGTCTCCGGGAAGGAGAATGGGGTCTGCCTCGGGATTTACCTCAAGCCAGCGGGAATCAGTGCTCGGTAAAGCTACTCTACCAAAATAGGGCAGTGACTCAATTAAACCCTTAAGTCTTAAAGCCGCAAATGGATCGCCTGCCGCCATCAATGATCGCTTCGATAAAAATTCGATTATTTCTTCTGCTATTTGTTTGTCGACGAGTTCCTGTTTTTTTGATAGCCAGTTCAATGAGAGATCGTGCTCCAGGCGAGATTTTCCCTCTGAAGACATTAGCCAACTGTGCAGTCGAATGGGATTTTCAATCTCTACTGCTTTTTGCGAAGCTGCCGTGGGGGCGACTGGAATCAAGAGAACAAGAAAAGCTAGCCGCACTAATAGGCGACGCCCGTTAGAAACCTTCATCGAGGGCCCGTTGATCCCCAAAGCTGAACGGTGAAGCACAGATCAGGCGCGATACACTGCTCCGAATAAACTACTTCAGAGCCATTTTTGCCGCGACGGATTGCGTAAATCGAACGGGCGTTGCCAAAAGCACTTCCTTCTGTAGTTTCTTCAAACCATGTCAGACTTTCAGGAGCAATACCAATAAGGTTTAAAGGTTTTGGAGTTCCTACAATTAATCTACGGGACAACATATGTCGAGAGACCATGTATTCAGGCCGTGATTCTCGAAACAACGCGAAGCTTCTCGACTCCACGGTCCAGGAGGCCGGTGGGGTCTCAGATTGAATGGCTATATGGCGGCCGGAACTCGAATATTCAACGATACGCCCGTCGAGCAACTTTAGAGTTTCTCGATCAGCGCTAAAAAAAACCTCGAGAGGTTTGCTCTTTAGGTCATCTATCGCCCCCCGAGCGAGAAACGCCAAACGTCCGTTAACCTGAATTCTCAGGTACTGAAACCCGGGGTCAAGAAGTTTTTCCGATACCTTTCTGTCAGGATAGACGACGTCCGCGACAGTATCGATCACTCCACTGAGACTCGAAGCGCATCCTGACAATAAAATCGAGACAAAAGGAAGGAAAAGAAACCTTGAGAGTTGACATGAAAATAGGGGCATTAAGCCCCTACCTCTTGAAAATGCAAACCCCTCGGATTCAGCGAGTCGTATTCGGCGCACTCGTACTGCTATCACTCCCAACAACAACAGCGACGGCCGCGACTGCAGCAGCAGCAGCGGCGGCGGTCACTCCGATACCCCCAGCTGCCGCACCTGCAGCACCAGCTGTGCCACTTGCTCCGGCGGCGGTTCCACCGGAGGCGCCTGCGCCCTGCTGTTGAGCCAAGACCGGTAAAGAAAGGACAGCCGAAACTGCCAAAACTGTGAACGTGCGAATCAGCATGATGCAAATCTCCTAACGCGTTAAAAAGAAACTTTCCGAATGTTATCCATGCGAGCCCCGTTGGTCAACTTTAACTTATGTTAGTGTGCACTAACAAAAACAATTCTACTGACTACTTTGTCAGCACCTTAAACGCCGCCACACCGAGCCCAAGCTGGTAAAGAAGGGTTGTGTAGGCAAGAGTCTCTCGATAAACGGTGGTTTTCGCCATGTCCTCTGGGACGATGATGTTATCCCCGGGATAGATTGCCACATTCGACCTACGAAGGCTGCGAAAGCCAAAAAAGCCCGGTGCCTCGTCAGGAAAGAGTTTCTCCGCCTGACCGTTCGCTCGGATAATGAACGACTCGGAGGCTTCGGAGCCCTTTTTCGCCCCGCCTGCAGCTGAGAGGTAATCCGAGATTCTCCCGCCCGAACGGAATAAGTAAGTCCCCCCGCTCACAACGCTGCCATAAACACCGACAAACGCCGGGATAAGAGGGATCGTAATTTGATCCCCGTGCTCGAGCTCCACCGCAGGAATGTCCGAAGAATGCGGGGAAATCGGCAAGGAGAGCCGGCCGTCAGGCCGAACGTTTTGGAGGCGCTCTACTAAAGTTTTGGAAAGCTCAGTGCGTACCTGTAACAGGCGAGCCTCATCTGCATTAAGAGGCCGCAGCGTAGAGGAGGCAACAATGTTCCTGTCCAGCTCTCTCACGACTCGGTCAAGGGTGTTTTCCTGTTGAAGGCGCACCGAAAGCCTCCGAAGCTCGGTCCCGTAAAGATAGGCTCCTTGCACCATTCCTCCGGCCGCCTGGATCGCATCCCTGAGCGTAGAATTTGGCGGCAAGAAATATTCCCCCGGACTTCTCACTTGACCTGCGACTGTAACCCTTTTACTGGCCCGGTCGACTGCACTCGCGAGACGTAAATCATTCCGAATGAGAAAAATGTCCCCGCCATTGACCGTGTAACTTCGCATACGCGCCGAATCAATCGATCGGAAGCCCTGCTCGCGCTCCGCTACGGCGAGTCGAAATACGGCTTTCGAATCTGAACCAGGGGTCTGTCCGCCAGCGATCTTGATAATTGAATCGACCGTCTCTCCTGGTTTGATCTCATAAATCCCCGGGCGATTGACTCCACCAAAGACGGCGACTTGATCGGCTACGGGGCCGAAGTGGATTACATCTTCATTTAACAGAAGCTTATCGCCGGCTCGGGAGCCGTCAATAAGTAAGTCGTAGGCGTCAAAATTCGCGATTGTCTTGCCAGCACGTCGAAGCTCAATGCGGCGATAACTCCCGGCTGAGGAGGGGCCGCCCGAGGACATAATTAAATTAGAAAGCGATGAGAGACTATTCACATTGTAGGCCCCGGGACGCTCTGCAAAACCTGTCACGAGCACGCGGACCCCCCGGATCCTCCCCATCGTTACGGAAACAGAAAAATCCGCATACATTCTGCGCAGTGCCTGGCGAATCACATTGGCCGCTTGGCCATAAAGCACCCCGGCGAGTTTGATCGGGCCCACTTTCGGTAAAACTATCAGGCCAGAGCGATCGATGACAAAGGCGCTATCCTGCTCGAGACTTCCCCAGACTCGAACGAACACTTCATCCCCAGCCCCCAGCACGTAATCCTCCGGAACGGCTCCGAGTGGTGCCGGCTCGAAAAAGCTTGACAAGTCATAGAAAACTTGGGCTCCAAATCTGCACAACTGATGACCGGTCTGTGCCTCAACGTAGAGCTCAAAATCACTCGGCACGTAACCGGTAGGCCCTTTCCCAGCAGTGGTATTATCGGCCGGATTGCCGCCCAAAACTGTCGAAACCGCTGATTCGGCAATTGTGCTGGAAGGCCTGGATCCAGCGGTAGTTGAGTTGACGGACGATCCCGACACATTGGTATGCGGAGCTTGTGAAACCCCCCGATCTAACTGATTTGCAATACTCTCCCTCCAGAGCGAGCCCCCGGGAATTGCGGACTTATCAAATCGACATTCAAAACGCTGCGGCGGCGCCCGGTTACGAAGCCTTCGAGGGTCGGCACTTTCATCAAATGCCGCCGCAGGCCGTGGCGAACTCAGACTCGCACCGAACCCGCCGCCTAGAGCGCCTCGAAAAATGTCAGCCCCAATAAAGCCCCCCCCACCTTGGCTGAGAGCAGATCTTGGGGTCAGGCCCAGAAGCAGGGCGATGCAGATAATTTGAAGAAAAACGACCGATCTAGAACCAACGAAGCCCCCGGTGAGAATCAGGGCTTTCTCAAGCCTGCCCGCTAGCGGCCATAGCGTCGAGGACAAACTATTTCTGTGTATAACTGCTTTCATCTTTTAGGTCCAGGATATATCAAACGGAATCCGAGCGTTGGATAATAATAGGGCAAATGATCCCTCCAGTTGTCCTCTTCTGCAAATCGTACTCTGGTGATTTGCTGCGCGCCATGCGGCTGGTCAAATCGGTAGGCCGGTATAACTCAGACGGTCTTTCGTTTTTCCTGAGTGTTCCCGAGTGCGATTTTGAAGCATTCTCAAGTAGGTTAAACGAACTAGATACCGAGGTCAAACTCCTTACGGACCAAGAAATCATTAGATCAAACCCCTGCGGAAACGAAGAGCTCTATAGTCGAGCAGACGGCCGCTATTCGCAGCAAGTAATCAAAAGTGAATTTTGGAGATACTGGCTGCTGAATAACTCCTCATATGAGGAACTAGTCTACGTTTGCATAGACTCTGACAGTGAATTTATCCGTAATTTTTACAGACATAACTTTGTCAACGAAAACGGCACTCCCTTTACGGTCTGTCACGACAACGAGGATTTATTGAGGCTAGCGCGTCTAAAAAAGAAACACAAAGTGGAGCTTAACTTTAGAAAAGACTGCTCATTAATGAAAGACATATTCGGGCGCGAGGGTCCAGATTATGCTTTTTCTCCAACGCCGGTTATTTGGTCCTCGTCGGTGTGGCAGGATCTCGATGAATACTACCTAAAACCGAAAAAAATCAGCCTTTGGAACGCTATCCTTGAGCGCCCAAATGAGGTCCATTGGTACGGCGAAGCGTTGCTTCATTTCCGTCCGATTCCTCTGTTGCCTATTGGGCCACTTTTTAGGGTCTATCACTATGACTGGGAATTCTTCTATCGAAAAAAACAAGGAGAAACTGCCGAGAAACTCAAAAAAAAATTTTTAGGAGTGTTGAGGCAATCGAACTGGGAATATGAGTTGGATACTTCAGTAGTGCGACAGAAAAAATCGGTCCTGTCCCGTCTGCATCGCCGTTTAAAACGGTGGATAACAAACATTCAAAATTAAAGTGGGCTATCGCTGCCTAATTCTCTCGCATGCTTTCAACATGGATGGACGTGCAGCGAGTCAAACCATTACCGACAAGATTTCCTTTCTTCTTGAGCATGGCTGGAAGATACATGTTCTGAGCGCGATTACTGGATCTCTTGATCATCGCTTTCCGCATCAGAGACTTTTCGCCGTTGGCCCCTCTGCTTTTCGATTTGATATTCGGCATTGGTGTGCGCTTCAATTCGGACGTGACTGGCGCTATTACTTGATCACCTTCAGTGTTTCGATTGCCCTTTTTCCCCTCATCATTTTAGAGCGTTTTTTTGTGGGCTTATCGAGTCAGTGGTCATGGACAATTTCAGCAACACTTTGCGGCCTGATTTGGGTTAAGAAATACGACATCAATCTAATCTATACCTCAGGAGGAGCCTGGTCTGCGCATGCGGCAGGTTACTGCTTAAAACGGCTTACTGGAATTAAATGGATTGCAGAAATTCATGATCCCTTGGTTGAGCGGCATTCTAAACAGCTTTCGAAACTGCGGAACTCGTATTCGCGGGAGACCCTCTTTCGGGGATTCCTCGAAAAATCAATTTGCCAGGAGACCGCCACCTGTTGGTGGTTTACAGAGGCAGCGCTAAGGCACGCGAGCCGTCGTAATCCGTCGATAAAGGGCCGCGGATTTTTTGTGCTCCCCGGGGCACAAGAGCCCGACATCCGAATCAACTATCGTCCCTCTGAGCAACTCATCATCGGTCATTTTGGGTCTCTCTCTGAGTCGCGATCGCTCTCAGATACAATTGATGCGCTCGCTGAATTTCTAAGCAGCTTCCCTTCGCGCAGAGGTTATGTAAAAGTTCATGTTTTCGGAGGTACGCTTGATAAACAATCGATAAAGGCAATCGAAAGAAATAAATTAGCGGACTCAGTTGTTGAGCATGGAAGAGTCGAATTTGATCGCACGACAGGACTATCAGGCCGACGAAGAATTAACATGATGATGCAGGCTTGTGATTATCTTCTATTGCTTCACGGTTCAGACCCGAGCTGTAGTGAATACATACCCTCTAAGTTTTACGAATACTGGTGGGCTAGGCGACCAGTATTAGCTCTGGTCCACAAAAACCGGCAACTTGAAAGGCTGGTACTTTCAATGAGTGATCAGAATCGTGTCTACCGTGCTGCCGATGAAAGAAAAGCGGGTATAACGATGCTGATTGATGCTTGGGACCGCTGGCAAGACGGTACAATTCGCGAATTCGAATTAAGATCTTCTCCGATTTCTCCGCGCGGTGCCGTAGCTAAAATCAATGAAGAAATCAATCGGAGAATCAAACACGTATAGGGATGGATGGGGGCCGCGCGCGCAACGGCAGTGGAAATTACCTATGAATAAACCAATTCTTAAACTTGATTTCGCAGACTTTAATGGAATCAATAAAAATCACAATTGGTTTACTGAAATTCTAAGAAAAGATTTTGACGTTGTGATTTCCGACCGTCCCCACCTACTTATTTTTCAAGAAGGCGGGCATTTGAACCGGCTTTACACATGTAAAAAACTTTTCTGGACGGGTGAGTCAATCTATCCTGACTGGACTCGCACAGATTATGCGATGACTTGCCACTATATTGATAGTCCTCGACACTTTCGCTTCCCCTATTATGTTTGGGGCGCAGAGGCAAGGGTGGGTGATCTGATAAAAATGCCTGGTGACGCCGAAAAAGTCCTGGGTGAGAAGCGAAAGTTTTGTTCTGCGGTGGTCTCAAACGGTAATAGAAAACGTGCCGGGGAGCGCGCTGATTTCCTACGAAAGTTAATGTCAACACTCCGTGTGGATTCAGCAGGAGCGTATCTGAATAACTATGGTGTTTTAGCCCCTGGTGGAACCGCAAAGATGGGTTTTATAAGACAATATAAATTCAATTTTTGTTATGAAAATAAGAATCTCCCGGGCTATACAACGGAGAAACTCATTCAAGCAATGTGGGCGCGATGTATCCCAATATACTGGGGTAATGATCGTCTTGGAGAAGAATTCAACACACGGAGCCTGCTTCATCGAAATGCATTTTCCAGCGACGAGAGCTTTATCGATGCAATTTTGGAGGTCGACTCGAATGCAAGTCTTTATCGACACTACTTAAACGAACCATTCTTTCACAACAACGCGCCGAATGTGTACTACGATTCTAGCCGTCTTCTCAATTTCTTCCATAAGATTCTAGATGACAATTCACCGCCGGTCAGTCATCGCCGGCGATGGGTTTCCTTTGGCCGATGGACTCTTGCGAAACGTCACCATTACTACTGATGTCCAGAGATTTGTAACGTAGAAAAAAAGGGGGGGTGATTGATTGCCGTAATACTCGCGGGCGGGCTTGGTACACGTATCAGCGAAGAAACGCACCTTAAACCCAAACCAATGATCGAGATTGGGGGGCGCCCAATTCTCTGGCACATCATGAAAATCTATTCAAGCTATGGAGTCAATGATTTCATAATATGCTGTGGTTATAAGGGTTACGTTGTAAAGGAGTACTTCGCTAATTATTTTCTGCACATGTCAGATGTTACGTTCGACATGACGGATAACTCGATGGAAGTTCATCATCGGAAAGCTGAACCCTGGCGCGTCACGCTCGTTGATACAGGTGATAATACGGCGACCGGTGGCCGACTCAGACGCGTATCCGGTTACTTAGAGAAAGAAGAGCCTTTCTGCTTGACGTATGGTGATGGCATTAGTGATGTTAATGTTTCAGACTTGATTGCATTTCATCGTAGACATGGCAGAATCGCTACCGTTACTGCGGTTAGTCCGCCGGGGCGATTCGGATCCCTTGCAATTCAGCAACAAAGCGTTGTCGGATTTCGAGAGAAACCACAAGGGGAAGGCGGTCTTATCAGCGGTGGATTTTTTGTGCTCTCACCGCAGTGTATCGACTTCATCGAAGGAGATTCTACGCCCTGGGAACTCGAACCTATGTCTAAGTTATCAAGCCAAGGCGAGCTTATGGCATTCGAACACAGAGGATTTTGGCAACCCATGGACACGCTCAGAGAAAAACAATTGCTCGAAGCTTTATGGCAGTCGGGCAACGCACCCTGGAAGACGTGGGATTGACTCGCGATGCCGGGAATCAACAGAGAGTTTTGGGCGGGGAAACGGGTATTCTTAACCGGCCACACAGGGTTTAAGGGTAGTTGGCTGAGCCTGTGGTTACAGGAACTAGGGGCTGAGTTGAGCGGTTACGCACTGCAGGCGCCAACACAACCGAGTCTTTTTGAGCTTGGGCATGTGGCGTCAAAGATGAATTCTGTGACTGGTGATATTCGGGATATAAAAAAGCTGTCTGAAACGCTGAATATTACGCGCCCTGAAATTGTCATTCATATGGCAGCCCAGCCCTTGGTGCGTTATTCATATATTGAGCCTGTGGAGACCTATGCAACAAATGTGATGGGAACAGTAAACATTCTTGAGGCTTCGCGAAACACGCCCAGTGTTCGCGCACTCGTAAACGTGACCACCGATAAATGCTATGAAAATCGCGAGTGGATATGGGGCTATAGAGAGAATGACCGACTGGGTGGATATGATCCTTACAGCAGCAGCAAAGCCTGTTCGGAGCTTATTAGTGCAGCATATCGGTCGTCCTACTTCAGCGCAGAGCCGAGCAACTCACCGCGGTTAGCAATTGCTACAGCAAGAGCCGGCAATATCATTGGTGGTGGCGATTGGGCAAAAGATCGGCTAGTTCCAGACATGATCAGTGCATTCAGTGAAGGTAGCCCGGCAGTCATTCGAAATCCGCAAGCGACACGACCATGGCAGCACGTACTTGATGCGTTACACGGGTATTTACTGCTAGCCGAACAACTTTTTCTAAATGGTCCTCAATTTAGTGCTGCTTGGAACTTCGGGCCTAATGACCAGGAGCCTCGAACCGTTGCTTGGATCGCAGATGCCATAAGCAAAAGCTGGGGGGGAACTGCAACTTGGCTGGACGATAATCAATTGGGCTATCACGAGGCAGCCTCCCTCAGGCTAGACGCTACAAAAGCACGCAACACTCTCGGCTGGGAATCGGTTTTAGACTTACCTAAAGCTATTCATCTAACCGTAGACTGGGCAAAAGCATATCAATCTGGCCGCGATATGCGAGATTTCACAATACAACAGATCATTTCTTATGAAGAGTTTATCTCGCAATGATTGAAAACGACGAAACAGTCGCGCTACGAACCCAGATTTCGACTCTAATTGATCGATACGCGGAGATCGCGTTCAAGCAGCGGGACTTTGTGCCGGGCGAAGATCCGGTTCCACCGTCTGGGAAGAAAATCGGGGCAGAAGAGCTCAAACTGATGGTCGAAGCGTCACTTGATGGCTGGTTGACAACTGGTCGTTTTAACGAAGCATTTGAGCAAAATCTCGCGCAATTTCTTGGAGTCAAGTGCGTTCTCACTGTCAACTCCGGATCTTCTGCAAATCTTGTTGCATTCAATACGCTTACAAGTCCCAAACTGGGAGATCGGGCAATTAAGGCAGGAGATGAGGTAATTGGCGTCGCAGCAGGATTCCCCACAACTGTAAATCCAATAATTCAATTTGGTGCGGTGCCCGTCTTTGTTGATATCGAGCTCGGAACCTACAACATCAATCCGGAAAAAATTGAGGCAGCGATTGGTCCGAAATCACGAGCTATCATGCTCGCCCATACTCTCGGAAATCCCTATAACTTAGATGTTGTAACTAGATTGTGTAAGAAGTATAGTCTTTGGCTAATTGAGGATTGCTGTGACGCTCTAGGCTCAACCTACGCGAACCGATTAGTAGGCACCTTCGGCGACATCGGGACGCTGAGTTTTTATCCTGCTCATCACATCACCATGGGGGAGGGTGGTGCGGTCTTCACGAATAACCTCGAGCTCAAACAAATCGCCGAAAGTTTCAGAGACTGGGGCAGAGACTGTTACTGTGCACCCGGACGGGACAACACTTGCGGCAAACGTTTCTGCTGGAAACTTGGATCATTACCCGAGGGTTACGACCACAAGTACACTTATTCGCATATTGGGTATAACCTAAAAATTACCGATATGCAGGCTGCTTGCGGTCTAGCGCAGATCCAAAAAATAGAGGAATTCATTTCAAAGCGAAAGCAAAATTTCAGTTTTTTAAAGAGCCGTCTCTCAACCTGCGAAGAATATTTGATTCTTCCTGAGGCCACCCCAAGTTCAAATCCGTCTTGGTTTGGTTTTCCGGTCACATTAAAAAATTCTGCACCGGTTAGCCGACTTGACTTACTAAATTACCTTGATCAAAAAAAGATTGGGAGTCGTCTGCTGTTCGCCGGTAATTTAGTCCGCCAGCCTTCTATGGAAGGAAAGCTTTTTCGAATAAGCGAGATGCTATCCAACACCGATACCGTGATGAATAATACATTTTGGATCGGTATACAGCCATCCTTATCAGAAGATATGCTTGATTACTCCGCAGAGGCCATTGAATCGTTCCTTGGTGTTAGATTTTGAGTGCTCACGCAATGGATTTGTCCAGAAAATTCGATCCAAAGACCCTTAGGAAACGAGTTTTGCAGATGGCTTACTCGGGCTCTGCTGTGCACATTGGCTGCGCTTTTTCGATCATTGAGATTCTAGCCACGCTCTACAAAAATCATCTTCGGTACCCAGAGAACAATCCCAACGCCGATGGGCGAGACTACTTGGTACTCAGTAAAGGCCATGGTGTGATGGCTCAGTACGCATGCATGGTTGATCTTGATTGGCTTTCCGAGACCGATTTAAAGCACTACTTTTCGGACGGGAGTCTGCTGAAGGGTCTGTCTGATTCCCGAATCGAGGGATTGGAAGCTACGTCCGGCTCCCTAGGGCATGGACTCTCGGTGGGCGTGGGGCTATCGCTTGCGGCCAAATTGAAACGCACAGAACAAAAAACCTTCGTAATCGTCGGAGATGGAGAAATCAATGAGGGGCCGATTTGGGAGGGGCTACTCTTTGCTCACCATCATCGCCTTAAAAACCTAATGGTGATAGTTGATGAAAATGGCTTTCAGGCCATGGGTACAACCTGTGAAGTCATGAATATGGAGAGTATTAAATCGAAATTTGAAAGTTTCGGATTTGATACCTGTGAAGTGAATGGCCACAATGAGTTTGACATCAGTCAATCAGTCAACGATTTGTTTTCTAGACCATCAGAGAACCCTAAAGCAGTCATTGCGAAGACGGTAAAGGGGAAAGGGGTGACTTTTATGGAGCACGATAATTCTTGGCACTACACCAGACTGAACACGGAGACCTACACGAAAGCCCTAGACGCCTTGGAGTCGATAATCCCATGAGAGAGGCGTTGTCAGAAACGCTAGTTGAGCTTGCAAGCAAAGACGAGAGGGTACTCCTTCTTACCGGTGATCATGGCTACTCACTTTTTGACGCTTTCCGGCGAGTGTGTCCGGGCCAATACATTAACGCTGGGGTCGCCGAACAAAACATGGTGGGGGTGGCTTCAGGCTTGGCTCGAGCCGGTTTTAGACCGATTGTTTATGGCTTAAGCGCTTTTATTCCGATACGTGTGCTCGAGCAAATTAAATTAGATATCGCGCATGACATGTTGCCTGTTATTTTTCTCGGCGATGGCGCTGGCTTCGTATACAGCCATCTTGGCACCAGCCATCAATCTACCGAAGATATCGCTTGTGCCCGCTCAATACCAAACTTACACGTGTTTTCACCAGCAGATTCTCATGAGATGAAGCACTGTTTTTCTCTCGCCTATAAATTAAACGCTCCGGTTTATATCAGAGTTGGAAAATCGGATCTCGACTCTATTCACTATAAGCCAACGACTGCAGCACTCGGAGACTTGATCTTGATCAAGCCGGGTGACATTGGAACGCTTTCTATACTTGCGACAGGATCTATGGTTGCTACTGCTCAAAAGCTTTGCAATTTCGAGTTTCCACAAGCAAGGCTTTGGACGGCCCCTTTTATCAAACCGATCAACAATCAGCAGATTATCGAGATCTGTAGAACTAGCTCTGCGGTAATTACCCTTGAGGAACATTCAGTATTTGGCGGTTTTGGATCTGTTGTTGCCGAAATTTCTAGCGCATATGCACCGACCCGGATCTTTCGTATTGGGGTAGAAGATCAGTTCTCGAAGTACTGCGGTAGTTATAACTATTTACTGAAAGAGCACAGGCTTGATTTTGAATCCTTAAAAAAACGCATTACAAGCTTTATTAGGAGCTCTATCTAAAGCGTGACAAAACCGATACAACTACTCATCACAGGCGGGACAGGTTTTATTGGCCGGGCGTTGTTAAGGAAGCTACTCAAAGAGAGCCCTATAGGAAGAAGTATCTCGGTGATCAGTCGAGAGCCCACAGCGTTCATCAATAAATACCCCGGGCTCGGAACCTCAGTTAGGCTAATTAAAGCCAATGTAACAAATCGTCACTCGTTACCATTTACGATGCGATTTGATCAGGTAATACATGCCGTTTCCGATACGATCGCTCAGGACGCTGGAGCGGGGCCTGACATCGGAAATGAAATCATAATTGGCACTAAAAATATCCTTGAGTTGGCGAAAGCTTCTGGAGCGCGTCGATTCCTTTTTCTGAGCTCCGGAGCAGTCTATGAAAGTCATTCCTTTGCATCATCTGGGGTGTGTGAATCCAAATTCATACCGAGCGAGTCTAATTATCACCGAGGCAGAGATATATATAGTGAGGCAAAACGAACTGCTGAAGCACTTTGTCTCTCATACCTCGAGAAAGAGAAATTTGATGTATTGATCGCGCGCTGTTTTTCCTTTGTTGGGTGCGACCTTCCTCTTCAGGCTCAATTTGCGATTGGAAATTTTATTTATGATGCATTGCGGAGCAGAGAAATTACTGTCTTAGGCACTGGAAACGCATTACGCGCGTACCTCGATCAGTCAGATCTTGCGGACTGGCTATTGAAAATTTTGGAACTTGGACAGGCTGGAAGAACATATAATGTTGGCTCCGATCAAGCAATCACAACCAAGAAACTGGCTTTGATGGTTCGAGCGATCCTGGCTCCAGATAAATCGGTCACAATTTTGGGCGACTCAGCGGCAGATAACTTAGCACGATCGATATACATTCCCGATATTTCAAGAATACGGGAAGAGCTTGGAGTTCACATAAGGATCTCACTGCCGGATGCTATTCGGAATGCGGCTTATAACCGTACTAGCGACTAACTCTGCGACCTTAGTAGCCCTAAAAATATCTGCTTTATCGCTGATTAAAAAACGACGAATGTTGGTTTGTATTTCGCAGAACTTTTTCTCGCTGATCAAACTGAGAAATTTATGAAGATCATCGAGAGAATCAAATCTTCGAGCATCAATAAATGTATTGAGGGGAACGTAGTCAGTAACATTTGGGGCACCCTTATAAACTGGGATACATCCCCATACCATTGAATCAAGCAGCTTTTCGGTAATATAGTTCTTCAACTTAGAAGAATTTTCATAACAAAAACAGAACTTCATCTTGCTTAGTATTTCACCCTTATCGATAATTTTTCCACGATAGCTTGGAAAAGGTGGCTTCTTAGTTAGTTTTACGACGATACTCTCGACATTTCTTTTTAATTTAGCGAATCCCCCGTGCCGAGGGGATGGTTTGCTCCATCCAAAACCCCAGAGGCCAAACAAATCAAGGTAATTCTTTTCATACCAGCGAATTATTTTTAGCCGTTCCTCATAAAGATCATTTCCGCTCTCTGGTCTTTGCCACTTATTAGAGTTAATCATTCCCGTAAATTTGGGCCGATCACTCCACGGCCTAAACTCGTTTGACTTTAATTCATGCGGGATAGCAATTTGAACCGCGTTCGGAAGATCAAGGATCTCAGAGTCCCATCCAAAGACGGCTTTGAAATTTGCAAGATACACACGATCTTGATTCAGTGGGTTAAGAAACGGATTCTCAGTGGCAATTAGAAATTTTGGCAAATCTGTCTTCAGAAGTGGTTGTGCTTCCCAATAGATTTCAAAGAGAGGGACACCTGGAATTAACACATCTGGAGTATTTAAAGAGACACCCCTTCGTAAGAACGCCAGCCTCAACATACGAGGAGCATGTGTAGGCTCAAAGTGGCTAATAGGGTCTTCCTCATGAAAAACTGAGTTGTTACTGTGTCCCGAGGCGATTAGACTACCGAATAGCATCTAAGTTCTTTGCATAAAGTTTTTTTAACCAACTGTAATAATAATCGACTCGAAGAAGGCGCCTATATCGATAATATCTAAGAAATTTTTTAATTTTATTGGGGGTGTGTTGAGCTAACAAAGGCTTTTTGCCAAAGACTTTTTGATAGAGAAAAAAACGGTAGTCACATAGAGAATTGTTGCTAATTTCATTATTTAATTGAGATTTCAGATAGGCGAGAAAAGATAGACGATCTCTTAAGGATTCATTCAGCCCATCATTCGATTCATGTATTCGATACAAAAAAAGTGGTTTTCCGAACCAGTAGACGCCGCCGAATCTAGTTAACTCTTTTATCAATCGTACATCACTGTATTTCCCTGTAAGTTTCGAGAAATGCGATTGATTCAATAACTCTTTTAGTAACTCCGTTCGATATATGTAGCCTGGAAACGGCACAATGCCCCTACTAAACTTAAAAAAATAACGGTTCATAAGCTCGGAAATTGTGATTGGCCCCTCAACTTCCCGGAGAGGAAGGAAAGCCGGTATCGACATGGACTCACCTCGCAGGATAAATGCGTTAAATCCGATTGCTGCGAATTGGTCATATTTGTTTTCCACCGACCAAAATGTCTTGATAAGCGCGGGTAGCATTTGGTCGTCATCGTGGAAAAGCATGATGTAAGTAGTATCACACTCGTCAACACAGGTTTTCCAATGATCAAATACATTCTCTACATTATTTCTAAGTTGCAATATCACCTGAGCCTGGTATCGTCCCAATCTACCTCGCACCGAAGCGTCAGTCGAGTTATCCGAAACGACCAGCCTAAAGTCGTTACTCGTTTGCCCTAAAATTGAATCGATAGCAGCGGTGACCATCAATGGTCGATTGTGTGATAAGAGGTAAATTGTCAGGGTTTTTACCCGCTGGCGTGAGCCGCAAGACTCCGTAGCAGTTCGCTCAATCGGCATTTGTCATGTGTTCCAAACGAAGATTTGATGGTCGGGTTTTTTACAGGCCCACTCTCGAGCAGAAATGGCGTATCTTAGACGCTGAAGATTAGTCGAAGAGCCATTCTTGAACCAAGAGATCCAGGAGTTTAAAGAGTCATGACGCTGTCGGTTGCGATCATTACAAAGAATGAAGGTCATAATATTGACTTGTGCCTTAAGAGCGTGAGTTTCGCGGACGAGGTCATTGTTCTGGACTCAAATAGCACTGACGATACAGCACAGATTGCAAGAAAGTATGGGGCGAAAGTTTTTTTGTCATCAGACTGGAAGGGTTTTGGTGCGGAGAAAAATAAAGCGCTTGGGTTGTGCAGTGGTGACTGGGTTCTTTCATTAGATGCGGATGAACGAATCCCCGAGAGTCTTAAGGAGGAAATTCAAACTGCAATCAAACGTGTAGACGTAGTTGCTTTCGAAATTCCCAGGCTCTCTTGGTACTGCGGCAGATTCATGAATCACTCTGGGTGGCACCCTGATTATGTCACCAGACTGTTTAGAAAAGGGCAGGCGAGATTTTCAGATCATTTAGTCCATGAAAAACTTATCTGTGGCCGACCCATCATGAGGTTGAGAAATAGCATTATTCATTTGAGCTTTCCAAATTTTGAATGCGTTCTCGAAAAGATGAATAACTATTCGAGTGCTTCAGCCCGCCAGATGCGACTTGAGGGAAAAACCGCAAGTTTGTTCACCGCTCTAATACACAGTAGCTGGACTTTCCTGCGGACCTATTTTCTTCGGCTAGGATTTTTGGATGGTCGACACGGACTCGTCCTCGCGATTTCAAATGCCCACGGTACCTACTATCGCTACCTGAAACTTTGGTTCCTTAGCCATAATCACGCATTTGAGTTAAAGAAAGACGATGATAAAAAGTGATCAGGGAGATCGTACGTAGCAACGCGGTCATGGAATTAGACAGTAGGGGTTCGATGAACGAATCGCTCACTGATTTTCAACCAAATCTGATCTGCACTTAGGGTGTCAAGACACTGAGCGCGACTCTCATGATGTCGATCACAGCCTTCCTGCTGGCACGGAACGCATGAGAGTGTTGTGTTTTGAATAACCGCTATCGTGTGCCTCCCCCGGTAAGGATGTGGGCCCCAAATACGTTGATCAGTCGGGCCATATATCGCGAGCCCCATAACACCAACTGCAGCTGCGAGATGCGTCACAGAAGTGTCAACCCCAACAAAAAATTCTGTCCGCTTTAGTAATCCAACGAGTTGCGGCCATGACAAAACTCCATCTCGACGTACAACCTGCATACCGTAAAAAATTTCGTCAATGTATTCTTTTTCCGAAAGGCTATCGCCTCCGGTAATCACAACGTAGAAACCCTTGCTTAAAAAGCGCTCTGCCAATGTACGCCAACCGGCGACACTCCAGAGCTTGTATCGAAAAGCAGCTCCAGGATGTAAGGTGACGATCGGCCTAGCGGGCAGGTTGCTCAGGGCAGAGAAATCTGGATCCGGTGTCGATAGTTCAGGGCATTCATTAACGTTTAGTGGCTCAAGTACTGACAATATTTGTGCTACCCGGTGTACGGGTTTCGCGGTAACAGTCTTGGTGAACATCCAATCTCTCACAGCCCCCCTAGAAGAGGTAGATCTAAAAGTAACGGCTTGCTTGCCGGCGAGTCGGGCAAAAAGGCTTGGCCGATCTCCAGACTGCGTTGAAAGTGCCAAATCATAGCGCTGAAAAATCTTGCTTACGGTCTCAAAAAGGCTGAAAAGACCTGCTTGGGGAGGGATCACCAAAACGGTATTCGCAACCGGATTGTTTGTCAAAATGCCCTCGGTGCCCTCAAATACTAGCCAGTCAATTTTTACCTCTGGCCAAGCAGACTTCAAAGATAGCGCCACGGGCGTTGTGAGAAGGACATCACCAAGGCGGCGCAGGCAGACAATCAAAACCCTATTGGGTTGATCACCGATAGCCATCTGTGATCTCACGCGATTGCTTCTTGGTCAATTCGCTGTAGAGCTCTCGATAGAGTCCATTAGACAGCAATAAATCGGCATGTCGTCCCACCTGGACTGCTCTACCACGCTCCATCACAACAATGTTATCGGCATTGAGAACGGTACTTAATCGGTGCGCGATTACCAGTGTGGTGCGCTCAGTGCGGAGTTTATCTAACGCGTATTTCACACGACTCTCGGAAGCGCCATCTAAGGCAGAAGTCGCCTCATCAAGAATCAAGATCGGCGCATCCTTAATGACTGCACGAGCAATAGCAATCCGCTGACGCTGACCACCCGACAACCGCACTCCCCGGTCACCCACAATCGTCTGAAGACCCTTTGGCAATTCCAAAATTAATTTTTCAAGATCGGCTGCGCGGATTGCTTCCCAAAGCTTCGCTTCAGCAACATCGTCCCGGCCGTAAGCAATGTTGCTTTCAATCGTATCGTTAAAAAGAATCACATCCTGTGAAACCACAGCAAATTGCGCGCGAAGAGAGCGCAAGCTTATTTCCTCAATTGGAATATCGTCGATAAGAATCTGTCCGCCGGTTCTCTCGTAGAGCCGTAGTAGAAGACTAATTAATGTTGTTTTTCCGCTCCCTGATGGCCCCACGAAGGCCACTGTTGTTCCTGCTTCAATATCGAGAGTTAAGCGGTCTATGGCTGGGGTATCTCTCCCCGTATAAGAAAAACTAACCTTTTGAAAGTTGATTTTACCGATCACACGGTCTAATACTTTTTGACCACTGTCCAGCTCAGTTTTTTCGTCAATCAGAGAAAAAATACTTTCCGCGGCAACAAGGCCGCGCTGCATCTGTGAATTCACATCAGTAAGATGTCTCAAGGGCCCAAACATCATGAGCATCGCAGTGATAAAAGAAACGAAATCTCCGACAGTCGCAGCCCCGGAGCGCGACTGAACCAAAGCGATTGTCAAAATCGCCGCAACCGCTAGCGAAGCCAATAATTGAGTAAGAGGCGACTGCAACGACTGGGCGACTGCAAGCCGCATTGCCTGTCGGCGGTAAAGGGAATTGACCAGCTCAAATCTTTTGGTCTCGTAGCCCTCCCCCCCGAATACCTTGATTACACGATTACCTGCAATTGCCTCCTCAATTGAGGTTGTCATATCGCCGGTCGCTGTCATAAACTTTTTGCTGATCTCACGCATCCGAGTGGAAAAACGATAACTGAGTAGCGCGAGAAAAGGCAACAAAATCAACACAATCAGGGTCAACTTCCAATTCAACCAGAATAGCCAGGCGAGCAAGCCCATCAGGATCAAAGAATCTCTGACCATCACGGTGACAACATTGGTCACCGCAAGTAGTACCATATGGATCTCAACGATCATCTTTGAGATGAGCTGCCCGGAAGTACTCTTATCAAAAAATGTGGAGGGCAGACAGAGTAGTTTTTCGAACATCGCCCTTCTTAGATCGCGAAGTACATTATTCGCGACCCACTGCATGGTATAGCCCACCAGAAAGTTAGCGCTTCCTCGGACTAAAAAGATGAGTAAGACAGCAGTCGGAACCCACCAGACCTGGAAGGACGTTGCGCCCTGAAAACCCCGATCGAGAAGAGGCTTCATCATCGCTGGAAAGGCTGCCTCTGTAATTGCAACAATTAGCATTGCGACAAACGCAATAACGAAGCCTGGCCAATAGATCCAGGAATACGACAGTAGTCGGGTGAGAAGTTTGTATGGAGTCATTTCGTTTATTAGCCATAACCAGAGTTTCTACTCTGGACGCTGAAGCCCCCTTTCCGCTACTACTCGACGCTCACGAATAGAACGGTTTAGCCATTCATTGTTCGCGGTGAGTCGGTCGCGGCTTGCTTCGGAATGCCAAAGGTGCAACACAGGCGCAGCAAACGCAAGAGATTTCACCCGCAGCCCTGCATTAATCAGGCGCACCGCAAGTTCTGAGTCTTCGCGACCCCAGCCAATAATTGACTCGTCAAAGCCACCGACGGCCAGCAGATCGTCAAAAAAGACAGAAAAATTGCAGCCGCGAAGCAAGCGCCAATTCCGCGGGCGAGCTGATCGCCATCCGCCGTCTCCCAATCTCAGCAAAGGAAAGCTCTTGTTGGTCTGGCGGGTTAGGCGTTTCGAAAGCCAGAAGCCCCAGGAATCCGGAACTGACCAATCGGTTGAGCGCTCGATCAAATCTGTGAATGCCGCAGAGGCGAGGACCCGGGTTCCAGCCATGAGATGCCGAAAACTTGCCAGGCGTATGTGGTCGCCCACGAAGGTCGGAAAGGGAATGCAGTCACCATCAAGAAAGATTAAAAGGTCACCTGTTGCTCGCTGTAATGCTTTATTGAGGATCTTTGTCTTCCGAAATCCAAGGTCTTCCTGCCAGCAATGCTCGATCGGAAGACCAAACGCCCTCCAGCGCTCTATGACCAAGCGCGTCTCCAGCCCAGATCCATCATCTGCAACAAGGATTTGATTTGGCGAAACCTTCTGGCGCGAGCAGCCATCGAGCACTCTATGCAGTGCGGCAGGCCGTTGATAGGTGGAAATAATTATCGATGTGCTACGCAAGGTTGCAGGGCACGATCTAGGTCTGAGCATTTTCCACGAATTCAATTATTTCTAGCGGGGATTTATCGCGCAGTTTAAATTCACTCCAATAACGAATGGATCTACGGATGAGCTTTGAGATTCCACGGCCAGTCGTAAGATACTCAGTCCACCCTTTTTGTTTAAGCCGGCGGACTGTACTTTGAACATCAACGCTGGTCGGCAGAACCCTCGGGCCGATCGAGTCGCGGCGCCTGAAAATAACCCTTAAGTTGCCTTTGTATTCGATTGAAACTGGCTCAAAGAATTGGCTTGCAATTGAAATAAGCGTGCTTTGGCTAAAGTAAAAAAGATGTGCTTTGAAAAAGATATTTGCAGGCGATGCGTCGGCTTGTTCGATGTTAGGGACTTCAATAAATAGATAACCCGATGGCTTTACCACCTGATAGAGCGTTGCCATTGCTAGCAAGGGATCGGATAGGTGCTCGAGCACATGAAACAAAGTGACGCAGTCTGCGTGGCAGCCCCCGAGCTGATCAAGCTGAAGTGTTTGTATGTCAACGCCATAATGTCGTCGCGCAAAATCCGAGTAGCCGAGATTAGGCTCAATGCCGACAGCGTTATAGCCCTTTCGAGCCGCGAGACAGACAAACTCCCCGCCGCCAGCGCCAATGTCGATCAGGCTTAATTTGCCCGGATGGACGCGTTTCTGCGCAATGACCACAGCGCCCATGAAATCTAAACGGTCGGATGCGGCAGCTGCCGCACGAAAGATATGCTTCGGTCTCGGGACAGTTGTGCCCTTGTACTCCTCGCGGTAGTTGTGGGAGTAGTACTGACGCAGCGCACCCGCCGAAGGGATCGGGGATTGCTGCACAAGCCCGCAAGTGGTGCACATCACGATACTTAGCGGCTCGCCCGATTTCGCATCCCGGTGGGCGACTTCGGTGAAGGTTTTGGTCTGACAACTTAGGCAAAGAGCCAGATTCTTCATTGTGTGTAAGTACTAACTAGTAAAGTATCTTTTTTACAACATTATTCATTTTCTCTACGCCCGAGACCCATTTCTGAAGACTATTCGCTTGAGCGCCCCATCAACTTTTAGGAAGATACAGGGAGCAGCTAGATACATTTGCTGTAGGGGGGTCTGTTCGGGACCCTACTTTAAATCTACAAGGAGTTCATTTCCAATGAAGAAATCGATTATCGCTCTTTCGGTAACGGCTGCGATGGCGTCAGCAGCACAAGCCCAAAACGTTTCCATCACGGGCATCATGGACGCGATGTACCTTTCAGGCAAACACTTTGGCCAGACTTACAAAGAAATCGGCCAGAACGGAGCGCGTACGACATCTGTTCAAATCCTCGGTACCGAGGATCTTGGCGGCGGTCTGCGGGCTAATTTCCGTTTTGAGGTTCAGCCCCTTTTGATTGCCGGGGATGGCAATGGTTATAACACCGCTGCCAATTCTGGTAGTACCGGCGCGGTAGCCGCTAACGGAACCGCCCAGACAACTGGCCAGGCTTCCCAGCAATCCGGTCTGACCGGCAAGGGCTACAGCTTCGTAGGGATCTCAGGTGGATTTGGTTCTGTCGAGCTCGGAACGATCAACTCGCCTTCGTTCAGAACCTTTGCGCTCGCATCAGGTGCGCTCGGGACTGGAATTGGTTCCGGCTATGGAATCACCTTGGGTAGCACAGCCACTAACAATTTCACCCGCTTTGAGAACGCTGCAATGTACCAGACGCCGAACATCAATGGCATCCAGGGTCAGGTGTTGTTTAGCCCCGGCAACGACTCCCAGTTTGGTGCGAGCACTGGCCTATTTCAGCGCCGCCAGAAGGTCACTGACATGGGTCTTCAGTACGTCGCGGGTCCGTTAAGTGTTCGCGGCTCGGTACTCTCACGGAAAACCGCGCCGAATGAGGCAGCGAGTTCCGCGACTGCACCGAATGCATCGAACGTCGAAACCACCATAACCTCGATTGCTGCGTCCTATGACCTCGGCTTTGCTCGTGTTGGTGCGATGACCTCGAATCTGAAGGACGATGGCGGAAGTACCTCAGGTGGTTTGACCGGGAAAACAGATACTGAGGCCTATGGCTTTAACGTCACTGTACCCATGGGTGCGATTCGCTTGTTAGCAAACTATACCCAGCGATCCACGAACGAGAGTCCTGTCACTGCTCTCGAGGGTAAAAAGTCGACTGTTACCGGTGTGGGAGCTGAATACACGCTTAGCAAGCGAACTTTCGTGTATGCTCGCTACGAATCAGGGAAGCGTCTCGATGTTCATGCGAGTACGGTCATTACAAGCGGAGCGCTTGGAACATCGACCCAGGCCGTCTCCGATGGCCGCATTAGCCGGACGGGTGTAGGTATCTCCCACCAGTTCTAAGTTAGAACCAATCTAGGACGGTTCTTTATTGGTCCAAAAACCCCGTTGCGTAACGCAACGGGGTTTTTTTACCATTCGGATAACTCATAACTCGTAGTAATCAAGGCAGTCATCCCCAGCATCTTGGTCGCTGAACAATACTTGGTGCTGGATAGCTGTATTGCCCGCTCCACGAGGTTTGCCTTTAGCTGCCGGCCGCGTACTCGAAAGAGCAGATGGATCTTGGTGAAGACCTTAGGGTCGACCTCTGCACGCTCAGACGTCGTAATCACCTCGCAGGCCTGCACATCTAGGCCGCTTTTTTTCAGAATCAATACGACATCGTAGGCAGTACAGGCGGCCGATCCGGCCAGCACTGCCTCCATCGGCCTGGGCCCTAAATTTCGGCCCCCGCCCTCAGTCGCCCCATCCATTACAAAGCTATGCCCCGAGCCTGTCTCGGCGATAAAGCTCATGGTGTCAGGGCCAGCCCAGCGGATTGTGCATTCCATAATATGAAAAACCTTTTAATTGATGACCATATATTTAGAAAAGATTGCAATGCAGCAAAAAAGCGGCTACTGTG